>Ga0209376_1003178_pt1 | contig 15047 bp, 15 predicted proteins | sample GraSoiAngelo_134_FD_185891 | JGI IMG/M metagenome (GOLD analysis project Ga0209376, IMG submission 185891) | Grasslands soil microbial communities from the Angelo Coastal Reserve, California, USA - 14_0929_05_30cm (SPAdes) (version 2) | ecosystem: Environmental > Terrestrial > Soil > Grasslands ... | reverse complement strand
GGAAGCGACGGGAGGTAGCTGTACCGGTCGGCGGCGATCTGCGGCCCGTTCTGGAAGACACCAGACACCGGCAACACGGTGACGACGTACACGAGCCACGCGGCGCCCAGGGCGGGCCAGCGCCGGCGCAGCGCGATCGCCGCCGCCGTCACGCCGGCCACCGCGAGGCCGCTCACGACGTAGGGAGCGCTCAGCGGCACGAGCGGCGTTCTCAGCGCGTAGAACGGCGAGAGGTCCAGCGGAACGACCGTCTTCCATACATAGAAAGTCAGCCCGTAGACGCTGATCGCCAGGCGGTCGACGATCCCGAGCGCGGCGATCGTCACGAGGTTCGCGCCGGTCCGGGCGGCCACGAGAGCGATCGGGATCACGAGCGCGCCCCCGAGGAAAAAGGGGACCTTCTCGACCCATCGGCGGCGCGCCTCGGCATTCCACCAGCCCCGCGCGCCCCCGAGACGCCGCAGCGGATACACGTCGAGCACGACGAGGACGAGGGGGAGCGTCACGACGATCGCCTTGGCGAGCAGGCCCAGCGCGAAGCTTCCGAGCGCGACCCAGTACCACGCCCGCCGCCGGATCGATCGCCCCGACGGAGCCTCGGCGTCACGCAGGGACGCGCAGATCGCGAGCAGGTAGAAGAACCCGGACAGGACGTCGCGCCGCTCGGTGATCCACGCCACCGACTCCACCCGTAGCGGGTGCACGCCGAAGACGAGCGCCGCGAAGGCCGCGCCGAGCCGCCAGGCGAGAGGGTGACCCGCGGTCGCCGGCATCGCCGCGCCGAGCAGGCGCAGCGTGACGAAGTAGAGGAGCGCCACGTTCGCGCAGTGCAGGCCGACGTTGGTGAGATGGTAGCCGGCCGGGTTCATCCCCCAGACGAGATAGTCGGCGCCCAGCGTCATCCACGTGAGGGGGACGTAGTGGCCGAGGAGCGTGGTCGTCCACATCCACTTGAGGTGGCTCCAGCCGAGCCCGCGGTAGAACGGGTTGACGGTGAAGTTCTCGAGGTCGTCCCAGTCGACGAACTGGCTCAGCAGCGACGGCGCGAAGGCGATGAAGGTCACGACCACCCCCGCGACCACGATCCAGCTGCGAGCGCGTCGCCACCTGGGCGGCGCGGCGGGCGGGCGCGTCAGATGTGGATCGCCTGCCCGAGGGCGGCGAGCGTGGCCTCCAGCGCCGCCTCGGACAAGGTCGGGTGAGCGTGGATCGTGTGGATGATCTCCTCGAGCGTGGCTTCCAGCGTTCGCCCGACGGCGAATTCGTGGATGATCTCGGTCGCCTCGGGGCCGACGATGTGCACGCCGAGGAGCTCGCCGGTCGCCTTGTCGGCCACGACCTTGATGAACCCCTCGGTCTCGCCCAGCGCGACCGCCTTGCCGCTGGCCGTGAACGGGAACTTGCCGACGGTGACGTCGCGGCCCTGCTCGCGCGCGCGCGCCTCGCTCGACCCGATCGACGCGATCTGGGGACGGCAGTAGGTGCACGACGGGATGTTGCCGTAGTCGAGCGGGCGCGGGGCGCGTCCGGCGATCGACTCGGCGGCCACGACGCCCTCGGCCATCGCCTTGTGGGCGAGCAGCGGCGCGCCGGCCATGTCGCCGATCGCGTAGAGCCCCTTCACCGACGTTTCCATGAGCGGCGAGACCTTGACGAACCCGCGCTCGAGCTGGACCCCGACGGCCTCCAGGCCCAGCCCGGTCACCTTCGCCGCGCGCCCGACGGCCATGAGCACCTGCTCGACCTCGAGCTTGCCGTCGTCGGTCTCGACCACGAGGCCGGGGCCGCCGGGTTTCGCCGAGGCCACCTTGACGCCGGTCTTGACCGTGATCCCGCGGCGCGTGAACGTTCGCGTCAGCTCCTTGGCGACCTCTTCGTCCTCGAGCGGCACGATCCGCGGCAGCGCCTCGAGCAGCGTGACCTGGACGCCGTACGCGGCGTAGACGTCGGCGAACTCGACGCCCACCGCACCCGCACCGATGATCGCGAGCGACTTCGGCGCGCGCTCGTTGCGCACGGCGCCGGTCGAGGAGATCACGGTCTTCTCGTCGATGGCGACGCCGGGCAGCGACTTCGGCTCCGACCCGGTGGCCAGGATGACGGCGCGGGCTTCGAGCGTCTCGACGCCGCTCGTCCCCTTCACCTCCACGACGCTCTTGGACGTGAGCGTCCCGCGCCCGGGGAACAGGGTGATCTTGTTCTTCCGGAAGAGGAACTCGACCCCCTTGGCCATGCGGTCGGCGACGCGGCGGCTGCGCTGGACCGCCTCGGCGTAGTTCACCTCGAAGCCGCTCAGGCGGATCCCGAACTCGGCGGCGCGGCCGAGGAGCGAGACGACCTCCGCGTTCCGCAGCAGCGCCTTGGTGGGGATGCAGCCCCAGTTCAGGCACACGCCGCCGGGCCGGTCGTCCTCCACGACGCCGACGGTGAGACCGAGCTGGGCGCAGCGGATCGCGGCGACGTAGCCGCCGGGGCCGGTCCCGACGATCGCGACGTCCACTTTATGATTCACCGTCGGGGCGCCTCTTTAGGATTCACCGTCGGGGCGCCTCCGCGCCCGACGTTCGGGCGGCAACCATGGAGGGTCATATCAGGAGCCGCAGCGGCTCCTCGAGCAGGCGCTTGACGTCCTGCAGGAACCGGGCGCCCATCGCGCCGTCCATCACCCGGTGATCGCACGAGATCGTCAGCGCCATGCGCCGGCCGACCCCCAGGCCCGCCTCGTCCACCACCGGCACCCGCCGGACCGAGCCGACCGCGAGGATCGCGCCCTCGGGCGGGTTGATGATGGCCGAGAACTCGGCGACGTCGAACATGCCGAGGTTCGAGATCGAGAAGGTCGCGCCGGACAGCTCCTGGGCGCGCAGCTTCCGCACGCGCGCGCGCTCGGCCAGGTCGCGGGACTCGACGGCGATCTGCGCCAGCGACTTGGCGTGGCAATCGCGCAGCACCGGCGTGATGAGCCCCTCCTCGAGCGCGACGGCGATGCCGATGTGCGCCCGATGGAAGACGCGGATCGCGTCGCCGCGGAACGAGGCGTTGACGCCGGGGTGCTGCAGGAGCGCCAGGGCGCAGGCGCGGATCACCAGGTCGTTCAGCGAGATCTTCGGCTGGCCCTCGAGCGCGTTGAGCTCCTCGCGGAGCTCCCACGCGCGGTCCATCGCGACCTCGTTCGTGACGTAGAAGTGCGGCACCGGCGCCTTGGACAGGGGCATCTGCCGCGCGATCGCCGCGCGCATCGGCGACAACGGACGGTCCTCGAACTCGGCGTCGGGCACCGCGCGCATCGCGGCCGGCGCCGCGCCCGCGGTCTCGACATCGCGCCGGACGATGCGCCCGCCCGGGCCCGTGCCCTGGAGCAGTCGCAGGTCGACGCCGGTCTGGGCGGCGATCTTCTTCGCCAGCGGCGAGGCCTTCACGCGACCGCCGGACGGTTGGGCGGCAACGGCGGCGGCCGGCGCGCTCGTTACCGGCGACGGCCGCATGGGCGGGCGCGGGGATGCGGCGGGAGTCGGGGCCGGGGTCGACGGAGCCGCAACGGCGAGCGCGGGAGCGCCGGCGCGGGCCGGCGCGGCGCCGGCAGCGCTGGTAGTCGCCGGAGCGGCGCTCGCGGGCGCCGGCGCTGGGGCGCTCGCTATCAGCGCGGCGACGTCGTCGCCCGGCTCGGCGATGACGCCGATGAGCACGCCCACCGGCACGGTCTCACCGGCCGGCGCCAGGATCTTTCTGAGGACTCCGGCGCCGAACGCTTCCATCTCGACGTCGGCCTTGTCCGTCTCGACCTCGGCCAGGATGTCGCCGCCCTGGATCCGGTCGCCTTCCTTCTTGAGCCACTTGATGATCTTGCCGCTTTCCATCGCCTCGGAGAGCTTGGGCATGACGACCTTCGTGACGGCCATGGCTCAGCTCCCGTTCACGTTGCACACGCGGCGGATCGCGGCGACGATCCTGTCCTTCGAAGGGGTCTTGAGCTTCTCGAGGTTGCGCGCGTACGGCATCGGGGCGTTGGCGCCGGTCACACGCTCCACGGGCGCGTCGAGGTCGTCGAAGGCCTGCTCGGTGACGAACGCGCCGATCTCCGAGCCCATGCCGGCGAAGCCGGCCCCGGCCTCCACGACGACGCAGCGGTGGGTCTTTCGCACCGAGTTGATGATGGTCTCCGTATCCATGGGACGAAGCGTACGAGGATCGACCAGCTCGACGGAGATCCCCTCTTTCTCGAGGTCCTCCGCCGCCTCCATCGCCCGGTACATCATGCCCATGTACGCGATGACCGTGACGTCGGTCCCCTCGCGGCGCACCAGCGCCTTGCCGAGGGGGATCAAAAACTCGGGGTCTTCAGGAACCTCTCCTTTGACGTGGTAGAGAGTTTCGGATTCGATGAAGATGACCGGGTTGTCGTCCCGGATCGCAGCCTTCAGCAGCCCCTTGGCGTCCATCGGAGTCGTGGGCCGGACGACTTTGAGCCCGGGCACGTGGTAGAAGTACGTCTCCATCGACTGCGAGTGCTGCGCCGCGAGCTGAGCGGCGGGGCCGCCGGGACCGCGGATGACGATCGGCACGTTGAACTGGCCGCCGGACATGTAGCACATCTTCGCCGCCGAGTTGACGATCTGGTCGAGGGCCAGCAGCGCGAAGTTGAACGTCATCATCTCGACGACCGGGCGCAGCCCCACCATGGCCGCCCCGATGCCGACGCCGGTGAAGCCCGACTCGGCGATCGGCGTGTCCACGACGCGCTGCGGCCCGAACTCTTTCAGGAGCCCCTGGGTCACCTTGTAGGCGCCGTCGTAGAGGCCGATCTCCTCGCCGATCAGGAACACGCGCCCGTCGCGCCGCATCTCCTCGCGGAGCGCCATGTTCAGGGCGTCGCGATAGGTCATCACCGCCATCTCACGACTCCTTGTAGATGTCGGTGAAGAGCCACTCGCCCGGCGGTTCCGGCGACGCGTCGGCGTACGCGACCGCTTCGTCGATCCGGTCGTTGACGTCCTTCTCGACCGCGCGCGCGTCGGCCTCGGAGAGCACGCCCGCGCTCACGACCTTCTCGCGGAACAGGACGATGGGATCCCGGAGCTTCTCGCGCTCGACCTCTTCCCTGGTGCGATAGACCGCGCCGGCCGGATCGCGCATGGAATGGCCCCGGAACCGGTAGGTGTCGGCCTCGATGAGCGACGGCGTCTTCTCCGTGCGCGCCCGGGCCACCGCGCGGCCGACCGCGTCGCGGATCGCCAGCACGTCCATGCCGTCCACGCGCTCACCGGGCACGCCGTAGGTCTCGGCGAACTTCCAGATCTCGGTCTGGGCGAGCGCGCGGTCGGTCGAGGTGCCCATCGCGTAGCGGTTGTTCTCGCAGAGGAACAGCACCGGCAGCTTCCAGAGCGCCGCCAGGTTCATCGCCTCGTGGAACTCCCCCTCCGGTACGGCGCCGTCGCCGAAGTAGCACACGATCACCTGGTCGCCGCCCCGGTACTTGATGGCGAAGCCGACGCCCACCGCGATGGGCAGGTGCGCGCCGACGATCGCGTGACCGCCGAGGAAGTTGGTGCCCTTGTCGAACAGGTGCATCGAGCCGCCCTTGCCCTTGGAGAGCCCGTCGCGGCGACCGAACAGCTCGGCCATGACCCGCTTGGGATCGGAGCCCTTCGCCAGGCAGTGGCCGTGCTCGCGGTACGCGGAGATCGCGTAGTCGTCGGGCCGGAGCATCGAGGTGGTGCCGACCGCTACCGCCTCCTCGCCGATGTAGAGATGGAGGAACCCGCCGATCTTCCCGAGCGCGTACGCCTCGGCGGCCTTCTCCTCGAAGCGGCGGATCAAGAGCATATCGCCCAGCAGCTGCCTCGCGACGGCGGCATCGACGCCGAGGCCTGAGGACGTCCCACTCCGTGTCAGTGTCTTCGCCATGCCCTCCCCCTGCTACCAGCGCATGAGACTGAGATCGTCCACCGAAAGCCGCCGGCGGACGCGAAAGATCGAGACGATGATCGCGAGCCCAACGGCGACCTCGGCCGCCGCCACCGCCATCACGAAGAAAACGACGGCCTGGCCGTCGAGGTTGCCGAACCGCTGGCCGAAGGCGACCAGCGCGAGGTTCGCCGCGTTCAGCATCAGCTCGATCGACATGAAGATCACGAGCGGGTTGCGGCGGACCACGACGCCCACCACACCGATCGTGAACAACACGGCCGACAACGATGAATAGTAGCTCTCAGGCACCATGTCTCGCCATCACTTCCAGATATTCGCCGATTACGCCCGCCGCCTGGCCAGGACCAGCACCCCGACCATCGCCGCCAGCAGCAGCACCGACGTGAGCTCGAACGGGAACAGGTAGCTGGTGAAGAGCAGCCGCCCGACCGCGTCCGGGGTCCCGCTCGCCGTCGTCGTGGCGGCCGGTCCGGCCCACCGCCGGCCCACCACGAGCACCAGGAGCACGAACAGCAGCGCGCCGACCGGCAGCGCCGCCAGCCGCGCGCGGCGGTGGGGGTCGGGGCCGATCTCCTCCTTGCCCGGGATCAGCACCATGATCGCGAACACGAACAGCACCATGATCGCGCCGGCGTACACGATCACCTGTGCCGCCGCCAGGAACTCGGCGCCCATCATCAGGTAGAGCGCGGCGATCGATCCGAGGTTGACGACCAGGAACAGCGCGCCGTGAATCGCGTTCCGTCTGAGGATCAAGCCGAGCGCCGAGCCGACGGCGACCGCGGCCACCAGGAGGAACACCGCGCGAGCCATCACGCCTTCCGGTCCGCCGGCACGGGGATCGGGGAGCGCGGGCGGCCGTCGGCGCCGGCGGCCTCGAGCGACAGCAGCATCTCCTTGGAGTAGATCATGCCGCCGCGGGAGTACGAGGAAAACTCTAGAATCCCGGTGTCCATGCGGATCGCGTCTTCCGGGCACGCCTCCACGCAGTAGCCGCAGAACACGCACTTCCCGAGATCGATGTCGAAGCGGCGCGGGACCTTCTCGATCTCGGGGTTCGGGTGCTCGTCCGCGATGATGTAGATGCAGTGCGCGGGGCAGACCGTCTCGCACATCATGCAGGCGACGCAGCGGGGCGAGCCGTCCTCGCGGCGCACGAGCCGGTGCAGCGAGCGCAGGCGGGGCGAGTACGGCCGACGCTCTTCCGGATACTGGATCGTCACCGCGCCGCCGGTCCGCGAGGCGCCGACGGCAAAGGCCACGTGGCGCCCCATGTTCCGGAAGAAGTGCGCGGCGGTGAGCGCAAGACCCGAGAAGACTTCGAGGAGGTAGAAGCGCCTGAGATCGAGGGTCATGGTGCGAGCCGGCTCCGTACGCGCGCTTCGACGCTCGTGGTTTGCGTGATCATCGAGCGTCCCAGAGCAGGAGGAGAAAGCCAGTGAGCACGATGTTCGCGATCGAGAGCGGGAACAGGCCGAGCCAGCCGAGGCGCATCGCCTGGTCGTAGCGGAAGCGCGGCAGGGTCCAGCGGATCAGCATCATGAAGAAGATCATGCCGCAGACCTTGACGACGAACGCGCCCACCTGGAGCAGCACGATCACCAGGTGCGGCAGGGACCACGCCCACCCCCATGGCAAGTGGAAGCCCTCGGGGCCGAGGTAGGGCACCTGCCAGCCGCCGAGGAACAGCGACGTCGTCATCCCGGCGATCACGACGGTCTCGAGGAAGTCGGCCATCGCGAACATCCCGAACTTCATGCCGCTGTACTCGACGAAGTAGCCGATGATCTCCGACTCGCCCTCGGGGGTGTCGAAGGGAATGCGCTTGGTCGCGGCGATGCCGGCGGTGAGGAAGAGCACGAACGCGAGCGGCTGGGTGACGATCCCCCACGCCGGCAGCCAGCCGCCGAGGAAGGAGCGGCCCTGGCCGCGCACGATGTCCTGCATGTTCAGCGAGCCGTAGATCATGATCACGCCCATGATCGAGGCGCCGATCGCGATCTCGGCCGAGATCATCAGCGCGGCGGCGCGCTGGCCGCCGAGCAGCGCGAAGTTGTTGGCCGACGACCAGCCGGCCATCATGACACCGTAGACGCCGAGCGAGAGCATGGCGAACAGGTAGAGGATCCCGACGTCGAGCGTCACCGCCTGCAACGGGATCTCGCGGCCGGCGACACGGAGCGTGTCACCGAAGGGAATCGACGCGAACGCGACGAGCGCGAAGAACACCGACACGAACGGCGCGAACCCGAACAGGAACCGGTCGGCCCGCGCCGGTCGGAAGTCTTCCTTGGCGAGCATCTTGATCGCGTCGGCCAGGGGATGGAACAGTCCGAGCACGCGGAAGCCGAAGATCGACGCGCGGTTGGCGCCGATCCGGTCCTGCATGATGGCCGACTGCTTGCGCTCGACCCAGGTCAGCAAGCCGCCCAGGTTCAGGACGAAGAGCATCACGAAGGCGACGCGGCCGAACGCGATGCCGAGGTCGGCGACCACGCTCATGCCTTGACCGCGCCGGCGAGCAGGCGGCCGCCGTCCCCGAGCGCCTGGTAGCTGAGCCCCGCGAAGGCCGGCACGGCCGCGACGAGCTGACGGAACCAGTGCTCCGCGCGGGTCGCCGTCGACTCGTCGCCAAGCGCCGCCAACAGCCGGCCCACGATTTCCCACTCGGCCAGCGCCTGGCCGATCGGCTCCGTCGCTTGCCGGAAGCGCTGCACCCGTCCTTCGAAATTCGTGTACGTACCGTCGCGCTCGACCCACGCCGCCGCCGGCAGCACCCAGTGCGCGGCGGCGCTCGTCGCGTTGGCGTTGGCGCCGACGAAGACGACCGTCTCGACCGCGCCGAGCGCCTCGCGGACCTCGGCCGCCGGCCACTCGCTCGCCAGCAGGTCGTGACCGAAGATCATCAGGCACCGCAGGCGATGCGCCCGCGCCGCCTCGAGCACGGCTCGCGAGTCGCCGCCGAGCCCGACCAGCTCCGCGCCCAGCGAGTTCGGGTTCTTGTCCGCGCGGATCAAGAAGTTGTCCTGGTCGCCGGCCACCCGCGGCGGCACCCGGAAGGCCACCCGCCGGAGGGCCCGGTTGTCCAGCAGGCGGCGCACCGCGAAGAGATCCTCGTTCGCCATCTTCGGCGACGCGATGATCCCGATCTCGTCCGGCGGCGACCGCCGGAGCGCCGCCGCCAGCGCCGCGATCGCCTCGTCCCACGTCGCGTCGCTGACCGTCTCGCCCTCCCGGCGGGTGGGCGCGAGCAGGCGGTCCTTGTCGTCGACGAACGTGAACCCATAGCGCCCGGCGTCGCAGAGCCACCAGCGGTTGACGGACCCGTTGTAACGCGGCTTGAGCCGGGCCACCCGGCGGCCCTCGGCGTGGTGGGGCCTCCGGCGGTTCACGTGGACGTCGATGTTGCAGCCGCGCGCGCACCCGGGGCAGACGGACTTCGCGCTGTCGAGGTACCACACGCGCACCTGGAAGCGGAAGTCGCGGTCGGTCAGGGCGCCGACGGGACAGATGTCCACCACGTTGCCGGAGTACGGGTTCTCGAGCGCACGACCCGGGAAGAGGCCGATCTCCGAGTGATCGCCGCGCTCGAAGATGCCGAGCTCGCCGGTGGCGGTGATCTCGTCGCAGAACCGCACGCAGCGCGAGCAGAGGATGCAGCGCTCGGCGTCGAGCATCACGTGCGGCCCGAGCGGCACGGCCTTCGGCTTGTGGACCTTCTCGTCCCTCATCCGCGGGTCGTACAGGCCGTGCTTCATGTAGTAGATCTGCAGCCAGCACTCGCCCGCCTGATCGCACACGGGGCAGTCGAGCGGATGGTTGATCAGGTGGAATTCCATGATCGACTTCCGCGTCTCGCGCACCCGGTCGGTCTCGGTCAGCACGACCATGCCCTCGGTCGCGATCGTGTTGCACGCGATCGTGGGCCGCGGCGCCTTCTCGATGTCGACCATGCACAGGCGGCACTGGCCGGCGATCGAGAGGCCGGGATGGTAGCAGTAGTGCGGCACCTCGACGCCCGCCTTGCGCGCGGCCTCGATGAGGTTGGTCTCGGCTGGGACCTCGACCTGCTGGCCGTTGACCGTGAGCCTAGGCATGCGACACGGCCTCGCGCCGCGACGGCGTGGCGGCCGCGCCGTCGGTCAGCGCCTCGAACTCGCTCCGGAACTTCTCGATGTACGAGATGTACGGGCCGACCGCGCCGTCGTAGAACGCGCAGATCGTCGTGCCGGCGCCGCGACGCGCCACGTCGAGGATCGTGTCCAGGTCCGCGCGGCGTCCCCGTCCCTCCACGATCCGGTGGGTCATCTTGTAGATCCAGCCGGTCGACTCCCGGCACGGCGTGCACTGGCCGCAGCTCTCGTGGGCGTAGAAGCGCGCGACCACCATCAGCGCCTCGGGGATCGACACGGTCTCGTCCATCACGATGATGCCCGCCGAGCCGGCCATGGTGCCGGCGTTCTTGAGCCCGTCGACGTCCATCGTGACGTCGATCTCGGCGGCGGTCAGGATCGCTGCCGAGGATCCGCCCGGCACCACCGCCTTCAGCCGCCCGTTGCCGGTGACGCCGCCGGCGCGCTCGTAGATCAGCTGGCGCAGCGTGACCGCGACGGACTCCTCGTACAAGCCTGGGCGGGCCACGCGGCCGGAGACGGAATACATGCGCGTGCCACCCTGGGTCTTCGTGCCGAGCCCGGCGAACCACGCGGCCCCCCGGCTGATGATGTGCGGCACGTGGCAGATCGTCTCGACGTTGTTCACGATCGTCGGCGCGCCGAACGCGCCCTTGATCGCGGGAAAGGGAGGCTTGAGCTTCGGCCAGCCCTTCTTGCCCTCGAGTGACGAGATGAGTCCTGTTTCCTCGCCACAGATATAGGCCCCGGCCCCTCGGTGCACGACGATGTCGAAGCCCTTGCCCAGATATCCCGCCGCGTACGCTTCACGGACGGCCGCGGAGAAGCGACGCCAGGGCTCGACGTATTCGCCGCGGATGTAGACGAAGCCCGTCGCGCAGCGGATCGCGCGCGCCGCGATCAACATGCCCTCGATCAGCGCGTGCGGGTCACGCTCGAGCAGGTAGCGGTCCTTGAACGTCCCCGGCTCGCCCTCGTCGGCGTTGATGACGAGGTACACGGGCCCGGTGTGGGTCTTCGGAATGAACGACCACTTCGTGCCGGTCGGGAAGCCCGCGCCGCCGAGCCCGCGGAGGTTCGAGGCCTTGACGTCCTCGACGATGGCCGCGGGCTCCATCGCCTGGGCCTTGGGCCACGCCTGGTAGCCGCCCGTCGCCCGGTACCCGTCGAGCGTGTGGGAGTCTTGGCGATGGAAGTTCCGGGTGAGGATCTTTTCGTCGGTCACGCGAGCCCCTCGAGGATGCGATCGATCTTCACCGGCGTCAGGTTCATCTCGTAGCGGTCGTCGACCTGCATCATCGGCGCCGCCTCGCACGCGCAGAGACATTCGACCGAGAGCAGCGTCACCCGGCCGTCCTCGGTCGTCTCGCCCACCTCGACGCGCAGCCGCTGCTTGAGGTGCGCGATGATCGATCCGGCTCCGGCCAGGTGGCAGGAGAGGTTGTGGCAGACCGACACGACGTGGCGGCCCGGCCGCTCGCGGAAGTAGAGCGTGTAGAACGTGACGACCTCGTGCACGTGGGCGGGCGAAAGGTCGAAGAGCCCGGCGACGTATTCCTCGGTCTCGAGCGAGATCCAGCCGAACGTGTCCTGCGCCATGTAAAGGACGGGCAGCAGTGCGCCGCGCGCGTCGGGATAGAGCGCCTGCAGGCGGCGCACCTCCGCGAGCTGCTCGGCGGAGAAGGTGGGGTCCGTCGTAGTCATTGTAGCGGGGGCCTCGAGGCCGGCTTGGACCGAGGGTGGCCTGAGATAGGTGCGAGCCGGCGCCGACACGCCCGGTCCACCCGAGGTGCGAGCCGCCGCCGACACGCCTGGTCCACCCGAGGTGCGAGCCGGCGCCGACACGCCCGGTCCACCCGAGGTGCGAGCCGGCGCCGACACGCCCGGTCCACCCGAGGTGCGAGCCGGCGCCGACACGCCCGGTCCACCCGAGGTGCGAGCCGCCGCCGACACGCCCGGTCCACCCGAGGTGCGAGCCGGCGCCGACACGCCCGGTCCACCCGAGGTGCGAGCCGGCGCCGACACGCCCGGTCCACCCATCGCGCAACAATCGTCATCGGTCGAGCTCGCCGCCGATCATGTTGACGGAGCCGAAGGTCGGGATCAGGTCGGCCACCATCTCGCCGGCGATCATCCGGGGCAGCGCCGCCACCGGCGGCAGGCACGGCGGCCGGCAGCGGACGCGATACGGCCGATCGGTGCCGTCGGAGACGACGTAGAACCCGAGCTCGCCGTTCGCCCCTTCCACCGGGAAATACGCTTCGCCCGGGGGGGGCTGGATGCCGTAGCCCTCCATGATCAGCATGAAGTGGTTCATCAGCCCCTCGATCGAGCCGTACGCAGTCTCCTTCGGCGGCAGCACGACGCGCTTGTCCCCCATGTTGACGCGGTTGAGGTCGGCGCGCTGCTGCCCCTGGAGATTCGGCGAGAGCGTGATCGGCAGCAAGAGCAGCCCTTCGGTCTTCCCCTGCTTGCCCTGGTCGACGTACGCCGCCGGGTCGATCGGGCGACCCTCGAAGTCCACGTTGATGGGGCCGTCGGGGATCGCGGCGAGCGCTTGCTCGACGATCCGCATCGACTGCTCCATCTCGGCCATCCGCACGAGATAGCGCGCGTAGTTGTCGCCGTCCTTCTGCGTCGGGATCTCGAACTCCACGCGATCGTACGTGTAGTACGGCTGAGCGCGGCGGACGTCGTAGCCCACGCCGACGGCGCGCAGCAGCGGTCCGGTGATGGCGTAGGCAATCGTCTCTTCCCGCGAAAGGGCGCCGACGCCGACCATGCGGTCCATGAAGATGCGGTTGCCGGTCAGCAGGCGGTGCACCTCGTCGAGCACCTCCCGCGTCTCCTTGAAGGCCTTGAGCGTCCGCTCGGCGAATCCCTCCGGCAGGTCCGCCTTGACGCCGCCGACCCGACCGTACGAGATCGTCAGCCGCGCGCCGGTCACCGCCTCGACCAGCTCCCACAGGTACTCGCGCGCCTTGATCATGTAGAGGAAGACCGTGAACGCGCCCAGCTCCATCGCGGAGGCGCCCACGCAGGTGAGGTGATCGGAGATCCGCGAGATCTCCGACATGATCACCCGGATGTACTTGCACCGCTCGGTGACGTCGATGCCGAGGAGCTTCTCGACGGCGGATGCGTACCCGAAGTTGTTGATCAGCGGTGAGACGTAGTTGAGCCGGTCGGTGAACGGGATCGCGTTGTTCCAGCCGCCCTGCTCGCAGTCCTTCTCGAAGGCCCGGTGCAGATAGCCGATCTCGACGTCGGCGTTGACGATCACCTCGCCGTCGAGCTCGGTGACGATCCGGATGATCCCGTGCATCGCGGGATGGGCCGGGCCCACGCCGAGTTGTATATTTTGGGGCCCGCCGCCGGTGCCGCTGCCCTCGCCGAGCATGAACTCCTGCCGCGTGGTCTCCGCCATCGTCCCGGTTTCCTAGGTCGCCGGACCGATGAGCGGCTGGCGCCGGGTGATCGGGTAGTCCTTCCGCAGCGGGTGGCCGACGAACTCCTCGTACATCAGGAGCCGCCGGGGATCGGGATGGCCGTCGAAACGCACGCCGAACATGTCCCACACCTCGCGCTCGAGCCAGTTCGCGATCGGCCACAGCGCGACGGCGGACGGGACCGTGGCGTCGTCCTCGTCCAGCCGCACCTTCAGCCGCAGGCGGTGGTTGTGGGCGATCGAGTAGAGGTGATAGACGACCTCGAAGCGCGGCCCATCCTCGCGCCCGGGGTAGCGCAGATAGTCGACCGCGGTGAGATCCATGAGCACGTCGAAGGCCAGCGCGACATCGTCGCGGCAGTGGGCGAGCACGGTGAGGATGGCGTCGCGAGCCACGACGGCGGTGGCGTCGCCGTGGTGCTCGTGCGTCTCGACGATGGCGTCGCCGAACCGACGCTGGAGCTCGGCGAGGATCTCCACGCGCTCAGTACCTCTGCGCCTGGCCGGCGATCTTGTCCTGCAGCTTCATGAGCCCGTCGATCACCGACTCGGGGCGGGGCGGACACCCGGGAATGTAGATGTCGACGGGGATGATGGTGTCGATGCCCTGCACGGTGGCGTAGTTGTCGTAGAAGCCGCCGGTGCACGTGCACACGCCGAAGGCGACGACCCACTTGGGCTCGGTCATCTGGTCGTAGATGCGCTTGAGGACCGGCGCCATCTTGTGGCTGATCGTGCCGACCACGAAGAGCACGTCGGCCTGCCGGGGCGAGAAGCGCGGCAGCCCGGCGCCGAACCGGTCGATGTCGTAATGCGAGCACGCCGTCGCCATGTACTCCATCCCGCAGCACGCCGTCACGAACGGGTACTGGAAGATCGAGTACTTCCGGGCCCAGCCGAGGGCCTCGTCGAGCTTGCTCGTGAAGAAGCTGCCTACTCCCACTCGAGGCCCCCTTTCCGCCAGATATAGAGGAAGCCGAGCATCAGGATCGAGAGGAACACGACCATCTCGGTGAAGCCGAACCATCCCAGCCGCCGGTAGAGCATCGCCCACGGCCAGATGAACATGAGCTCGATGTCGATGATGATGAAGAAGATCGCGACCGTGGAGAACTTGATCGCGAACCGTCCCTCGGCCACCTCGATCGGATCCTTGCCGCACTCGAAGGGCGCGGCCTTCACCGGCGTGAGCCGGCGCGGGGCCAGCAGCGACGGGATGAACAGGAGCGCGCCCGCCACCACGGCCGCAAACGCGAAGACCATCAGGATCGGCGCGTAGGTCATTGTAGCGGGTGCCTCGAGGCCGGCTTGGACCGAGGGTGGCCTGAGATAGATGCGAGCCGGCTCCGACACGCCCGGTCCACCCTCGATGTGATGCGGCTCGTTGCGTCAGGCACGAATTTCTTCGGATTGGCGCTTGGCGTGGTAGGAGCTGCGCACCAGCGGACCCGACTCCACGTGGCGGAAGCCGAGCGCGCGACCGATCACGGCCAGCTCCGCGAACTCATCGGGGTGGTAGTACTTCTCGACCGGCAGAT
>Ga0209376_1003177_pt1 | contig 15049 bp, 16 predicted proteins | sample GraSoiAngelo_134_FD_185891 | JGI IMG/M metagenome (GOLD analysis project Ga0209376, IMG submission 185891) | Grasslands soil microbial communities from the Angelo Coastal Reserve, California, USA - 14_0929_05_30cm (SPAdes) (version 2) | ecosystem: Environmental > Terrestrial > Soil > Grasslands ... | reverse complement strand
ATTCCAGAATGTCCAGGCGATCGTGCATGGTCACAGCCATCGGACCAAGAACGAGGTAAAAGACGGTGTTCTCTGGTTCAATCCCGGAAGCGCTACGGGAAAATTCCCTGCGGTCAAGAAAAGCTACGGAATATTGACGGTGGATAGCGAGATCAGAGGAGAGATACTCGACCTTTGAAGACGCAGAAGATCGAACTGCTTCCAACGGTCGAAGCTCGCGTGGCACCTGGAGAGAAGACAAGATCATGGGCTCGAGAGAACAAGCTCAACGAATTGTCCGGTAAGGACTGGATCAAGTTCACAAAGTCATGGTTTGTCCATCGGCCCGAACCCCGAGGTGACCAGAAGATTCGGCATCCCGCCTCCTTTCCAGAATCCCTAGTTCGAGAGTTTATCCTCTTCTTCACCAAGAGGGGAGAGATAGTCATCGACCCGTTTCTGGGAACCGGAAGCAGCCTCGTAGCGGCCGTCGATGCAGGCAGATCAGGAGTAGGATTTGAGATTGTAGGCGAATACGCTGAGATCTCAAAGAGACGCGTTGACGACGCGTTGAACGGGAAGCGAGGTGGCGACGGTCCCGCGAGAAGAAAACCCTGTTGGGCAGAAGTGATTCAAGCTGATTCAAAGAAACTCTCGGAGACTTGGAAGAAGAAGGGATTTCCACCCGCTGATTATTGCATCACCTCTCCTCCGTACTGGAACCAGCTGAAGAGGAACAGTATCCGTCAGAAGGAACGCGTGGAGAAGGGTCTAGACACGGAGTACAGCGATAATCCTGAAGAGATCGGCAACATTGAAAATTACAGCAGCTTCCTGAATGCGATGAAGCTCCTCTTCGACGAGGTCTACAACGTAATGAAGCCGAACGGCTACCTGACCGTCATCACCAACAACGTCTTTACCGAAGGAAGAATGTACCCGTTAGCCTTCGACACCGTCTCAACTCTTTCGCGAGAGCCATATGCCTGGACCCCCAAGGACGAGAGAGTCTGGTGTCAAGACGACAAAAGGCTCCTCCCGCTGGGAGTCTACAATGCCTGGGTTGGAAACAGACACCACCAGTATTGTCTGATCTTCAGGAAAGAAGAAGAATAATTTGGTCTAACTAAGCTCTAATTCTTCGATCGTGGACTCCCCGGAGATTCGTTTCCTGGAAGAGATCGCAGCCCTATGATCGCTAAATCCCCAGTCCCGGAGTAGATAGAGCCATATGGCAGGATGCTGAAAGAGTGGTTGTGTAGGGCCTATCTTCAAAGATTTGGGCGAGAACGGGTGGTTTTGTCGGTCGAAAATTTCAAGGGCCATCGCAACGAAGCTCGGTTTCTGGCTCTTCTTGTGTTGATATTGCTAGGGATAGCTACTCCGGCCCGGTTCACCAATCCCTCTCTAACACCGGCTCAGAGCAGTCCGAGCCCCGACTTCAGCATTGTTATTGAACCGACCCAGCTAACTGTGGAAGCCGGCTTCTCAGCCAGTTCTACAATAAGCATATCAAGTCAAAACGGCTTCTCGGGCTCAATCTCTCTGCAAGCCAGCGATTCCTCGATCCTCGGCGTCAACATCCTATCGTTCAAGCTGAACCCATCAACCCTAAGCCTCAGGAGCGGGGAGACCAAAACGTCCATCCTAACACTTTCCCCTACCTCCTCAGAGATATTCAACTTCAGCATAAACGTCACCGGGACGAGCGGTTCGCTCTCACACTCAGCCAGCCTTCTCGCGCAAGTTGTAAGCTTCGGAATCGGGCCCTGGGGAGGCGCGAACCTCGGAGTCTATCCCGGACTGTCAATTACAGGAGGCGTCCAGCTGTACAGTTATAACGGGTTTCAAGGGAACGTCACACTCAGCCTTACGGTATCGCCAACAGTCACTAATGGCCCCATCATAACATTGAGCTCTATCCAAGTCTTTCTTCCTAGAAACGAACAGGCTGGCGCAGATCTGTCAATTTCAACGAGCCCCGACACGCCTGGTGGCAATTACACAATAGGTATCACAGCGACGCAAGGCCAGCTCTCAGTAAGCACGACAATTATCGTGGAGGTAAGCAGTAATCTGATACCGGACTTTGTCTTGTGGCAATATTACAATTACATGACGGTTCATGCAGGGACCCCAGGGTCCCTAGACTTGACGTTCTTCAGTGAATTTGGGTTCGTCGCAAATCTGGTCCTTTCAGCAAGTATCGACCCCGTGGTTGGTGATGGGCCTCGGATATCATTCGCCAGCCCGAATGTCACTTTGGTTGGGAGTGGGTCGGAAGCTTCAGAGATGGTTGTCTACACAGACCAATTTACGCCAGAGCAGACCTATTCTGTAACCATCACTGCGATGGGTGGCGGAGTTTCCCACTATCTAAGAAACAGTCTACAAATTATTGATCCGTGGTATACACTCTCTGCTCAACCCGCTAGCCTCACAGTGGAACAGGGATCAAATTCAAGTGCACTGGTCACCGAGGGTAGCCCGGACAGATTCTTTGGCAACATATCAATGAACGCAACTGTCTCTCCGAACCAGACTAACGGACTTAGTATAAGCTTCAATCCTGGATCGTTTTACAGCGAAGGATTCTACGTAGGCTCCACCACTCTCATAGCCCACGCGGGTCCGTCAACTCCTCTTGGCACCTACACGGTGAGCGTCACAGGGACCAGCGGTCCCACCTTGTACATGTTCACGATCACGGTGACCGTAATACCTCCGAGCCCTAGAGGCTACCTGTTCTATGCGGCAGGCTACGAGGGCCTAGCTTACCCCGGCGGTACAACAACACTCCTAAACAACTTCACAGATGCAGGAAACGTGCCTATGAGAGTGACCGGCCTAAGTTTTGCGACCAACTTCGGGACATTTGACGAGTCGACCAACCTTCCACTTCAACTAAGGCCGGGAGAATCCAGTGTCCTGCGATTTGTCATTTCCATTCCCTCTGGCACGACTCCAGGAAACCATGCCATAATAGTGACAGTAAAGTGGGAATACTACAACCCCCAGCTTTCCCAGTGGATAGGGGCCAATCCGTTGACAGTCACGGGAAATCTTCCAATTGACCAAACCCCAAGCCCGCCTCCGCCTACTGAAAGCCAGCAGCCAACCCCACCTATATTCCCAATCCCAAGCGTAGATCCAGGAATGCTGAGAGATTTCCTATTGCTTGTAGCAGGCGTAGCACCAGGGACCTGGTCGATCATAGAGATGGCGGGTGCTTTGTACATCGGTCTAGTCCTGATCGCAGTCCTCGTTCTAGTGAGTCGAGAGCGAGTAGCCACGAACTCCCTCAGGGGCACTCAACTTAATCCGACGATAGTCATCTGTCCTTCGTGTCACTTTGTGATTTCAAGTCAAGCAAGATTTTGTTCTAGATGTGGAAGGAAGCTCTCTTAGCGGACAGCTCGGAAAGCAGCCACCTACGACCCTGCGCTAGCACGGACTAGTCAATAAAGGGCTTAATACTGCTGGAGATTTAATCGTACTTGCGAATGTCCACCCGGAGCTACATAGTAGAAGTAATAGTCGAGAACAAGCCCCTGGCTCGAGATCCTGAGGGCGAAACCATCCACCATAACTTGATCACCAAGGGCGGCTACAACCAGGTGACAAGCATCCGCGCTGGCAAACTACTCCGGATGAGCGTCGAAGCCAGCTCGCCCGACCAGGCCCGAGATCTCGTCAAAAGACTCTGCGAAGATCTAAGAATATACAACCCTGCCGCTCACACCTGCCAGGTCAGAAACGTAGGATAACAGACTCATGAGCAGGGTCGCAGTAGTACAATACCCGGGAAGCAACTGCGACCTAGACGCCCTAGAAGTCCTCCGGAAAGTAGAGAAGTCAAGAGCGGAGCTCGTCTGGCACAAGGATCTCAAAGGGGACGACTATGTTGCCTACGTCTTGCCGGGAGGCTTCAGCTACGGCGACTATCTCCGCGCTGGCGCAATTGCCGCCACAAGCCCCAGCCTCAAAATCATACGAGAAGCCGTGGATCAGAATAAGCCCGTTCTAGGAATATGCAACGGACTCCAGATACTTGTAGAGGCGGGAATCCTACCTGGAGCCGTCTTGCGCAACAGCGGGCTGCGCTTCGTCTGCACCTGGACCCGGTTGAGGGTCGAAACCACTCGAACGCCCTTCACCACTCTGGCCCAGAAAGGACAGACGCTAAGGATACCGATCGCTCACAACGAAGGACGATACTATCTTGACCGTAACGAGATTCGCGAGCTAGAAAAGAACGACCAGATCGTAATGAGATACGTGAACGAAGCGAACGAGCCCACCGAAGAGGCTAACCCCAACGGGTCCATAGACAACATCGCTGGAATATGCAACGAGGAAGGAAATGTCATGGGACTCATGCCTCACCCGGAAAGAGCCTCACTCCCTGTCCTTTCACCAGACGGTCGAGACGATGGCAGAATGATCTTCGACTCCATGATCAGAACACTGAACCCAGCCGGCGCGTAAAGCGATGACCGGTTACTTGGACAAGACGCTCCTCGCTGAGATCCCGGAGAAAGCTCTTGGAGGAAGTGGTCAAGAGCCTCGAGTATCGATATTCGGAATCATCGTCGTGGGGCTAATCGGAGGACTGATAGTTGGTCTCATAACAAGCCCTAACACAGCCCAAGGCTTCTTCCTGGGATTCGCTGGAGGGGCACTAATCACAGTAACTCTTTACTTCTTCAGAAACGAGAAGAGTCGAGCCGCAAGATGAGCCAACCCTCTCGTTCCAAAAAACGAATAGTTCTCGGCGTTTTTGCCATAACTCTCGGCGTAATATCGCTCATCAGTCTTCCCGTCACCAGCTTCTATTTTCGGATAGGCGCCTTCGGGCCAGCAGGGTACGGCGCAGTCATGATAGCTCTCGGCCTCTCGCTCATCATGAAGAAGGATGTGACGGAATGAGCGATTCAAAGAGTGAGACCCGGAAGCCCAGCCCGATTCCACGAGCCGTCCTCGCCGGACTGATCGCTGGTATCGCAGCAGGCTACATCAGCTGGCTTTTTACGGGCGTTCTCGGACTCGTGATTGGATTCACCGCCGGAGCAATAGTTGGCTCGCGAACCGTCCTCTTGATGCACAGGGCGAGGGAGCAGACGGAATGACCGTTGTCCAAGTTCAAAGGCCGAATCTGACCGATGAGGAGATTGGCTATGCTGTCAAGAAGCTTGGACGTGAGCCCAATGAGGTCGAATGGGCCATGCTCGAGGCCCAGTGGAGCGAGCACTGTAGCTACAAGTCCAGCAAACCTTTGCTCAAACTATTGCCCAGCAGAAGCCCGCGGGTCCTTGTCGGACCGGGGTTTGACGCCGGAGTCGTCGACCTTGGCGACCGCTGGGTCGCAACATTACACATCGAGTCTCACAATCACCCCAGCGCCATCGACCCCTACGGCGGTGCAGCCACCGGCGTCGGAGGCGTCGTCAGAGATATCCTCGCGCTAGGAACTCGACCCATCGCACTACTCGACCCGCTACGATTCGGAAGTCTCGACAGCGGCCACAGCCGCTGGCTCTTCGACAACGTCGTCCGGGGAATAGGCGCTTACGGAAACTGCATAGGAGTTCCGACCGTAGGAGGCGAACTAGAATTCGACCAGTCCTTCGAGAGGAACTGTCTGGTGGATGTCGTCTGCCTCGGACTCGGCCGCAAGAACAAGCTTGTCCTTGCAGAAGCCCGTCACCCTGGCGATTCAGTTTATGTTGTCGGTGGCAGCACGGGTCGCGATGGGATTCGCGGCGCCAGCTTCGCCAGTCGAACCCTGAGCGAAAAGTCGGACACCGAGAGATCCGCTGTCCAGGTTCCTGATCCGTTCATCAAGAAACTGATCATTGAAGCGGTCCTCGAGGCCGTTGACGCGGGCCTTGTTCGGGGAATGAAAGACCTCGGCGGTGGAGGTCTCACCTGTGGACTGTCGGAGATGGCGGCCAAGCGAGGAACGGGTATGGAGATCGACCTAGACTATCTTCGGACTAGAGAGCCTGACATGCGGCCCTCCGAGATCATGATCAGCGAGTCCCAGGAAAGAATGATACTCATTGTCCGACCCGCCGACGAAGAAAAGCTCGCCAAGATTCTTGACAAGTGGGAGCTCGGCTACTCTCGCATCGGACACATCACGAGAGACGGCATCCTACTCATACGGCATGGACAAGTAGTAGTTGCGAGGGCTCCGGCAAGATTTGTCGCAGAAGCACCACTCGCGCCTCGTTCGACCAAGAAACCAGCCTACCTCGATAGGCTGGCCAGGGCTCCCGAGCCGCCGGTTCCCGAAGATCTCAATGAGACACTACTCGCACTGCTCTCTAGCCCGAACATTTGCAGCAGGGAATGGATCTACCGCCAGTACGATTTCGAGGTTGGAATCAGAACCATCATCAAACCGGGTCAAGGAGATAGCGCCGTGCTTCGTCTACCCAACCGTAAGACACTGGCAATCACGACAGACGGCAATAGCAAGCAAGCCTACCTTGACCCCTATTGGGGAACGGTCGGGACTCTCAGCGAAGCCTTCTCCAACCTCGTCGCATCGGGGGCCGAGCCAGTCGCCATTGTAGACCATCTCCAGTACGGCGACCCCGGTAACCCGGAAGTCTACTGGACATTCAAGGAAGCAATCCGTGCAATGCGAGACTACCTCAACGCTGTTAGAGTCCCATGCATCGGTGGCAAGGTCAGCTTCTACAACGAAGACAGCGAGAATAGGACCGCCATCAAACCCTCTCCAGTAATATCCGCCCTCGGACTACGAGATGCTAGGACACCAAAGATAGACTCGGCTCTACAAAGCGAAGGCGATGATCTTCTCATTGTCGGAACACTGCTCCCAGGACTCGGCGGCAGCGAATACTACGAAAGCGTCCAGGGACTGGTGGGAGGTCAGGTCCCAAGAGTCACCCTGAGAACGGAGCGGACGATCATGCGCACCATGACACGAATCGTCAAGGCGGGTCTGGTCGAGGCCGCTCACGATATTTCAAAGGGTGGGCTGGCTGTCAGCCTCGCAGAGATGGCCATCCAGGGCCAGAAAGGCTTCACTGTCAGCCTAGATGATATCCCAGCCAAGACAGACAGAATCGATCAGCTACTATTTTCCGAATCGAAGCCAAGATTCATCCTCGAATCAAGACAGAAAAACACCAGCCGGATCCTTCGACGGATGAGAACGGCTAGAATTCCGGCTGCGAAGATCGGCCTAGTCGAAGGAAGCAGAGTGGAATTCGCACAAAAGTCAGACCCTATGATAACGACTCCTCTGAACGTCATAGCCGATTCATGGTCGCGAACACTGGAGAAGACAATGCAGGTCGCTCCGTGAGCCGGCCCTAAAAAACCAATTTAGGGTGAACCACCCCACATAGCATAAAATGGCTAGTTTTAGTCGGCGAATTCTTCGAAGAGGAGTATTGGCACTAGCCGTAGGCTTGACTCTAGTTGGAATAACGAGCCTTCGTTCCAATTCTCCAGACGGAAATACTCGGGGGTTTCCCTGGAGCTATACCCATGCGGTTTCACCGTGTTACAATGGCAATCCGTCTAATGGGTGTGGGTTCAGATAGACCCAATCGCAATAAGCCTTGACCTTGTTTTCTGGGTAGTAGTGGGATTAGCAGTAATTTCTGGTACGAGGTTGGCATTCCTCAAGTGGCGTCCTTCGGCTACTTTACAATGAAAGGAGGCTGGAATGCATTCCGCAGGCTTGCCATATTCGGGTTTCTCAGAACCTGCACTCGAGTTCATAGAGAGCGAGAAGCACACTCCAAATAAAACCCTGAGAATATTTCCAGAGAGGTAGCTCTCGGCTCTATTTAGACGATTGTGTCAAGAAAGAGCTATACACCGCCTGGAATTGACTCATGTTTGTATTTGAGCGCGAAGAGCCTCAAGGTCAATCCGGCGGTTGGAGCGAAAAACCGTGTTCTGACTCGCTCCAAGACAATCCACACGCCACGCTTAGACCCCCAAGCAGAAGATGAGGCTGTGAAGGAGCACTGTGGGATTGTAGGAATCTACTCGTTGAAGGGAGAGCCTGTCGCCGAACGAATCGTCAAGGGACTCTCCGCTCTACAGCATAGGGGCCAGGAATCCTGGGGCATAGCCGTTCCCGGCGAGCCGATCGTTAAGGGCCTCGGACTAATTGGCATGGGAGCGGCGGCCAATGCGAGAAAGATCCTTCGGCTGGAGGGCAATCGTGGCATAGGCCACGTCCGCTATTCCACACGCGGACGAACCACGCTGGAAAACGCGAGTCCGATGGACATTAGGGGTGAGTTTTCCATCGCTCAGAACGGTACAGTCGCCAACACCGAAGACATCACCCCCCTCGTAACCGGCGAATTTCCAATACTCGACGACTCGAACGACACTCGACTAGCAGGCTATCGACTACTCCAACACCATCGTCGAGAGCACGATTGGACCCGCGCATTCAACAGACTCTCCAAGGAACTGAGTGGGTCGTTCTGCTTCATGATCCTGACCAAGGAGGGTGAGGTATTGGCGGCACGTGACGAGGCAGGATTCAGGCCCCTCTGCCTCGGATACGACGAAGAAAACAAGACCCACATCCTCGCCAGTGAGAGCTGCGCGCTTACAGCACTACACGCAGATTTCGTCAGAGACGTACAGCCTGGTGAACTGGTGCGTCTCAACAAGGACGGGGTTACAGCGACCACTTTTGCAGAGTCGCCGCGTCACTATCACTGTCCATTTGAGTACACCTACTTCTCCCACCCCAGCTCCACCATCGAGGGCCATAACGTCTACGAAACGCGTAGACAACTCGGCAGAGTCCTCGCTCGCAAGTATCCGTTCAACGCAGACGTTGTCATCCCGGTCCCAGACTCTGCCAGGCCTGCCGCGCTCGGCTACTCTGAGGAGAGTGGCATCCCGATGGAAGAGGGCTTGATGAAGGATCGGTACCGAAAGAAGGGAAACCTTCGAAGCTTCATTGAGCCCACAGATAAGAGCAGAGAAGAAATTGTCAAGGAAATCATCACAATAAAACCCGTCGTAGAGGGCAAGCGGGTCATAGTTGTCGACGACAGCATTGTCCGAGGGACGAGCAGCAAGAACATAATCCGAGCATTACGCGACGCAGGCGCTAAGAAAGTCTACATGGTCGTAACGTTCCCCCCAATCCGTCACCCCTGCTACATGGGAATCGACTTCCCCACACGCGGAGAACTTCTGGCAAACAGAATTGACGGCGAAGACATGGCCATATCGGAGCTGAACAAGAAGGTAGCGAATGAGATAGGGGTAGACGGGCTCGGCTACAACGACATGGAGGGGCTGACGAAAGGAATTGGGCTCCGGCAAGACGAGATGTGCTTCGCCTGCGTCACCGGCAACTATCTCGGCTTGAAGAAGAACCCGGTCGTAAGGACCCGGGAAGAGATGAAGGCCTAGGACCAGGCGTCGGCCCGTGTCCGAATGAAAATCCTCATCATCGGAAGCGGCGGCAGAGAACACGCACTAGCCTGGACACTCGCCAAAGACCCAGATGTTACTAAGATCTATGCGGCCCCAGGAAATCCAGGCATCGAAGAGATTGGGACATGCGTCCCGATAAGCAGTACCAACGTCGAAGAACTCGCCTCGTTTGTTGTAAGAGAACACATTGACCTAACAGTCGTCGGTCCCGAGGCCCCGCTGGGCGCTGGCATCGTCGACACGTTCCGGAAGAAGAAGCTCCCTATCTTCGGACCGGACAAGAGCGCAGCCCAGATCGAGACCTCGAAGAGCTTCGCGAAAGACCTCTGCTCACGATACAATATTCCAACACCCCGTTGGGAGACTTTCACAGACGCGGCCGTCGCGAAGAAAGCGCTGGACCGGATGGGTCCTCCTTGGGTGGTTAAGGCTGACGGGCTTGCCTCGGGCAAGGGAACCACGGTGACCAGTGAGAGACGAGAGGCTGAAGCCGCAATTCAGAGAGAACTCGAAAGAGAACCTCGAAGAATAGTCATAGAAGAGTTCATCGACGGCTGGGAGGCGAGTTTCACAGCAACTATCTCCGGAGGCCAGGCCCAGTGGCTGGCGCCCGTCTTCCAGGACTACAAGCCGATCTACGACGGGGACGTCGGACCCAACACTGGCGGGATGGGAGTCTACGCACCGGTCCCGATGGTAACCGAGGCTATTGTCGACGAGGTGAGACGGAAGATTCTAGATCCTTCAGTAGACGCTATGGTGAAGGAGAACGTTCCATTTCAAGGAGTACTCTACCTCAACATCATAGTCAAGCATGGAAGCGAGGATCCCCACTTATTGGAGTTCAATGCGCGCTTTGGAGACCCCGAAGCACAGGGCATCGCGCCACTAGTCAAAGGAGGACTTGTGACACATATGCGCGAGATCGCGGAGGATTCCAAGAGACCGTCTCTGCCAGAATGCGCATCTTCCGCATCCGTGGTTGTCGTGCTTGCATCCAAGGGATACCCCACAAACCCATCTACAGGAGATAGGATCACGATCCGAAAACTGTCTCAAAACAGTGTAGTACTGTTCCATGCGGGCACGGCGATAGCCTCTACTGGAGAACTGGTGACCGCTGGGGGTCGAGTCCTCGATATTGTTGCGACGGGACCTGATGTGGAGTCGGCCCGTAAAGCTGCGTACTCTGCAATCGGAAGCTCGGTCCAGTTTCCGGGAATGCAATACCGCCGCGATATCGGTAGCGGCCAGTTACGCCGAAGAAAGCTAGAACAGATTCAGACGTGAAGGATGGTGGAGGACTGCGTCTTCTGCAAGATCATCAGAGAAGAGCTCCCCTCCTACTCGGTTTTCGACGACGGGGATTACATCGCTTTTCTCGATATTCGACCGATGAATCCTGGACATACGCTGGTCGTCCCGAAGTTACACTACCGTTGGGTGTGGGATGTCCCCGAGGCTGGAAGATATTTTGAGACAGTTACCAGAATCGCGAAAGCTCTCCAGAAAACTATGAAAACAGAATGGATCGCCGCCGACGTCGCGGGAATGGGCGTCGCCCACGCTCATATCCACCTCATCCCACGATTCCCCAATGATGGACATGGAGAATTTGTCAATGGTCGGAACGTCAAGACGATAACGCCAGAACAGATGAAGACGATCGCCGAAACAATCAGGAAAGGGTTGCTCGGGTCCGTAGTGGACCGAAGGTTAGGTGGGTCCCTTCGCGAGTAGAATCAGCAAGCTACCTCCGAAGGTTCGTGAGCTTGTGGAAGAGTTTCGCGACGAATTGTTCACAGTCCTTGCGAAGAACCTGGTGGGTGCATACTTGCACGGGTCCATAGCATTTCCCGGGTATGAACCTCATCATGGAGACATAGACTTCCATGTTGTGATTCGAAGACCTCTCACCGGAGAGGAGATCAGAAGACTGGATCATCTGCATCGAACGCTAGCAGCAAGATTTGAGTTTGGAAAAAGGCTTGACGGATTCTATATCCCACTCGCCAAGGCGCGAAAATCTGAGATTCCCAGAGGACTCGTGTATGGCGCCCATGGGAGAATCCATCATGGAGGCTCTGATGATGCCTGGCCGTTGCACCGTGAACATTTGCACGCTTCCGCCTACATACGGCTTCGTGGTCCTAGCCCGAACCGCATTTTTCCGACAGCCGACTGGAAGTCGATCAGGAGCGCCCTCTATCGACATCTAGTGTATGCGAGGAAGATCATTAAGAGTGATGCGTGGTGGGCTGTCCTGAACCTCTGCAGACTCGTCTACAGTTTCGAGAACGGAAGGGTCGTCGTCTCGAAGCTTGGAGCAGCAAGATGGGCCTTGAAAAGACTTCCATCTAAATGGCGACCAGTCATCCGGTCAGCAATCAAAGCCTATCGGGGAATAGAAACTGGCGCTGACTGTGCGGTTCTAAGAGGAGATTCGAGAAAGTTTCTCGGATTCGCCTCGATCCGGATAATCGCTTTCGACTCGACCTGGGACTCACGTCAGCCGCATATCGCACATCTTAGAAAGAGAGAGCGTAGGGCATGGAGATAGTCTTGGTGCCGATAGGGGTCCTTGTCTCGGGGAGAGGCTCGAACCTCGAAGCCATCCTTGACGCTGTTGACGGAAAGTACATCACGAAAGGCGAAGTGAGAGTCGTCGTTAGTAACAAGCCAGGCGTGGGAGCACTAGAAATCGCCAAGAAACACGGAGTCCCAACGGCCGTACTCGACGATAAGGGCCTCCCGAAGATGGACCCCGAGTATGACGCGAAGACTATGGCGACCCTCGAGGCTCAGGGGGTGAACTCGAGAGAGGGACTCGTCGCGCTCGCAGGCTACTTCCGAATCCTAGGTTCAGAGTTCGTAGAGATATACAAGAATAGGATCATGAACGTCCACCCTGCGCTCCTACCATCATTTCCCGGCCTGGAGCCGCAGAAGCGAGCCCTCGAACATGGAGTGAAAGTTTCCGGGGCAACGGTCCATTTTGCAGCTAAAGACGTTGACTCGGGACCCATAATCCTCCAAGCCCACGTCCCAGTCAGAGACGACGACACGGTGGACACGCTATCGGAGAGAATCCTGCGTCAAGAACACAGAATCTACCCCGAAGCAATACGCCTCTTCACCGAAGGAAGGCTGAAGGTGGAAGGAAGGAGAGTCACCCTCGCAACTTGACCGGCAGAATCCTTGATGGAAAACTGGTCGCTGCAGAAGTCAAGAAACAAGTCGCAAAACAGGCAGAGCAACTAGGGAGACATGGGACCCGGCCGTTCCTCGCCACCGTACAGGTGGGCGACGACCCTGCAAGCACGAGCTATCTCAAAGCCAAACATAAAGCTGCAGAAGAGACCGGGATAGAGTCCGAACACCACCATCTCCCCGCCAGCACGTCTCAAGACAGGCTCGAAGCACTTCTAGGCCTGCTGAACACAAACCCGAAAGTGCACGGAATACTCGTCCAGCTTCCTCTGCCTCAAGGATTTGATGAAGATTCGATAATCGAGAGAATTATTCCCTACAAGGACGTTGATGGGCTCCATCCTATCAATGCGGGAAGATTGTCGGCTGGGAAAGAAGTTCTCGTCCCGTGTACACCTAAGGGTATAGTCAAGCTATTGGCACACTACAAAGTCCCACTGGCTGGCCGGCGAGCTGTAATCATCAATCGTACAACTCTAGTTGGGAGACCATTGGCGAATCTGTTTCTAAACCGAGATGCGACCGTGACGGTTTGCCATTCGAAGACCGCCAACCTCGCTGAGACTACGCGGACAGCGGATATTCTGGTCAGTGCTGTTGGAAGGGAAGAGTTTCAGATCTCTCCCGAGCATATCAAGCCTGGGGCCACTGTGGCGGATGTGGGGTTGGCCCGAGTCGGGGGAAAGTTGCGAGGCGACGTGGACTTTGACAAGGTTAGCAGGCTTGCCGGATTCATAACTCCCGTACCTGGAGGAGTCGGCCCGATGACAGTTGCATGTCTTCTCGAGAACACGGTCCAGGCAGCGCTAATCCAGACGAGAGGGGGATAGGAGGGAAGAATAGCATTGCCGCAGTCAATCGTGAGAAATGTGAAGCCGGACGAACTTGGAGCATTGCCGAAGAACTTGCATGATTGGACCTCTGGCTTTATCGAAGCTACCGGAACGGCGATTGCTCTGACGTCTGACTCTTTTGACCCTACGGGTTGTTTTGTCGCTGAAGACAAGGGGTCGATTGTCGGCTGCGTGGCCGTCACAAGCCTCCCCCGGAAGAACTGGCTGGTCGTAAGATACCTCTCAGCCAAGCGCGCCCTGTCTCGAGTCTACGCTGTTGAGAAACTGCTCAGCAGAGCACTCCAGTATGTCGAGACAAAGAATCCTGAGTTCCTCAGAGCAACCACACCTTCGATGCAGCCGTACGTGGATGTCTACAAGAGCTTCGGGTTCAGACCCGTCCGAAGAGACTTCAGGATAACGTGGGATCTAGCAGGGACGTCTGAGAAGGAAAACAAGCAGGTCGAGATTAGGGAGGTCACCGAGAAGACGGCTCCAGAAATCTCCAAAGTCTATGTCGAATCTATCCGTCCGTACTGGGACTGGCGGACGGAGGAACAGGGAGGCGAAGAAGCTGTTGCGCAAAAATTCAAGGAGGGACTGAAGAAAGGCGAACGATGGCTTTCGGGATCTGTGGGAAAAAGTGTCGTCGGACTGACTGGACTGATCCCCGACTACTATAGGACTGGAGAGGCCCGGTTTCGGGGAACTTTTGTCGTTCCGGAATATCGAGGCATAGGATACGGTCGAACTTTGATGAGCCAAGCGTCAAGCTGGGCGAAGAAGCTGGGTCAGCACAAGATGACGGTGTATACGTTCTCGTATCTGGAGTGTCTAGCGCCGGGAGCATTACTGTACATGGGGTCGGGTGGGAAGATTGAGAGCGAGTATCTTCAGCTGCAGCGGGCGTTATAGAATGCGAGACGATTCCTTCTTGATCCCGCCTTCAAGAGATTGGTGCGATATTCTTGGGTGAAGCGCAGACCGCCGTCGAGAAGGAGAATCTGAGACGATACATTCTACGTCTCAGAGATCGACAGTCAATCGGTGAAGTCGAGCAGAAGAGCCAGGACATCATTGATCAGGTGTTGCACCTTCACGAGTACGTTCGTGCTAGAGGAATCGCATGTTATGTAAACAAGGACACGGAGGTGGATACCAGAGTCTTGATCCGGACCGCTCTGGGCCAGGGGAAACGCGTCCTCGTCCCTGTTGTCAAGAAGGGCGATGTCGAGCTATTCTTCTCGGAGATTAAGGACCTAGGCAAGGAGCTAGCCCCTGGGACCTTCGGGATTCTCGAGCCCAAGCCGGAGTTTGTCCGTCCAGTCAGCCTGGACGAGGTGGATGTTATCTTTGTGCCGGGCATCGTCTGGGACCGGGAGGGGTATCGGCTCGGCTGGGGGAGAGGATACTTCGACCGGGCGATCAAGAAGTTGCCCCAGCACGTGCGGTCTGCCGGCTTGGCTTTCAACCTGCAGCTGATCAGTCGGGTTCCGCGAGATCAGTTTGATGTACCAGTAGACATGGTCGTGACAGAGTCTCGTGTGATACGGTGTCATAAGTGACCA
>Ga0209376_1003176_pt1 | contig 15053 bp, 17 predicted proteins | sample GraSoiAngelo_134_FD_185891 | JGI IMG/M metagenome (GOLD analysis project Ga0209376, IMG submission 185891) | Grasslands soil microbial communities from the Angelo Coastal Reserve, California, USA - 14_0929_05_30cm (SPAdes) (version 2) | ecosystem: Environmental > Terrestrial > Soil > Grasslands ... | reverse complement strand
GCGGCGCGAACTGTAGCGATCGCCATCGCGGCGTTCTGTTTTTGAAGATGACCACGCAACGCGATTGGCGAACCGTCGTAAGATTCAGTTACAAATTGCAGTGGCGCTTCGCACTCGGCGGCGCGTGTGCGAATCACCTTCTCAGCCTCGGGTCGCTGCGAGGCGCAAACAACCGGAATTCGGGGCTTGATGATTCCCGCCTTTTCACTGGCGATTTCAGCAAGCGTGTTTCCCAGCCATTCTTCATGATCTAAATCGATTGGCGTAATGGCTGCGACATCAGATTGAATGGCATTCGTTGCATCGAGGCGACCGCCAATTCCAGTCTCAAGAATAATCACATCGGCGTTTGCCTCAGAAAAATATTTTAGCGCGAGTGCGGTCGTGACTTCAAAAAAAGTCGGATGCGGATCCCAATCGGCGACCAGATTGCGAATCGTGGTCAATCCATCGGCAACTGCGTCCTCGGAAACCATTTCGCCATTAACACGAATCCTTTCGCGGAAAGTGATGAGGTGAGGGGATGTGAAGAGGCCGGTCCGATATCCTTGCGCGCGACAGATCGAATCGATCATGGCGCAAACGGAGCCTTTACCGTTTGTGCCGGCGACGTGGATCACGCAAGGTGTGGAGACGCTCGCCGCAGCGAGCGCCGGCCGTTTGGCACAAACGCCACTACAACATTTGTCGAGCAACCGTTGCGTGTTTTCCAACCCGAGCTTGATCCCGAAGCGCTGGAGGCTGTAAAGCCAGGCGAGCGCCTCTTTGTATGATAGGCAAGGTCGCGGCACCAAGGCCCCTCGCACCTTCACGCCGCGACAGCGAAGTAACCAAGCAATCGGCTTATTTCTTCGCGCAGTTTTTTCCGATGCACAATCATGTCGATCAAACCGTGTTCCTGCAGAAATTCCGCGGTTTGAAATCTCTCCGGCAGGTCCTGATGCGTGGTTTCCTTAATCACGCGTGGTCCGGCGAAACCGATCATGCTTTTTGGTTCGGCGATAATTACGTCGCCTAACGAAGCAAAGCTGGCCATCACGCCGGCAGTCGTCGGGTTCGTGAGAACAGAAATGTACAGCAGCTTTTCTTCTGCGTGACGCGCAAGCGCGCCGCTTGTTTTAGCCATTTGCATCAAGCTTAACATCCCCTCGTACATGCGCGCGCCGCCGGAGGCAGCAACGATGACGACCGCGCAACGCTGGGCCGTGCCATATTCGATCGTCCGCGTAATTTTCTCGCCAACCACTGATCCCATGGTCGCAGCGAGAAAACCGAAATCCATCACGGCGATCGCCACCTTGTAGCCGTCAAGAATTCCATACCCGCTGGTCACAGCATCGAAGAGTCCGGTGCTCTCCTGATACTTCTTGAGCCGGTCTTTATAAGTAGCCATCCCCTGAAAACGCAAGACGTCCACGGATTTCAAGTTGGCATCCATCTCTACAAAAGTTTCGGGATCGAGCAGATTTTGAATCCGCTCCTTAGCAGGTTCTGCAAAGTGATGGTCGCAGCGGGGACAGACACGTTGATTTTGCGCCAGTTCGATTTCCGGCACGACTTCCGAACAGCCGGGACACTTCTGAAAAAGGCCGCGGGGAATTTCTCGCTTCTTGCCGGCTTCCGCCTTGATTGCTGGCTTCTTAAAGATTGCCATGAGACTTATGCGCGTGCTGCCGTGGCTGCGTGAACGGAGAACGCCCCCGCGCGTTTCAAAACCCGCGCGCACTCGTTCAACGTGGAGCCTGTGGTAAGAACATCGTCGACTAACAACACCCGCAAACCTCGCACGTTCGCGTTTTTTCGTAAACGAAATGCGTTATGCAAATTTTCCATGCGTTCCGAACGATCAAGTGCAGTTTGTGTCGTGGTGTACCGAGTGCGTTCGAGCAGCGGTTTGGGAGGAATCGCGGTCTGCGCGCTTAGCAATTCTACAAGCAGGCTGGCCTGATTAAATCCGCGTTCTCGTTGCCGGGCGGGATGTAGCGGCACCGGCACCACGACGTCGAATCGATGGCCGCACAGCCGTTCATCGTCCAGCGCAGCATGCAGCCAACGCGCTACAAGATGGCGCAGGTGAATGTGGCGCCCGTATTTAAATTCGTGAACAATCTGGCGAACAATACCGCGACCGCGGTATGCGGCCACGGCCGCCTCGAAGTAAATTGTCCGATGGGCGCAGTTGGCACATGTAAATGCGCCTTTGATGGAGCCGTCGAATGGTTCCGAGCATTTGTCGCAAAATGGCGCGCTGATGCGAACGGCTTTTGCTTCGCATTGATCGCAAAGATACTCGCCAGCTCGAATGCTTGTCCCACAGATTGTGCAGACCGGTGGATAGAGAAGCGATACGGCCGCTTCCAGGAGCTCAAACCTTTGAGGGGCGATCATATTTCAGCCAGGTCCGCATGAGTATCCAAGTGAATGTGGCTATGGCCAACGGGATGATTCCAACAAGCAGATTCTTTCCCAGCCATGGGAGGGCCAACGTTTGCCGACGCGCCAGCAAGCTAAAAGTGCCGCTCCCAAAGATCCATCCTGCATGAAGTCCAATCGATAACCATAAGGAACGCGTAAGCACGCGCGCATCCGCGAGAATACAGCCGATAAGAAATAACGTCGCAAACGCGGACGCTACCATCATCGGGTTGCTCAGTCGTCCAAACGAATGCGCAATCGAATTTAAGCCTGAGCTCCATGTTACGACGGCCGATGTTTGTTCCGGAGCTTTCAAAAAATGGACAGCAGCAAAGAGCGCGGAAACGGCAAGGATCGCCAGGTACTTTCGACCTGTCCTCAGGAGAACGCCTAAAACGATTCCGCGAAAGAACGCCTCTTCGATGAATGGAACAGCGATTGAAGCAGCAAGCAGTTTACCAAAGCGTGACCAGGCAAAGATGTGCCGAAATGAATAAACATGAAGTGCAATGAGCAAAGCGCCGCAACAGAGTAGGGGAATCGCCGAGAGAACAACACCAGCGCAGAGATCGCGGCCCCAACGCGGATTGGGTGCAAGACCCACATCAGCCATGCCACGTACGTGGCTAATTAGCAGAAAGGGCCAGAGTAACAGCGCAGCAGCCATCAGAATGGCGCGATGGAAAAACGTTTCGAAATCGTACTTTGCCAGAAACGAAAAGACACCGTGGGCTGCAAGCGACTGGGCTGACCAAAAGAGAAATGGAGCAAGGACTGCTCCAGCAACGACGATCGCGATAAAATAGAGCGCCAGTTTAGCTACGTCTTTCAAGCCTGCTAATGTAAGGTGTTACCGCAATGCCGAGTCAACACATATGGACGCACAAGGATCAGCATGGGACCAAGCGTGAAGTTCGAGCCACGAAATTCGGGGGCGCGTGGAAGTTCCAAGCCAAGACTGCGGGCGATCTTGAGTGGATCTATTATGAGCGCCCGTTACTGGAGGACCTGTTGACGTTGAAAGAAATTCTCGCGCGAAAATATCAGCGACGACGCGCTTCGGCCGATGACGTTGCTTCGGTCGAGAAATTGCTTGCCGATGAAATGGAGTTAGGGTCGCCGCGTCCCGGCGTTCCGTCGGCGCAGCGCGACGACCGCACCAGATGACTACACGTTCATGCCTGAGTGGAACACGGGAGAACTGATTGCCGCTGACAAGCGGTTTGTCTGGCATCCATTCACCGACATGCGCGAATGGTGCGCTCCGGAACATGAACGGCTGGTCTTGGTCGAAGGCCGCGGCGCATTGCTGCGCGATAGCAACGGCCGCGAATACATCGATGGTAATTCATCGATCTGGACAAACATCCATGGCCACAATCACCCGCACATCAACGCGGCTATCCGCCGTCAGCTCAGCCGCGTGGCGCACACTTCATTTCTCGGCTGTACGAACCCCGCGGCTATCGAATTCGCGCAGGCGATCGTGGCTCTTTTCCCGGACACGCCGTTGACCAAAGTTTTTTTCTCCGATGATGGCTCAACGGGAATTGAAGTGGCTATAAGAGTTGCCGATCAGTACTGGCGGCTGCGCCGCTCAAGACGATATCAGTTTATCGCCTTTCGAAGCGGCTATCATGGCGATACTGCTGGTGCCGCCAGCCTGGGTGCTGCCTCGATGTTCCAAACCAGATCGTCTCGGTGGAACTTTCCTGCAATCCAAGTCTCAGATTTCAATACCCTGTCGGCGCTTACCCCAGCCGAGATAGCGAAGATTGCTGCTGTGGTTATCGAACCGCCTATCCAAGGGGCGGCGGGATGCGTGTTTGGACATCTGGCACGTTTACGAGCCGTCAGAGACTGGTGTAGTCGGACCGATACGCTTTAATTGTCGACGAAGTGATGACCGGCTTTGGCCGGACGGAGCGAATGTTTGCAAGCGAATATGAAGGCATGATTCCGGACATCCTGGTTCTAGGTAAAAGATTGACTGGAAGATATCTTCCGCTCGCTATTACTGTAATTTCAGAAAAACTGTTTTCTGCGTTCGACGGCTCGGTCGCCGACGGTAAAGCGCTCGCCTACGGCCATAGCTACACGGGAAATGCCTTGGGTTGCGCTGCGGCCAAAGCCAGCTTGGAGGTTTTTGAAAATGAGCGCGTTTTGGAAGCTCTGGAGCCGAAAATCCGCTACCTCAGCTCGGCACTTGCCGGTTTAAAGGAGGTTCCTTGCGTAAGCGAAGTGCGCCAATGCGGATTTATTGCCGGAATAGAAACCTCGCGCGCCGAGATGGCCGCAGCCACTTGCATCGAAGCGCGGCGCCACGGCCTGCTAACCAGACCAATTTGGAATGTGGTTGTTCTTATGCCGCCACTCTGCATTACAATGGCTCAGTTAAGGAAAGCCGGAGAAGCTCTCCGAACGTCGATCATCGAGGTCTGGCGCTGGACCAATAACTCCGGAAGAAAAGATGCCGAAGAAATTACGGCTTGATCAGCTTCTCGTTGGAAAGGGTTTCTTCCCAAGCCGAGAGCAAGCGCGACGAGCAATAATGGCTGGTGAGGTGATCGTCGGCACTCGGGTTGCGGCAAAGACTTCAGAGCTTCTCGATAAAGAGGCGGCGATCACAGTGAAATCGATGCGAAAATACGTCGGGCGAGGCGCACTGAAGTTGGAAGCCGCTCTCGATCATTTTAACATCGATGTGGATGGAAAGAAGGCGCTGGATATCGGCGCTTCAACCGGCGGCTTTACCGACTGCATGTTGCAGCGTGGCGCCTGTAAGGTTTATGCGGTGGATGTCGGCCAAGGTCAGTTGGATTGGAAGCTCCGCAACGATCCACGGGTGATTGTTCTCGAAAAAGTCAATGCACGTTCGCTCTCACGTGAGCAGATTCCCGAACTTGTCGACATTTGCGTGATCGATGTTTCCTTCATCTCGTTGACCCTGGTCCTGCCGAACGCGTTCGATTTGATAACCTCAACTGGAGTGATTCTCACCCTGATCAAACCACAGTTCGAGTTGCAACGCTCCGACGTGGGAAAAGGCGGAATTGTTCGTGATCCGACCTTGCACCAAAAGGCACAAGACAAGATTGTCGCGTTTGTCACGCAGCTGGGACATGTGGTAACTGGTGTCGTTCCGTCTGCCATTAAAGGAGCTGACGGAAATCAGGAATTTTTTGCATGCATGCGAAAACGATCGGCTTAATAGCTCACACGGGGAAACCAGGGGTTGCTGAGCTGATCAATGCAATTGCCCAGGAGTTCGGCCGGCTTTCAATCTCGGTGCTCTTCGAAAAGGAAACCGCTCGATTTGCCGGAAAAAAGTCGGGACACTCGCTCACGGAATTGGGAGCTACGGCGGATCTCCTGGTGGTAGCTGGGGGTGACGGAAGCATACTGCGCGTAGTTGGTCAGCTTGGCGAAAACATCAAGCCAATCTTCGGTATCAACGTCGGTTCACTTGGGTTTCTAACCTGCGCAAGTTCGTCAACATATCGGGAAGCCGTGGAATGCATTGCGAAAGACCGGATCAATTTCAGCCAGCGGGCGCTACTGGAGGCTCGAGTTACCCTTGGCGACAAAAGAACACGCAAAATGATCGCACTGAACGATGCCGTGCTAAGTCGCGGTGAACTGTCGCGGCTGGTCTTGTTGCGCACCCGAGTCAACGGCGAACCGCTTACTGAGTTCAATGCCGACGGTTTGATTGTGGCAACGCCCACCGGTTCGACGGCTTACTCGCTGTCGGCTGGTGGACCGATTCTTGATCCTGAGTCCGGTGTTTTTGTTATCACACCGATTTGTCCGCACGTTCTCACGAATCGATCGATCATTGTCGCTCAAGGATCAATAATCGAAATCGAAGCAAGTGATCCAGATTATCCGGTCTTCCTAACGCTGGACGGCCGTAAGCCGATCCATGTCGAGCGAGGGTCAATGGTCACGATCCGCAAAGCCAGAAAAACACTTCCGCTGGCGTCGTTGCCAGAGGCCTCGTTCTTCAGTGTCGTCCGGCAAAAGCTTAAGTGGAGCGGCAGTAACGTTTGAGCGGCGGGTTGCACGCAACGCCGCTTCGGCCGATTCGAGCAGCGTGACTGCTACGCGCAATTTAAGTCGCCAGAGGTAGATACGAAACTCATAAGGACTTCTTTTTGCGTTGTGCGCCTATTCGAGACCTGATAGTTGAGTCCTGACTATGAATCTAGTCAGCACGCCGGACGGCCGCATAATAAATCTTGATCACCTCACATACGCAGAGCGCACCGGCGAATATTTGGTTCTGCATTTCGCTGGCGGAACTGACAGCGGATCCGGATCGGTTGTCAGGCTGAAGCAAGGCGAGGGCGCAAGGCGGGTTTGGGCGTATCTGGCCGACAAATGCACGATGAAGATCGGGTCAGCCCATTGAAGCCGACGTCTAGTATCCGGGGTTTCAGAGCCAAAGCGTCGGCTACTCCAATCTCTGCGCCGAACAAACCTCGGCGCTGCGTGTCTTCGGTTTGCCAGTGAAGTCAATAGTTAGTTTTGAGACATGGAGCTGAGCATGAGCTCTATTATGGCGAAGAAGCACACTGGGCTCAGTAACCGGTCTTACATCGCAACATTGTTCCTTTTCTTTGTGATCATTCTCCTTGCATGTACCAAAGGCAAGGAGCAGCCATCGGCCTCTGTTCCAGCCGACTGCCAACAGTTTCTTGATAAGTATTTTGATGCGTGGAAATCAAAAGATATCGCTACACTGCAGGCCCTTTCTTTCTACCTATCGCCCGAAGACCGATCAAGGCTTCCGGAGGGCAGTCTGGAAATATGGCGCGAATGGAAAAACAAGCTGGTGACTGAGAACTTCGAACAAGTGACCAGGGATTTTGGCGATTTTAAAGGTTACGAGGTACTCAGGATGAAGACGACCACGATATCTCCGCAAGATCAGCCTGCAGCAAATACAATCGGCTCAGGAATTCATACCGAGCTGGTTTGCAAAGCCAGGTTCTCCAAGAAGCATGTCGCTCACGTCGGGCTCCACCTCATAAAGGAAACAGAAGGCTCGCAGTACATTGTCGCGGCCTGGAATTTCCAAGCAGAGCCATGAAGTTCGCGTGCCACGCTGGGAACATGAAACTTGGCATTTTTCTTCTCGTTACGGGTTGGTTGGTTACCAACGCCTTTGCCGGATCCGATGGATTCACTGGTATTCAATGTGGTTCTGACATTCCGAAGGCGCTTACCGGTAAACGCATGTCCAATGAAAGAATTGTCGATCTTGAGAAAAGACACGCGGATCTAGGTCTTAAGGATCTCGGCGCAAGCGAAGTTTCTGAACGCTTGTCATGCATATCTTGGTTGATCTGCGGATCGGAGTTTATGCTTTTGCAGGATGAATCGATTGCCCGGGAGGTCCTAAAGGTTCCTCTTCATTCAAAGACCTCACCTTTGTTCATTGGCGCATGCGAGATGAACGGGAAGGAAAGCAAAGATATTGTTGTTGCGATTTTGGATAATGAGAAAGAGACGGACGCAAGTGCGCTCACTGCGAAAGTCGCGTGGAAAATCGATCAGAAGAAAATGAAGTTTGTTAGCGTTCCCGTCGAAGGTCTTCGTTGTCCGCGCAGCGGTGTGATTACCTTGGATGGCAGTCTCTAGTTGGGTGATCGCTTATCTGTTTCTGGGATCGAATGTGTATCCCTGGGCCACGTCAATCAGGTTGAACAGCGAGCCGCCAATGCCAGAGATGGGAGGGACGGTGTTAGCAGGCTGCTGAAGCGTCATCGTGCTGGCGGTGACTTCGTGCAGGCGGTTATCAATCGCACCGGTCTCGTTCACAATGGAGAGTGGCACGTCAATCGTGATCGTGCCGTTGTGGCCGGTCCTCGACACGCAGTTCGCAGCAGGCAGTTGGGTAATGCCGGGATATGTCAGGGTCACCCCGCCGCCGACTGCCTGCGCGGCGTTTTCGCCAGCAAAGCACTGTAGCGCGCCGCCGTTGAACGACTCGCCATAGACGAAGAAATTCTTTCCACCATTCGGATCCGTCGTGGATGGAACGAACCATTGGGTCAGCCAGACTAAATCAAGGTCCGGATCCTGAGCGGTTGTCGGCGCGAGAGACAGGTTGTTTAGCTGCATCACCATCTGATAACAAGGGGCGGCGGCCGAACAAGGCGCCGTGGTGAGCAGCCTGACGCTTGAGTTTGTGATGTCGAGCTGTGGCATATTCGCGCTGCTAAGACCGTTTACTTCATACTTGCCGTCCTGGCTTGAGTCGGACACGGCGTTGAAGGGTGCCAGTCCTGGAATGTTCACGGGCGAGCTCGCCACTAATAACCCGTTGCCGCCGCTCTGCCGGACGAACATGCCGTGTGGGGCAAAGGCTTCGTCAACATTATTTGAGTCGGCGTAACCGATTTCCGCCTCACCATTTGGACCCATCCGCATTTGCAGAAAATCGCCGAGGGTGCGGTCGCCGTTCTGACCGCCAATGAGGGTGTACATGCTGCCGCGATGGATAAAGTGCTCACTCGCCAGGATCGGCGCGGTAAAGGTTGGAGTGGCAGCGTGCCCGTTCAATGTCTGCGCCATCCAAAGGCTCCAGTCGCACCCGGTGCAGGAGTCGGGGCCGTTGGACGGATTCGGGGCGACGCCGGGCGTGCCGTACCAAGCGATGTCCACACGTCCATCGTCCCCAGCTACGGCCCAGGCAAACACGTTGTTGTGGAGGGTGCCCAAGGGTGAACCCGATGTCTGAATTTGAATTGGAGCGGCCCAGGTGTTGCCTTGATCGGTGGAAAACGAGTACTTGAGCACGGTGTCGCCGATCACCTGACCGCTGTCATTGATAGGTGCTTGCTCCCACACGGCGTAGAGATTGCCAGCTTTGTCAATCGCCATCGTAGGGAAATTCCCGCCGGTCTTGTTCGACGAGCCAAGGTTCGCCACCGGCAGATCAACGCAATTCATCGGGAGCACAGCGAATTGACCCCCGCCCGTAGGCTGACCCAGTGTAGTTGCCACAGGGCTCACCTCGTTGTTGCCCATAATGCCTTCGTCGCAACCCAGCGGATTACTGACTTGATTTGCCGGACCGAATTGGATCCCAGCAGTCGCCTCCCCGCCTGGCAGCGGCGAACGATACATGACGAGAACATTCTGACCGAAGTTCGTCGGTGAGCCGCACATTGCGGGGTCGTGTGCGAATTCGTCATTCGTCAGGTAGATGCTGCCGCCGTTGGTCGGGTCGCCGTCGAACGCGTACCATTGCCGGTCAACGACTGCATCTGGGACGCCGGTGTTGCTGCAAGTGAAGGTCGCACCGTGGTCGTCAGAGCGGGAAGTACTAAAGTTTGCGAGCGTCAGGTCCGCAAAGTAGAGATGCCCCGCCGAGTCCACACCAGTTTCGGTATCACCGCCGCCAAAGCAGATCGTGACCTTCCCTTCAAGAGCCGTGGCACCGACGACCCACTTGAAGGTCTTACCGCCGTCGAGGGAGTGCCAGATCCAGCTAGTATCGGAGGAAAGCGAGCCGGGCACGCTAGTGTACAGACGATTCGCATTCGAGGGATCGACCCGCAGGCCTTGCTCGAAACCAACCCCGCCAATGCCGCTGATGATCGGATGCCCGAAGCTTGGCGGAGCGGGCCTAGGTTTCGGTGCGGCGAAACTGACCATAGCCAGCATGGCGCCAACGGAACAAAGAGTAAAAGCTACGAAGGCGCGCGGATTAAAGAGACCGGACTGCGAAGAGGGATTTTTTTTCATAGAGATTTTCCTTTGTTAGCTGCAGTGGAGATTGTCGCTGACAATTCGAAAACTCCGGCTCGACCGGATGCTTTTTTTCAGATCACTCAAAATCAGCCGCCGAAATTCGTAGGTGGCGGTTTACAAAGGGCTTTTCGGTCAATTGGTATAGATGCCAGGAGCGCGCGCCGAACGGACAGCAATTATGAAGATGATTTTGTTGTGGTCTGGATAGGTATGAAGCCATAATCAAAGAGTCTAGCCTAACCAGACTCGCGGTTTCTCATGACTTCGTTGCCTTATCCTGCTGCGAAACGCGCTCTCGCTTGCCGCAGCTCGCCTTGGTCTCGTTAGACATGACATATAAGCAAGTGAGATCTTATCGAGCACAGGTTTTGCTGGCTTTCTAGATTGGATTAATTCAATAAATCCGTAGTGAATCGGAACAGGATCAAGGCTGTTCTGTTCTTGTGCTCGATGGCAGTTCTGGTTGCGGCTGTCGACTGCTTTTCAGCCGACATCACGACATTGGACGGCAAAACAAGGACGCGCGGGTCACCGGCGTTGAAGCAGACGGAGTTCACATCAGTTTTCGCGAGGGAGTCGTGAAAGTTCCCTTTGATCAATTGCCGCAGGAGCTTCAACGACAATATGGATACGATCCGGCCAATACGACTGAGTTACACAATGGCATTGCAGTGAAGCTGGCGGGAACTGTCAAACGGGTCGCCGGACAGATGTTGGCGAATTTTCCTCAATCGGTCGCACAGAATCCAATGCCGATTGCATTGCTGGTTGGTTTTGTACTGGTCTTGACAATTGCGGCGGGAACATGGGTTAAGAGCAGGAAACGCGAACAGCGGTTGGCTTCTCGTCGGGATGAATATCGTAAGTCGGATGACTGGCAGCGAAAGCGAGCGCTGGTTCTGAAGCGTGATAAGTATCACTGCGTGTATTGCGGTGCGCGAGCAAGTCGAGTTCACCATAAGCGCTATGCGCCGCGGAACGTCGGAAGTGAACCGATAGAATGGCTCGTCTCAGTATGTGAGCGCTGCCACGACAAACTTAATCCGGATTTCGGATGACATATAATATTTTTCAGAATTTTTATCGGGCATGGGTTTTGCTGGATTAAGTCTTTGCGTGATTCTGCTTTTGTCGGATTCTCTCCCAGGTGAGTAAGCGGATTAGACGGAATGATTCCGCAAAGAAATACGGAGAAATTCCATCCATATCTCGTTAGATGCATCCGTCCGTTCATCCAAACCACTACGACAATGACGATGATAGAAACCCTTGACCTTATTGACACTCTTGTTTCCAAAAAATCGGACCCAGCTGAGATTCGCGGGCAGCTCCTGGCCATACGTGAAACAGATTGAAGCGTATGACCAAAAGGCGGAAGAATTTTAACGCTGGGCTTTAGCTAGGGTTAAAATTTGCCCAGCCTCACGACGCCGAAGAAGCCTCGTTCCAAAGATCGGCACTGGAACTATACGTCAAGGAGGTTTTTAACCGCCAGGCGATCTTAAAGCTCACGGACGCGCAGATGGACGAAATCTTCAGCGATAGGGTTATGGCGCTGATTCGAGCTGGTAAAGCCGCCAAATAGGTTTGACAAACTGTTCCCCCTAGACCGAGGGGGTTTGGGGGAACAGGGCAATGCTGTTCCCCATCTTCAGCGATAGGGTTATGGCGCTGATTCGAGCTGGTAAAGCCGCCAAATAGGTTTGACAAACTGTTCCCCCTAGACCGAGGGGGTTTGGGGGAACAGGGCAATGCTGTTCCCCAACTGCACAGCCCAGCTAGGTATTCGCACGTGCCCCGTGTTAGCTCGGAAATTAGCACACAAAATGAATTCCTGACCGTCTCCTATGTGTGCGTAAAAGCGTAGATAAATACGTGACAAATAGGCACTTATGTGATATGCGCATATGTAATATGGAGATATATAATCGAGCTGCGGTTCAGAGCCCCGAATCTTCCACTGAGTGGCTGCTAAAGCTGATCGTGTGGGAATTTTTCGGCACGGCTGACTTGGGATTCGCGAGCGCGTAGTTACGTACGGAAAAGGCAGCAGCACGTAACGCGGTGGTTGCGGTATTGGGCGCGGACAGTTCGACCAGGGGCTGCAGATCTGTTGCAGAGTCTGGCGTTCGTGATTCGATGGGAACGCGGCGAGATCGGCGGCCTGCCGCATTGCCATAAGATCACCGATGAACATATTGTTGGTCACCTGAGGGCAGCTGTAGTGTATACATCGCATTTTATATGACATATATTGTCTGATGTTATTGAGCAGGATTGTCTGGAATTTTACGTTAGCCCCTCACCTCCGTGCAGAATTCTAGCAAATGGCTTCCCTGCTGCCGTTACACCGCTATCGCCGCTGCCCTTGACGCTGCTACGGCTGGTGTTAGCATCGGCGAGTTTCGGTTCACCATGAATGTTTTCAGCCACAGTTTAGTCCGGCCCGCTTTAGTCGGTCTTTGTGCGATTTTCGGTTTTGCCGATTCCGCTGGTGCGGCCCGCGAGGAGATTTCCGGCAGTATTCAGCAGATGATGACCCCGGAAGAATTCAATGCCGCCGGCTTGAACAAGCTATCGCCGGAAGAGCTGCAAAAGCTCGATGCCTGGTTGCAAGGCTACCGCCAGGTCGCCGAACAAGCCGCCGAGAAGAAAGCCACCGCCCGCGCTGAACGCACTAAGATGGATCTTATTGTGAGCCGCGTGGATGGCTCGTTTAACGGATTAACTGGCAGAACCGTGATCCGTCTGGAGGACGGCACTGTGTGGAAACAGGCAAATGCAGATGATCGCTTTCGACCAAAAGTGACCGATCACCCGGCCGCCGCGGTCATTCACGGCATTTTTGGGTACAAGATGCGTATTGAAGGTACCCAGGAATTCTACGTCGATCCCGTCAGGCACCCGTAGTTGAATCAAGCGAGCGGCTGAGTTGCCGAAGGGGCCGGCAGCAGTCGCCCCAACCCGAACTCTGCGTGAATCAATTGCGCAGCACGCTCTGCGTCTTTCTCATCGACGATACTGGCAGAACCGTGATCCGTCTGGAGGACGGCACTGTGTGGAAACAGGCAAATGCAGATGATCGCTTTCGACCAAAAGTCACCGATCACCCGGCTGCCGCGGTCATTCACGGCATTTTTGGGTACAAGATGCGTATTGAAGGTACCCAGGAATTCTACGTCGATCCCGTCAGGCACCCGTAGTTGAATCAAGCGAGCGGCTGAGTTGCCGAAGCGGCCGGCAGCAGTCGCCCCAACCCGAACTCTGCGTGAATCAATTGCGCAGCACGCTCTGCGTCTTTCTCATCGACGATGACCGCAATCTTGATCTCCGAAGTGGATACCAGTTGAATATTGATGCTGTTTTGTCCCAAGCATTCGAACATTCGCGCCGCGACACCGGAATGTGATCGCATTCCGATTCCCACCACGCTCAGCTTCGCCACGCCGCTTGTAGTATTCAGGCGGTGTCCGCCAAGCTCACCTACTACCGGCATCAAGATCTTACGGGCGTTTTCCAATTCATCCTCGTGAATCGTGAATGAAATGTCAGTCGTGCCGGCGATCGACGCATTCTGCACAATCATGTCAACGATAATGTGCGCCGCGGCAATATTGGAAAAAATCCGGCCAGCGATTCCCGGTTCGTCACGGACTCCAGCGATACTCAGCTTTGCCTGACGCCGGTCGAGACTGATCCCGCGAACCACCACATCTTCCATGCTGGGAGCCTCTTCCCTAGTGGTCGTTCCGCTCCTTTTCTTAAAGCTCGAACGCACCTCAAATTCGACACCAAATTTTTTCGCGAATTCTACGGCGCGCGACTGCATCACCTTTGCGCCAGCGCCCGCCATTTCGAGCAATTCATCATAGGAAATTTCCTTGAGCTTCTTGGCGTCGAGGACGATCCGCGGGTCGCAAGTAAAGACTCCATCGACGTCGGTAAAGATCTGGCAGGCGTCTGCATTTAGTGCGCCCGCCAGCGCAATCGCGGTCAAATCCGAGCCGCCGCGCCCCAGCGTGGTGGTTTCTCCTTCCGGCGTCTGACCCTGAAAGCCAGCGACGATCACGATGTAATCGTCAGAGAGCAGTTCGTGAATTTGTTTAGGACTGATATTGGCGATGTGTGCTTTAGTGTGATTGCGATCTGTTAAGATTCCCGCCTGTGCGCCGGTCAGCGAAATGGCGAGCCCGCCGAGAGCGTTCACTGCCATTGCAGTTAAAGCAGTGGCGGCGTGCTCGCCGGTTGATAACAGAATATCGAGTTCGCGCTGTGTCGGGTGCGGCGATATCTGGTGCGCGAGCTTTAGCAAATTATCGGTCGCTCCCGCCATCGCGGAGATGACCGCTACGACTTGAGAGCCCTCGCCCTGTGTTTGGATCAGCCGGCGTGCGACGCTAAGTATCCGCTCAGGCGTCCCGACGGAAGTGCCGCCATATTTTTGAACAATCAAGCGCATCTCACATAAACTTTAATTGTAGCCAAACAGAACAGCGATGGTTTTCGAGAGTCCGTTACAGTCCAATCGCGCGTCGCACGTCCTTCACATTTGCGGCCACCGGTTTCAATTCTTTCATTCGGGCGAGAATTGGATCGGGATCTTTCAACCCATGTCCTGTGACTGTGCAAACTATCCGACTGGCTTCCGGAATTTTCTGAAATGAGTACGCCGCTTCATCTGAATCACAGCATTTGAAAAGCCCGGCGATCGGTGCTGCGCTTGACGGTTCGATAAAAATTCCCTCATGTTTTGCCAGCCAACTCTGCGCTGCGAGAATCTCCGCGTCACTCACGATGTCGATTGCTCCACGCGATTCGGCAATTGCCGCGCAAGCTTGCTTCCAGCTGGCGGGATTTCCGATTCGAATTGCAGA
>Ga0209376_1003171_pt1 | contig 15066 bp, 10 predicted proteins | sample GraSoiAngelo_134_FD_185891 | JGI IMG/M metagenome (GOLD analysis project Ga0209376, IMG submission 185891) | Grasslands soil microbial communities from the Angelo Coastal Reserve, California, USA - 14_0929_05_30cm (SPAdes) (version 2) | ecosystem: Environmental > Terrestrial > Soil > Grasslands ... | reverse complement strand
AACGGGTGGTACTGACGGGAGAGGATTTGTGCAACCTCGGCCCAGTGGCATTGCTTCAGGATCTGGCGATGATGGCGTTGCTTGGCATCGAGCATGTCGAACGCAACGGGCATCACTATTATCGCGGGCTAAGCCTGTGGCCGGCGGATTGGCAGGACGTGGCGCTCGCAACCCACGGCGATCTTTACACGCGGCATCGGGACGGTTTCGCGTGCCTCCACATCCGCGAGGGCCGGGTGGCCTTGGGCTCGGTGAATACCGCGCCGTTCGGGGTGAAGCCCCTATTCGATCCCTCGCGATTTGAGCGACAGCAAATGCCGTGATGTCTGGAGACTCTCGATGTCGTTCCGACATGTGTTTGCCGGGTGGTAGGGACGGCGCGCAGCGCCGTCCGCGCCGCGTTCAGCGGCGCAAGGCACGGTCGCACTCGCAAGAAACGGATCGTCTGTTCCGCTCGCTCCGACGCGGGCGGGGACATCGCAGCGCGATGTCCCTACCAGGCTACTCGCGATACCAGCGATTGGCTGATCCTGTATGAACGCGAAAACGAAATTGAGATGGGAGCGCACGCGCCTCGCGTGCCGTTTTCCGCGCCCTCGCGGAAAACCATGAGCGCACCCGAAGACTCCGTCAACCGTGCCACGCGAAAGAGCTGGACGCGAGGCGCGTCCAGCAACACCCGAGGCGGGTGTGGTACCGGATGAACGCGATCTTTGACGGCATCATTCTTGGCACAGGCCATAACGCTCTGATCTTGCAGGCTTACCTCTCGCGCTGTGGACTGAGAACGCTCTCGGTTGACCGCGCCGCAATTCCCGGCGGTGGACTGATGACCATCGACAACCCGCGCCTGCCCGGTTTCCGGCATAACCCGCACTCGTTCTTCCACCGCGCCCTGACCGCGATGCCGTGGTATGGCGACCTCGAACTGGAACACCACGGCGTCCGTTATCTCGAACCGAAGCTCAATGTCGCCATGATCTTGCGCGACGGTCGCGCGCTCGAATGGTGGACAGACCTCGACCGCACCGTCGCATCCTGCGCCGAGTTCTCACGCCGCGATGCAGAAACAGTCCGGCGGCTGGCTGAGGAATTTAAACCGATCGTGGAAAAGATTCTTCTGCCGGAAGCGCAATCGCCGCCGTTGGAGCCGGGGTTGCGCCGCAGATTGCTGGAACGTTCCGCGCTCGGCCGGCGGCTGCTGGAAATCTCCGCGCTGTCACCGCTCGAATTCGTCACGCGCAACTTCGAGAACGACGTGGTGCGCGCCGGGCTGCTCTTCTTCAATGGCCTGCGCGAAGTGGACCTCCGCTTGAATGGATTCGGCCACTCGATTCCGGCTCTGCTCGCGTCGCGCCACATGGCGCAGCTGGCGGTGGGCGGGACGGCCAGCCTCGCGCATGGCCTCGTGGCCGACATCACTCAGCATGGAGGTGAAGTGCGGTGCGGCATCGAGTTGCGTCGCATCCTCGTTCGCAACGGCCGCGCATCGGGCGTTGAATTTACAACCGGGGAACAGCTTCATGCGAGCGGCTTCGTTGCGTCCGGGCTGAATCCGCAGCAAACGTTCCTCGATTTAATGCCGGCGGAAGCGGTGCCGGCGTCAGTGCGCGAAAAGGCGACGCAGTTCCAATACAACTTGCTCGCGCCGCTGTTCGGTCTGCACCTCGCGCTTGACGAACCGCCCCGGTACGCTGCGGCGGCCCTGCATCCGGAACTCAACGAAGCTTTCATGGTCCTGGTTGGGCTTGAACGGTTCGGTCAATTTCACGAGATCGTGACCGCCCATGAACGAGGCGAACTCCCGCCACCTGTCGCCTGGGGCGCGTGCCCGACATTGTTCGATTCATCACAAGCGCCGCCCGGCAAACACGCGGCATTTCTGTGGGAGAAGCTCCCCTACGCTCTGCACGGCGACCCGTCGAATTGGACTAGAGAGAAGGAGGCTCACGGCGCGCGACTGCTCAAGCTGTGGAGCGAGCTGGCGCCGAATCTCGGACGTGGCATCATCAGGGATCAGTTTGTCCTCAGTCCAGCCGACACAGAAACCACGTTGCCTAACATGAGTCGCGGAGACTTGCTGGTCGGCTCGTTCGCAAACAACCAGGTTGGGTACCATCGTCCTTTCGCTGGCGCCGGCTGTTATCGGACACCTGTTCCGGGCCTCTATTTGTGCGGCGGCTCAACGCATCCCGGAGGCAACATCACCGGGTTGTGCGGCTACAACGCGGCGCGCGTCATTGCGGCCGATCTCGGCAAACGAATCTGGTGGAACCCACCCGATGCGGAGCAGGCGCTGGCCGCGCTCTGCCTTTGAAGAAGGATTGATTTTCAGATTGAACGATCCAAGCTCACTAAATGATGTGGGACAGACGCGAATGCTTGGGCACCTCGGTTCAACGAATGTGCCGTCTCGTCCTAATCCTCACCGCGGGCCTTGTCGACTTGAGTGCTTGCCTGTCCGCCGTTGAGGGCGCTTCCGGGCCGATTCGCGTTAGTGAAAACGGAAGGTATTTCGTCGATGAGCGCGGCAAGCCTTTCTATTTTCTCGCGGACACTCAATGGGAATTGTTTCGTCGGTATTCGCTGGAGGATGCGAAATTCATTCTGGGAAATCGGAAAGCCAAAGGGTTCACGGTCGTGATGGTGATGCTCACGGGTGTTGGGCCTGGAACCGAACCGAACCTTGCCGGGGAACGACCCTGGCTCAACCAGGACCCCGCCTCCCCCAATCCCGCTTATTTTACGCATGTCGATGCAGTGCTGAAGGTGGCGCAAGAACATGATCTTCAACTGTTGATCGGGATTTATCACCAGACTTACGGCAGCAGGATGACGCTGACCAACGCCCGGCCATGGGCGGCTTGGGTGACTTCTCGCTATCGCGACACCCCAAACATCCTTTGGACACTCTACCCGAAAGCGAACGAGAGTTCGCGTCCGCTCATCGCCCGGCTTGTCGAGGGGATTCAAGACGGCGACGGCGAAAAGCATCTGGTCTCGATGCATCCGGATCCGTCGCCCGCCTCCTCCAGTTTCATGCACGCGGAACCGTGGTTGAGTTTCAACTCCATTCAAGTCTGGAAAGACCTTCACTTGATCTATCCAATGACGCTCGAGGATTGGGGAAAATTACCGACGAAGCCTGCCACGATGCTGGAAGGAGTTTATGAGAAGGGAGAGGAATACGGATATCCGATCACCCCTCTTTTGGTGCGTCAGGAAGCATATTATACATGCCTTGCCGGCGGCTTCCACGGATACGGGCACAACGATTCATGGCGCGTGAAACCGGCTTGGCGCGCCGCCCTCGATGATCCGGGCGCCCGGCAAATGACCATTTTGAAGACTGTTTTCACCGGGCTCCCGGAATGGTGGACGATGATTCCAGATCAGACCGTTTTCAATCGCGGAGGAAACATGCAAGGCAATGCTCTTAACCTGGCAGCACGTTCCGCGACAGGCCGTTGGCTTGTCTGTTATCTTGCGGGCGAACCGAACGTCAGCATCAATATGTCCAAGATAACAACAGGGGAGACAACCTCCGAATGGATCAACCCGGCCACTGGAGACCGACTGCCAATCGGAAGTTCTCCGCCGATCGGGATGCGCGATTTCTCCAGACCCGCCGGGTGGGCAGACGCCGTTCTGGTAATCAGAACGCGCAGCGAAGGAGTCCAGCTTTCCAAGTGACCAGCAACACCCGTGAGCCGCGGGCCGAGCAGAGGAAGGCGATATCAAGCGAGGCACGGCTGTGCTTTTGGACGCGCGGCGTCGGCATGCTCGAAATCTCCCAATCCGGATTGCAAGTGCTCTGTCGATCAACGCTGAACGGAGTTCGTGTTCCCGTTGATCTTTGCGGCAGCTTCCCTCGCTGCTTGTCGGATGTGCGCGTCAGGATAACTTTCAAGTGCCAGAAGCCGTGGCAGGGCATGGCTCGCGTGCCGACCATATTCGCCGAGCGCAAAGACGTTCTTAATTATGTTCCTGTCATTCATTAGCCTCTGAAACTGGGCCGAAGAAGAACTCATCGCAGTCCGAGGCGACGCGTTGCTCTTTGGTAAATTCTCCAGGATGATCGGCACCACCCTATCCGGAGGACCACCAATTCGCGCCAGGGCCACGGCGGAAGCCGCGGCGACTTCCCCATTGGTCGAGCCGAGACTTTGCATGAGGAGGGGGATCGCGCCAGACGCGTTCGTGCCAAACGTGGACAGCGCCAGTATCGCCATGCAATGAAGCCTCTCCGGAGAGGCTCCGGACCGGTCGGGCTTTCGCACGCGAAATACGTTCGTCAAACTGAGAATGTCTCCCTTGCGCTGCGGCTGGATGTACATCAATGCAACCGTCGCGACGGCCGCAGAATCTGGTTCCTCCAGCATCGGGATGATCCTGGGAATCGCGTCCGCCGCTTGGGGTCCGAGTCGATAAAATGCCAGCAGCGCGGACATGTTTCGCTGGAAGACGGTGTCGGGGCCAGATGGAGCCAGTCTCTTGAACACCGGATGCTTCTCGGCCAACCGCCGGAGCCAGAGCTTGGTGCGGGATTCCCTGATCCCCAGCAATCGGACCAGCATCGGCAATGCATTCGTGCCTACGCTCAACACCGCATCCGACGCCTCCGTTTTTCCGGGCCGCGTATAGTCGAGCACGATCCCCGGGTCAATTTGATTCATGCTTCCCCAGCCAAGGCCAATCCCGTGTACCTCTCCTAGGTATTCGCTCAAACGCCGGTCCTTATAGACGGGATCTCTCTCGCGCGTCGCATAGACGAAAGCAAAGACGACCAGCAGCGCGAGTCCGGCCAATAGAAGCTGTTTCCTGCGATTTAGCACCTGCGACTCCTGACAGCATCGAACGACATTGGAGTGAAAACAAGCAGCAGCAACAGCAGCGTATTTTTCATCACTTGGCGAGAAGCAAGAAACTCCGTCTCGTTTCGACGGATTGAAGTCCCTTGACCTGCGGCGGATGGAGCTGGTCTTCGGAAGTTAGGTAAGATAAGTCGGTATTAATCAAACGCGGCCAGAGAACGATATGAACCCACGTGAGTTTTTCATCAACCCAGCCGATTACGGGCTCCCCACGCGGGACGAGCTCGTTGCCTGCAGAATCTGGCACCCTTTGGCTGTCCGGCGGCGAGGCGCTCGCCGGCAAAAGGTTTTGTGGGCCTGGTGTTGCCGTGTGGATGGCGACATGCTTTATTCAAATAACTGCGTCGATCCGATCGGTTGTCTGAACTGTTTTTGCACCGCGTGACGTGCTGACTCCTGAAACCATTGCCATGCGATTGTGTTGGGGATTAGTGCTGGCTTCCATTGCCTCCGCGGCGGCGCAGAATCCGGAAACGAAGTCCCCGGCGGCGGCGTCGACCGGCTTCCGATTCGAAGCAATCGGCGACAAATCGCTGGGCCTTTGGGAAGGAGATCGACCGGTCTTTGTCTATCATTTCGGGGCGGTAACAAGTTCCAACGCGCCGAACGCTCGCAGCCGATCCAATTATTTTCATCCTCTTTACGGGCTCGACGGCGAGATGTTGACCGACGATTTCCCCCAGGATCACGACTACCATCGCGGTCTTTACTGGGCGTGGTCGCACATCCGAGTCGGCGATCAGGAAGTCGATTCCTGGAGCCTGCGTGGAATTCGCTATGAATTCCAGCGTTGGCTCGCCAAGGAGGCGCGCTCCGATGGCGTCCGGCTCGGCGTCGAAAATGGATGGTTCGTCGGCGACAAACAAATCATGCGCGAGACGATCTGGCTTCAGGTCCAGCCGCGGTCAGCAGCAAGTCGTGCCATCGACCTCGAGTTGACGTGGACGCCAACCGACCGCCCGGTCAGACTTTTGGGCGCCGAAGGCAAGAGCTACGGCGGGTTGACGCTGCGGTTTGGACCGCGATCGAAGACGATGATCACGGTTCCCGGTGGCAGAACGAGCGGGGACCTGGTGGTGACCAACCTTCCTTGGGCGGACCTCTCCGGCGATCTAAAGAAAGGTAGCGGCGACTTGAGCGGAATAGCCGTGTTCGTCAATCCCGGTCATCCGGACTATCCGCCCACCTGGATGACGCGCCATTATGGGCTGCTGGCGGTGGGCTGGCCGGGAGTAGCCCCGAAGACGTTGCCTGCCGGTGAACCGGTCACCTGCCGATATCGGATCTGGATCCACCGGGGCACGCCGGATGCCGCGGAGATTCAACGGGCGTACGCAGAATACTGCGCCACAGCCAGGCGCCGCCGGGCGGACAAGGAGTAATGAAAATTCGAAAGCCTTCGTAGCAGCCGAGGTGACGAGGCTCTGATCGATTTCGGATTTCGGATTTCGGATTTCGGATTTTGAGTAATGAGCCTCCTACTCCGAAAATGGGTTGGAGAAACGCTCGCCCTCACCCCGGCCCTCTCCCCCAGGAGAGGGGGGAAGCACGCACAGTTCCCGGAATTTTCATGCCCTTTGGTGTGGTATTGCGTCATGGGGACTTACGTCGGCTGCTACGATTGTACAAACGCCCTCGCAGCAGTTCCAAGCGAACTTCCCGACGTCGAAGGCACACGACCAAGGCGCCTCTTTAGCGAGCTGGTCCATAAACCTTGCCGGGTTGCATGGCGTGGCCCCAGCTCAACGTATGGGCATCGGGCAAATCTCGTCTGGCTGCAGGTACGTGGCCGGCTTGAACCAAGGTGCCGAACTGAAAGTAAACCGCATCCATATCGGAGTGCCAATGGGGAAAATGTCCAAAGCCGCCGTCAGAATTGCGACAGCTCAGCGCCCAGTCTGCAGCCTTCTCGATCGCTCGGCGGACCGGCTCCGCTTCGCCGCCCAATTGCCGGAGGATGAAGACCGCATCGAAACAAGCGTGCACATCCCAGGCGGGGTCTTTAATATTCCAACCGCCGTCTGATTTCTGATCCCGCAGCACGCGCGCGACCATCAGCCCGGCTTTTGGCGTCGGCTGGCCGATCAATCGGAAATAATGCGCCATGTGGAAGGTGGCGGCGACATGGTCGCCCAGATACCCGTCTTCGGTTTGGTTGCCGAGTTGATGAGCGCGCAATGCGTCGTCGTATGGTTTGGGAAAAGGCTTGCCTAACGCCGCATAGAATAGCGGGAAGAAACTGGTGGTGTACCACGGCAGTTTCTTGAACGCAGCACCGGCAAAAAATCGGTCCATGACTTTGCTCGGATCGATTTTCGGACGCTGTCCCAGAGCGCGGAGGGCGACGACGCCTTGGACTGTGTTGTAAAGCATCGCCGCATCGGATTTGGGATCCATCTTTCCTGTCAAATGAATGAAGGAGCCGTCGGGCTGCTGTCGCCGTTGAATAAAGTCGATCGATCGTTCCAGATGCGGGAGTTCCCAGCCCATGGTTTTGGCAAGGGTAGCCGCGTAGGTCACGCCCGCCAGATCGCTGAGACGGGTATCTGAATTTCCTTCGTATGCCGGATCCGGCGACGGATCGTAGCCGCCGTCGGGCCGGGCGCAGCGGTGGATGAACGCGAGGGTTTCCTCCGCCAACTTCGCAGGTTGCCCTGGCGCGGCAGCCGACGAGTCTGGCAGCTTCGAAATCGCGACGCCGGCCAAAGTGCAGGCCACGCCACGAAGCATTTGGCGACGAGTCAGATTTTTATCCCAATTTGACGTAGAACCTTCTATTACCAGTTTCCGCTATGAAACAAAAAGTTTTCCTTGGCGCCGTGTTTGGGCTGATGACTGCCCTTCCGGGCACGGCGGCTGAACGGCTGGAGACCTTGCCGCAGACTAAGCCATTGGAATGGGAGGAAATCGATCTTTCCTCTCGACTGATGGATGGCGCGCACCGATTCATCGAACGCAAGATCGAGGAATCCCTGGCCAAACGAAGTCAATTGTGGTCTCGCGATTTTTCGTCCGCGGCAGCTTATGCCAAGTCGGTCCAGTCCAATCGCGCGCATTTCCAAACGATCATCGGGGCGGTGGATCCGCGCCTGTCGGCGAGGATGGAACGGTTTGGGGATGACGCGCATCCTGCGTTGATTGCGGAAACTTCGCGCTACCAGGTTTATCAAGTGCGTTGGCCGGTATTGGATGGGTTGTTCGGTCATGGTCTGTTGGTCCAACCAAGACGGCCGCCAGTCGCCTCGGTCGTGGTGCTGCCCGATGCGGACCAAACCCCCGAGCAATTGATGGGGCTTACCACAGGCGGCAAGGCTGAATCCCAGGCAGCGCGCCTTCTGGCTGAGAATGGGTTCGAACTTGTTGTACCAACGTTGGTGAGCCGGGAGAAATTGCAGACGGATGACAAGCAGCTTCGGAGTTCGGATCAAACACATCGCGAATGGATTTATCGGCAGGCGTTTCATATGGGCCGCCACGTCATCGGGTACGAAGTGCAGACCGTCATGGCAGCGGTGGACTGGTTCCGTCAGCGGCACGGCCAACCGAGCAAGGTCGGAGTCTGTGGTTACGGCGAAGGCGGATTGATTGCATTCTACGCCGCGGCGGTCAATCCAGACATCGACGTGGCTTTGGTGAGCGGTTATTTCGATTCACGGCAGAAGGTTTGGGCCGAACCGATCTATCGCAATGTTTGGGGACTGCTCCGCGAGTTTGGTGACGCCGAAGTGGCTTCCCTGGTTCTGCCGCGCCCGCTCATTGTCGAGCACAGCCTGGCGCCCACTGTCCTTGACCAAAAAGGGGAGTGGCACACGCCGGATTTCGCAAGTGTCAGGGCGGAGGTGGAGCGGATTGAATCAGGCCCAACTTTTCCCAGACCCGTGCTGGTGGAGGCGGAGGATGGGAAGCCCATCGGCCCATTCTCTGATCGCGCGATGGCAGCGTTTGCCTTGCGCCTGGGAACTGGAGAACTCGCCGCCTTGTCCGAAGAACTTCCCGTAGATAAACGGGCCTCCTTCGACGCCGCCTTGCGACAGCAGCGACTGATTGAGGAAATGGAGAACCACGTGCAGACGCTCGTGCGCCAGTCCGACAAAGTCCGGGACAAATCCTTCCTTTACTCGGTCATGCCGGAATTGTCCGACAGGCAATGGAGCACCGCCCGGAGACTTCCCACCCATTCGCCGGAGAAATTCATCGAAGGCGCAAAGGCCTTTCGACGCCAGTTCTGGGAGGAGGGGATGGGCCGGTTTGACGAACAAATGTTGCCATTCAATCCCCGCACACGAAAAGTCGCCGAGAGCGGGAAGTGGATCGCGTACGATGTGGTGTTGGATGTTTATCCGGAGCTGTTCGCGTGGGGGGTTCTGGCGCTGCCCAAGGACCTCAAACCGGGGGAACGCCGCCCGGTGGTAGTTTGCCAGCATGGTCGCAATGGGTTGCCACGCGACACGCTCGACGCCAACAACACCGCCTACAACAATTTTGCCGGAGCGCTGGCGGAACGCGGGTTCATTACGTTCGCGCCGCACAATTTGTATCGCGGCGAAGACCGTTACCGCTGGCTCAGCCGCAAGGCCAACACCGTCAAGGCGACGCTGTTTTCCTTCATCATTGCGCAGCACGATCAAATCCTGCGCTGGCTGGTGACGCTGCCGAATGTGGATGGTGAGCGCATCGCCTTTTATGGGCTGAGCTACGGCGGAGAAACGGCGGTGCGCGTGCCGGCCATTCTGGAGAAATATTGCCTGTCGATTTGTTCCGGTGATTTCAACCAATGGACGCGCAAGGTGGCCGCCACGGACGAATCCTTCAGCTTCATGCGGAGCATCGAATGGGAAATGCCGTACTGGAACCTGGGCCATACTTTTGACTATGCGGAAATGACCTACCTTATCGTGCCGCGACCGTTCATGGTGGAACGCGGCCATCTCGACCGCGTCGGGGTTGATTCCTGGGTCAGCCATGAATACGCGAAAACGCGCTGGCTTTACGCGCAACTGGGCCTGGCCGACCGGACCGAAATCGAATTCTTTCAAGGCGGTCACAGCATCAATGGGGAAGGCACGTTCGAGTTTCTGCAGAAACACCTGAACTGGCCTTCGAAAACGACGCCGAACCCCTAGGTGATCCCGTGACTGAATCGGAAAGTGCAGAGATGGCGTGCGCGTTGCGGGCTATCTCTGTTTTCTTTGTTGCCTCCTGTTCAATCACGGAATACTTACTGGCCAAAGAACGATATGAACCCGCGCGAGTTTTTCATCAACCCAGCCGACTACAGACTCCCCACGCGGGACGAGCTGGTTGCCTACCGAATCTGGGACAACCACTTTCATGGCTTTGCAGCGAAGAACCCCGTCGAGCAGTATGAGAGAAATAATTTTTTCGTCGAACGCATGGGCATCGAGCGCTCCATCGCCCAGGAGGTCGGCGGCACATTGGAGGAGCCGTTTGCTCCGTATCCATACGACGCGGAAATCCTCAAAATTCTGGAGCGGGATAAAGACCGCCTTTCCGGCCGCACGCCCATCGACCCGACTTATCCCGACGAGAGCTGCGCCAAGATCGAAAAATGGATCCGCGACGGTCCCTGCATCGGAATAAAATATCCTGGCAGCGACAAGAAGGGAGTAACGTGCAGTCATCCCAATAACGATCCGATCATGCGGCTCGCCGCGGAACTGGATGTGCATGTGTATGTCCATACCTGGCTCAAGGTTGGCGGCACGCCGCGGTTGCCTGGCGGCGGCAATGGTGAATCCGAATCGACTCCAATGGATTTGGCCAGGCTGGCGCAGAGGTTCCCTCAGGTGACGATGATTTGCGGCCATTCCGGTGGTGACTGGGAGTTAGGTGTCCGCGCCATCAGGCCCTTCAAGAATGTCCTTTTAGAATTCGCCGGATCGGATCCGCATTCTGGTATGGTCGAGTATGCGATCCGGGAACTGGGCGTGGACCGGCTCGTTTGGGGCGGGCACGGCCCAAGCCGCAGTTATGCCACGGAGCTGGGCAAGGTTTTGGATGCCGATATTTCAAAGGCCGATCGAATGAAAATCTTCGGCGCGAATCTCCGGAGGATTACTGCATCCATCTTCCGCAAAAAAGGTATCAAAATTGAACTTTGATTAGCCGATAACATGGAAACATTCCGCCCACCCATGAACCGACGTACCCCCTCACCCCTTCCCTCTCCCCCACTGAGGGAGAGGGTGTCCGACTTGTCCTCCGTAGCCTTGGCGAAGGCGGAAGGACGGGTGAGGGAGATCGGCGCGGGTTCATGTCCCCCATGCGCGTCCCCAATTGGAGGTCCGAGCTACCCATGAACCGTCGTCTCCACTTGTGCAAACTTTTGTTGCATATGCAACAAAAGCTTGTCGTCGCCGATTCCTGGCCCCGATGCGCGTCCAAATTTTGGAGGTTCCTCCTACCCATGAAACTCATCGATCGACGCAGTTTTTTGAAAAACTCCCTGCTGGGCGCCGCTGTTGCTTCTCTGGCCAAGCAACAACCGTCGGCGTCTCAGACTGCGGCTCGCAACGCCCCTGTCGTCAGCTCCTCCCAAGCCCCTGGGATCATCGACACCAATGTGAATCTTTTCAGTTGGCCTTTCCGCGCGTTGAAATACTGCGACACGAAGGCCCTGGTTGCCAAGCTCAAGAAACATCGGGTCATCGAGGCTTGGGCCGGTAGTTTCGAGGCGCTGCTCTCCAAAGATATGAGTGGGGTCAATGCGCGCCTGGCGGCCGAATGTCTGGAGCATGGACCGGGTTTTTTGATTCCGTTTGGCAGCGTCAACCTGGCCTGGCCGGATTGGCAAGAGGATGTTCGGCGCTGTCACGAAGTTCACAAAATGCCGGGCATTCGGATTTATCCCGGCTATCAGCCATTCGATCTGGACCATCCCGGGATGGCGAGCCTGGTGAGAATGATCGCGGAAAGCGGTTTGGTTCTTCAGGTGGTCTTCGGCATGGAGGACCCTCGGGTGCACCATCCCATTATCAACGTGGGCCCAGTCACTTTCGGTCCGTTGTTGAAGGCGGTGAAGAGTACGCCTAACGCGAAAGTTGAGTTGCTGCATTTCTCCGGTTCGAGCCAGGGCGAAGACCTGTCGCTATTCATGACGAAGACCAACACGGTCATGGATATTTCGCGACTTGAAGGCAATGGCGCAGTGGGTCGAATGATCGGCTCGATCACGGGATTGCCCTCTGTCCACGTGCCCGTCGATCGTATCGTCTTCGGTTCCCACGCCCCGTACTTCCCGGTTGAAACAGCCATCTTGAAATTGATTGAGTCGCCGCTCGACGTCCAACAGCTTCAGGCTATCATGCAGGATAATGCCCGCCGGTTGCTGCCACGGGCATGATGCCGGCCCGGCAGCCATCCGACGACTCCTGCTACCGACCGGAAGCACCTACTTTTGGAGATTAAGAGTAAGATTACGATTAAGAGTGGGAGGAAACCGTTCCGGCTTAATTCAACGGCAGTGGGACCTGGGCGTCGGTGGAGCCCTGGGGTAAAGTTCGGGACTGTTTGAGTGTTTCGCACGATTGGGAAACCGTCCCGTCCTGCGACAATTCGGTCTGCTTCTGGAGCAGTTTGGCATTCTCGCAGTCTTCGGCTGGCCGGTGATTACCTGGCATTTCAATTTCGAGGTTCCTGCGGGCGCTCATTCTCAAACCTGAGGAAAACCTGCACGTGGCAGCGCAATTGCTCGCCCAAATAGCGCAAGCTGACACGATGATCCCATTTTCCCACTTGGCCCGGCGGCCCCTTCCCAATCGCGCCAAGCCGAGGTCTTCATTAACTCCCTTTTTCGTCCTGGCAACGATGTTCGCCCTTGAACAATCGGCCTCTGCCCTGCCCGTGGCCACGGCGCAGGCTGGACTGGTCCTGACTATCGAAGGAACCGTGGAGGTATCTCGGGCGGGAACCACGCAGTGGGCCAGTGCGAGCACCAACCTGAGCCTGGGCTTCGGCGATAGTCTACGCACCGGGCCGCACAGCCGCTCCACCGTCCGATTGTCCGACCTGAGCGTTCTGCGCGTGAATGAGAACACGGTGTTGGAAATTCGGTCGCAAAGCGAGGGACAGGGCTCCATCCTCGATTTGAAATCGGGCTCCTGTTACTTCTTCAACCGGTCAAAACCTGCCAGCTTACAGTTCCGCACGCCCCTGATATCGGGCGCAATTCGCGGAACCGAATTCAATTTGGCTGCGACCGAAAACGGCCCGACCCGGGTGACCTTGTTTGAAGGTGAAGTGGCCCTGAACAACGCCAAAGGCAACCTCGTGCTTCAGAGCGGCGAACAAGGCGTTGTGGATCCGGGTCAGGCTCCTCGAAAAACCGCCGTTCTCCATGCCATCAATATCATCCAGTGGAGTCTTTATTATCCCGCGGTGCTCGATCCCGATGAGCTGGACTTGACTCAAATCGAGCAGACCACGCTCGCCGATTCCCTGGCCGCATACCGTTCCGGCGATCTGCTCGCGGCCCTGGGCCGTTATCCGGAGAATCATCAACCCGCTTCCGACGCCGGGCGCGTGTATTACGCGGCGCTGTTGCTCGCGGTTGGGCAGGTGGAGCAAACGGAGGTGGATTTGAAATCGCTTCAGGCGTCTCCCCGCTTTGCGCAGGCTTTGCGAACGGTGATCGCTTCAGTCAAGCACGAAGAACTCGCCAGCACCGAAACTCCCAGCACCGCCAGCGAATGGATCGCCCAATCCTATTATCTCCAATCCCGCTCGCGGTTGAACGAAGCTTTGCGCGCAGCACATGGAGCAGTCAGCCGGTCTCCCAACTTTGGCTTTGCCTGGGTCCGGGTCGCGGAACTCGAATTCGGCCTGGGACGGGTTCACAGCGCCAAGACTGATCTGGAGCGCGGACTGCAACTCTCGCCTCGAAACGCCCAGGCCCTCGCGCTGAGGGGATTCCTGCTGGCATCGGAAGACAGAGTGTCGCAGGCCATCGCCTTCTTCGATCGAGCCATTGCGATGGACGGCGCCCTGGCCAATGCCTGGCTGGGCCGTGGCTTATGCAAAATCCGGCAGGGACAGAATGAAGCGGGACGACAGGACTTGCAGGTTGCTGCGGCCCTTGAACCCAATCGCGCCGACTTGCGTGATTACCTGGGCAAAGCCTGGGACCAGGTCCATGACCGACGACATGCGGAGAAGGAGCTGCATCTGGCCAAACAACTCGATCCCGCGGACCCGACACCCTGGCTTTACTCAGCCCTCCTGGCTCACGAGTACAACCGGGATAACGAAGCGATTGCCGACCTGGAAAAATCCAAGGAACTTAACAACAACCGGAGCGTCTATCGCTCACAGTTCCTGCTGGATCAGGATCAGGCGGTCCGGGGGGCGAATCTCGCGAAGGTCTATCAGGATGTGGGCATGTCTGACGTTAGCGTGCGCGAGGCGGCGCGGGCCGTTGATTTGGATTATGCCAATTACTCCGCCCATTTGTTTTTGGCGAACAGCTACGACGCTCTGCGCGATCCAAAAAAGGCGAACCTGCGTTATGAGACGCCATGGTTCAGCCAGTTGCTGGTGGCGGAGCTCCTCGCGCCGGTTGGCTCGGTTTCACTATCGCGGAATGTGTCACAGCAGGAATACTCGCGCCTGTTCGAGGGCGATCATCTCGGCGTGTACAGCGATACGGAGTATCTCAGCCGTGGAAGCTGGGTCCAGAACGCTTCCGAGTACGGAAACTTCGGTAGAACCGGCTTCGCCTTCGATGAATATTACCGCTCCGAGAATGGCGACCGTCCGAACAATGATCTTAACGACTTCAACTTCTCAGCCAGGTTCAAGCAGCAGATCACGCCGCAGGATTCACTCTTCCTGGAGGTCAATTACTCGGATTATAGCTCCGGGGATGTACTTCAGTATTATGACCAAGGGGCAGCGAGCCGCACGCTTAGGTTAACGGAAACCCAGGACCCAAACGTTTTTGCGGGATACCATCATGAATGGAGTCCGGGAATTCACACGCTGTTCTTGCTGGGCCGCCTCCAGGATAGTTTTACCATGGAGGATCCGAATGCCCGGGTTTTAGTGACGACCAAGAGTTTCGCCACCGGTCAGATTGTGGGCGTGGGCCAGGCCCCGGCACAAATCTCTTACGCCAGCGACTTGGCCGCTTATACCGCCGAACTCCAGCAAATCTTTCAGTCCGCCTCGCAGTGCC
>Ga0209376_1003167_pt1 | contig 15081 bp, 10 predicted proteins | sample GraSoiAngelo_134_FD_185891 | JGI IMG/M metagenome (GOLD analysis project Ga0209376, IMG submission 185891) | Grasslands soil microbial communities from the Angelo Coastal Reserve, California, USA - 14_0929_05_30cm (SPAdes) (version 2) | ecosystem: Environmental > Terrestrial > Soil > Grasslands ... | reverse complement strand
TGGAGATGGTGATGCCGGGGGACAACACGAAGATGACGATCGAGCTGATCACGCCGATTGCGATGGAAGAGGGGCTGCGGTTTGCGATCCGCGAAGGCGGCCGCACCGTCGGCGCCGGCGTGGTCACCAAGATCAAGAAATAAGGCCCGATGCCGCGCGAGAACATCATCATGGAGTGCACGGCTTGTAAGAGCCGGAACTACTTCACGACGAAGAACCGGCGCAAGCACCCGGAGCGGGCGGAGTGGAAGAAGTTTTGCCCGCGGTGCAACAAGCCGCAGGTCCACAAGGAATCGAAGTAGCCCGTGACGACGGAGGCGATCGCCGGGCCGGCGCGCGGGCGGCTGGGCCGCTTCGTGGATTTCCTGCGGGATGTGCGCAACGAGATCCGCAAGGTCACCTGGCCGACCTGGGACGAGCTGAAGAAGGCGACCCTGGTCATCGTCGTGTTCGTGGCGGTGCTGGGCTTCGTGATCGGGGTGATGGACACCGCGCTGCAGTTCCTGCTGGTGACGTCCGTGGCGCGGCTGTTCCGATGAGTGAGCACCGCTGGTACGCGGTGCAGGTGACCGCCGGGCACGAGAATAAGGTCCGGTCCCTGATCGCGCGGCGCATTCAGGAAGACGCGCGCCCCGAGGCGGAGAAGCCGATCCGGCAGGCCCTGGTCCCCACGCAGGACGTGGTGGAGATCAAGAACGGCAAGAAGGTCAACGTCGAGCGCAAGATGTACCCGGGCTATGTGCTCGTGGAGATGTTCAAGAACCAGGAGACGCTCCACACGATCAACGGCATCCAGGGCGTGATCAAGTTCGTGGGCACGGGGCGGGAGCCGATGGCGCTGCGCCAGGACGAGGTCAACCGCTTGCTCGGCGTCGAAGAGACGGTGAAGGAAGAGGAGCCGGCGGAGACGATCCCGTTCCTGCCCGGGCAGGTGGTGGAGATCACCGAGGGGCCGTTCTCGGATTTCAGCGGCACGGTGGAAGAGGTGATTCCGGACAAGGGGAAAGTCCGCGTCTCGGTCTCACTCTTCGGCCGGCCGACGTCGGTGGAGCTGGATTACTTGCAGCTGAAGGCTCATTAAATGGCCAAGCCGATCGTCGCCGTCGTCAAACTGCAAGTGCCCGCCGGCCATGCAACCCCGGCCCCCCCGGTGGGGACGGCGCTCGGACCCCATGGTGTGAACATCATGGAGTTCGTCAAACAGTTCAACGCCAGGACGCAGTCCGCGGCGGGCATGGTGACGCCGGTCGAAGTCACGATCTTCAAGGACCGGACGTTCACCTTCATCACGAAGACGCCGCCCGCGGCGGTGCTCCTCAAGAAGGAAGCCGGCATCGAGAAGGGCTCGCCCACGTCCAACCGGCAGAAGGTCGGCACGGTCACGCGGGCGCAGGTGCAGAAGATCGCCGAGATCAAGATGCCCGATCTCAACGCGACCTCCCTCGAGTCGGCGATGAAGATGATCGCGGGGACGGCCCGCTCGATGGGCCTCGAGGTCGTGGACTGATGCGCGTGCATGGCAAGCAGTACCGCACGGCGGTAGCGATGCTCGAGCCCCGCAAGCTGTATCCGCTGCGCGAAGCGGTGGACAAGGTGAAGGCTACGGCTTTCGCCAAATTCGACGAGTCGGTGGACGTGGCGGTGCGGCTGGGCGTGGACCCCAAGCACGCCGACCAGATCGTCCGCGGCACGGTCACGCTCCCGCACGGCACGGGAAAGACCCTGCGGGTGCTGGCGATCGCGGCGGGCGACAAGGCCAAGGAAGCCGAAGCCGCCGGCGCCGACCTCGTGGGGGTCGAGTACATCCAGAAGATCAAGGACGGCTGGCTGGACACCGACGCGATCGTGGCGACGCCGGATCTGATGGGGCAGATCGCTCCCCTGGGGAAAATCCTCGGTCCCCGCGGCCTGATGCCGAACCCCAAGGCGGGCACGGTGACGATGGACGTGGGGCGGGCGGTCAAGGAGCTGAAGGCCGGCAAGATCGAATTCCGGGTGGACAAAAGCGGGATCGTCCATGCGCCGATCGGGAAGAAGTCGTTCACGGCGGAGGCGCTGGCCGAGAACCTGCACCACTTCCTCGAGGCGATCGTGCGGGCGCGGCCGGCGGCGGCCAAGGGCCACTACATCCGCTCGGTGACCGTCTCGAGCACAATGGGGCCGGGCGTGCCGCTTGATCCGGCGACGTACGTATGATCCGCACCAAGGCGCAGAAGCAGGAGATCGTGACGGCGCTGGCGGCGAAGCTCAAGCGCTCGCCAACGCTGTATGTGACGGACTTCACGGGCTTGAACGTCGCGCGGATCACCGACCTCAGGCGGCGGCTGCGGGCGGCCGGCGTCGAGTACGTGGTGGTGAAGAACACCCTGGCGCTGCGCGCGCTGAGCGAGGCGCAGCTGGCGGGGGGCGAGAGCGGGCTGGAGCGGCACCTCGATGGCCCGACAGCGCTGGTACTGGCGGGGGTGGACGCGGTGGCACCGGCGAAGATCCTCGCCGAGTTCGCCAAGGAATTCGAGAAGCCGAAGATCAAGGTCGGCCTCGTGCAGGGCCAGGCGATCGGCCCGGAGCAAGTCACGCGGCTCGCGACGCTGCCCGCACGGGACGTGTTGCTGGCGCAGCTGGGCGGCGCCCTGCAGGCGCCGCTGGCGGGCTTCGCCGGTGCGCTGAACGGATTGTTCATGACGATGGTGGGAGCCCTCGAGGCGTTGAAACACCAAAAGGCGGGAGAGTAGCCACATGGCGACGCAGACGACGTTGGGCAAGGACGATATCATCGCGGCGATCGGCAACATGTCGGTGTTCGAGCTGGCCGAGCTGATCGAAGCGTTCAAAGCGAAGTTCAACGTGACGATCGCGGCGCCGGTCGCAGCAGCGCCGGCCGCGGGCGCGGCGGCGGGCGGAGCCGCGGCGCCGGCGGTGGAGGAGCAGACCGAGTTCACCGTCGTGTTGAAGAGCGGCGGCGAGAAGAAGATCCAGGTGATCAAGGAAGTCCGCGCGGTCACGAACCTCGGCCTCAAGGAAGCGAAGGATCTCGTCGAGGCCGGGGGCGTGGTAAAGGAAGGCGTGTCGAAGCAGGAAGCCGAAGAGATCAAGAAAAAGCTCGAGGCGCAGGGCGCGGTCGTTGAGCTGAAGTAGGCGTGGCGTTCGCCCCGGGCCATTGGGGCCTGCGGGCGCGACCCCGGCCTTCTTCGGTTCACGACATGCGCGGATTCGCTCCATACCTGCTCGCCTCACCGAGCCCTGCTGGCGTCCCCCGGCCTGTTGGCCCGGGGGCGGCAGGGCCTTTTGCCGTTGGATTGAGGGCCTGACATGACGACGAAGACGCTGCCGGTTCTGTCGTTCGCGAAGCTCGAGATGGGGATGCCGATGCCGCATCTCCTCGACATCCAGACGCGCGCCTTCCAGGCGTTGCTCCAGCCGGACGGCAAGGGCGCCACGCGCGCCGACGTCGGGCTGGAGCGGGTGTTCAAGGACTTGTTCCCGATCCAGGACGTCAACGGGAACTACTCGCTCGAGTTCGTGAAGTTCGCGCTGGGCGAGCCCAAATACACGGTCGAGGAGTGCATCGAGCGCGACATGACGTACTCGGTGCCGCTCAAGGCGACGCTGCAGCTCGTGGTGATGGAGGAAGTCGGGGAGGGGAAGGCGAAACGGCCGAAGAACATCATCGAGAAGGAAGTCTATCTGGGCGAGCTGCCGATCCTGACGCCGCTGGGCACGTTCGTGATCAACGGCGCCGAGCGGGTGATCGTCTCGCAGCTGCACCGCTCGCCTGGCGTGGTGTTCGAGGAGAGCATCCACCCCAACGGCCAGCGGCTGTTCTCGGCGCGCATCATCCCGTTCCGGGGATCGTGGGTCGAGTTCACGATCGACATTCACGACGTGATCTTCGTCCACATCGACAAGAAGAAGAAGTTCCCGGCGACCGCGCTGCTGCGGGCGTTCGGCTACGGGACCAACGCCGAGATCCTGAAGCTGTTCTACGCCACGAAGGACATCGACATCACGGGCAAGCTCGAGGGCCGCGCCCAGAAGCGCGAGGTGCTCGGCACCCTGCTCGCGGCCGACGTGCCGGACCCCGAGAACAAGAAGGGGGAGGCGCTCGGCAAGGTCGGCGACGAGCTGACGCTCGAGAAGTTCAACACCTTCCGCCGCGCCGGGATCACGCGCGTCAAGGTGTTCGCCGGGTACACTACGCTCGACCTGCGCGAGGAAGAGCACCCGACCACGACCCGCACCACCGAGGGCAAGCACATCCTCGCCTTCGACGTCGCCGACCCGGAGACCGGCGAGGTCCTCGCCGAAGCCGGTCGCGAGGTCACGGACGCCATGCGCAAGAAGCTGCTCAAGGCGAACGTCGCGCGCGTGGAGGTGCTGCTACCGCCTGGGCGGGCCGAGTCGCCGCTCATCAAGAACACGCTGGCCAAGGACCCGACGCGCTCGGAGGCCGAGGCGCTGGAGCAGATCTATCAGCTGCTGCGGCCCGGCGAGGCGCCGAACCTGGAGACCGCGCGGCAGGCGCTGGAGCGGCTGTTCTTCCACCCCAAGCGCTACGACCTGGGGCGGGTGGGCCGCTACAAGATCAACCAGCGGTTGAAGGTCGCGGCCCCGACGGACGTCACCGTCCTCACCGAAGAGGACTTCATCGCGATCATCCGCTACCTGATCGAGCTGCGCGAGGGGCGCGGGTACACGGACGACATCGACCACCTCGGCAACCGGCGCGTGCGCTCGGTCGGCGAGCTGATCGCCAACCAGTTCTCGGTGGGGCTGTCGCGGATGGCCCGGCTCATCAAGGAGCGGATGAGCATCAATAACGACCCCGAGCGGATCACCCTGGACGACCTGGTGAACGCGCGGACGGTGAGCGCCGTGATCCAGGCGTTCTTCGGCAGCTCGCAGCTGTCGCAGTTCATGGACCAGACCAATCCCCTGGCCGAGCTGACCCACAAGCGCCGGCTGAGCGCGCTGGGGCCTGGCGGCCTGACGCGCGAGCGCGCGGGGTTCGAAGTCCGCGACGTGCACTACAGCCAGTACGGCCGCATGTGCCCGATCGAGACGCCGGAAGGGCCGAACATCGGGCTGATCACGAGCCTGTCGTGCTACGCGCAGGTGAACGACCTCGGCTTCATCGAGACGCCCTACCGGATCGTCAAGAGCGGCAAGGTCACCGACGACATCCGCTGGCTGTCGGCCTCCGAGGAAGAGGACTACGCGATCGCGCAGGCGAACGCCCGCCTCACCGAGGACGGCCGCTTCGCCGACGACCTGGTGCTGTGCCGCAAGCGGGACGACTACCCGCTGCTCCCGGCCGAGCGCGTGGACTTCATGGACGTGGCGCCGGAGCAGCTCGTCTCCATCGCCGCGGCGCTGATCCCGTTCCTGGAGCACGACGACGCGAACCGGGCCCTCATGGGATCGAACATGCAGCGCCAGTCGGTGCCGCTGCTCTTCCCGCAGGCGCCGGCGGTGGGCACGGGGCTCGAGGAGCGGGTGGCGCGCGATTCGGGCGCCGTGGTCATCGCGCGGCGCGCGGGCGTGGTGCAGCGCGTCACCGCCGACGAGGTCATCATCGACACCGGCGACGAGGAGCGGCGGGCGGGCGAGCACCCGCTCGCGCGGCTCAAGCAGCACGACCGCTATCGCCTCAAGAAGTTCTGGCGGACGAACCAGGACACCGCCATCAACCAGCGGCCCCTGGTGCACGTCGGCCAGCGCGTGAAGGCCGGCCAGATCGTCGCCGACGGCTCGGGCACCGAGCGCGGCGAGCTGGCCCTGGGCGCCAACGTCCTGGTCGCGTTCATGCCGTGGTACGGCCACAACTTCGAGGACGCCATCGTGCTCTCGGAGCGCCTGGTCAAGGACGACGTCTACTCGTCGATCCACATCCAGGAGCTCGAGCTCCACGTCCGCGACACCAAGCGCGGCCGCGAGGAGATCACGCGGGAGATCCCCAACGTCGCCGAAGAGTCGCTCGTCGACCTGGACGAGCGCGGCATCGTGCGCATCGGCGCGCACGTCAAGGCCGGGGACATCCTCGTCGGCAAGATCACTCCGAAGGGCGAGACCGAGCTGTCGCCGGAGGAGAAGCTGCTCACGGCGATCTTCGGCGAGAAGGCCAAGGACGTGAAGGACTCGTCTTTGAAGGTGCCGCCGGGGATGGAGGGCGTGGTCATCGACGTGAAGATCTTTTCGCGCGTCGAGGACCAGGTCGTCGAGAAGGACCGCGGCGAGCGCATCGGCGAGGTGCGGCGCGTCGAAGCGGAGGAGAAGGCGCGCATCTCGGACGCCGTGTTCACCGAGCTGACCGAGTTGCTCGCCGGCCATGAAGTCGGGCTGATGCTGAAGGCCGGCACGGTGGAAGAGTACCTGCCCGCTGGCACCAAGCTCACGCGCGAGCGTCTCGCCGAGGTGCGCTTCGCGGACGTGGACCTGAAGACCCTGCGGGTGTCGAACAAGGCGGTCAACGAGCGCGTGCGCGCCATCCTGGACGCCGCGCAGGTCGAGCGCGCCAAGATCGAGGAAAAGGCCGAGGACCAGATCGACAAGATCCTCCAGCCGGACGAGCTGCCGCCGGGCGTGATCCAGCTGGTGAAGGTGTACATCGCCGAGAAGCGCAAGATCTCGGTGGGCGACAAGATGGCCGGCCGCCACGGCAACAAGGGCATCATCGCGCGCATCGTCCCGGAGGAGGACATGCCGTTCCTCCCCGACGGGACGCCGGTGGACATCGTGCTGAACCCGCTGGGCGTGCCGTCGCGGATGAACGTGGGCCAGATCCTCGAGACGCACCTCGGCTGGTGCGCGCGGATCCTGGGCTTCGAGGCGAAGACCCCCGTCTTCCAGGGAGCCGACGAAACGGAGATCGGCGTGCTCTTGCGGCTCGCGGGGCTCACCTGGGCGGCGGATGCCCTGCGCCTCGACGCGCGCCCGCCGGTGCTCGACGCCGAGGCGGTGCGACGCATCGCCGACGATCTGCGACGCCTGCCCGCGCAGAACGGCGGGCGGCCCGACTTGACCACGGCCGGGCTCGCCGTCCTGGCGTCGCGGACGCTGTCGCAGGAGACGCGAGACGTGCATCACCAGTTCGTGGATTTCCTGCGGCTCGCGGCCAAAGCGCTGGCCGAGCGCGAGCTCGTGCAGAAACGTCTGGAGCGGGAGCAGCACGCGGCCCAGCTCGAGGCGGCCGAGTTGTCGAAGACCGAGCGGGCCGCGCTGAAGACCGGGCTCAAGGACGTCGAGAAGTTCCTCGAGCACGACAAGGCGGCGGAGGTGCTGGAGACCGCCGGGTATCCGGCGCTCGCGGCCCTGCTCGGGCCCAAGAGCGAGGCCGACGTGGACCAGGCGGCGTCCGAGCTGCTGCGCAGCGCGGGGCTGTCGCCGGCGGGGAAGGCGCGCCTGCGCGATGGCCGGACGGGCGAGCTCTTCACCTGGGACGTCACGGTGGGCTCGATCTACATGATGAAGCTGTCGCACCTGGTGGACGACAAGATTCACGCGCGTTCGATCGGACCGTACTCGCTGGTGACGCAGCAGCCGCTGGCGGGCAAGGCGCAGTTCGGCGGCCAGCGGTTCGGCGAAATGGAAGTGTGGGCGCTGGAAGCGTACGGCGCCGCGCACACGCTGCAGGAGATCCTCACGGTCAAGTCGGACGACGTGAACGGTCGCAGCCGCGTGTACGAGGCGATCGTGAAAGGGCAAAATCTGCCGAAACCCGGTATTCCCGAGTCCTTCAACGTGCTGGTGAAGGAGCTCCAGGCCCTGGGTCTCAAGGTCACCCTGGGCACCACCGAGGACGTCGAGGAGTAAGGGGAGGAACGACACGATGATCGATTTCCGAAGCGGACGCGAGCCGAAGAGCTCGAGCTTCGATTACATCCAGATCCGGATCGCCTCGCCCGAGGAGATCCGCGGGCCGAAGGACCAGAAGGAGCGCGAGCGCCTGGAGCTGCAGGGGCAGCGCGCCTGGTGGTCGTGGGGCGAGGTCACCAAGCCCGAGACGATCAACTACCGGTCCTTCAAGCCGGAGCGCGACGGGCTGTTCTGCGAGCGCATCTTCGGGCCCGTCAAGGACTGGGAGTGCCACTGCGGGAAGTACAAGCGGATCCGCTACCGCGGCGTCATCTGCGACCGCTGCGGCGTCGAGGTCACGCTGTCCAAGGTGCGCCGCGAGCGCATGGGCCACATCGAGCTCGCCGTGCCGGTGGCGCACATCTGGTTCTTCAAGACGCTGCCGTCGCCGATGGGCAACCTGCTCGACATGACGCTGCGGGACCTGGAGCGGGTGATCTACTACACGAACTACGTGGTGATCGAGCCCGGCAAGCAGGAGGTACAGGAGAAGGAGCTGCTCGACGAGGACCGCTACCTCGAGCTGCGCGCCAAGGCGCGCACCGATGGGGACGCGGCGTTCCGGGCCGACATCGGCTCGCCGGCGGTGCGCTCACTGCTCGAGAAGCTCGCGGTCGATAAGCTCGCCGACCAGCTGCGCGAGACGGTCGCGACCGAGACGAGCCAGCACCGCAAGAAGCAGATGCTCAAGCGACTCAAGATCGTGGACGCGTTCCGCAACTCGGGGAGCGCCGGGGAGCAGCGTAACGACCCCCGGTGGATGATCCTCGACGTGGTCCCGGTGATCCCGCCCGACCTGCGGCCGCTGGTGCCGCTCGACGGCGGGCGGTTCGCGACGTCGGACCTGAACGACCTGTACCGGCGCGTGATCAACCGCAACAACCGGCTGCAGAAGCTGATCCTGCACCGGGCACCGGAAGTGATCCTGCGCAACGAGAAGCGCATGCTCCAGGAGGCGGTGGACGCGCTGTTCGACAACGGCCGCCGCTCCAAGGCGATCCGCGGGCGCGGCAAGCGGCCGCTCAAGTCCCTGAGCGACATGCTCAAGGGCAAGCAGGGCCGCTTCCGCCAGAACCTGCTCGGCAAGCGCGTCGACTACTCGGGCCGCTCGGTCATCGTGGTGGGTCCGGAGCTGCGGCTGCACCAGTGCGGCCTCCCCAAGGCCATGGCGGTGGAACTGTTCAAGCCGTTCATCATCCACAAGCTGGTGGAGAAGGGCCTGGCGGAGACCGTCAAGCGCGCCAAGAAGATCGTGGAGAAGGAGAGCCCCGAGGTCTACGAGATCCTGGAAGAGATCATTCAGGACCACCCGGTGCTCCTGAACCGCGCTCCCACGCTGCACCGCCTCGGCATCCAGGCGTTCGAGCCGGTGCTGGTGGAGGGAAAGGCGATCCGCATCCACCCGCTCGTGTGCGCGGCGTTCAACGCGGACTTCGACGGCGACCAGATGGCCGTGCACGTGCCGCTCTCCTTCGAGAGCCAGCTCGAGTCGCGGCTCCTGATGATCTCGTCGAACAACATCCTCAAGCCCTCGGACGGGCGGCCGGTCGCCGAGCCCAGCCAGGACATGGTGCTGGGATGCTACTTCCTCACCAAGGAGCCGACGGAGTTCGAGGCACGGATCGCGGATGCCCGCTGCCCGCGGGTCGGCTCGTTCGCGGAGCTGGAGATGGGGCTCGCCACCAAGCGGCTCGATTACCACTCGCCGCTGCACTTCTGGGACGCGCCGCCGGCGGGCAACGCCGGGGGGACGGGCCAGTGGATCGGGACCACGGCGGGGCGGGTCATCTTCAACTCGATCCTCCCCGACGGGCTGCGCCGCGACCTGGGCTTCCAGAACCGCGTGATGCGCAAGCGGGATCTCTCGGATCTCGTGTTCGAGAGCTACCGCCGCGCCGGCCTCGCCAGCACGGTGGAGTTCCTGGACTATCTGAAGGAGTTCGGGTTCCGCTACGCGACGATGGGCGGCGTGTCGATCGGCATCGAGGATCTCGTGATCCCGGCCGAGAAAGCGCCGCTGCTCGCCGACGCGGAGGCGCGCGTCGAGCGCTTCCAGCGCGCGTACGCCACCGGGCAGATCACCTTCGGGGAGCGTTACAACAAGGTGATCGATGCCTGGACGCATGCCAACAACGACATCGCCGAGGCGATGGTCGGTACGATGCGGCGGTCCAAGGGTGGGTTCAACCCGGTGTTCATGATGTTCGACTCCGGGAGCCGCGGCTCGCGCGACCAAATCCGCCAGCTGGCGGGGATGCGCGGCCTGATGGCGAAGCCGCAGAAGAAGCTCACCGGCGGCATCGGCGAGATCATCGAGAGCCCGATCAAGTCGAACTTCCGGGAAGGCCTCTCGGTGCTCGAGTACTTCATCTCGACGCACGGCGCGCGCAAGGGCCTGGCCGACACGGCGCTGAAGACGGCTGACGCGGGCTACTTGACGCGCCGCCTCGTGGACGTGGCGCAGGACGTCACGGTGACCGAGGAGGATTGCGGCACGGTGCGCGGGCTGGAGATGTCGGCGCTCAAGGAGGGCGAGGACATCATCGAGCCGCTGCGCGAACGCCTCGTGGGGTGCGTCGCGTGCGAAGAGGTCACCGATCCGCACGAGCTCGACGAGTTCGGCAAGCCCAAGGTGCTGATCGAGGCCGGGCAGCTGATCAGCGAGGACACCGCCCAGGCCATCGAGGATGCGGGCATCGAGGCCGTGTCGATCCGCTCGGTGCTCACGTGCGAGGCGAAGCGGGGCATCTGCCGCATGTGCTACGGCCGCAACCTGGCCACCATGGACATGGTGGATCTGGGCGAGGCGGTCGGGATCCTGGCGGCGCAGTCCATCGGCGAGCCGGGCACGCAGCTGACGCTGCGGACGTTCCACATCGGTGGCACCGCGGCGCGCATCGCCGAGCAGACCGTGCGCAAGACCAAGGTCGAGGGCGTGATCGAGTTCGGCGACCGGCTGACCTTCGTGCAGCCGCCCGAAGGCCAGCGCATCGTCACGAGCTACGAGGGCGAGCTGATGCTCAAGGCCGCGGCCCACGGCGGTCCCACCGCCCTCGCGAAGCTGGCCGTGCACTCGCGCTTCCACGTCCCGCTCGGCGCCACGCTGATGGTCGAGGACGGCCAGAAGGTGGGCCGCGACGGCGTGCTGTTCACGTGGGATCCGTACACCAACCCGATCTTGACCGATGTGCCGGGCGTGGTGCGCTTCGTGGACATCGTCGAGGATGAGACGGTCCGCGAAGAGCTGGACGAGCTCACCGGGCGGCGCCAGCGGGTGATCATCGAAGACCGGGAGAAGAAGCTGCACCCGCACATCGAGGTCATCCAGAAGAAGGGCGAGAAGGAGAAGCGGGTGCGCGACTTCGTCATCCCCGAGGGCGCGCAGTTGATGGTGGAGGACGGGCAGGAAGTGTACGCGGGCCACGTCCTCGCCAAGGTGTCGCGCGAGGCGTACAAGACGCGCGACATCACGGGCGGCCTGCCGCGGGTGGCCGAGCTGTTCGAGGCCCGCCGGCCCAAGGACCCGGCCACGATCTCGGAGATGGACGGCACCGTCCGCTTCGGGGACATCAAACGCGGCAAGCGCGAGATCTGGATCCACCCCGAAGAGGGCGAGGACCAGTTGTACGAGGTGCAGGCCTCCAAGCACTTGCGCGTGCACGAAGGCGACCGGGTGCGCGCCGGCGACCGGCTCACCGAGGGCCCCGTCAACCCGCACGACATCCTGCGGATCAAGGGGCCGCGGGCGGTGCAGGAGTACCTGGTGAACGAGATCCAGGAGGTGTACCGCCTGCAGGGCGTCAAGATCAACGACAAGCACATCGGGGTGATCGTGCGCCAGATGTTGCAGAAGGTGAAAGTCGTGGATCCGGGCGACACCGACTTCCTCGAGGGCGAGAACGTCGACAAGAACGTGTTCCGCGATGTGAACGAGCGGGCGATCAAGAAGGGGGGCAAGCCGGCGACCTCGGAGCACCTGCTCCTGGGGATCACCAAGGCGAGCCTCACGACCCAGTCGTTCATTTCGGCCGCGTCGTTCCAGGAGACGACGCGCGTCCTGACGGACGCCGCGATCCGCGGCGCCCGGGACGACCTCCTGGGGCTCAAGGAGAACATCATCATCGGCCACTTGATCCCCGCCGGGACCGGGATCTACCGCTACCAGGAGGTCGAGGTCGAGCCGCCGCCGGGGTTCGAGCCGCCGCCGCCGCCGGTCGAGGCGGTGCCCGGCGCGGCGCCGAGCCCGTTCGTGGAGGAAGTGCAGGCGGAGTAACCGTTAGACGAGCCTGCCCCGAGCGGAGCGAGGGGGACTGTCGGACGGTTAGGCGAACGGCGCCCGGGGAGCATCCCGGGCGCCGTTCGTGTCGATCTCGATAGGCCGATGGCCTAGAGGTGGAACGGCACTAGTAGGGCGTCGGCACCGACGGTGGGCAAGCGAGGGCCCCGGTGGCGCCGACGCGTTGCAAGCACTCGGCCTGCGGCACAGGTTGCTGCACTTGACGGAACTGCCCCACCACGTCGAGGGGCAGCGTGGGAATAAGCCCGAAGCGCCTGACGTCCACCCAACGATGCCCCTCCCACAGCAGCGAGTACCGTCGCTGGAGCAGGAGTTCCGTGATGAAGTCGGCGGCGGTGGCGAACGGCCCGCGGTTCGCGAGGCCGCCCGATCGGTGCCGGATGAAGTTGATGTCCGCTAGCGCTCCGGCGGCGTCGCCCGTGAAGTAGCGCGCTTCCGCCTCCAGGAGGATCAGCTCTTCATTCCGGAAGATTGGAGCCGGCGAGGTGGTTGTCCCGTAGATCTGGAAGCCGAGGGTCGTGCATACGTTCTCCCCGCCGACCGAACACCGTTGCGCGGCCAGCGTACGGATCTTCGCCCGCTCGCGCGCGTCCGGTTGCCCCAGGGTGTCGGCGGGCGCATCCGTCAGAATCGATGGGTGCGCGAACAAGTTGGGGCCCGCGGCCTGGTTGAGGCCGTTCAATGCGTCCCCCGACTCCGTGGAGAAGACGTGGTAGACGCCGCGGTTCAGGGCTGCCGTGGTGTCCGTGCCGGCTTCCCCCAGCGCAGCCAGCGCGGCCGTATAGCAGGTGACGCCCCCGGCGCCACAGGCCGGATTGCCGAGCGCGGCGCGCCACACCTGGACCCGCGCCGCGATCGCCCGGTTGAACTGGACGAACGTAGCCGGCGTGTTGAACGTCCCATTCGTGGTGAAGCCGGCGTGCAGCGTGAAGGGGAAGGCTGCGGTGCCGGCGGCCAGCAGATGGGTGCGCGCTTCGTCGAGTCGCGCGATGATGTAATTCTGGGCCGAGTCCCGTGAGACGAATGGCGCGAGCTGGTTCGGGTCGTCGCCGAGTTGCACGACGGCGCCGTAGTCGTGGCGCTGGGCGGTGATGTAACTGAGCTCGAGCGCCTCCATGGTCTGGGCGAAGCCGCGAGCGGCCTCCTGGCTCGCGGGCGCGAGGGCTGTGGCGGCGTCCACGGCGTTCAGGAAGTTCTTGATGTTGCGCAGGTTCGCGTAGCGGGGATTCCACCCCCCCGAGGCAAAGCCAGCGGGGTCGAGCGGGTTCTGCTCCACATAGTGCGAGTACGTGCGCCCGTCGGTGGGGAAGAAGTTGTAGCTCTCCCGCCCGAAGATACCGACATCGCTGATGAAGCCGGCGTACGACGCGCGGTTTTGGAAAAGGATGCCTGTCGCGGCGAGCTGCAGCCCCGTTATCGGGTTCTTGCCGATGTCACCCGGCGTGGGGTCGTTGAGGGGTGGCACGTCGAGATAGTCGTGGCACCCTATCGAGAGCAGGGCGGCGACGAGCGCCGTGGAGAAGAGCCTGGCCATCGGGGGTTTCCTCGCAGTCCTGAGGTGGTCACACGATCGCTGGCGGCGCATGTCAGAAGCCCACGTCGATGGTGAAGAAGAAGCTGCGGTTGGGCGGATAGGGCGCGAGGTCCACGAATCGGCTGACGTTCTGGGTTCCGAAGTTGTTCACCTCGGGGTCCGAGCCCCAGTAATGCGACCAGATCGCGAGGTTGCGGCCGCTGAGACTGAGGCGGGCGCTCCGCACGCCGCCGCCGAAGAGCCGGCCGACCCAGTCCTGGGGCAAGGCGTAGGAGAGCGACACCTCACGCAGCTTCACGAACGACCCGTCCTGCACGTACACACGGGCGTCTCGTCCGCCCGCCCATTTGTTGTAGCGGTAGGCGCCCAGCGTCTTGCCGATCGTGGGGTCTGGCGAGGGCTGGTCATAGTCCCGCGAGGTGCGTCCCTCGTCGAACAGGTTGTTCGTCAAGTCCGAGACTTTGCCGCCCTTGCGCCAGTCGACCAGGATGCCGAGCGAGAACGCCTTCCAGGTGAGGTCGTTGGAGAACTGCATCTCGAAGTCGGGCGTGGCGTCGCCGATGATGGTGTCGCGGACCGCGCCGCCCGGTCCGATGGGCGCATTCCCCCAAATGGCGGTGACCGAGACTCCTTGGGCGATGCGGCTCCGCCCGAACGCGGTGCCGAAGCCCGAGCTGCCTACGACGAACGCCGGCACCGGCAAACTGACGACCGTCTGGTTCACCGTATAGAAGGTCGCGCGGAACACGTCTCCCAGCTGGGGCTTGCGGATCGGGTTCGCGGTGAGACCGAGCTCCACTCCCTTGCTCTGCAGTTCGCCGCCGTTGATGATCTGGTTCGTGAACCCCGACGTCGGGGCGAGCGGGGCCGTGAGCAGAAGCTTGGTGATGCGGCGATTGAAGTAGGTGGCTTCCAGGGCGATCCGCTCGCCGAGCAGGCGCGCGTCCATGCCGTACTCCTGCTCGGTCATGCGCTCGGGCTCGACGTTCGGGTTGCCGATCGTTCCTGGGACGCCGATACCGTTGCCCCCGCCGATGCGGCCGGCCTGCTGGAGCACCCGGTCCCGGTTGCCATAGCTCGGCCGGTTCCCCGACTGGCCCACGGCGGCCCGCAGCTTCACCTCATCCACGAAGCCGATGGGCGCCAAGAAGCGATACGAGGCGGCGGCCTTGGGGAAGAAGAAGAACTTGCTGCGATCGCCGTTGGCGCTGCTGCGGTCGGCACGCACTCCCGCGGACACGAACAATCGCTCGTCCAAGGCCAACACTTCCTCCTGCCCGTAGATGGCCTGGTCCCGCACCAGGCTCCGTTGCTGGAAAGTCTGGATCGTTCCCTGGTTGATCAGGGTGACGCCGGGCAGCAGGCCCCGCGCCTGGATGCGAAAGATGTTGAGGTCCTG
>Ga0209376_1003165_pt1 | contig 15093 bp, 19 predicted proteins | sample GraSoiAngelo_134_FD_185891 | JGI IMG/M metagenome (GOLD analysis project Ga0209376, IMG submission 185891) | Grasslands soil microbial communities from the Angelo Coastal Reserve, California, USA - 14_0929_05_30cm (SPAdes) (version 2) | ecosystem: Environmental > Terrestrial > Soil > Grasslands ... | reverse complement strand
GAAGTTCAGACCCAGCTTCTGAAAGGCCGCGTTATGAATTGCTGGCGACAGAGAATGCTCAACGGGGTTGCCGAGCACGCCGCATAACTTGGTCTGGGCATTGATCTCCATTTACTTCTTGGACACTTTCTGTGCGATGTACTGGCTGCCGGTTACCACATAGTTCACCGTGACGTTGTCACCCTTTTTGACGTCCTTGAGGCTGTTCAACCCCGCCCCCTCGAATTGCGTCTTGTCGTTGACGACAAAGGTAAACCTGGTTCCGCCTCCTTCCTTCTTGACGCTGAGCTTGCCGCCAGCAGGATCCACCATCAGGACTGTGCCTGGAAAATCGATGCCGCTTTCAGCCAGCGCTGAGCCTATCGCGATCAGGAAAAAACTGAGGCAGAACAAGGTCAGCACGCCGCCAGTCCACGCTTGAGTTCGGTGTTTCGTTCTCATGCGATCTCTACCTCCTCACTGTTCTACTCTCCATAGGGGTGGCTGCATGGCCAGAGCTGGCACACCGCCTTCGAGTCTCGTGAAGCGGGCCTAGGTTGCGTCGTTCGCAAGGAGCGTCGATAGCGTCTCTTGCGTTGATCGCGATAGACGCAGCACGCAATGACTCATTGAGCTGTCATTCCTCCATCGATCGTGAACGTACTGCCGGTCACCCAGGCTGATTCGTCGGATGCCAGATAGAGCACCAGCTTGGCGACTTCGTCCGGCGTCCCAGGGCGACCGAGGGGATAGGCCGCCATCACTTGGGCCAGCCTAGTCTGGTCCTCGATCAGATCGGCCGCCATCGGGGTCTCCACCAGCCCGGGGCAGACGACGTTGCAGCGAATGCCCTGCTTCGCATAGTCAATCGCGACACAGCGAGTGAGCGCATTGAGCGCTCCCTTGGTTGCACTGTAGGCGGCAGTCAAGGGAATCCCGACCAGACCAGCGATCGAGGAGATGTTGATGATCGAGCCCTTCCCGGTTTTGATCATCGCCGGGACCGCCGCCCTCGTCATTCGAAAGACGCCGGTCAAATTGATGGCCAGCAATTCCTCCCACGTTGCGTCGTCGGTTTCATGCAGTGTCTTGCCGAACGAACCGATCCCGGCGTTGTTGACCAGCACATTCAGCTTGCCAAACGTCCGAACCGTCTCCGAGACGGCCGATCGGACATGCGCCTCGTCCGCGACGCTGCCGGCCACCGCGAGCGCGCGACCCTTGTCCTGTTGAATCTCCCCGGCGACCCGCTCGACCACCTCCTTGCGGCGACCGGTGATGACGACTGCGGCCCCTTCCTGCGCAAAGAGCCTGGCAATGGCTTCGCCGATCCCGACTCCTCCGCCTGTGATGAGAGCGACTTTTCCGTCAAGCCGCTTCATTCAATCTTCCTCCTGTTCCTGTTCAAACCCTTCGCCTTCGAGGTCCGGCTGGCCAGCCCTCGGCCGACTGCCCCAGAGCCCCGGCTCGACTTTCCTGGCGACCGTGATGAATCCTGAATGGGCCACCATCCGGTGGGCCGGCCGTACGCTCCGCCCCTCAATGTTCCATGGCCGCAGCAGCGTCTCGAAGGTCTCGATGAGACCGAATACCGTCGCGCGCTCCAGGGCTTCTACCGTCTGCTGGGCTTGGGGCACCGTTGGGACGTAACTCAGATAGACCCCGCCGGAGCGCAGCGCCTGGACCGCGTGAGGGATCACCCGCCAGGGCTCCGGAAGATCCAGGACAATGCGGTCAAACAAGCCCTTGTCTGTGTCAGTCTGAATGCCTTCGTACGCATCCTGCTTACGCATCGTGAAGTTGGGGACTGGCCCTACATAGCGCTCGATGTTTTTCATGGCAGTCCTGGCGAAATCTTCCCGGGCCTCATAGCTGATCACCTCACCGCGATCGCCCACGGCGCGGAGCAGCGCCATCGTCAGGGCTCCTGAGCCGGTGCCGGCTTCAAAGACGCGCGCCCCTGGATAAATGTCCGCCCAGATGGTGATCATGGCGAGATCCTTGGGGTAGATCACCTGAGCGCCCCGCGGCATCTTCAGGACGTATTCGCCCAAGGTCGGCAATAACACCACCACACGCTTCCCACGGGACAAGGTGACCAGCGACCCGTCCGCCTTCCCGATCAGATCGTCGTGCGCGATCGTTTCGCCACTCAGCTGGAACCGGTCCCCGGCTTTCAGCGTCAGCGCGTATTGTCGTCCCTTATGGTCCACCAAATGGATGCGCTCGCCGTTTTGCAACGTTCGCATAGTGGAGCCATTCTAGCTCGGACTGTTCATAAATCTCTACTGCGGCGTCCGATCCTCTTGTGGGGTGCCCATTGCCCCCGGATTGCAATGGGCCTTGAGCTTTTCTCGTTCAGCCTCCTCGACGGTTTGACCCGTTGCAGTCGGAAGAGCAACAGGTACCCCGTACGCCTGCGTCGTCCTCACTTGCGAAAAGCCCATGACCCGTTGCAGTCGCGGAAGCAACGGGTACCCCACTTCGGCCTCGATCGCCTCGCTACGACATTCATGAATAGTCCGAGCTGGCGCCTGTCACAGGGTTTTCAACAAGGCCACTGCTCGTCCGTTCCTTGACAGGGCTGACCCGTGGCCGTATGATCGGTCAGCCTTTCCGGGACATTGACCTCACAGTATCCCGTCCTTCCTGCGAACGGGAGGAAATCCTTACGAGCCTTTCTGAGCCCACAGCCTCCCGCTTTTCCTCCCTACCGGATTTTGCTGCTGCGCTGTGTCTGGCAGTGCTCCTGTTGGCAGCCTCTTCTGCCTGGGCAGACTCGACCGTCGTCGTGGCGACCTATGAGGGCGTCATTAACCCAGTCACAGCCGAGTATTTCCACGACGCCCTTGCCTTTGCGGAGGCCAACAGGGCTCAGGCAATTATCTGGCAACTCGATACGCCGGGCGGCCTCGACACCTCGATGCGGCTCATCATTAAAGACATCACGGGCTCGGCCATCCCTGTGGTGCTGTACGTTGCTCCCTCAGGAGGCCGCGCTGCTTCAGCCGGCGTGTTCATCACGCTTGCGGCGCACATTGCCGCCATGGCGCCAGGCACGAACATCGGCGCGGCGCACCCGGTGGCCATGGGCGGCGGCGAAATGGACAAGACGATGAAGGAGAAGGTCGAGAATGACGCCGTCGCCTACGTGAAATCCATCGCCGAGCAACGAGGCCGGAACGTGGCCTGGGCGGAAGATGCCGTGCGGAAGAGCGTGTCCGTGACCGAGAAAGAGGCGCTCCAGCTCAAGATCATCGATCTGGTGGCGGAGGATCTCCAGGTGTTACTTGAAAAGTTGGACGGCCGAAAGGCCACGACGAGCGCCGGCACGACCACGTTGAAGACCAAGGGAGAGGCGATCCTCACGTTCTCCATGGGGTGGCGCCTCGAGATGCTGAAGGCGCTCAGCGATCCCAATATCGCCTATGTGTTGATGACCATCGGCATGATCGGCGTCCTGGCCGAATTGTACAACCCCGGCGCGATTCTTCCTGGGATCGTGGGGGCGATCAGCCTGATCCTCGCCTTTTACTCGCTTCAGTCCCTGCCGGTGAACTACGCAGGAGTCCTCCTGGTTCTGCTCGGAGTGGTCCTGTTCATCTTGGAAGCCACCGTGACCAGTTATGGCCTGCTCGCGATCGGTGGAGTGGCCTCGATGATCCTCGGCGGCTTAATGCTCGTGAAGACCGACGCGCCGTTCCTGAAGATTTCCTGGTCGGTGATCCTGCCGGTCGTCACACTGGCGGCCGGATTCTCATTGTTCGTGGTCGGCATGGGCGTTCGAGCCATGCGGCGACAGCCGACCACGGGAAGCGAGGGCATGGTCGGCCTGGTGGGAGTCGCTAAAACCGCCCTGACTCCGCAGGGGAAAATCCTTGTTCACGGCGAACTGTGGGATGCGATCAGTGAGCAGTCCCTGCAACCCGGCGACCAGGTTGAAGTGACGCGCGTGGAGGGCTTAAGACTCTACGTCAAACCTGTATCGAAAAAGGGAGATACCTGACATGAACCTCCTGTTCAGCCCGTTAGCGATCCTTGTCTTGCTGGGCCTGCTGGTGGCCATGGGGTTCCACGTGTTGCGCGAATATGAGCGGGCAGTCGTGTTCCGATTCGGACGAATTGCACGCGGGATCGTCGGCGGGAACGGACCCGGTGTCGTAGTCATCATTCCCCTCGTCGACAAGCTGGTGAGAGTCAGCCTGAGAACCGTCACCATGGACGTGCCCCCGCAAGACGTCATCACCAAGGATAACGTGTCGGTGAAGGTCAATGCGGTGATCTATTTCCGTGTGGTGGATCAGCAACGGGCCATCGTCGAAGTGGAGGATTACCTCTACGCAACCTCGATGATGTCCCAGACGACGCTGCGCAGTGTGTTGGGCCAAAGTCAACTCGATGACCTGCTCGCCAAGCGGGAACAGATTAACGCCGACTTGCAGCGGATTATTGACCAACAGACCGAACCCTGGGGCGTCAAGGTGACGGCGGTCGAGGTCAAAAACGTGGATCTTCCTCAAGAAATGCAGCGAGCCATCGCCAGGCAGGCCGAAGCAGAACGCGAGCGGCGGGCCAAGGTGATCCACGCCGAAGGCGAATTCCAGGCTTCGCAGCGACTGGCCGACGCAGCCAATATCATCAGCCAGAATCCAGCCGCGCTCCAATTGCGGTATCTCCAAACCCTGGTCGAGATTGCCGCTGAGAAGAACTCGACCACGATCTTCCCCGTCCCCATTGACGTTTTGGCCCCTTTCATCAAGAGCATGGAGAAACGCTAAGGATGCCCATTTGAGGCCGGTAGGAATCTGTTCCGCAGATTAAGAGAGTAATCCTTTATCTATCAAGTAGTTGTGCGATCAGCGTGGCGTGGATTTTGAATCCCTCCTGCTCCCATCCAAGGCAGCCTCCCATCCGTAATAGACTAGAGGGACCCAGCCACATCCAAGAGGTTCCGGATGGGTGAATCCTTTCCCCTATCGTGAGTCTCTATATAGGTAGGGAGAAAGAGCGCCTGTGAGACAACCAGGAGAATGTAGCAGGAGGGAACAGAGGGGCCGACATGAAGGAAGACAATCTGTTTGATGATCATCGAGAGCAAGAGCAGCCGGTGGCGCCGGACCCGGAGGCCGACGACCAGGGGGCGAGCGATCTCCTAGAGATGATCGAGCGCGATTCGGCGGCGTCCGGCAGAACCGATGGCCGGCCTGATCAGGAGAAGGCGACAGACCGGAAGGAGGAAGGTCCGGTTGCGCTGGAATCGCTCTATTTCCGTTCGTTCGGACGACGAACGCTTCTGAACAGGGAAGAAGAACTGGCACTGGCCAAGCGGATCGACCAGGGAGACAGAGCCATCCGCGGCGTGCTCCGGGAAGCGATCCGGATCGCCGCTCGCATGCGCAAGACGGATAGACGCGACACGGCCCTGGGCACCCTCCAGGAAGTGAAGGGACTCAGCGGCCTTTCTGCCATCGCCCTCGATAGGGTGGCCGAAGCCCTGACCGCACTGTTGCAGGAAGCGAAAGCCTCGGGCAAGGTTGCCGCTTACAGACTCAAGCACCTGGGGCAGTGCCGGCGCCTTCTGCGCGAGGCTCGTGCTCTGCTCGAGAAGGCCAAGGACGAACTGGTGCGGTGCAATTTGCGCCTGGTCGTTGACATTGCCAAGCACTACAGCGGCCGAGGGCTGGCTCTCCTGGATTTGGTTCAGGAAGGCAATATGGGCTTGATGAAAGCGGCCGAACGGTTCCAGTACCGCAAGGGTTTCAAGTTCAGCACCTATGCGACCTGGTGGGTCCGCCAGGGGATCACACGGGCGCTGGCTGACCAGTCCCGGACCATCAGAGTGCCAGTGCATCTCACCGAGGCCTCCCATCGAATTTCCAGAACGTCGCGACGCCTGGTTCAGCAATTTGGCCGTGAACCGAAGACCGCTGAGCTGGCAAAGGAACTGCGCGTTCCTCCGGACAAAATCCAGGAGACCCTGCAGGTCTTCCAACCACCCATCTCACTGGAGACTCCGGTCGGGGATGGAGACACGTCCTTCGGAGAACTGATCCCGGACCGCCAAGCAGTCTCGCCGGCTGCTCATGTCCACCGTTCCGAATTGACTCGCCAACTTGGCCGGATTCTGGAGACGCTGACCCCGCGAGAGCAAATGGTCATCCGGTTACGGTTCGGCATCGGGCAGGACGAACCCTACACGCTCGAGCAGGTCGGACAAAACCTCTCCGTCACGCGCGAGCGCATCCGCCAGATCGAGGCCAAGGCTCTCAAGAAACTGAAGACCCCTGCAATTAAGCAGATGTTTGCCGAAATTAAGTAAGCACGCCATCGCTCGCCTGTTTCATTTCCAGAAACCTCCGGTCTCTTTTGACTTGGCTCCAGTTGTGAGACAATGGGGCCAGAGTCATCACAGAGCCTTTCCGCATCAGCAAACGGACGGGTGAACCCATGGTGTTTCAGAAGAGTGCCAGGACAGTGATGCTCGTCATGGTCTGCATGGGCACGAGCTTCTCGCTGCCAGATCGCGTACGCTCCGACGACACCACCCAGTCGGTATCGCCCAAGCAGATGACGATCCCTGCGGTCGTTGCGTCGGTCAGACCCTCCGTGGTCTCGATTTTAACTCGCGGGGTTTCACCCGCTCCGTTTCAACATCCCTCGCCGTCCGGCTCCGGTTCCGGTTTGATCATTGATGAAAAGGGCTACATCCTGACGAACAATCATTTGGTCGAGGGCACCAAGAGCCTGGTCGTGGGACTCCCGTCCGGAAGATTGACCCCGGGACGTGTGGTCGGCCGTGATTTTCTCCTGGACCTCGCCCTCATCAAGATTGAGGCGAAGGACCTCGTCGCAGCCCGTCTGGGTCAGTCCTCGACCCTGGAGATCGGCGAGACGGTGGTCGCCATCGGCAATCCATTCGCTCTGAAAGGCGGCTCAACGGTGACCGTGGGGGTCGTCAGCGCGCTGGATCGATCGATTCTGGCTCCGAACGGGGAGACACTCTATGACCTAATTCAGACGGACGCGGCGATCAATCCCGGCAACAGCGGCGGCCCCCTGGTGGACTTGTCCGGGCGCGTCGTGGGAATCAATGTGGCCATCGCCCCGTCCGCGCAAGCTATAAGCTATGCGATTTCCATCGATGCGGCTTATGCCAAGATTCAATCGATGCTGGTGCGCGGGTCGGTGCTCAGACCGGAGCTGGGATTTACCCCGGTCACGGTGACCCCCAGTATCGTGGCCAGCTTCAATCTTGACGTGGACCGAGGCATCCTGGCCGTTCAGGTGGACCCCCTGAGAGCAGCGGCCCAGGCAGGCCTTCAAGTTGGCGATGTCATCACCGCCGTTGATGACACGCAAATCTACAACCTGGGCGATTTCTGGCACGCCTTCCTCCGATCAGACGAACAGGCGCCTGCGAAGCTGACCGTCTATGGAAAGAACGGTCAGTACATTGCCTCACTCCCTCGCACCTCGCTCTCGCACGCTTCCCGTTGACCTTTGCCCTCCCCGACTGAAAGAATCAACCGGGACCGGTGATTCACGTTGCTGGCTTCACCAACCTGGTCCGTGGTAGGCTCGTGGCCCGAGATTGGTGGTTGGGAGTACAACTGCGAATGAATATCGTGACCCGTCCCGGCGCTCTCATGAGCTTCGACCGTCTTCCCTACGAAGAAGCCTGGGAGCTGCAGCGCGCATTGGTTGAAGAGAGGGTTGCGGATCGTCGTCCTGACACGCTGGTCCTGCTCGAACACGAGCCGGTCTTCACGATAGGGCGGAGCGGCCAGCCAGCTCATTGGAAGGACGACGAGAAGAGCCTGCAGGCTGCCGGCTACCCCGTGTATCATGTGGAACGTGGAGGATCCGTGACCTATCACGGACCAGGCCAGATCGTCGGGTATCCGATCCTCCGTCTCAGTCATTTTTCCACGGGACCCAAGGGGTACATGCAACTACTGGAAGAAGTCTTGATCCGGACGCTGGCGGATTGGGGGATCACAGGCCGGCGTACCGACAAGCTGCCGGGAGTGTGGGTCGGCGAGGAGATCAAGGAGAAAATCGCCGCGATGGGAGTGCGGATTGCCGGAGGCGTCACGATGCACGGCTTCGCGTTGAATGTGAACGTGGATTTAGCACCGTTCCGTCGTATTGTCCCCTGCGGGATCGCCGGATGCCGAGTGACGTCGATGCAGGCCGTTCTCGACAGACCCCTTGACGTCTCCATGGTCCGTCGGCGGATCGCGGAGATGTTTGCACAAGTTTTTGGGCTGGTATGGACCATCTGGGTTCCTCGCCGTACCGCCGATTCAGCTCCAGTAGGGCCCGAGCATGCCGCGAACAGCAGTCGTGGCCTAGTCGAACAATCCACACCAACGAGGGGATGACAGGTACGGGGTGCCCGCAAAGGGAACGACGAAGGGATACGTATGAGCGACGACATGAACGAACTGGATACTCCCACGTTTCGACTCGCGGTCGCGCAGTTCGACCAAGCGGCCGAACGGATGAATCTGGATCCGAACCTTCGGCAGCGACTGAAGATCCCGGAACGTTCGTTGATCGTCAGCGTTCCCGTCCGGATGGACAACGGCACCGTCAAGGTCTTCATGGGGTACCGTGTTCAGCACGATTCATCCAGAGGGCCCTCCAAAGGTGGAATCCGTTACCATCCTGACGTCAACCTCGGGGAAGTAGCCGCTCTGGCCATGTGGATGACCTGGAAGTGCGCGCTGGTCGGGCTGCCTTACGGCGGGGCGAAGGGCGGGGTTCGAGTTGCTCCAGAGCAGCTTTCTCGTGCCGAACTCCAGCGGTTGACCCGTCGCTATGCGTCAGACATCCTTCCGTTCATCGGGCCGGATAAGGACGTTCCCGCACCTGATGTGGGGACCAACCCGCAGGTGATGGCCTGGATCATGGACACTTACAGCCAACAGGTGGGCTATCCCGTGCCGGGCGTGGTGACGGGTAAACCCCTGTCCATCGGCGGCAGCCTTGGGCGCGAAGAGGCCACAGGCCGTGGCGTGGTTTATGTGACGCTGGAGGCGATGCGGCACCTCGGCCTGGAGGTTGAAAAGGCATCGGTCGTCATCCAGGGATTTGGGAATGTCGGCTCCCACACGGCGAGGATCATGCAGGAATACGGCCTTCGAGTCATCGCTGTCAGCGACAAGTCGGGAGGACTCTACAATCCGAAGGGGTTGGACATCCCCGAATTGCTCAAACGATATCGCGCGGACGGCCACCGGACGTTCCGTGATATCAAAATGGGGGACTGGATCACCAACGAAGAGTTGCTGGCGTTAGACTGCACGGTGCTGGTGCCTGCCGCACTCTCCGAGCAAATCTCGCACAAGAACGCCGATCAGGTACGGTGCAGGATTTTGGCCGAGGGTGCGAACGGACCGACGACACTGGAGGCGGATCAAATCCTGACCGAAAAAGGTATCTTCATTATTCCGGATATCCTGGCCAATTCAGGAGGGGTGATTGTGTCCTACTTTGAGTGGGTCCAAGACGCGCAACGTTTCTTCTGGAAGGCCAAGGACATTCAGGACCGGCTGCAGGAGATCATCACGGCGGCCTTCCATCGGACCTTGCAATTCTCGATGGCTCAACGAGCCACCATGCGGATGGCGGCGCTCATGAGCGGCATTGACAAAGTGGCTCAGGCGCACCTGGCTCGCGGGCTGTATCCGTAAACCGTAAGGGGTAAGGTGTAAGGGGTGAGGAGGATTTGGGGGCTCTTTACGCTTCACGTTTCTCCCCGAAAGCGTGGTTCATGAAGTATGTACTGGGCGCGATCGCAGGGATCTGGATGGCTGACGGAGTCTCGCTCCTCGTCGCCCCACGGCTGGTGATCAGCCAAGTGCGGGATGTGTTGGCGCTCTCACCGGCGATGCTCCGGTGGGAAGGTATCGCCGTCTGTCTGGGCGTCCTCTTGCTGATCGGGACCCAGGGGCTTCCCTACCAGCCCCTTTGGACCATCACTGGCACTGCGATGATCCTCAAAGGCATGTTCCTCGCCGCAGGACCTGATCGGTGGCGACACCCCTTGTTGGACTGGTGCCTGGGTAGGGAGGACGTGGATTACCGCTTCTGGGGTCTGGGGCTCTGCGCCCTGGCGTTCCTGCTGCTGCACGCCCTGGGTTGGCTGAGAGCCAACTGAGACCATGGTGACCCTGTTCTTATTCGGCCTGATCAGTCTCATCTGGGTCGCGGCGGGGACGGCGATGATGGCGATACCATCGTGGTGGAATGGATGGGTCAGGCGCACGCTGGTCGATCCCGTCCGCCGGTTCCTCCTGACTCAGGGCATGATCCTAGGCGGCCTGATCCTCGTATTGGGGGCCCCCATGCACCGAGGCCATTGGCTGTGGGTGACCGTCGGTTTGCTTGGAGTGGGGAAGGCTCTTGTCCTCCTCGGAGCACCGGAATCACTCTGCAATCGCATGCTCAACCTGTGGGAGCGAAGTCCGCTTTGGGCGTATCGGCTGTCCGGGCTGACGCTGGTCGTTCTCGGCACGTTCCTGACGATCGACACGCTACGAGTCTCGCCGTGAATCCGAATGATCTCGTCTCGCTTTGGCACCGTCATCAACATGCGGGGTGGCCCAGATTTTCTAGTCCCAATGAAGGAGCATTGATGACGCTGGACACTGTCATCAGCGGGTGTGTCACCTACTACTTGGAGTCGGAAGATGGCCTCGACCCCCAGCGTATTGACATCCTGGAGAGCTGTTTGGGGGATCTGAACGGGCTCTTGCCCGAGCTCGCTGATGATGCCAGTGAATACTTTGAACGACTACGGACACTCGCCTTGTTGCTTTTGGAAGTCCACCATCGTCAATAATCCCCGGTCGACAGGTCGGTGCCGACCCTGCGAAAGGGACCTCCCGTCACCTGGCTCGCCGTCAGCTGATCCGGATGCCTGGCAACCGTTGGATGCAGCTCTCCGGGAGACCAGCTTCTTCCGTTACTGACGAGGGGGCTCCACGTGAGGATACTTGGCGAAACAGATCAAGTCCAGCTTGTGGTAATGGTTGGGCAGGAGCGATTCTGGACGGTACCCCAGGCTGAGAAACAAGCCGATGTTGCGCGGCGTCCTCAGCATCGTACAGACGTAAAATTTGTGCGCGTCGGGGGCCATTCCTTCAGCTTCCCGCATGAGTGCTTTCCCAACCCCACGGCCTTGATGAGCGAGGCTGACTGACAGAAGGCGGATCACGCAGACTCCTGCGACGGTCCAGAAGCGCACAGAACCCACAACCAGGCCCTCTTCTTGGGCCACTAAGATAATTTTGTCGGCTGCATCGAGCTTGACGTTTTCAAGCGTTTCCTTCATCCAGGGAGTGACCTCGTACACCTTGAGATATTCGGAGAAGGCCTCTCGTTGAATCCTCAGAATGTCCGGAAAATCTCGTTCGGTGGCCCGCCTGATGCTGACCATGTCCGTTCGTGCTCACCTTCATCCTAATCCTGGCTGGCAGTCATACCGCCCTAGGGAGCATTTTGCAAGCCTCGCTCAAAGCCCTGTATACTTTTCATGGAGCGGTCAACGCCTAGGAGGCGCCTTGAAAGATCTCGTGGCGTCCGTTAGAATGTTTTGATTTGTTCCGATCGTGTTTTCGGCTGGGCCTCTGCCGTGAGACGCCCGAGCTTGTTCAAGGAGGAACCGATGGAAGCGAGATGGTGGCCGATCGTGCTTGCCTCGCTAGGGTTCATCGCGATAGTCGGAGCGATGGAAGTCGCCGCAGCGGAACCATACGAGCTCAGCAAGAATGATGTGATGGACCCCAAGAACTTCAAGAGCATGGACATCTCGTTGTTCGGAGTGAAGCTCGGCGATCCGGAAAGCAAGGCCCTCGATATCTTGGTCAACGAAAGGATTCCAGGAGTGAAAGCCGAACAGGAAGCGACCTTTGTGCTTCTCTTGGATCAACGCAAGCCCACAGGCCCCATGGCTGGGGTCCGACTGCTTGATGGCAAGGTCGACCTCATCTTTATCAATAACCGCTTCGCCTACAAGGCGCGAGGGGTCTTTCGTGGCGTTCTCAACAGCGAGAGTCCGGATGAGATCCGCAAACTCCTGGGTAAGGAAGACTCCGGGGATGAAAACGTGTTCGGCGCCGCGCTGAACTACGAAAAGCAGGGACCATACTTGGTCAATTATCTGGGCAAGGATGTGAACGTCGAGTTCACCTTGCCACAGTAGAGAGGACATCACACGGTGCGCTTGTCCCAGGCGCCACCGTCCTGCGTGTGGATCTGCCTCGCGTCACTGGCGGCATCCTCTGTCTCGGCGCAGATCCAACCAGCTCAAGAAGTCCTGCCGCCTGACCAGCTCTTCTTCGATTCAGCCATCCAACTGCTGGACTTTACCAACCCCACTACCATCCAGGGACGGCTTCGATTATTCGATCCGGCTGACCAGGCGATCTGGCTCGACTGGGATCGGCGCTTGGAGGGTCAGTCACCGGGGCCCACAGTCTGGAAGAGACTGGAGGGGGACTTCATGCTGTTGGTCTATGCAAGAAACACGGACCAGTTCGACGCCCTGAAGGGCCTCGCGCCAGGCACCAGGCTCGAGCTCGTCATCCAGTCAAATGAAAAGGGACACCGCATCATCCTGTCCTACGTGGACCTGTCGCGTCCTCCTCAGATGCCGCTCTGACGTCACTGCAGTGCACCGGCCTCGTCCTCAAGCGCCTGGAGTCCAAAGTTGATCAGGCTGGCGGCGGTGTTCCAGCGACGGCTGGTGTGGAGCAGGACCAGGAGTAGCTCGTTACCATTCTGAGACACCTTGGCAATCAAACATCGTCCAGCCTTGGACGTAAACCCTGTCTTCACTCCCTCCACGCCAGGCAACCGGCCTAGCAATCGATTCGTGTTTCTCAGATAATAGAATCGGCCCCCATTCACAGCGTACATGACGTCGCTTTCTTCGCGCACAAAGGTTTTGAAGATCGGATGTTGGAGGGCAATCTCGCTCAGTGTGGCCAAGTCTTCAGCAGTCGTGTAATGAGCGGGATCGTCGAAGCCGCAGGCATTCGTGAAGTGGGTATCCACCAGACCCAGCCCATTGGCCTTGGTGTTCATCAAAAGGACAAACCGTTCTTCCGATCCGGCCACATGCTCGACGGCCGCCAAGCAGGCGTCGTTCGCCGACGTCATCAGCATGGCTTTCAGCAAATCTTCCAGGCGGAAGATCTGCCCGGCCCGAAGCCTCAAGCGAATCTTCCGGGCAGTCGCTGCTGTGCGGCTCACCGTGACAGCGTCTTCCAGATTTCCGTATTCAAGGATCACCAGGGCCGACATGATTTTGGTCAGGCTGGCAGGTGACAACCGCCGGTCTGCCTGGAACTCATAGAGGGTCCGTCCCGTCGTCAGGTCTTTCAGCAGGATCCCGTGAGCAGGCGACCGGTGCCCGCGGATTGGGCGGAAGGACTTCATGGTGTCTGAGAAGCCACGAGGGGACGCCAAGGACGTTGCCGGCGCGACGGTCGAGGCCTGGGCCGCTGTGAACACGTTCAGAGGCCCCCCCAGCACCGCTATAGCCGTGAGCGACAGTAACCACTGACGGTCCACACACAGACGTGCCCTCCGGCGAGGGGAGCGGAGTTGGCGAGAGTTCATGAGGTGCGGGTTAGAGAGTAAGGGTCTCACGAACCTTTGATCCGCGGAACCCGCTGTCGAGGACCTTATGAAAAAATCTCAAGAGATCCGCCAGGTCCAGCCAGAATCCACAATTGAGGCATCGCGCATACAGACGGCGATTGACTAGCGTGTAGTGCCGTTCAACCATCATGAACCCTTTGCACTTCAGGCAATGCATACTGGTAATGCTTCGGCGGCACCCCCACCTGCGGCTGCGTCATTGGGTTTTCCGCGACCTCGCGAAAGCCTAGATGGCTTCTACCGTAAGGGTCCCGGCGCTGTCAAGTGGATTGTGCCGGCTCAACGAAGGCGAACCATGATCACGGCCAAACAGCCGGCCAACAGGCCTCCACCCAGGATCGTGATCGCAAAACTCAAGTACGCGCTCCCGCTGCCGGTTGGGTGAGTGCCGTACAGGAGATCTCGAACCCCTCCCTGCACCATCAAGACTGAGAGAGTTATCAGTGACCCCATGCCAAACCACCAGATGAATGTCCTCACCAGCCTCCACCCTCGCCTGCAGCCAGGAGCCACGAGTACGGCAACAGGGCATACATCCTCCTGCCAATCTAGCCGACCACTTGAGCACAGTCAAGGACGAGGGACGATTCACGCAGGGTCTGTCCGAAGCAGCCGGAAGGACGAGACGGTGACAACAACGGCGAGAGCTGAGTCACGACGCGGCGGGAACCGCTTGAGGAGGATGGGATTTCAGTCCCCTGTGTAGGAAGATGGAGACGCTGCTGGCCCCGTTGTTCGCAGTGACCAACCCAGGCTCTTCCTCCGCCTGTTTGGTGGTGAGATTGAGCGTGGCGATGGCAAACGGTCCACCCTTCGTCCGGTAGTTCATCGGCGGATATTGAAACGTCCCGTCCCCGCGTCCGTAAAGAATTGATAAGTCGTTGGATTGGATGTTGACCACCGCGACATCGGTAAATTGGTCGCCATTGAAATCCCTGGCCACCCCATAGACCGGGCCGGCATCCGCACCGGCTTCCTTCCCCTTTTGGAACGTGCCGTTGCCGTTTCCAAGGAAAATGGTAAACGTATCCATTTCTCCGTTGATGACCAAGAGGTCGGTCATCCGGTCATTATTGAAGTCGGCAAATCCGACGACCAGCGGCCGCTTGCCGGTGCGGTAGTCGGTCGGGTCCCGAAAGGTGCCGTCCCCGTTCCCCAACCAGATCGAGACGGCGCTGCTCATGGGGCCTCCATTGGAGACCGCCAGGTCCAGCCTCCCGTCCTGGTTCAGGTCGGCGACGGCAAGCGAGGTCGGCGTGTCGCCATGTTCATACTGGGGGCCCTCCGAAAACGAGCCGTCTCCATTACCCAGGAGGACTTTCACCTTGTCGTTGCGCAACGCAACCACCAGATCAGGTTTCTGATCCCCGTTTAAATCGCCGCTGGCGACGGACACGGGGGTTTTGTGCATCGTATAGCGCTGTCCTGCTCCAAGCACCC
>Ga0209376_1003164_pt1 | contig 15094 bp, 12 predicted proteins | sample GraSoiAngelo_134_FD_185891 | JGI IMG/M metagenome (GOLD analysis project Ga0209376, IMG submission 185891) | Grasslands soil microbial communities from the Angelo Coastal Reserve, California, USA - 14_0929_05_30cm (SPAdes) (version 2) | ecosystem: Environmental > Terrestrial > Soil > Grasslands ... | reverse complement strand
GGGCGTTTGGAACGGCGTATAGTCCGGGTGGAACTGCAACCGGCGGCGCAACCGCCAACGCTTCCGGCTACGGTTGGCGCGTTTCGGATAGCGGGCGGTTTCAGGGCATGGGATTTATACGAGGACCACACACCGTCATGCAGTACTTTTACATGGGCTCCACGCGCACCAACAACGGCATTGGCAAGTGCAAGAGCAGCGAGGGGAAGGAATACGACTTACAGTTCTAGCAACCAACATCAACTCGGTGACGGCCACCGACCCAAATCCCATTGCCACCGTTTCCGTAGCCCACGAAGGCTAAGGTAGCGTGTGATAGGCGAGCAACCCACGGCTCAAGGAAAGGAGGTGAAAATAAATGCAACTCTTAAAAAGGCTTATGATCGAGGAGGACGGCCAAGGGCTTGTTGAGTATGCTTTGATCGTGCTTTTAGTGGTATTCGTTTTCTGGGTCACCATCAAGAACACTAACATCGGTAACCAGCTTTCGGCCTCATGGAGTAATATCGGCAGTTGCTTGGCAGATCCCACGGGTTGTACAGCTTCATAATTTGTGTTTTGGGCCGGTGGCTAGGTCAACTGCCACCGGCCTTCTTCGTTGCCGCTGTCCAGCGCCTTGCGAAACTGTTCAAACGGCCATTGCGCGGTTGCGTTTAAAGCGAGCGCATCCAAGGCCACAAAGACTTCCACCGTACGCATATCCTCGTTGCGACAACGAGCGAGAGCGTCCGTCAAAATATTTAGGGCAACCGTTCCAGCTCTTGTTTCTTGGGAGTTGTCCGGCACCGTAGCGTCTCCAATCAGAACTGCCGCTTGATGAGCTTTTGCTGCCAGTGAACGATTGTGCCGTCGGTCACGTCAAGCCAGTCAAAGACGTGGAAGACGTGTTTCACCGTCTCCCGAGCGATGTCGAGGTGCGAGGCACGGAGTTCAACAACTTGGATTTCCCGTTCTTGGGTTATCGTGTCCTCGCGTGAGATGTGACCTTCGAAGAACGGGATCTGCTGGTCAAACGATGCTAGCTCGCGTCCGTCGCATCCTGTCAGCTTCACACGGACTCGAACCGTAGGCGCGAAAAGAAAATGAAGAACTCCGTAAAGAAGTATATTGCAGAGGGGAACGAGAGGAGACCCTGTCCTTTGTCACCACGTTTGTCTTGAACATCCTCCCAGTACGTGCGTCTCCACAGAAACAACCCGGACTGGTACAACCGAAAGCCCTCAACGGAGCGGTCCCGAATAGTTGCCGACTGAAATCCCTGACCGAAGGGAGTCGCGTTGCTCTTGTCAGTATGCGGAAAATTCCAACCTCTGAGCGCTACCTCGCTCGCAGGTAATGTCGCCTGCACTTCGGGAAGCGACTGGATCCGCTTTGGATCATATATCGTTGGGTGAGCCATGACCTCAAAGTGCCCTGACTTCAACCCGGCACCAAGCTTACTGTGGAGAAACTCTTCTGCCTCTCGAATCTCCTCAGGGAATGCGGCAGCGGATTCGGCACCGACGCTGACAGGCTTGCCTGTCAGTAGATCGCGAATTGAGCGGAGGAGTTCATCGGACTTCCGTGTGACTCCGCGTGAGATGAGCGCCCGCATATCGTCGGCAGATGATACCTCCTGGGTTGTTGCCGCTCCTGTTCTGACGCAGACGGCACCCTCGCGTAGGATCGTGCGCTTCGCGCCGTCGCTACTGAGGATAGTGTTCGTGCAAACCGTTGGTGTCTCGTCGAACTCGGCCACGTCAAACACAACAGCGCGCTTGCCGTCAATCTCACGCTTGAAGACGGCGCACCTGACCTTTGGTGCAGCATTGTCATGGAGCATCTGGACCACATTGCTTGGGTAAGCAGATTCGTAGACCTCGGACGGAACACCGACGAAAGAGAGGTCCTCATCTCGTACTCCGAAGATCACACGGCCGCCGTCCTTCGTGTTGGACAACGCCATCAGGTCACGGATCAGCTCGTATTTTTTATCTCGGTTGTCCTTTGTCCATGCAAAGCCAGCCTTGTAGTCGAGATTCGGACCCTCGGATTTCATTAGGATAAGGTTTCGGATCTCCTCGTCAGTCATCGATCAGGGCTCCTTTTCAACGTCGGTTCTTAGTCGGGGAAATAAGGCGGTATCCATGGACACATTTTGGACACACCGCCGAGAAATGACTTTAGATCATATGAGGCAACTTCTTGATATCTGGCGCGCCCGGAGGGATTTGAACCCCCAACCCCCAGATCCGTAGTCTGGTGCTCTGTCCAATTGAGCTACGGGCGCGTTACTCTCAGGTTCCAGATTTCAGATCCCAAATCTAACATTTGAAATGAAATCTGCAATTTTAAAAGAAGCTGGCGGAGAGAGAGGGATTTGAACCCTCGGTACCCTTTTGGGGTACACACGCTTAGCAGGCGTGCGCCTTAGACCACTCGGCCATCTCTCCGTAACAAAGCTGGCTTCAGTCTGTCTAACGTTTCCGGCTAGAATGTTTCTGCTGTTTCGGGGTCAGGTGCCCATACCTGGTCGTGAAGCTTTTTCCCCTGTAGGTTTTTGAAAGTAACACACCGAAGGTGAATTTTCCACAATGCCGAGCCCGAAATACTCGAATCTACGACAAGAGCGGCTCGTGATTTTAGGTCTACGTTTTTTCGGAAACCAAACGGTCTGCGCCGTCAAATTTCTCGTAAGTCGGGTGAAGGCAAGTCCCTGAGAATCGCCCCGACGCACTCCCCATTCCGGGTTGGCTATCAGAGACTCAGCCGGCTTTTTCGACGTCTAGCCTTCCCAAATGGGCTTTACGTAAGTGTCAAGCCACTTCTTCGGATCTTCCAGAAAGAGCTTATCATTGACGGGGATCGGCTTGGTGCCTTTGGGAAACGCATGCTGGATCGAAGTCTTAGATTCGAAATCCCGGCGCGAGGATTCTCGGCCCACGGAGTCGATCACCTTCTGACCTTCGACTGAGATCAGCCACTCGGCAAACAGCTTCGCTGCATTTGGATCTGGCGCTTTGACATAGATTCCTGCTTGGCGCGGGAACACAACCGGCGGGACCGTTTTTATGTAATCAATCGGGGTTCCCTTTTCCTTTTCTTCCATGACATCATGAAGGAGAGCGGGCATGCAGATCGCGTATTCCCCGGCAATCACCAAACGAAACATCGCGCTCGTACTTTTGTGAACCGGCACGTTCAGCGCCTTCAATCCCTTAACAAAGTTGTTGAACCGTGTATCGTCTTTCCACTGTTCCTTCAGACCCGCCAGCATTGAGCTGAGCGGCCCCGCCCTCATCGGATCGTCCAACGCCACCATTCCCTTATATTTGGGGTTAGCAACCTCTTCCCAGCTCTTAGGTAGATCCGGCGGTTTGATCTTTTTCGTGTTATAGGTCAAGGCTTGGATCTGCAGACTAACGGTAGCCAGGGTCGGGTCATGGATATGCAAAACATCCTTTTGGACTGTCTCATAGGGCGCGATCGCTCCGGCAGCCCGAATGACTGGAGGCGCATTGTCGGAAAGCACGACATCGAAGCTCGATTGCCCGCCCTGGAACTCCGTCAACACTCTAGTAACAATATTTGGATTTGTTCCCTGCCAGTAGGTTGCTTTGATGCCGGGATACTTCTTCATAAAAGCATCCGTGATGGCGCGAAGGTGCTCCACATCCCACACGGAATAGATGATCAAGTTGCCTTCCTGCTTGGCCTTTGGATAAAGCTCTTTGCTGACCTTTTCAAATGCCTGGGCAGCAGCCGCAGTGGCATCGGCAGCCGCTTTAGGCGCCACTTTTTTTTCGGTCGTTTTTTGAACCGTTTCCTTATCTTTGGTCTCAGCCGCCTGCCCCCCTTGTAAAGCGGACAACACTCCTAGAAAAACAACCGCACCAATCGTCGAGCTCTTTTTTGTCATCCTCATGACCCCCTTTATGAATTTCGTCTCGAAGGAATTTCTTCTCATAGACTAAATTTGATATTGAATGCAACCTTGGCAACGGTCACGGCCACAATCAAAATGACAAGATAAATGACACCGCCTGCGGCAGCTTCGGCCCACTGGCCCACTCTAAAATATTCGAACAGCGTTACTGGCCCGTATTCATGTCCCGGGGACACGAGAAGGACAGCGACGTCGACATTACGGATCGCCTCAACGAAGATATAGAAGAGCGCTCCACCCACCGATGGCTTCAAAATCGGCAGAGTTATCTTAAAAAATACATGTCGCCACTTCGCTCCGTGTACCCAGGCCGCCTCATCTAGTTCTTTGTGAATATTGACGATGGAACCGGACGCATTCCTGAAAGCGTAAGGGAAATAGGCAACAAACAAGCCGAGTCCGAGCGCCCAGAGACTATTGTACAAAGGGGTTCCGAGAAAGATAATCACTAGCCCCACTGACAGGACCAACGGCGGAAAAGCCAAAGGAAGCGTACCAATAAATTCAAAAACCTTGGCCCCGTACGTTCTGGTCCGGTAAATCGTGAAAGCCATGACGATACCGGCAAATACAGTTACAATAGCTATCAGCGTGGACAGGACAAGGGAGTTGTACAACCCCGTGACGAAACTCGGGTGGTGAATCACTGTATAGTAGTTAGAAAAGACGATATTGGATGGGAATTTCATGAAAGTGTCATAGTCAAAGTAAGGGATCATGGAAACAACAATCAAAACCACAAAGGGAATCGCGATGCCGACAAGAAAGTAGCCTAATACCGCTAGAAACGTCACGTATTTCCACTTTCCGATGTCAACCACCTTAACCCTATATCCCTTGCCGGTTATCGTCGCGTAGCGCTCGGAAAACCGCGTGGCTCGGACGTAGAAAAGCAGAGTTATAACGGATAGGACGACCAGCACCATGCTGTACGCCGTTGCGAGCCCGGTATTGAACTCCAAGGCAACAGAATCATAAACACGATTGACGAAGACTTTAATACCGGCCGGCGTTCCCTGAAGCACGGGAGTTTCAAACGAGCGAAGCGCTCGGAGAAAGTTCAGAACAAAGGCCGACAACAAGGCCGGGATAGCGAGCGGGAACGTGATTCGGAACATCGTGTTCAGAGGTTTGCTGCCGGCGATATAGGCGCTTTCCTCCAGTGACGGATCGAAGGAGAGAAAGATTGGGAGTAAAAAGAGATAACCGAGGGGAACACAGGCGAGACCGAAAACCCAAATCATACCGGCGAGACTGAAGGCGTTAAAAACCTGTAGCTCGATGCCGAAGTATTGCTGGAGCATATTGTTCAAGATACCGGACTTCGGAGCCAAGAGGAGAATCCAAGCGATATTCTTCATGATCGGCGGCATAAGAATAGGATAGAGCGGCATCAGCTCGACGAGCGCCCTTCCTGGCGTATTGGTTCGCGCAACGATCCACGCCAGCAGCGCTCCCAACCCGGTGCCAAGGGCGGCCGCGCCAGCCGCGTACACCATCGAGTTGTTAAGCATCAGCCAAATGTCCCGGTCCGCAAACACCCGGAAGTAGTTCTCTCCGGTAAAACCGACAAAGGCCCCCAGCTTAGCGGTGGTGATACTACGAAATAGGACGATTGCGATCGGGAGAACGATCGCTCCGCCCGTTAGAACGCTTCCGAAGAGAGGGATGAGGGTACCCTGGTGGGAACCGAGCTTGATTGATTTCCAGGTAGCCGTTGCAGCTCTCCTTAGAGCGGGCGGGGAAGTCTCAGGTTTTCGCGGACCATGATCCTGAGTCCTTGTGATGAACGATTAAGCTGATGGCCGATTTATCGACATGCAGAAAAATATTACCGCCATCGCCATCGACATGGATCATGGGACACAACCGATGCGAGGTGACAACGATTTCTCTCGATCCCACTCGAACCCGATGATCGGTCAAACCTCCGCGATATTCCCGGCTGGTCATAAATCCTTCCATGACGTTGACCGTGTCGCTTCCAAACTTCTCGGTGCTCAACTTGATCTCGGTATTGCGGATCACCACGCTGCAGGAGCCTCCCGGCAGCCCGTCTTTCGGTGTCGGGCAAATCAAAGCGGCATTATTGAAATCCGCAATGGTGACGATGCAGTCTTCACCATCGACTCTAGTGATCGTACCATCAATCAATGTTGAGTGTCCGATAAAAGACGCCACAAACGGATCTGCAGGCCGACTATAGATTTCGTCCGGCGTGTCGTATTGCAAGATTTTTCCCCGTTCCATGACGATCACCCGGTCCGAGATGACAAAAGCCTCCTCTTGGTCGTGTGTCACGTATAGCGCGCTGATGCCGATTTTTCGGATCAGCTTTTTCAGCTCCACTCGCATTTCCTCGCGGAGTTTGGCGTCCAGGTTGCTCAATGGCTCATCCAGCAAAATCAATCTCGGCTCCAATGCCAGGCTGCGCGCCAACGCGACCCTCTGTTGTTGTCCGCCACTCAGTTGGGAAGGAAAGCGATTTTCCCTGCCCTGAAGTCCGACTAATTCCAACGCGGCCAAAACCTTGCGCTTGATCTCCGCGCCCGCTAACCTTCGGAGCTTGAGCCCAAATGCGATATTGCTGAAGACCGTCATGTGCGGCCAGAGCGCATAATTTTGAAACACAAAACCGATTGCTCTAGCGTAAGGCGGCACTAAGATGCCTTTCTCGATCGAGGTCTGAATTTTGTCTGCAATGAAGACGGAGCCCGCATCTGGAATTTCAAGGCCGGCAATGGACCTTAACAGTGTTGTCTTGCCGCAGCCGGACGGACCGAGGAAGGCAAGGATCCCCTTTTCGAATTCGAAGTCGACGTTGTCCAGGGCTTTGACGTCTTTGTAAGACTTGCTCAGCCCTTCAACCTTTAAATAGACATGTGTGATTTCTTTCACGTTACAAACCAAATTGCCCTAGAAGCTTCGCGCAACTTTGAGATTTTATGAGCGCAAAAAAAACAGCAGAATCGCCCTCGAACAACGAAGACTCATACAACGTTTTCGCTCGACAGCGCAATGTCCGCCAATAGCGTTAGGCGACAAGGCAGCAAATGCTATCGCACGAGAAGTCGAATCATGTATTAGCGCTGCTGTAAAATCGAAACGCGAAAATCAGCGGTTTGAATGAGGAAAAAACGACATCTGCGAAAGACAGAGAACCATAATGCCACTGCAAAAATGCAACAGGCTGTTAGCTCTTGTGATCAACCGTTGCCGGTCTCTGGCCATCGTCGTCCGTTGGTTCAGCCCCTAGCCCGCCGTCAGCGCTTCGCTTTTTCAGTATCGCCTGGAGTTGTGGCCGGTCCACCACTTCCTTTTCGAGCAGCAGTTTGGCGAGCTCCTCTAAAGCTTCCCGGTGTGACCGTAAGCATTCACGGACCTTGGCATGCGCTTCGGACAGCACCTTCTTGATTTCCTCGTCGATAATTCGAGCCGTATCCTCGCTATATTCCTTAGAGGGGTGACCAGCGCCCGGCAAAAACAACGGCGTGCGCTGGCCTTCGAGAGCCACAAGACCCAGCCGCTCGCTCATGCCGAACTGCGTGACCATTGTCCTGGCGATCTCGGTTGCTTTTTGCAGATCATTCTGAGCCCCGGTCGAGATATCGCCGAAGATCATTTCCTCAGCCACACGGCCGCCCAGCAGGACGTAGATCCGAGCCAACAGTTCGGAACGGGTCATGAGATAGCGATCCTCCGTGGGAAGCTGCTGTGTGTACCCTAGAGCGGCAACTCCCCTGGGAATGATCGTTATCTTGGACACCGGGTCGGTACCCGGGACCAATTCGGCAACGAGAGCATGACCCGACTCGTGATAGGCCACGGTCTTCTTCTCCCGTGGGTTCATGACGCGGCTTTTTTTCTGTAAGCCTGCAATCACCCGCTCGATCGCCTCATCAAAGTCCGCCGTCTCCACGGCATCCTTTCCTTGCCTCGCCGCAAGAAGAGCCGCCTCGTTTACAATGTTGGCGAGATCCGCGCCTACAAAACCCGGAGTCTTCGCGGCAATCTGGGCAAGGTCCACGGCCGCTGCCAATTTGATCTTTTTGGCGTGCAGGCGGAGAATTTTCTCCCGCCCTTTGACGTCGGGACGGTCGACCAACACTTGCCGGTCGAATCTCCCTGGGCGCAGCAACGCGGCATCGAGAATCTCCGGCCGGTTCGTCGCGGCCATGATAATGACGCCCTGGTTCGGATTAAAACCATCCATTTCCGCCAGCAACTGATTGAGCGTTTGCTCCCGCTCATCATGGCTCGCCAACAGGTTCATCCCTCTGGCTTTGCCCAGCGCATCCAGCTCGTCGATGAAAATGATGCTGGGCGCGTGTTCAACCGCCTGGCTGAAAAGATCTCTCACTCGCGCCGCGCCCACGCCCACGAACATTTCGACGAAGTCCGATCCCGAGATGCTGAAAAACGGCACCCCGGCTTCGCCCGCGACCGCTCGAGCGAGCAGCGTCTTACCGGTGCCCGGCGGACCAATTAAAAGAACACCTTTAGGTATACGTCCACCCAACCGCTGATACTTTTGCGGAGTCTTGAGAAACTCGACGACTTCCACAAGCTCTTCTTCCGCCTCATCGATTCCCGCGACGTCATTGAACGTTACTCCGGTCTTTTTTTCGATATAGACCTTGGCCTTGCTCTTGCCAATTTGCATCAAACCGCCGGCGCCGGAGCCCATTTTTTTGAAAAGGTAATTCCACAGGAGAAAAAAGAGCACCACGGGTACGACCCAAGACAGCACTGTGGGTACCCAATCGCTAGTTACTTCGCCCTTGAATGCGATGCCGGACTTTTGCAGGTCGGATACTAACTCAGGATCCTCAACCCGAACGACGACAAACGGCAAAGCCTTCTTTCCTTCCTTGAACTCATTGCCCAAAGATTTGAGCCGCTCGGGAGAAACCGCGGTTTTGACCGCTTCCGGTTTGATTTCACCCCGGATGGTCTTTTCACCTAGGACGAGATTTGAAACCTGCCCTTTCGCTACTAAATTTTTAAACTCGCTGTAGTTGACGGTTTCGACCGGGGGCGCGGCGAAATACGTCTGCAGACCGAAAATGATCAGGATCGCCAAAATAAAATAGCCGATGGAGAACTGTTGCTGTCGTTTTTCCATGACCTCAATCGCGGGTATACAAAGACACTAATCCTTACCATGGCTCGAAACAAGGCCGACCTGGGGGATTCAAATCAACATCCTTCCGTAAGTGCGCCCTGGCTAAATTGAAATGGCGGAGGGGGCGAGATTCGAACTCGCGGTCCACGAAGTGGACGCCGGTTTTCAAGACCGGTGGTTTCAACCGCTCACCCACCCCTCCGATCTATATGAATCAGCTTGTCGAATTCCTAGCGGGAGTTTCGTCTTCTTGTAGGCACCGCGTCAACACTTCTCTGAAGATGATTTAGATTAACATATCGGCAGGGCATCGCCAATGATCAATGGCCAGCGGCGCATAAACTAACTCGCGTATTATGGGTGACTGCTTGGGCGGTCTCCTCGCCTTGACGGATCTCAGATTCCTACCTATGATCCGTAGCTCAACATAGGCTACTAAATCGAAAAACTCGATGACAGCTCTTATCATCTTAGGTTTTGGCTTGCTGTTTTGGTTGGTAGCGCTGTTTTCCTTTGCGCAAGGATTACGAGACCTAAGTTCGATAACTTTTTTTCTCGGGTTATTTTTTACCTTCGCCGGGCACCAAATATATAAAAAGGCCAAGAGGAGAAAATTCATCGGCAAGCGTCAGGTCGCCCGGCTCTTCGGCGTCTCAAAAAGTACCATCGACCGTTGGATGCAAGATGGCAAGCTGCCAAAGCCGGAAGGAAGATTCGGGTTGCGGAAATGGGATTACGGGGAACTCGTAACGTTACTCAAGAGAAAACCAAAAATTTAGCCGGCGGGCGATTAACTTAATACAGGAAGACCAAAAAAGCCCAAGCGTCTTTCTGGCATCGTGGAAGGGAAACTGTCTAAGAGATTCGTTCCAGCCCGCCCATGTATGGGCGCAAGACTTCAGGGATCACGACGGTTCCGTCTTTTTGTTGATAGTTCTCCAGGATAGCAACGAGCGTTCTTCCCACGGCCAACCCGGAACCGTTCAGCGTATGAACGAAGATGGGTTTACCCTTCTTTTCCTTGCGGTAACGAATCTGCGCGCGGCGGGCCTGGAAGTCCTCGCAGTTAGAGCACGAGCTAATCTCTCGATAATTGGCTTGTCCCGCCAACCAGACTTCCAGATCATAGGTTTTGGCAGCAGAGAAACCCATATCGCCCGTGCAAAGCTCGACTACTCGGTAGGGTAGTTTCAAGCGTTTTAGAACTTCCTCGGCATCTTGTACCATTCTCTCTAGTTCTTCGTATGAACTTTCCGGCTCCGTCAGCTTCACCAGCTCGACCTTGTTGAACTGGTGTTGTCGAATCAATCCGCGCACGTCTTGTCCGTAAGAACCCGCTTCGCGCCGAAAACAAGGAGTATAGGCGACATAAAGGATCGGCAGATCGTCGCGCTCGAGGGTCTCACCGCGATGAATGTTTGTCAGCGGAACTTCGGCTGTCGGTATAAGAAACAATTCCGGGTCGGCAATGCGAAACGCGTCCTCTTCGAACTTGGGCAATTGCCCGGTTCCCGTCATGACATCACGATTGACGAGGAACGGCGGCAACACCTCTTTGTAAGCCCGTTCCTGCGTGTGCAGATCCAGCATGAAATTGATCAAGGCCCGCTCCAGCCGTGCTCCGGCGCCTTTGTAGAGAGCGAAGCGAGCACCGGCGAGCTTGGCAGCGCGAGTGAAATCAAGAATTCCCAGCTCCTCACCAACATCCCAATGATTTTTGGCTGGAAAATCGAATTTCGGCGGCTCGCCCCAGCGACGCACTTCTTTATTGTCTTTCGAACCTTTCCCCAGCGAAACGCTTGGGTGAGGTAAATTTGGAACCATTAACATGAACTTTTCGAAGCGCGCTTCGATTTCTGCAAGCGGTCCCTCACCGTTTTTTATCGCCTCCGATATTTCTTCGACTTCGCGCATCAGCGAAGCCGCATCGCCGCCAGATTTTTTTACTTTACCGATCTCGCCGGATAGGCGGTTCTTCTTTTCCTTAAGTCTTTCCAGATTCGACAACGCTTCACGCCGTTCTCTATCCAATAAAACGAATTCATCCCAGTCCACCACCGTTCCCCGGGTCGCCATCCGCTCCCTCACGCGTGCCAAATCTTCACGCAGCAACTTGATATCCAACATCAATCTACCCCTTGAAATAACTCAAAGGCGTTTTCTATGTGTTCCACGACCGGTTGCCGGCCCGGCCAGGATATGCCCACAACGTCGAATCTCGCCTCGCGCTGTTGAAGCCCTTTCGCGTGCAAAAAGAATTGGGCGGCCCGGATCATCTTCTGCTGTTTTCTCGCCTCCACGGCCTCGAACGGCGTGCCGAAACGATCATCGGAACGGGTTTTGACTTCGACAAACACAATGACACGACGATCCAGGACGATCAGATCCACCTCACCCGACAAGCACCGGTAGTTTCGTTCGACCAGCTTGTATCCTTTCTTTTTAAGGTACCGCTCCGCAATCTTTTCCCCCTCCCTGCCGAGGAGTTGTCTCGTATTAGCCACGGTCAGCGCTTTTCAAAGAGAGAGCCGATAATCCACTCGGCATTCTTGGGGCTGGCGTCCCGAACCGGCGCAAAGCTTTTCCGATGGATCCGCGACGGACCAAAGCGACGCAGGACTTCGAGATGCACGGCGCTGCTATAACCTTTATGGCTGGCAAAGCCATACTCAGGGTATTTTTTATCGAACTCTACCATGATTTCGTCCCGCGCTACCTTCGCGAGTATGGACGCCGCGGCGATTGATATACACAACTGATCGCCTTTGATGATCGTTCTTTGCTGAGGCAAGGATCCACTTGCCTTTTTCCCCGTCTTAAACCATCCCGGCGGGATTGTCTCCCTACCATCAATAAGCAGATAATCGGGCGCTGGCTTCAGCCCACGAAAGGCCTTCACCATTGCCAGAAGACTCGCGTTAAGAATATTGATTCGATCGATTTCTTCCACTTCAACAACCCCGATCCCGCAGCATACTGCTTTTTCTCTAATAACCGGCGCAATTGTCTCCCGCTGGTCAGCGGTCAATAATTTGGAGTCCTTGATCTCAGGATGCGTGAAACCTCGCGGCAGGACCACCGCGGCCGCGACTACCGGACCGGCTAACGGCCCTCGGCCCACCTCATCTAATCCGGCAATGCAGTTGAATCCGCGTGAATACCCTTGTTCTTCGATGTCTACGAATTCGAGCGGCCGGCTAAATTCATCTGACAACGGCAACTGTCCGCGGCGCATGGTTTTTCTCTTTTAGCCAAAAGGGACGCCAACTGCAAATAAAACCTGATAGTACCGCCCGACCAAGCTGACCGGATTGGAATTGGCCGAATGCTTATGTTAAAAAACCCCCAATGAAACTCAACCGCGAAGAGATTCAGCGCGTCGCGATGCTGGCCCGCCTCCGCTTGACCGCCGAGGAAGAAGAGCGCTTCACCGAGCAACTTGATAAAATCCTGCAGTACATGGACAAGCTTAACCAACTGGACACATCGGAGGTCCAACCGCTCGCCCACGCCGTCGATATCGTCAATGCCTTTCGCGAGGACAAAGTCACGAACCGACCCAACGTTGACGCCCTGCTAGCCAACGCGCCGGCAAGAGACGAAACCTTTTTTCGAGTCCCCAAGATTATTGAATGAATCCCCCAGCACTCACGCTCCACGAAGCCGCCGACCTACTCCGTCAGCGCGAGCTCTCATCGAAGCAGCTCACTGCGGCAGTTTTCGACCGCATAGCCGCAACCGACGACAAAGTCCATTCGTATATTACGCTGTGCCGTGACAGCGCGTTGGAGCAGGCAAAGGCAGCCGACGAGCGTCTCAAACAAGATCAGAATTCTCACCCTCTCCTGGGAATTCCTCTCGCCATCAAAGACAATTTCCTCACGCTAGGCATCCGAACCACCTGCGCATCAAAGATCCTCGGTGACTTTATTCCGCCCTATGACTGTACGGCCATCAGTAAGATTCGCATTGCCGGCGCCGTCATCACCGGTAAGACCAATCTCGATGAATTTGCTATGGGTTCGTCGGCGGAAAACTCGGCTTTTTTTCCGACGCGCAATCCGTGGAGGGCCGATCGAGTTCCGGGCGGCTCATCGGGCGGATCAGCCGCCGCGGTAGCCGCCGATCAATGCATCGCCGCCTTGGGCACCGACACCGGCGGTTCGATTCGCCAACCCGCCGGCTGCTGCGGCATCGTCGGCCTCAAGCCCACCTACGGCCGGGTCAGTCGATATGGCATCATTGCGTTCGCATCATCCATGGACCAAGTGGGACCGATGACTAAAGACGTCAGGGACTGCGCGCTGATGCTCGAAGCCATCGCCGGCCACGACCCTGCCGACTCGACTTCGGTAAATCGTCCTGTGCCTCCCTACTCCGAAGGGTTAACGGGCGATATCAAAGGCCTTCGACTGGGCATTCCTAAAGAATACTTTGTATCGGGCATGCAGCCCGAAGTTGAACAGGCACTCCGCCAAGCCGTGCGCCTACTCGAACAAAACGGCGCCGTGATCGAAGAGATTTCTCTGCCGCACACCGAATATGCCATTGCTGTCTATTACATTGTCGCAACGGCCGAGGCGAGCTCGAATCTAGCGCGCTACGACGGCATGCGTTACGGATATCGCGCTCGCGGTAAAGACCTCACGGAAACCTACATGCTCAGCCGTCAAGAAGGATTCGGCCCGGAGGTCAAACGTCGCATCATGCTTGGCACCTACGTGCTTTCTGCCGGTTACTATGACGCCTACTATCTCAAAGCCCAGCAAGTGCGTGCCCTGATCAAGAAAGACTTCGAGGAAGCGTTCCAGCGTGTTGACGCCATCATCACCCCGACGGCGCCAACCACGGCTTTTAAGATCGGAGAAAAAACCCAAGATCCATTGCAAATGTATTTGTCGGACATTTACACCATCTCTATCAATCTTGCGGGGCTGCCCGCGCTCTCGCTGCCCTGCGGGTTCGATTCTGACGCGCTGCCCATTGGCATGCAAATTATCGGGAAGCATTTTGCCGAGTCCACGATTCTTGGTGTCGCTTATTCCTATGAGCAATCCACGGACTGGCACAAAAGAAAACCCCAATTGTAAATGGCAATGAAGTACGAGAGCGTCATTGGGCTGGAAGTTCATGCCCAGCTGCTAACTGAGTCGAAGATTTTCTGCGGCTGTTCGACAAAGTTCGGTCAAGCGCCGAACCACAATACCTGTCCGGTTTGCGGCGGCTTTCCCGGCGTTTTGCCCGTCTTGAACAAAAAGGTGGTCGAGTTTGCCATCCGCGCCGGGCTGGCAACCCATTGCCAGATCGCCCGCTCCAGCCGCCTGGCGAGAAAAAATTATTTCTATCCTGATCTACCCAAAGGATATCAGATCAGCCAATACGAACTTCCCATCTGCATCAACGGATACATAGACATCGCAGTTAACGGCGGCTCCAAGCGAATCCGTTTAACTCGCATCCACATGGAAGAAGACGCCGGCAAAAACATTCACGATATTCGTACCGACGCGAGTCTGGTGGATCTCAATCGCGCCGGCGTGCCTTTGCTGGAAATCGTGAGCGAGCCCGACATTCGCAGCGCCGAGGAGGCGGGCAGTTATCTAAGAACCTTGAGGGCCATTCTTCGGTACTTGGAAATTTGCGACGGCAACATGGAGGAAGGCAGCTTTCGCTGCGATGCGAACATATCCGTTCGACCCGAGGGAACCGCGTCGTTAGGCACGAAGACCGAGCTGAAAAATCTAAATTCTTTCAAGGCCGTGGAAAAGGCTCTGGAATACGAGATTCAGAGACACGTCGAGACGCTTTCCGACGGTGGAAAGTTGATCCAGGAAACGCGCCTTTGGGATCCGGGCCGAGAAATCACTCGTTCCATGCGCACCAAAGAGTTCGCCCACGACTATCGTTACTTTCCCGATCCCGACCTATTACCGATTGTTATTGACGAAGATTGGATCGAAGAAATCAAAACCTCGCTGCCTGAGCTGCCTGACACGCGGAAGGCTCGGTTCATGTCTCAGTACGGTCTCCCGACCTACGACGCC
>Ga0209376_1003163_pt1 | contig 15096 bp, 16 predicted proteins | sample GraSoiAngelo_134_FD_185891 | JGI IMG/M metagenome (GOLD analysis project Ga0209376, IMG submission 185891) | Grasslands soil microbial communities from the Angelo Coastal Reserve, California, USA - 14_0929_05_30cm (SPAdes) (version 2) | ecosystem: Environmental > Terrestrial > Soil > Grasslands ... | reverse complement strand
CGTCGGCCTGGCCGGACCCCCGCCGGCCGTCGACCAGATCTCGTCCGCGTTCGCCACCAACGCTCCCGGCGTTTTCACCTTCACGACCTACGACACCGAGGCGGACGCGCGCGCCGCGGTCGACTCGCGGTCCGTTGACGGCGCGCTCGTCCTCGGCCAGGGCGGCCCGCGCCTGATCGTGGCCGCCGCCGCCGGCGACGCGGTCACGGGCGTGATCACGGCCGCGTTCACCAACGTCTTCCAGAAACAGGGCCAGGCGCTGACGGTGGAGACGGTGCATCCCTTCGCGAGCGGCGACCCCCACGGCCTCATATTGTTTTTCGTCGTCCTCGCGGTCGTGGTCTCGACGCTCATCGCCCAGGCGCTCGTGGGCCTGAGGCGCGGCGTGGGGTTCGCGACCCAGGCGCTCGTGGTCATCCTCTACGCGGTGATCGCCGCCCCGGTGGCGATGGGGCTGGCGACGTGGATCGCGGGTGACTACGGCTCGGGCTTCTGGGCCGCGACCGCCCTGGTGGCCCTCGCCTCCGCAGCGATCGGAGCGGTCGTGGCGGGCGCGGCGGCGCTTCTCGGCCGGCCAGGCGTGGCCCTCGCGGCGCTGGTCGCCGTGCTCCTCGACCTCGTCTGCTCCGGCGGACCGATCGGCAGCCAGCTCCTCCCGGACGCCTACCGGTGGCTCGCCCCCGGGATGCCTGCCGGCCAGCTCTACAGCGCCATACGCGGCGCGCTCTACTTCGACGGCGCGGGCGTGGGGGAGCCGGTGCTCGTCCTGGTCGCGTGGCTCGCGGGCGGCGTCGTGCTCCTGGCCGTCGGCCGGCTGGCGCACAGGGCGCGTCCGAGCACGGCGGCTGTGCCGGCGCATGCCGCGAACCGGTAGAAGGCCCGGTCCGGGCGGCACGCGGGACAAGATCCTCGCCGCCGCCCGGGCCCAGTTCGGCAAGCTCGGCTACGAGCGGGCGACGATCCGCGGCATCGCCCGCGCCGCGCGGGTCGACCCGAAGCTCGTCCTCCACTACTTCGGGTCGAAGGACGGCGTCTTCAAGGCGGCGATGGAGTTTCCCTTCGACCCCGCCGAGGCGATCCCCCAGCTTCTCGCGCCCGGGGTCGACGGCCTGGGCGAGCGTCTGGTGCGGTTCTTCATCGACGTCTGGGACTCGCCGGCCGGGGCGCGGGCGCATGCCCTCGTCCGGTCGATCGTGGCGAGCGACGAGGCGGCCTCGCTGCTGCGCGACTTCGTGCGCCGCGAGGTGCTCGCGCGGGTCGCGGAGTCGCTCGAGGTGCCGGACCCGCAGCTGCGCGCGGGCCTGGCGGCGAGCCAGCTGGTCGGGGTGGCGATCCTTCGCTACATCGTCAAGGTCGAGCCAATCGTGTCGGCGACGCCCGACGAGCTCGCCGCCTGGCTAGGTCCGACGCTGCAGCGATACTTCACCGCGCGAGATGGCGACCATCGAGGACTTCCAGGCGCTCGACATGCGCGTGGGACGGATCGTCGACGTAAGAGACCTGCCCGAAGCACGTAAGCCTTCGTTCCGGCTGAAGATCGACTTCGGCTCGCTCGGTACGCGCGAGTCGGTCGCGGCGGCGAAGACCGACTACGCGGCCGAGGACCTGATGCACCGCCAGGTCGTGTGCGTCTTCAACCTCCCACCGCGGCGCGTGGCCGGCGTGCAATCCGAAGTCCTCGTCCTGGCCGCAACCCACGCCGATGGAACGCTTCGACTCTTGATCCCGGATCCGGAGGCCGAGCTGGGAAGCCACATCACGTAGAGCATGCGTTCGCTCGAATACCGCAAATGCACGACGACAAACCCATCGGGCGGCTCTTACGTTGCGGCGGTGGGGTACAGGACTCGGGTCATCGCGTTTCCCGGACCGCCCGGAATGCACGCCGTGCCTCCACTGGTCTACAAGGCGGAGGCATACGAGGAAGGCGACCGCTTCCGCGAGCGCGTGTGGACGTGCTCGCACGCGCATCAGACGGTCGAGGAATCCCTCCGGTGCGGCAATGAATGGCTCGCCCGCCACGACGACCATGTGAGCGAATCGGCCTGATTCGCTCATCTCTCTAAAATCGGCTGAATGGCGCAGGCGACGATCTCTGGTGCCCACGCGTTCGGCGAGCTCGACAACTACCGCTCCGAGCTGACCGCCTACTGCTACCGCATGCTCGGCTCGCCGTTCGACGCCGAGGACGCGGTCCAGGACGCCTTCGTCCGCGCGTGGCGCAGCCGCGACCGCTTCGAAGGCCGCGCCGCGATGCGGTCCTGGCTCTACCGCATCGCCACCAACGTCTGCCTCGACATGCTCAAGAGCAAGAAGCGCACAACCCCGATGGACCTCGGCCCCGCGCGCGAGCCGGTCGAGTCGAACCTCAACATCCCGAGCGAGATCACCTGGCTCGAGCCGATCCCGCTTCACCTCATCGCCCCCGAGCGCGACCCGGCCGAAGTGGCCGTCGCCAACGAGTCGATCCGCCTTGCCTTCGTACGCGCCCTGCAGCACCTGCCCGCGCGTCAACGCGCGGTCCTGATCCTTCGCGACGTCGTCGACTGGCAGGCCTCGGAGGTGGCCGAGCTGCTGAACACGTCGGTGGCTTCTGTGAACAGCGCGCTGCAGCGGGCCCGGGCGACGCTGGCGAAGACGGACGCCGAAGCCGGCGCCAGACCGCTCAGCGACGCCGACCGCGCGATGCTCGAGCGCTACGTCTCCGCCTTCGAGCGCTACGACCTCACGGCCCTCACGTCGCTGATCCGCGAGGACGCCAGCCAGTCGATGCCGCCTTTTGACATGTGGCTCAGCGGCCGCGAGGACATCCTCACGTGGTGGTTCGGTCCAGGGATCGGATGCCAGGGCTCGCGCGTCATTCCCACCTTCAGCGCCAACGGCATGCCGACGTTCGGCCAGTACAAGCCCGACCCGGAGGGCGGCCACACGCCCTGGGCGCTCCAGGTGCTCGACGTGTCAGAAGGAAAGATCGGGGAGTTCACCTTCTTCCTCGACACCGCCCGCCTCTTCCCTCTCTTCGGACTTCCGCTTCACCTCGACCCGTAGGCTGCCGTCGAGGCCGGCCAGCCAGATCAGCTCGAGCAGGGGCAGGCTCGCGTTCCGCAGGCACACCTCGCGGCCGCAGCGCCGCGCCTCCAGCTGCTTGCGCGCGAGCCAGTCGATCGCGGCGAGATCGGGCCTGGCCATGCAGGCACAGTCCACGATGACCGGTTCGGTCGCCATCGAAGCTCAGACGGAATAGCGACCCGGAAATCATCGGTTGCCGTGCGATGAATTTCGGCAAGCATTCTCGTCTGAGTGACCATGAAGAACTCACGCTGGCTCTCCCTGATCGTCCTCTGCACCGGGTTCCTCTTGATCGTGGTCGACATGACCATCGTCAACGTGGCGCTGCCCTCGATCCAGAAGGACCTCGGCTTCTCCCAGTCCGGCCTGGCCTGGGTGGTCAACGCCTACCTGATCGCGTTTGGCGGCCTTCTGCTGCTCGCCGGCCGCGTCGGCGACCTGGCCGGCCGCAAGCGCGTCTACCTCGCCGGCCTCGTGATCTTCACCGCGGCCTCGGTCCTGTGCGGGCTGTCCTTCGCCCAGCCGATGCTTATCGCCGCGCGCTTCGTCCAGGGCGTCGGCGGGGCCGTCAGCTCGGCCGTGATCCTGGCCATGATCGTCACCCTCTTCCCCGAGCCGCTCGAGCGCGCCAAGGCGTTCGGCATCTTCAGCTTCGTCGCCTCGGCCGGCGCGGCGGTCGGCCTGATCGCGGGCGGCCTGATCACCCAGGCCGTGAGCTGGCACTGGATCTTCTTCGTCAACCTGCCGATCGGCGTCGCCACCGCGCTCGTATCCGCGAAGCTGCTCGCCGCCGACAAGGGACTCGGCATCGGCCAGGGAGCCGACGTGCTGGGCGCGGTCATGGTCACCGCGGCCCTGATGCTGGGCGTCTACACCATCGTTCAGACCTCGGACTTCGGTCTGGTCTCGATGCGCACGGGCGTGCTCGGCGCGGTCGCCCTCGGCCTGCTGGGCGCGTTCGTCGTCCGCCAGGCGCGCGGCCGCAACCCCATCCTGCCCCTGCGCCTGTTCCGCTCGCGCAGCGTCACCGGCGCCAACCTCGTCCAGGGCTTGATGTCCACCGCCTTCCTCGGCTTCTTCTTCCTGGGCTCGCTCGACCTCGAGCGCGTGCAGGGCTACGGCCCCATGGCGATCGGGCTCGCGTTCCTGCCCGTCGCGGTCGTGATGGCGCTGTTCTCGGTCCGCTTCTCGGCGCAGCTGATCGCGCGTTTTGGCCCGACGGCGGTGCTGGTCGCCGGCCAGGCGGTCGCGCTGGTCGCCCTGGCGGCGATCGCCGCCGGCCCCGCGCACTCCGACTACTTCGTGCACCTGCTCGTGCCGATGGCGCTGCTCGGGCTGGGCGGCGGGCTCTCCTTCCCGGCGCTGACGATGATCGCGATGGCCGACGTCTCGCCGGAGGACGCTGGACTCGCCTCGGGCCTCCTGAACACCACGGGCGAGGTGGGGGGCGCGTTCGGGCTGGCGGTGCTGGCGACCATCGCAGGCGGTCGCACCCTCGACATGGTCAACCAGGGCGCGGACTTGACGGTGGCGCTGTCGGACGGCTACCACCTGGCGTGGATGGTCTGCGCGGGATTGTTGGTGCTGACCCTGGCCGCGGTGGTCGTTCTGCTGCGGGGCAAGACCGCTGAGCAGAACCTCGCTGTCGAAGGCCCTTGCGTGGAGTGTGAGGCGGCAGCATGACTCGGCTACGAGGCGAATCCCACTGCGCCTTCTCGCCCGCCGTGAGTTTGGCAACGGCAACGTACTGTTGACGTATGAGGCAGACAAGGATTCCTGACCAAGTCCGGGCCATCGCCGAAGGCCCGAGCCACGCTCACATCGCGACGATCCTCCCCGACGGCAGCCCGCACAGCGTGCCCGTGTGGGTCGGGGTCGAAGGCGAATGGATCTCGGTCCTGACGAGCCCCGGTTCGCGCAAGGCCCGCAACATGGCTCGCGACCCGCGGGTCTCGATCTCGATGACCGAGGCGAATAACCTGCACTCGATGGCGCAGGTGCGCGGGCGTGTCGCCGATCGCATCGAGGGCGATGAGGCGTGGAAGATAATCGACCGGATGTCGCAGAAGTACATCGGCCGGCCGTACCCGTTACGTGAAGACCGCGTCGTCTTTCTTATCGAGCCCGAGACTGCCTGGGCGCTGAACTTCGGATGACGAACAAGCCGCGCAGCCCGGAGTCTATTCACCCGCCACTTGGCGCTTACAGCCACCATGTGGAGGTCCCAGGTGGATCACGATGGCTCATCATGGCCGGCCAGGTCGGGAAGGGGGCCGACGGCCGCGTGCCCGAGGACCCGATCGAGCAGGCCGAGCTGGCGCTCGACAACATCCGCCGCAACCTCGAGGCCGCGGGCATGGGTGTGGGTGACGTGGTCAAGCTCACGTGGTACGTCGTCGGCGCCATCGACGCCCAGCGCCGGCGCGAGATCCTGACCGCGTGGCTGGGTGACCACCGGCCGGCCTCGACCTTCCTCTACGTGGCCGGGCTCGCATCGCCGGAGTACAAGGTCGAGATCGACGCCGTCGCCTGCCGCGCGTAATACATTCGGGGCCCGCGGCATGATTCCAGGGATAGTCGCGACTAACCATGCTTTCCGGGCTTGACTTTGTCGGATAGTCGCGACTAACGGTGCTTTGCGGCCTTGACCTTGTCGGATAGTCGCGACTAACCAGCTGTGAGCCAGTCCAAGAAGCAGCCCTCACTGTTTGACCTCAACGTCGAGAAGATCCTCGACCATTGGGGCGTCCCCGAGGCTGTGCGCGAGGTCATCGCCAACGCCCTCGACGAGCAGGCGCTCAGCGGCACGACCGAGCCAAAGATCGTCAAGCGCCGCGACGGCTGGCACGTCACGGACTTCGGGCGGGGACTCCGCTACCAGCACCTGACCCAGAACGAGAGCCTGGAGAAGCGGCGCAAAGCGGACCTTGTGGTCGGCAAGTTCGGCGTGGGCCTGAAGGACGCGCTGGCCACCTTCGACCGTCGCGGCATCGACGTGAGCATCCGCAGCCCGCACGCCGACATCACGCTGCGCCAGGCGGCCAAATCCAACTTCGCCGACGTGAAGACGCTGCACGCCGCGGTCGCGCCGCCGTCGGAGCCCAAGCGCCGCGGCACGGACTTTGCCCTCCGCGGCCTGACGGACGGCGACATGGCCGCCGCGCGCGATTACTTCCTCCGCTTCGCCGGCGACGAGGAGCTGGAGCGCACCGACCTCGGCTCCATCCTGAAGCGCCGCGAGGGCGAGCCCGCGCGCATCTACGTCAAGGGTGTGCGCGTCGCTGTCGAGGAGCAGTTCCTCTTCTCGTACAACATCACCTCCACGACGGCGCAGCTCCAGCGCGCGCTCAACCGCGAGCGCACGAACGTCGGCCGGACCGCGTACCAGGACCGGGTGAAGGCGATCCTGCTCAAGGCCAGATCCGCATCCGTCGTCGATGAGATCGCGCGGGATCTGCCGCGCATCCAGCAGGGCACCAACCACGACGAGATCAACTGGGTCGAGGTCCAGGAGCAGGCGGTGCGCATCCTCGCGGCGCGGGGCAAGACGATCTTCCTGACCTCGCAGCAGCTGCTCACGATGGGCTCGACGGTGCAGGAGGCCAGGCAGGACGGCTACAAGCTCGTCTTCATCCCCGACAAGATGCTGGCGCGCCTGCCGGGCCTGCGCGACGTCAACGGCGATCCGATCCTTGACCTGAGCGGTTTCGTCAAGGTCTGGAACGCCTCGTTTGTCTACTCCTTCGTCGACCCCATAAAGCTGACCAGGGCTGAACGCGAGACCTGGAGCATCCTGCCGCAGCTCATCAGCCTTGCAGGCGACCACGCCAAACGGGTCCAGGAGGTCCGCATCTCGAAGACGATGCGCCTCGACGAAGGCGCCTACGAGACCGAGGGTGTGTGGGACTCGCCGAACATCGTCGTCAAGCGTTCGGTCCTCGATTCGCCCCGGCATCTCGCGCGCGTCGTCCTGCACGAGATCGCGCACGCGAGCTCGGGCGCGAACCACGGCAACCTGGCCTTCATGGCCGCGATCGACGACCTCGCGGGTCTGGCCGCGGTCGAAGCGGTGGGTGCTAGCCGCCCTTCGGGAGCTTCAGGTCGAGCTCGTCGCGGCGCTTCGTCCAGAAGTCGAGGCGATGCCTGAAGCGCTCGACCTGGGACGCGATCACCGGCAGGTTCGTGTCCTCGGCCTCTTTCTGGGCGTCAGCAGGCATCGACGGGATCATGCGCGCCATCACGTCGAAGAGCTCCTGCTCGAGGTTCACCAGGTGGCGGTAGACCGCGACCCAGCGCTGGGCGTCATGGAATGAGGCCGACTCCGGATCTTCTCCCTCGATCGGTCGCTCGAGATCGGCGCCATCCCAGGCCGCCACAGCAGCCTCCCTCTTCCTGGAGGCCATGTCTGCATCATGCGCGCTCCGCGGCGGATTGTCATTGTCATTCCCCTTCCTTTGAATCATCAGGGTGGCCCGTATTACCAAACGCGATCCGATCGCGCACCACCCGGGCGCGGCCGAGCAGGCGAGAGCGCTGGAGGGCGTCTTCGCCGAATCGGTCACGGATCGTGTCCATCGCCGCCTCCAGGCGCTGGACGCGGGGCTGGGCCGGCTCGAGGAAGAGATCCAGCTGGCCCGCGTCATCGTCACTGAGTGCCGACAGGCCCACCCCCAGCGTCCCGACGGTCAGCCGCGGGTCGCGCGCGGCGAGGAGCTTGAGCGCGGCCTGGTAGATCTCGTCGCCTGTCGAGACGGGCCGCGGCTGCTTCGCCTGCCTGGAGAAGTGCCCCGGGTCGGGCCGGTAGACCACGGAGACCTCGACCACCGAGCCCCTCCGCCCGGCCGCACGCAGGCGGCGGCCGACCATGTCCGACAGGCGCATCAGGAGCTCCTCGAGGTCTTTCTGTGAGGCGGTGGCGCGGGCCATGACGTGGGAGTGGCTGTAGCTCTTGCGCCGCGCGCTCTCGAAGCCTCCGACCTCGAAGCCGCGAAGGCGCATGCTCCAGCCCTTCGCGTGCTCCGGGTGCATGCCCGCGAGGCGCAGCTTCGGCGTCGTGGCGCGCAGGAACTGCACCGGGGTGTGGATTCCGGCCTTGGCGAGCCGGCGCGCGCTGGCCTCGGCGATGCCGGAGAGGTCGGTTAGCTGCAGGCGCTCGAAGACCGCGACCAGGTTGGTGTGGTCGATGCGCTCGAGGCCGTCGCGCTTGTTCAGGTTGGACGCCTGCTTGGCCATCCAGATCGACGTGCTCACGCCGACCGACGCGGTGACGCACTCGCCGACCTCCTCCCGGATCGCACGCTTGATGGCCCGGGCGACGCCCTCGGGACCCAGCCTCTTGAGGTCGGGCGTGCCGGCGAGGTCGAGGCTTGCCTCGTCGATGGACATGCGCAGGACGTCGGGGCTGTGCCGGTGCAGAACCTCGATGAGCTTGTCGGAGACGTCGCGGTACCGGGGTGGGTTCGGCTCCCGGACGATGACCGCGGGGAAGAGGGCCTTGGCCTCGAAAACTTTCATCCCGGTCTTGATGCCGAGGTCTCGCGCCTCCCTCGAGGAGGAGACGATGGTCGCCGCGTCGGTCGCGTACGCGGCGATGGCGAGGACCTTGCCCCTGAGCGCGGGGTCGTGCTGCTGTTCGATCGAGGCGAAGGCGCAGTTGAGGTCGACGACCAGCGTCGTCGGCTCCGCGAGGTTCAGCCCGAGCTCGATCGCCTCCGCCGACGGAGTCACGTACAGATGTTCGCATCAAGAATCCCCGTTAACAAGAGGGGTTGCGGAATCGCAGATCGAAGGCGGACGCTCGTCGTCGTGGGACACCGTCCACAGTTGCCGCCCGTATTGCTCGAAGGGCCTTTCACGGTCGAGGACGCCAGGGCCGCGGGCCTCGAGCGCTGGCATCTGGAAGGCAGCATCTGGCGACGGATCGATTCAGCGACCTACCTCTGGTCTGGGCTGGCTGATAGTCCCGACCACAGGCTTGCCGGCGCCCTCCGCCGGCTGCCTGGCGGGGCCGCGTTCTCGGGCCGCACGGCGGCGTGGCTCCATAGGCTCGAGGCGAGCGCCTCCGACCTGGTTGAGGTGACAGTTCCCCCGGGCTCGGGTATATCCGCAAGATCTGGCATCAAGCTGCATCGCTCCCCGCTCGCTCCGGGCGAGATCGTCCAGGTGCGCGGCTTCCCGACCACGTCGATGCTGCGGACGGTCACCGATCTCTGCGCGCGGCCCGGCCTGACCGAGGCCGTGGTGATCATGGATGCCGCGCTCCACAGCCGGCGACTTCGTGTCGACGATGTGGACGCATGGCTGCAAGCGAACGACGGGCGGCGCGGCACGAGAAGCGTCCGTCGTGTGCTGGAGCACGCCGAGCCTGCGGCGGAATCTCACATGGAGTCGAGGCTGCGAATGCTGCTCATCCTCGGCGGGCTGCCGAGACCGCAAGCGCAGGTCGCGATCTACGACCGGCAAGGCGAGTTCGTCGGCCGGGTTGATCTCTATTACGCCGAGCACCGTCTAGGAATCGAGTACGACGGCGCCTGGCACCGCGACAACCTTGCCGAAGACAACAGGCGCCAGAACGAATTGCTTCGTGCCGGCGTCCGGCTGCTGCGCTTCACGGCTAGCGACGTGCTCGGCAGGCCCGATGCAGTCGTCGGACAGGTGCGCCAGATGCTCGGCTAACCCCGCGATTCCCGGCAAATGCGGGCTCGAACTGCCGGGCCATCGCCGCAGATGCCGGCAAATGCCGGGTTGAGCCCTCCTCAGACCCTCGCCGGCGCCTCCACCTCCGCCAGGAACTCAAAAAAGAGCTTCCCCCACCGTTCCTTGGCGTCCATCACCGGACCATGCCCCGACCCCTCGAACATCTCCATCCGCACCCGGCCGCCCTTCGCCTGGTACCGCTCAAGGACGGTGCGGATCTGCGTCACCATCGGCTGCGGCGGGAACACCTCCTCGCCCGGCCACCCCGGCACGACCCCCAGCTTGCCCAGCGTCCCCATCTCCCACGGCGAGCCGTCCGCGACCACGATGTCCGCGCTCCCGTGCGTCCACAGGATCGGCGGCTTGGGCGAGATGTCGACGATGCCCGCCCAGTTGCAGTACTTCGGCGACAGAGCGTTCAGGATGCCCCGCGTCCCCGGCGCCACGCCCGGCCAGTTGGGCGAGGCAACAGAGTCTCCGGGATAACCGTCGTCCCCGGTCTCGGACTTCAGGACCTCGTCGAGGAGCATGTCCTCGCGCTCCGGCGGCTCGCGGTGCGACGCGGCCCAGTAGGAGCTGTTCATCACGTTGCGCGGCGAGATCGGAGACTCGGTCGACGTGTCCCTCTCCGCGATCCGCTTCATGAACTCGAGGTTTCCAGTCCCGCCACCGGAGCCGGCGTAGTCGGGGAAGTGCGGCGTCCCGTCCAGGCGAACGCCTCCGTAGCCGTAGGGCGACACGGGGTCGATGAACGTGAGCGACGCCACCTCTCCCGGCCGGTCCTGCGCGTAGTTGGCGATCGCGGCGCCGCCCGTCGACCACCCGACCAGGTGCACCGGCCGTGTGATGCCCAGCTTCTGCACCAGCGAGTACGTGTCGTCGGCCCAATCGCGCAGGCCGCGGGTGGCGTCGATGGGCTTGCGCTCGGTGTCGCCGAAGCCGCGCATGTCGGGAGCGATGATCTGGTAGCGCTCGGGGGCGCCCGGCATCAGGTGCTCGTAGAAACGACCGGTGGAAAGGTTGCCGTGGATCATCACCACCGGCACGCCGTCCTCGGGCCCCGATTCCGTGTAGCGCATGCGCAGCCGGCTGGTCTGGACCGTGTGCGAGCTCATGGGCGCCTCCTTACCCGGGGTGAAACGAACAGGCACTAATAAGGTAGTGCGGTCAGCGGCCTTTCAACGGGACCGTAAGCGTGAACTCGCTCCCGACCCCCGGCTTCGACTCCACCTCGACGTCGCCGCCGTGCCGGCGGGCGATCTCCCTGCACAGGAACAGGCCGAGCCCCGTGCCCGGGATGGTGACGTTCTGCTCCGTCGGCAGCCGGCCGAAGCGGGTGAACAGCAAGGGCAGGTGCCGCGGCGAGATGCCCAGGCCCTCGTCACGCACGCTCACGAACCCATTCGCGCCGCGATCGCCAGTGGTGACCAAGATCTCGCCTCCGCCGGGCGAGTACTTGAGCGCGTTGTCGAGCATGTTGGCGACGACGGTCGCGATCCGCGCCCTGTCGCCCTCGACCACGAGCGGCCCGGAGTCGGGCGCCATGACGAGGGAGTGGTCGCGCGCCAGGGCGCGGAAGACGTCGACCTGCTCCTGGGCGACGTCGCGCAGGTCGAACGTGTCCCGGAACAGCTCGTAGGTGTCGTCCTCGAGGCGCGCGGTCTCCAGCATCTGCTCGATCAAGAGGTCCATCTGCGCCAGCTTCGCGTCGACGATGCGCGCCACCGCAGGGATCTGTTCCGCCGCGATCGTCCCGTCCTCCAGCATGGAGTTGTAGCCGCGGATCACGGCCAGCGGACCGCGCAGCTCGTGCGACGCAAGGTTGAGGAAATGGGACTTCGTGCGCTCCAGCTCGGCCATCCGCTCCGCGTGCGCGCGCAGCTGCATCGCCTCGCGCTCGCGCTCCACGTTGTGCTGGATCTCCTGGGCCCGGCGCTCGCTCAGGTCGCGCGTCACCTTGCCGAAGCCGCGCAGCCGCCCCGTCTCGTCGCGCAGGGCCGTGATCACAACGCTAGCCCAGAACCGAGTCCCGTCCTTGCGGATGCGCCAGCCCTCCTCCTCGTAGCGGCCCACGCGCTTGGCGACCTCGAGCTCCCAGTCGGGCTTGCGGTTCTTCGCGTCCTCGGCCGGGTAAAAGATGGAGAAGTGGCGGCCGATCACCTCGTCGGCCCTGTAGCCCTTGATGCGCTGCGCGCCCTCGTTCCACGTGACGATCACGCCCGCCGGGTCGAGCATGAAGATCGCGTAGTCGACCACGCTGGAAATAAAAAGCGCGAACTGATCGCCGAGCACCCTCGGCTCGGTAGGACCCACTCTCCGCAGCACCAAATCCGGATGTTACTAATTCAGCCCCACACCGCATCGGCCACCCGGCCGACGAGCTCGAGCTTCCGGCGCTGGTCGTCCGCCGTCAAACGGTTGCCCTCCATCGTCGACGCGAAGCCGCACTGCGGGCTGAGGGCGAGTCGCTCGAGGGGCACGTACCGCGCCGCTTCTACGATCCGCCGCTTCAGCTCCTCCTCGGACTCGAGCGCGGGCTTCTTGGAGGTGACCAGGCCCAGCACCACCGTGCGGTCCTCGGGCACATGCTTCAGCGGCTCGAACCCGCCGGAGCGCTCGTCGTCGTACTCGAGCAGGAAGCGGTCGAACTTCGTCCGCTCGAAGATGCGAGCGATGGGTTCGTAGTCGCCTGCGGCGTAGAACTTGCTCTGGTTGTTGCCGCGGCAGATGTGCATCGCGAACCTCACCCCGGGGTGGTCCTCGATGATCGCGTTGTCCATCTCGATGCACGTGTCGATGAGCTTTTCCGGGTCGCTGCCGCGCTTGCGGTAGCCCTCGCGCAGCTCAGGGTCGAGCAGCGCGGCGTACTGCGGGGCGTCGATCTGGACGTAGGTGCAGCCGAGGCGCGCGAGCTCGTCCACCTCGCGACGGCTGTAGCGAACGATGTCGTCGAGGTACGCGTCCCGCGTCGCATACGCGCCCTTCGATTTCTCCGGGTCGTAGTAGGCGGCGGCCTGTTGGGCGCTGATCAGAGTCACCTTGGCCGGGTGCTTCGTGCGCGCGCGCAGGTAGGTGAAGTCCTCCGCCGCCATGCTCCGCAGCGGCTGGAGCTTCTCGACCACGACCGGGCGCTTGAACACCAGCTGTTCGCCCTTCTCGTCCCGGAACGGGATCGCCCAGCCGCCGAACTTGTCGAAGCCGGACATCGAGTCCACCAGGTGGCCGAAGAAGGCGTAGCGCCGCTGCTCGCCGTCGGTGACGACGTCGATCCCGGCCGCGACCTGCAGGTCGATCGCCTCGTCGACCGCCCGATCCTCGACCTCTTTGAAGCGCGCGGGGTCGATCTCGCCGGCCTCGAGCTCCTTGCGCGCCGCCACCAGGTAATCGGGCCGCAGAAGGCTGCCGACCACCTCCGCCCTCACCTCAACCACCCGAACGGGAGCATGATGACAGCGGGACACGCCAGCATGCACCGCGCCATCTCTGAACGCCGGCCGTTTCGCTCCCACCCCCCGTTCGACATAGTCGCCTTCGCGGCTTCCGCCGGCGGCGTCTTCGCCCTGACCGAGATTCTGGGCAAGCTGCCGGCCCAGTTCCCGGCGATCGTCGTCGTCGTCCAGCACCTCGACCCGCGGCACCGAAGCCTGATGCCCGAGATCTTCGGCCGGCGCTCCCAGCTGCCCGTCGACCAGGCGCTGGACGGGATGAACGTCGAGCCGGGGCACGTGTACCTGGCGCCTCCGGACCGCCACCTCCTCATCAACAGTGATGGGACGGTGAGCCTCACGCAGACCGAGCTGGTGAACTTCGTCCGGCCATCCGCCGACCTCCTGTTCGAGTCGGTCGCTGCCGCGTACGGTGAGCGCGCCATCGCTGTCGTCCTCACCGGAGCGGGCAAAGACGGCTCGATGGGTGTGACCGCGATCAAGGCGCGGGGCGGAACGGTCATCGTCCAGGACGAGGCCACCTCGGAGTTCTTCAGCATGCCTTCGGCAGCGATCCGCACCGGCGTCGTCGACTTTGTGCTCTCGCTGAACGAGATCCCCTCCGCGCTCGTCACCCTCGTCGCCGGCAAGGTCCGCGATTGAGCCTCGAACCAGGTAACGAGTTCGAGAACCTGATCGAGTACCTGCGCGAGTCGCGCGGAGTCGACTTCACCGGCTACAAGCGCCCGAGCCTCGTGCGGCGAGTCGCCAAGCGCTGCCAGGAGCTCGGCATCGACAACTTCGCCGCCTACCTCGACTACCTGCAGGTGCATCCGGACGAGTTTCCGGTGCTGTTCGACAAGGTCCTAATCAACGTCACCGAGTTCTTCCGGGACGCGAACGCTTGGGACTACATGCGAGAGAGCATCGTGCCGCGCATCATCGCCAAGCAGGGCCAGATCCGCGTCTGGAGCACCGGCACGGCATCGGGTGAGGAGGCCTACTCCGTGGCCATGATGCTCTGCGAGGCGCTGGGCCGAGAGCAGTTTCTGCGTCGGGTCAAGATCTACGCCACCGACGTCGACGAGGAGGCTCTGAACAAGGCGCGGACGGGCTATTTCCCAAAGGACCTCGAGTCGCTCGACGAACACCTCAAGAACCGGTACTTCGAGCCCCAGGGCGTGCGCTTCGTGTTCCGCTCCGCGCTGCGGCGGGTCCTGATCTTCGGCAGGCACGACCTCATGCACGACGCGCCCATCTCCCGTCTGGACCTGCTGATCTGCAGGAACACGCTGATGTACTTCACCGCGGAGACACAGGCTCGCATCCTCGCCCGATTCCACTACGCGCTGAACGACGACGGCTACCTGTTCCTGGGGCGCGCCGAGATGCTCCTTACCCACAGCGCCCTGTTCACGCCGGTCGACCTCAAGCAGCGCATCTTCTCCAAGGTCGCCAGCCTGCAGCTGCGGGACCGCTTGATGCTGCTGGCGCAGTCCGGCAGCACGGAGGCGTCCAATCATGTGGCGCGCCAGCTGCGTGTGCGCGAGCTCGCGACCGAAGGCGTGCCCTACGCCCAGCTCGTCGTCGACGCGCTCGGCGTCCTCGTCTCGGCCAACCTGGCGGCCCGGCGACTGTTCAACATCCCGCCCGGGGACCTCGGCAGGCCCCTCAAGGACCTCGAGCTCTCCTACAAACCCATCGATCTGCGGACCCCGATCGACCGCGCCTACCGCGAGCGCAGGGCGTCGTCGTCGTCGGCGGTGGAGTTTGCTTCGGGCGACGGCCAGGCGAGGCTGTACGACGTCCACATCGGCCCATTGATCGACGACGACGGCTCGGTCGTCGGTACAAGCGCCAGCTTCATCGACGTGACCCAGATGACATTGCTGCGTGCCGAGGTCGA
>Ga0209376_1003160_pt1 | contig 15105 bp, 20 predicted proteins | sample GraSoiAngelo_134_FD_185891 | JGI IMG/M metagenome (GOLD analysis project Ga0209376, IMG submission 185891) | Grasslands soil microbial communities from the Angelo Coastal Reserve, California, USA - 14_0929_05_30cm (SPAdes) (version 2) | ecosystem: Environmental > Terrestrial > Soil > Grasslands ... | reverse complement strand
TGGTCGATCATGTAACGAATCGATTGCTGCGCCGCCGGGAAGAGCTCGGGGCCATGCGCCGTGGTCACGAAGTGAGGCCCGACGTTCGTTTTGGCGCCGACGGGGCCGCGAGTGCGGAACTGAGGCTCGTGCAGCCGCCGGCCGGAGGTCACGTCGAAGCGCAGCGTGATCTGAGCCGTCATCTCGACCGCGGTGACGCAGACCTCGCCGTCGCCCTGAGCGCCGTGCGCATCACCGATGCTGAACAGTGCGCCCTCGGTCCACACGGGCAACCAGAGCGTGGTCCCGGAGGTGAGCTGCTTGATGTCCATGTTGCCGCCGTTCTTCCGGGGCGGCATCGTGCTGTGACCACCCGGTTGATCGAGCGCGACCCCCATGACGCCGGGGAAGGGATCGAGCGGCACGGCGATACCGTGGCCCATCCGCGCGTGGGTGCCGTCGGAGAGATCCCACACCTGGAGGAACGACTTCGGGAAGTCCTCTTCAGGGAGCAGGCCGCGGCCCGGGCGGATGTGGGTCCAGCCGAAATCCTCACGCGGTTTCACCTCGAGGATCTCGACCGCGAGCGTGTCGCCGGGACGAGCGCCCCGGACCTTGACCGGTCCCGTGAGCGGGTGGCCGCGGAACGGCCCCTTCGCCTCGGCGTCGGCCGACGTCGACCGCTTCGTGTAGTAGCCGTCGGCGGCGTCGCGCGTGTCGAACACCACGGTGTCGCCGGGCTCGATCTCGAGGCGGGGCGAGATGGCGTTGTTCCACTCGTAGTGGACCTGTCCGGCGTCGAGCCGGTGCGTGCGTGCCATGTCAGGGGACCTCCATCCGCTTGTGGATGCGATGGCCACGGGCGTGATCGATCGAGAGCGCTCCGGCGCCGGTCATCACGAGGGCGAGCGTCCCGACCAGGATGAGCAGCGAATACTCGTAACCGCTGACGACCGGGCGTCCCGGGGCCGGATCGACGATCGTGCCGTGCAGGAAAAAACCCTGGGGCCAGCGAAAGAGGAACAGGCCACCGGCCGTGATCGGCACCTGACCGAGCGCCGCCCACGGGGTGAGAAAGCCGACGGTGAGCAGCGCGCCACCGATCAGATGCGCGGCGATCGTGTACCAGGCGAGGAGGGTGGCGATACCGGGCGGATTGCCGACGCGCACCATCAGGTCGGTCAGGTCACGGGGACCGATGATCGCCCACGCGTACCAGCCGTGCATGACGAAGATCACGCCCAGCATCATGCGCAGCAACGCCACGCCCCACGCCGGATGGTCGCCCATCGGCGATCAGGCCAGCTCGTTCCACGCGACCATGCCGGTGCCGCTGCGCCAGGCCACCGCCGGCATGTAGGCCAGCACGTCGGCGGGGCCGCGCGTGAACGCCATGACGAGGACCCAGGCGTTCAGCTCGGCGGTGCCGCCGGAGCCGGCCTCCTCCATCTTCTCGAGCGTGCACTCGCGCAGCAGCGCTTCGTGGTCGCCGCGCTTGAGCAGATCGAGGAACCAGAGATCGAACGCCTCGTCCACCCAGAAATAGCGCGGCCCGCCCGGCTCGTGGCTGAGCCCGCCCGTCGCCACGACCGCGACGCGCTCGTTGCCAGGAAACGCCTTCACCACGTCGCGCAGGATCGCGCCGACCTGATACGAGCGCTCGGGCGTCGGCACCGGCGGCACCGTGCAATTCATCGTGACCGGCACGAGCGGGATCGTGCCTTCCGGATTCAGGAAGTGCATCGGGACCGAGATGCCGTCGTCGAACTCCATCGTGCGTAAGTACGCGAGGGCCAGCCGCCGGCGCACGCTCTCGTTGACGATGAAGCGCGCGAGCTCCGGATGGCCGGGGATGCGGTACTTCGTCGCCATCCCGAGCCACTCGTCGTACCAGTCGGCGGGGCCGACGTGCTCGGCGCCGATGCCGACCGTGTACTCCGGCGTGTTGTTGATCGGCCAGTTGAGCAGATGGTCGTTGCTGAACGCGACGATGACGTCGGGCCGGGCGGCGATGAGCCGCTCGCGCATCTCGGCCGTGGCCCTCAGCGCGTGCTTCTGATGCTCCTCGGGCGCGCGCTCGAACCAGCCGGTGAGCCCGGGCGAGTGCGTCATGGCCATGGCGGCGACGATCTGCGCCATCGCTCAGCGCCCGGCGCGCCGCTCGCGCTGCTCGGCCTCGGCCAGCGCCCGGGCCGCCTCTTCGGGGTAGGCGAGCTTGTAGGCCTCCAGCGCCGGGTGGTTGTTCGTGTTCATCGACGCGCCGTAGAAGAGGCGCAGGATCTGCGGCACGTAATATTGATGGACGCCCATCTCGTGAAGGCGCCGCACGTCTTTGTCGCGGAGCGCCTCGTACTCCGCGCGTGAGAGACCGAACTCGCGGGCGATGCCTTCGAGGTCCGTGTTCCAGCGCTCACGCAGCCGGGCGTCGCGGCGGATGTAGAACATCATCTCGTTCAGCGGCAGCGTCTTGTCCGTGCGGTCGACGTGACCCACTACTTGAGCACCCTGGGATTGCACTTGAGGAACATGATCACGCAGCGCTCCGACTGGAGATTGCGCACGTCGTGGGGCACGTTGGCCGGGAACTTGATGATGGCGCCGGCCGGCACGACGTATTCCTCGCCGGCCACGCTCATGTTGGCGGTGCCCTGCAGCACGAAGATCGCCTCTTCCTCCTTGGGGTGATGGTGCATGACCGTCGACTGGCCGGGCTCGTAACAGGCGATCTCCGACCAGAGCTGATCGGTCTTGAAGAGCATCTTGCGCACGCGCTTGTCGGCGGCGAAGTCCTTGATCGCGTGGAGGTCAAAGACCTGCGCGACGCCGGTGGTGGTCGGGACCGCGGATTCGTCGTCCATCGGATCTCCCCGGATGGAGGGCTAGTGTACCCCGCCTTTGACGGCCGCGACGACGACGTCGAGATGCGCGTCGGGAAGATCGAGCGGCAGCACGCACCCCGGCGCGACGATGAGCCCCGTGCCCTCCGTCTGACGAATCGCGTCCCTCACCTCGGCCACGATCGCGTCGCGTGGTCCGTGGCGCAGCGTTCCCCATTCGGCGAGGCCGCCGACCACGGCGCCGCCGCGACGCGCCTTGGCGTCGGCGAGCGACGGCTTGGTGCGGCGGTCGTGCCAGTTGAGCGCGTGAGCGGGCAGCCCCATGACGGCGTCGAAGTAAATGTCGCTGCCGTGCACGTGGAGGATCGTGAACGACGAGCGCGACCGCAGCGCTTCGAGCATGCGCGTCATCCACGGCGCGTCCCAGGTGGCGTACTCCTCGGCGGTGCACGCGTCCGGCGTGGCCGTCTGAGTCGCGAAGAAGAGTCCGTCGGCGCCGGCGTCGAGGGCGGCCAGCGCGTGGCGCGTCGCCGTCTCCTGAATCGCGCTCAGCGCCGGCCCGACCGCGGCCGGTGCCGCCTTCAGATCCTCGCGCAGCCGATCGCCAGCGAGCTTGCGCGCGATGGTCAGAGGCGAGAACACCGTGTGGAGCACGGGCGCGTCGTCGTCGCGGCCGCGCGCGATCAGGCGCACCGCCTCCAGCTCACGGCCGAACGCGCCGCGGCCGGGATCGAGCGGGCGGATCCGCTCCCAGTCAGCGGCCGTCGTGACGGCGTGCTCGGTGCACCGCTTGGCGCCGTTCGGCGAGCCCGTGTAGGCGACACGGCAGCCCCAGTCCTCCACGCAGTAGACGCCGCTCGACATCACCTTGATGAGGTCGAGGTCGAAGCGCCGGTGGAACGCGAGCATCGCGTCGGCCAGCAAGTTGGGATCGTGATCACAGTCCGGGACGTGACGCCAGAAGGCGACCGCCGGTCGATCCACGGGCCGCCGCGCGAGCGTGGCGACGATCCGCTCACGTTTCGTCATCGGCCCGTGATTATATGCCGGTGGGCGATCCGGTGTACCGCCGGGCTTCCGCTTGACTTCTGCGCTCGGCAGTCTGACAGTAGCCGCGCCGTGTTCAGCTCAGTTCGTACGCCACGCGTTTACGAGCACATCGTCGAGCAGATCGAAGCGGCGATCTTCGAACGACGGCTGGGGTGCGGCGATCGCTTGCCCTCCGAGCGCGAGCTGGTGCGTCAATTCCGGGCCAGCCGCGTGGCCGTTCGCGAGGCGCTGCGCACCCTCGAGCATCGTGGCCTGATCGACGTGCGCCACGGCTCGAGTGGCGGCCACTTCGTGCGCGCGGTCGACGTCGGCCTCCTCCGCCGCGACTTCACCACGCTGCTCCGGCTCGGCCGGGTCGGGGTCTCCGAGCTCATCGAGGCGCGGCTGTTCATCGAGCCGGAGGTCGCGCGGCTGGCCGCGCGGCGCGCGAGCGAGGAGGACGTGAAGACGCTCCGCGGCGCTCTCGAGGAGCGCGCCGACGTCGTCCGCGACGGTGTCCACCCGCGCCTGCACGACATCGCCTTCCACCGTCTCGTGGGCGGCGCGGCCAGGAACCCGGTGCATTCGCTGCTCGTCGATACGGTCATGGATCTGGAGTTCGACGCCGTCGGGCCGCAGCCCGCGCTCACCGCCGACGACAGCGCCCAGGTGGCGGCCGCCCATCGCGAGATCTTCGAGGCGATCCTCAAGCGTCAGCCCGAGCGGGCAGGCGAGGCCATGGAAGCCCACATCGTGGACGTGCAGCGGCGTCTGGCACGCCGGGAGCGCCGGACGTCGTAAGGGCCGCGTTCCGATGAACGTGAAGCCCTTCGGCGGATACCGCTACGCCGAGGCGACCGGCGCCGACGTCTCCGCGGTCGTCGCTCCGCCGTACGATCAGATCGACGCCCCGACCCAGGACACGCTCCTCGCGATGAGCCCGCACAACGTCGTGCGGATCACCTTGCCGCGCGACGAGCCCGACGTCGATCGCTATCCGGCGGCGCGGCACGTGCTCGACGCCTGGCTCACCCAGCGCGTGTGGGCCGCCGACGACCGTCCGGCCATCTATCCCTATCAGCAGACGTACACGATCGGCGGCAAGACCATCACCCGCAGCTCGTTCATCGCGCTCGGTGAAGTGAGCGAGTACGCCCGGGGCGTCGTCCTGCCTCACGAGCGGACTCACAGCGGCCCGAAGAAGGATCGCATGCAGCTCCTGGAGGCGACCGGGGCCGACACCGGTCTGCTCTTCATGCTGGTGAGCGATCCCGATCGGGCCATCCTCGCCGCGACGGCGCCGACGGGCGAGCCCATCGCCGAGGCCCGCGACCTCAAGAGCGAGCTCCATCGCCTGTGGCGCATCACCGATGACGCGGCGATCGCGACGATCCGACGGCTGATGGCGCCGAAGCCCGTGATCATCGCCGACGGCCACCACCGGTACGAGACGGCGGTGGCGTTCGCGAAGAACCATCCGGGCGCCACCGACAAGATGATGGCGTTCTGCACGCTGGAGGCGCCGGGGCTGACGATCCTGGCCAACCATCGACTCGTCCACGGCGTGCCCGGATTCTCGCTCGACAAGTTGGCGACGGCGGCCCGCGCCTGGTTCGACGTGGCGCCCTTCGGCGGCGATCCCACGACGATGACGCCGACGTCCCGCACGATCGGCGTGGTGGCGGGGGGCAAGGCGATGGTGTTCCGGTTGCGCGACGACGCCGCTCGCACGATCGCGTGGCCGGCCCGGACGAGCCGGGCGTGGCGCGAGCTGTCCGTCTCCGTCCTCCACGAGGCCCTGCTCAAGCCGTTGCTCGGCATCACCGACGACACGCTCGACGCCCGCACCCACGTGGACTACACCGCCGACCAGGCGGCCGCCGTGCGCGCCGCCCGCGAGGGCCGCTGTCAGGTGGCATTCCTGATCGCGCCGACGACCGGCGCCGAGCTGTCGGCCGTCGTGAACGCGGGTGAGCTCATGCCTCAGAAATCGACGCACTTCTATCCGAAGATGCTGGACGGGCTCGTGTGGCATCGCCTGGACGGCGTCTGACGCGACGTCGACGCGACGGGAGAACCTGATGGCCGACCATGGACTGCCCGGACTCGCCCGCGGACTCACCAACTACGGCGATCGCGACTTCGCGCTCTACCTGCGGCGGTCGTTCGCGCGGTCGATGGGCTACTCGACCCGGGCGCTGGCGCGGCCAATCGTGGGCATCGCGGATTCGGCGAGCGGCTTCAACAACTGCCACCGCCACTTCCCCGAGCTCATCGAGGCCGTCAAGCGCGGCGTGCTCGCCGCCGGCGGGACACCGATCACGTTTCCGACGATCTCGCTGGGCGAGGTTTTTCTCGACCCGACGAGCATGCTGTACCGCAACCTCATGTCGATGGACGTCGAAGAGATGGTACGCGCGCAGCCGATGGACGCGGCCGTGCTCGTCGGCGGCTGCGACAAGACGGTCCCCGCCCAGTTGATGGGCGCCGCATCGGCGGGCGTTCCGGCGATCCAGCTCCTGGCCGGACCGATGATGACGGGACGCCACGAGGGTGAGCGGCTCGGCGCGTGCACCGACTGCCGCCGCTTCTGGGGTCAGTACCGCGCCGGCAAGCTGACGCCGCAGCAGATCGACGGGATCGAAGGTCGGCTCGCGACGACGGCGGGGACGTGCGCGGTGATGGGCACGGCGAGCACGATGGCGTGCATCACCGAAGCGCTCGGCATGGCGCTGCCGGGGACGGCGGCCATTCCGGCGGTTCACGCCGACCGGCTACGCGCGGCCGAGGCGACCGGCGAGGCGGCCGTGGCGCTGGCCCACTCGCGACTGACGCCCGACCGCATCGTCACTGCGCACGCGATCGAGAACGCGCTGCGCGTGCTGCTCTGCATCGGAGGCTCGACCAACGCGATCGTCCACCTCACGGCGATCGCCGGGCGGCTCGGCATTCCGATCTCGCTCGAGACGGTCAACCGCCTCAGCGACGACACGCCGGTGCTGGTCGATCTGAAGCCCTCCGGCCAGCACTACATGGAGGACTTCTTCGCCGCGGGCGGTATGGGTGGCGTTCTCCGCGAGCTGAAGCCCAAGCTCCATCTCGACTGCGTGACGGTCACCGGGCAGAAGCTCGGCGATCGGCTGAACGGCGACGGCGCCTGGGTGGATCGCCAGGTGATCCGAAGCGCGGCCGAACCCTTCCAGCCGGTCGGCGGGCTCGTCGCGCTCTTCGGCTCGCTGGCGCCTCGGGGCGCCATCCTGAAGCGCTCCGCGGCTGATGCCCGGCTCTTCGAGCGCGAGGGCCGCGCCGTGGTCTTCACGTCGCTCGAAGACCTGTCGAGCCGCGTCGACGATCCCGCGCTCGACGTGACCGCCGACGACTTCCTCGTGCTGCAGAACGCCGGGCCCAAGGGCGCCCCCGGAATGCCGGAGGCGGGCTATCTGCCGATTCCGCAGAAGCTCTCGCGCGCAGGTGTCACGGACATGGTGAGGATCTCCGACGCGCGCATGAGCGGTACCGCCTATGGCACCATCGTGCTGCACGTCACGCCCGAGTCTGCCGACGGCGGCGCGCTCGGCCTCGTGAAGAGCGGTGACCGGATCAGGCTGAGTGTGAAGGCCCGCAAACTCGACCTGCTGGTGGACGACGCCGAGCTGCGGCGCCGCGCGAACGGAGGGCAGGCAGCGGCGCCGAAGCGGGGCTACCGGCGCCTCTATCTCGACCACGTGCTCCAGGCCGATCTCGGCTGCGACTTCGATTTCCTGCGAGGAGGACAGGCATGAGCCCCATTCGACGCTCCATCCTGGTTGCGCTGGCCACCGCGCTGATCGCAACGGTGGCCGCCCCCGCCGGCGCCCAGTCCACGCTCGAGACGGTCAAGAAGCGCGGCAAGCTCATCGCCGGCGTGAAGACCGACTTTCCGCCCTTCGGCACCGTCGACGCCGCCGGCAAGAACGTGGGCTTCGACGTCGACGTGGCCCACCGCTTCGCCAAGGCACTCTTCAACGACGACAACCAGGTCGAGCTGGTCGCGGTGACGTCGGGCAACCGCATTCCGTTCCTCCAGTCGAGCAAGATCGACATCATCATCGCGACGGTGACGATCACGGACGAGCGCCGCCAGGTGGTGGAGTTCTCCGAGCCCTACTTCATGTCGGGCTCGCTGATCCTCGTGCCCAAGGCGAGCGCCGTGAAGAGCCTCGACGAGCTGGGCGGCAAGACCGTCGCGGTCATCCAGGGTGCGATCCAGGACAAGGACGTCGAGCAGCTCCAACCGAAGGCCAGCCGCGTGAAGTTCGGCAAGGTGTCGGAGGCGGTCCTGGCGTTGAAGGGCGGGCGCGCCGACGCCTACGTCCACGACGACATCGTGATTCTCAGCCTGGCCAAGGAGAACGCCGATCTCAAGGCGGTCGGCAAGACCTTCGTGCCGAGGCCGTATGGGATCGCCGTGCGCAAGGGTGACACCGAGTTCATCAACTGGGTGAACGCCGAGCTGAAGAAGATGCACACGGACGGGACGTACGACCGGCTCTGGAAGAAGTACTTCGCGGACGTGGAGCAGTTCCTCATCAAGCCTTGACCGCCTACGGCTTCGAGTGGGCGGCCATTGCGCGAGGGCTGCCCTACCTCCTCGAGGGGGCCGGCCTCACGGTGATGATCTCGAGCGTGGCGATGGTGCTCGCCCTGGTGCTCGGGCTCGCGCTGGTCGCCATCTCCCAGGCTCCCGGCCCGGTGGCGCGCCGCCTGGTGGCCGCGTACGTCGAGGTCTTCCGCAACACGCCGCTCCTGATCCAGATCTTCATCGTCTACTTCGGATTGCCCCAGCTCGGCGTCAAGCTGTCGCCGTTCCTGTCCGGCCTCGCCGCGCTGGTGCTCTACGCCGCCGCCTACAACACCGAGATCTTTCGGGCGGGGCTGGAGGCGGTGCCCCACGGGCAGTTCGAGGCCGCACGCTCGGCCGGGCTCGGCGAGCTGCAGATCCTGCGCTACGTGATCCTGCCCCAGGCCGTACGCATCTGCTTCCCGGCGCTCGGCAACAACCTGGTCTCGCTCGTGAAGAACTCGTCGCTCGTGTCGACGATCGGGATGGTCGAGCTGATGTTCGTGGCCAACGACATCTCGTTCAACAACTTCCGCACGTTCGAGATCTACGGCACCGCCGCCGTCATGTACGTCGTCATCGTGCTGGCCCTGACCCGGCTCTTGCGAGCGGCCGAGGGCCGGCTGCTGCGCGCGCCCGCGTGAGCGGTCAGCCCGCATGAGTGTTCAGGTCGTCGTGCAGACGCTTCCCTATCTGCTGCGGGGGACGCTGAGCACCGTTGCCATCGCGGCTGCGGTGATCGTGGTGGGCACGGCCGGCGGCGTCGCGCTCGGCCTGCTCCGCTTCGCGCCCTGGCGCGGGGTCGGCGCGGTGGTGGCCTGGCTGGTCGAACTGGTCCGAGCGGTGCCGCTGCTGCTCCTGCTGTTTTTCATCTTCTTCGGCCTGCCGGCCCTGGCCATCAGGATCCCGACCTTCCCGGCCGCCGTCCTGGCCATGAGCCTGTGGATGGCGGTGAACACAGCCGAGGTGGTGCGCGGCGGCATCCAGTCGATCCCACGCGGCCAGTTCGAAGCCGCCCGCTCGATCGGCCTCAGTGAGGTCCAGGCGATGGCCTACGTGGTCTTCCCGCAGGCGGTGCGGCGGATGATCCCGCCCTTCGTGGGGCTGTGCACGATCCTGATCAAGGACACCTCGCTCGCCGCCATCATCGGGGTGTTCGAGCTGACGCGCGCCGCCCAGGAGACGATCGAGCGGACGTTCCGATCCTTCGAGATCTACCTGACGGCGGCGGCGATCTACTTCGTGATCTGCTTCCCGCTGACCCGCTTCGCCCAGCGCGCCGAGGCGCGCCTGCTCCGACCTTGAAGCTCGGGCGCGAACTGTCGGTCAGGGATTCGAGAGAGACACCTGAGCTCGGGGAAGTCGAGGAGCGAGATGTCGACGCGGGGTGGTGCGGCCGAGGCGATTTCTCTGCGGAGCTCCGCCGTGCACTCATCCGTCCACCGCGAAACGTCCGCTCCCTGAAGATGCAGGAGTCGGTCTTTAGTGAATCCGAAGCTCACCTCCCGGAGGATCTCGAACTTCTTTGCGACCAGCGTTCGCTGGATGTCGTTCAGTGGCATGCCAGTCCAACCCCGCAGAGACGAACCTTCCCGTTGTGAACGCAGGCCGAAGGTGCCACGGGCCCGTCAGGAGTGCGCATGGCCGACCTTGCGCTGGCCGACGATCACGAGGGCGGCACCCAGGAACGCGACGAGCGCCATCGTGAACGGTCCGGCGTCAGGCGCGAGGTCGAGGGCCGTGAGGGTCGCGCCCGCTGCGCTGCTCCCCACCAGCGCGAGGAGGATGTCGCGAAGGAGCCCGTGGCCTCCCTGCGGCATCGCCACCCCGGCCAGCCAGCCCGTGAGAAGTCCAACCACCAGCCACGTCGCGAACATCCCGGCAGTCATGCCTCGCCTCCTGGCGTGTTGACGTATGGCATTCATAATTTATATAACAAGTGGAGTGTGGTCGAGCCGGACGAGGATGCTCGCCGTGCTCGCCAAGGTCATGAGATGAAGGGGAGGTGCGATGTTCGCGAACAAGACACGGGTTCTCCTCATCCTGTCCCAGGAGGTTCTGGATCGGGCTCGGGTCGCCGCCGGGCGAGCGACGACGACGCTCAAGCTACCCGTGAGCCTGCAGATCGTCCTCCGCGCCCTCATCGACGAGGGGCTGAAGCGTGGGAACAACGGGACGCTTCTTGCCAACATCGAACGGCAGGTCCACGTCGTCCGCCACATCCGGAGGGTGGCGCGCCAGCGCGATCGAGCGACGCACGCCAAGCGCCGGACATGACCCGCGCGCAGGGCGGACGTCAGAATCCCTTCCGTCTCATGCACGCGCGATAGGCGGCCTGATAGCTCGCGTTCTTTGCTCCTTCGGCCTCCATACCGTGGATTTGCGGATCGGCCGACTCGATGACGGTGCCCGGGAAATCTGGCGAGTTCGTCGCCAACGCGCCGCCGCGTGCGCGATCGGCCCGGGCGTGGTCGGCCATCGTCGGTGAAACGGTTCCTGCTTTCACCGTGTGGGGCGCTGCGGCATTGCAGGCGGCGAAGTCGGCGCTGGAGGGGACCTCGCCGTCGGCCATCCGCGTCGTCGCGAGCGAACCGAGAAGAATAAGGGCGAGCACGGTCACAACTTTGTACAGCCTGGTCATGTCGTACTCCCTTCGAAGTGGCTCATGATGCGCAGCGCTTCCCCAGGGGCCGAGGCGTTTCATGAACACAGCGCGACACCGGTCGCCGCCGCAAAACCGCTGCGACGCATCCTGGAGCTCCGTCCCACACGTTTCGCACCGTGCCATAGCCTCTCCTCCTCACCGACCTGGTCAGCGAATTCCAGCGCCACGCCGCCCCGCGGGCCCGAGCGCCGGCCGCGGCTTATGCCCGCCGGACCGCGTTCCGATCAGTGACCTGCGCGCCCTCCGCCGTCAGGTCGTGAAGGAATCAGAACAGTGCCGACATGATGCTCGGTCCCGAGTCGGACCGAGCGCCAGAACCGCCGCTGAGCGAGGATCGCGAGCGTTGCGCCTCCGCACCCGATCAGGAACATCACCAGCATTCCAGCTTCGCTGGAGACGACGACCCAGAGCGTCGCGCCCCCGACCACACTCCCGACGAGACCGACCGCCAGATCGCGAATGAAGCCGTGGCCGTCCGCCCGTGAGACCACTTCAGCCACCCACCCGGCCACGAGCCCGGCGAGGACCAGCATCGGACCCATCTGCAGGACGTGTTCAAGCATGAAGCCTGCCCCTCTCTGCCGTTTCAGGCTGGCTCGCGAGAGTCCATCGAGCGGCTCGCGACGAGCTTTCCCCACGTCTTCGCGTTGAAGTCGTACTGGTAGATGTTCCCGTCCTCGTCGAGGGCGAAGAGGTCGTTTTGCGACGCACAGATCTGGATGAACTTCGCGAGCGTCTGGCTGGAGGTCGCGAGCCGCGAATCATCGTCACGGTATTCACTGACGTTCATCGATGCCCTTTGTGCCCGATCGTGGGCCGCGATCAGCTCTCCCGTGATCCGCTTCGATCCAGCTCGCCCGGCGCTGCGCGCGAAGCTCATCGAAGCTCCGACGGGTGAGTCGGAGGTGACTCCTGGGCGGAGCCACCTCCCGGGGCTCACTTGCCCGCGCCGATCGAGACGGCGAAGTTGACCGTCTCCTCCCGGAACGGTGACGGGATATACGCGAACGCGAGCCGGATCTCCTTCAGCCTCTTCGCCTTGAGGGCTTCGGCGGGAAACTCCACGTCCACGGTCTGGGTCGCTTCCTGCCCTGGATCGAGCCGCTCGCTGCCGTACGAAGCGAACTTGAGGGTCGGTTCGGTCCGCCCGTCCTCGAGCTTGATCGGCTGCCCCTGGGCGTCGATGTAGAGGAGCTTTCCGTCGAGCAGCCGGACGGTCTGATTGGCCGACGTGTTCTTCAGCGTGAGCGTCGCGGTCAGCTTCGCCGGGGTGACGATCCGGTCGGATCCCTTCTCGATTCGCTCCGCGACCTTCATCGCGGTGACCTCGCCCGTCACGATCCCGGCCTGCACCTTCACGGACGCGGGCGTCACGGCGTACGTCCGTTCTTCTATCACCGCGGCCGTCGCTGCCGGCTGCGGCACCGGGCCGAGGGTCATCCAGACCACCACGGCCACGACCGCCGCGCCCAGCCCCCACCGCCACCACTTATCGGCCTTCTCCTCGCCAGCACTCTCGGTCGGCCAGAACTTGCGTTGAGCGACGATCGGAATGACCGCGCCGACGGCCGCCACGAAGGCCATCGCGACGATCCCGGCCTGCGGAAACAGCCCGACGGCTCGGAAGATCCAACTCAATCCGATGGCCCCGACGAGACCGAAGATGACGTCCTTCTTGAGCCCGTAGCCTCCGCGTTTCATGGCCAGTCCGGCCAGCACGCCTGCCACCACTCCCGCGAGAACCCACGTCACGAACATAGTGAAACTCATGACTCTTCCTCCTTCGTCACTCCGTTACGACGCGCCCGCATCACTGCCCCCGCACCGTTGCACGCGTTCCGCCTCGTCCCCGTTGGCGCCCGTTGGATGGACGAGGGCTCAGGCGCCTCTGGCCGGCGGGGGGAGCCGCCGCCGGCCTGTCCCCGTTTTGTCGAACCAGGAGGGCCGCAAGCATCTCGATCGCTCGCTGGTCCAGGGCGCGGTCGTCGATCATCACCTGCACGGCGGGGCCCGCGAGCGCCCGGACCCACTCTGCGGCCGCGGTGGGGCACACGATGACGTCCACTCGTCGCACCAGACGACCCAGGGCGGCCCCCTGGGCTGGGCTTGCCCCGACCAGCACGATGTTGGGCAGGCCGGCGTTGGCGATCGAGTGTTCCAGGTTGTGCGCTGTCGCGACGGCGGCGGAGGCTACGCCCACCCGCGTGCCCGACGGGAGCTGGGCCAACCGATGGAGGGTTTCGAGATGCGCCTCGGCCAGGAGCGCGATCACCGGGACGCCCCGGCCGCTCAGCAGCCGCTCCACCTCCGGGAGATGGCAAAAGCTCGTGACCGCGGCCCGCCAACGACCGGCGTGCTTCTGGCGGGCGACCGTCGCCAGGTCGCCGAGGAGCACCTTGTCAACGCGAACCGGGAGGTGAGCTTCGAGCTGCCCGGCAAAGAAGTCGAGCTCCGGCGGGCTGCATTCCACGAGGAGGACCTCAACGGTCCCCTGGACGGCCGCAGGCCGAACGCTGGCCACGCTCAGCACGGCAACCGCCAGGTCGTCGGCAGTCATCCCGAGGGCCGCCGCTCGTATCACCGTATCTTGTAAAAAGCCCTCGCGGAGGTGAGGGGAGGGGCGGACGGGCGGCGCCGGGGCCACGAACACGCCCCTCCCCCGCCGGGCCTCCACGTATCCGCTCTGCTTCAGATCCTCGACCACACGCGCGACCGTGTTCGTGTTGATGCCGAGGAAGCCGGCCAGCTCCCGGATGCTGGGCAGGGCCTGCTCTCGCGCGACGCCGCCGCTCTCGATGACGTGCTTGAGCTGCTCCGTCAATTGGCGGCGGATCGGGATCGGGCTGTGCCCGTCGATCTTGAGATTCATCGCGATCGTCATACTGTATTGGCACAATAGTACACTAGATCAATTTCGTCAAGGTGTACTATTTCAGTGGTACACTCAGCTGCTGGACAATCCAGCCGTGCTCACACCACCTGGACGAGGGAGGCACCCACGATGGCTCAGGCAACCACGATGGCTCACGCAATGAAGACGACGCTGCGTCCGCTCCATGACCGCGTGCTCGTCAAGCGCCTCGACGAGCAGGATGAGAAGCACGGCAGCCTCATCATCCCCGACACCGCCAAGGAAAAGCCGCAAGAGGGCACGATCATCGCCGTGGGCACCGGCAAGGTGACCGACGATGGCAAGAAGCTCCCGCTCGCGGTGAAGGAAGGCGACCGAATCCTCTTCGGCAAGTATTCCGGCAACGAGGTCAGGCTGGGCGGCGAGGAGTACCTCATCATGAAGGAGGAGGACGTCCTCGGGATCCTCGGCGGATGAGCCGCTCGTCCACGCGCTCTCAACCACTCGCGCACACTCCGGAGGGAGAATTCCATGCCTAAGCAGCTCCTGTTCGACCAGGAAGCCCGCGCCGCGCTCTTGCGCGGCGTCAACATCATGTCGCACGCCGTCAAGGTCACGTTGGGGCCGAAGGGGCGGAACGTCGTCATCGCCAAGAAGTTCGGCAGCCCCACCATCACCAAGGACGGCGTGACCGTCGCGAAGGAAGTCGCGCTGAAAGACCCCAACCAGGATCTGGGGGCCCAGATGATCAAGGAGGTGGCCGCCAAGACCTCGGACGTGGCGGGCGATGGGACGACCACGGCGACCGTGCTCGCCCAGGCGATCTTCCGAGAGGGGCTCAAGAACGTGACCGCGGGCGCGAACCCGATGGGCCTGAAGCGGGGGATCGAGCGGGCGGTCGACACGGTGGTCGAGGAGCTGAAGCACATGTCCAAGGCCACCAAGGACAAGAAGGAGATCGCCCAGGTCGCCACGATCGCCGCCAACAACGACAAGACGATCGGCGACTTGATCGCGGAGGCCATGGAGAAGGTCGGCAAGGACGGCGTGATCACGGTCGAAGAGGCCAAGGCGATGGAGACGACCCTCGAGGTGGTCGAGGGCATGCAGTTCGACCGGGGCTACCTGTCACCCTACTTCGTGA
>Ga0209376_1003159_pt1 | contig 15106 bp, 17 predicted proteins | sample GraSoiAngelo_134_FD_185891 | JGI IMG/M metagenome (GOLD analysis project Ga0209376, IMG submission 185891) | Grasslands soil microbial communities from the Angelo Coastal Reserve, California, USA - 14_0929_05_30cm (SPAdes) (version 2) | ecosystem: Environmental > Terrestrial > Soil > Grasslands ... | reverse complement strand
TTCAAACGTTATGAAGGAGAGCTTGGAGGTTTACGAAGTCTGCCCGCGCAAAGATCATCGCTGCGTCCATCTAATTTCCGAGGCGCTGCCATTTGGTCGCCTGTGGTACGGCGAACCAAACGCAATTGCTAGTGCAACCGGCTGCGCAAAGTTTCGCAGCCGTTCACACGATGCTATGATTCGCGTTTACGATGAAGGCGGGCAATCTGATCGAAACGCACGAGCATGCGGGAGACTTCAAGGAACCGTGAGTTTCTCGTCACGGCTTGATTTGCTCTAGGCTGCGCACTCGTTGTTTTTGCTGCTCTCGCTGCTCTCGTTCTTCTAGCAATTTCGCGATTCGATTTACTCGCAACCCCGATGAAGACGGAGGCAACCGCAACTACCAGCGCCGCAATTTCAATCACAGAGTTACATCTTTAGCCGGATCGTCTTTTCGTAGGCAATCTTTTTTTGCAAAGCGAATCGAGTTCCAGAAACGCGGTAAACTTTTCATCGGCGTGCACAACAAAACGCTTCCCAGTATTTCACGCTACATTTCATCGGCCCGCAAAACACCGAAGGGCTTGAATCTCACACGCAGCGTCGCGGCGTGTTGGCGAATCAGAGATGGTTGGTTGTATTCGCGTGGCTGCGGCTAAGCTACGGATAATAGCGATCTGTTTAGGGGGTTGCTGGGCCGTCTGGTGTCTCTTTCGCTAGTTCGGCGTCGATCAGATCGGAGGCCTCTCTTGTCGTCATTCCATCGAAATGCGTGATTCCCAAATCGTCCATAAACGCCCGTTGTTTGTCTGTGCAGGGACGGGATTCGATTAATTCCTGCACCTGATACTTCGTAGTAAATTCGTCCCACGGTAAGCCGCGATTCGTAAGCATCTGCCGCTGTGCTGGCGTGGCTAGAACGCTTTTGCCACACGGTAACTCGGCTAATCGTCTCCACTTGGATGTTTCGTCATCCCAATAGTAATCACTCGGAAAATACTTCGCTGGCACGTAGCAAAGGATACAGTTCAGTCTTAGTCCATTCGCCGAGCATTTTCTCCATTGCGAGAAATACGTAGCCCCATATCGCGTCGGGATTCTGCCTGTTTTGCTTCCACACGGCAACGACAAAGTGATATAAACAGTCGCAAAGTCTGTGGGATCAAAGTTCTTCATTAAGATCGCCGCTCTGCTGGCGCGCTTCCGTGGAAAAGCAGTACACGCGTCATCAACTAGATTGGGCATGGTCGCAAACACCATCGGAATCCACATGCCCGCCGATTTTCCGCTGGCGTCATACAACGACATCCACGCCCACATTGGGCCTCTTCAGCCGCGTTTTCCCGATGCATATCGTCACAATGCAGGCGCTTGGAATGCTGTCGTAATTCGCTTCAGATCGGCTGCGGAAGCCGACGATGCATTTCAATCGAGCTTGAACGAGCCGAACTCAGTCGAGCAACGTTTTCGGCAGGAAGTAGCCTTGTTTCAGTTCTTCACGAATTCTGTGTCAGTTCTGGATAGCTTGGCGTACGCTCTTCATGCGCTCGGCAACATGATTGATGCTGCAGCATTCCCACTAACGGGCCAAAGCCTTAGGACGGCTGATTTCCGCGGTGTTGCGAATTCTTTTGACAAACGATTTTCTGCCGACGCCCTGACCGTCGCGCTCGTATCTACAAACGCGGACGCACTTGCTACGGAACTTCGCGACTTTAGAAACTTCCTTACTCACAGAGTTGCTTCGACTCGGTCGTATGTTATGGCAACGTCGGGGCCAAATCCGCCTGTTCGCTGGGAGATTGGCCACTTGGAGGCATTGTCGGGTGTTCAAGCGATTCAGATAGATAGTCGACTTACCGGCCAATACCGCTCGTGGCTAAGTAGCCGCCTCGCCGTAATCTTCGCCGCAATGAACAACTTCGTCGGCTCGCACTTGTGACATCGCATTGGGCTGGACGGTACGGCAATCAATTCGCAATTAAGGATGCTTTATGCTCGTGCGCCATTGTTTGGTTGACGAGGAAAATGCGCTGCGAACTTTTCATCCCCTCGCACAACGAAACGCCTTCCATCGCCGCGATGCGCGTCCACAATCCAAATTGTTCGCCCGCGAGAATCCACGCCTGAGACGCAACCTAAGCTCCAACCGGCTTTACTGAGATTGTCAGCGATGATTTTGCAATATTTCACTCATCAGATCGCGGCCAGCGCAGCGTCTACATCTGGGAAAATCTGAAATATTCGATTAAGCCGCGAAGTCTCGAAAATCGAGCTCATAGTTTCGTCCAGACCAGCCAGGAAAAACTTGCCACCAAAGGCTTGAACCTTTTGCATGGCTAGAATCAGCGCTGCCAAGCCCGCACTATCTATGTAAGTCGCGCGGGAAAGATCTATCACGATCCGTTCCGGTTTTTCCTCGGTGATTGCGTTAAGTGACTGTGTGACAGCAGGCGAAACGTGCAGATCGATTTCGCGTTTAAGCGGCAAGACATTCGGACGGTGTTGACTAGTTATCGCAGCGACGCAGACCGCCGCCGCTCTGGGGGATGGTTTCATTTCACCTAGTTCTACGGGGACTGCGGCACGAAGTTTCCCGAAAACGGCGATTTAGGCTGCTCTAGGTAGCGTTTACATGACGCTGGGAACGCGACCGAAACGCACGAGCACGCGGGCGATTTCAAAGAGTGGTGAGCGGTTTGTTCGCATCACGTAACGCACACGAACAAACAGCTTTTTGGCTTGCTCTCGCCGGGACTCATCGCTAAAACGTTGCTACGAAATAATTGGGGAGGCCGTTTGAGCATGAAGACACAAATCCCAAACATCAATGTAGTTCGATCCGCTTGGCGCCGAATCAAAAAGGACATAAAGGACGCCATAATTCGTGACCTGAAGCCAGTAAAAGACGTCAAAGGTGGCGGCGGTGTTACGGGCGAATCCAAGCCCACCACAGGCAGCACTGGCACCACGGGCACCACAGACAGCCACTAGACGCAGCCCGAACTCCATCCAGCTTTGCTGAGATTGTCAGCGATGATCTCCCAGTACTTCATTTAGACTTTGCTTGCATCGTTGCTTGTCATTGAAAACGACGACGGACGATAGCAAACACCACGCCGGCAATGATGATTGTCCCGGCAACGAAGAACATGACAACGGCAGTCGGATTTGCCATCACCGCTGCCCAGCCCTCTAACTTGATCGGCTCGTGCTGGCGCTGTGCTGCGGCGGTCTTCGCAGGACTGGGATGAAACCGTTCCTGAACGTCCTTAGGGAGTTCAATGAAATAGACCTTAGAAATTCCCGTTTTGGTTTTAAGCACAATCCCATCCGATTCGACACGGATGATCGTGGCGTCCTTGTATAACTTACCCCTAACGGTTTTGAAGTCCTCAGCCAGCGCGAGTGTCGCTGACAGAAGTGCCAAAATTGCGAGCGTAGTCGCATACTCCTTCACGCTGAGCGCATTCTGCCTTTTTTGCTCTCCACACGGCAATGACAAAATGACGCATGAACTGTCGCAAATGACGTTTTTGAATAAGCTCACGCGCCATGAGGTGCGGGCCTGCTCATTTCAAGCTGTGCGCTCACTTTCTGTAAGCCAGCAGTAAGCGCTTCAATTTGCCTTTGCTGTTCCGCGAGCTTGGACTGAAAAACCTCCTGCTCCTGCGCCACCGTTGCTTCCAACTTCTGCACCTTCCACGTCTTCACACGCGCTTCTGCATTTTTCCTCATAACCTCGCGTCGGATTTTCCGCAGTACATGAATGGAAACCAGAGAGGCCAAAACAATGAAAATTTAATAGAAAAGGAATTTTTTAAAATGAAAACCTTTATTGTTTATGATTTAGATTCAAAAATGCCCGTTGCTGTTGGCGAACAAGTAAGCGCGGAAACCGCGCGATATTGCGCAAGCGTGCTAACTGGGATTTTCCACGAAAATCTTTTGGCAGAAGAAATTGATTTAGAAGAACAAATTACCCACTGAACCAAAATGGCAATCGGCTACGCGATGCCCCGAAGCCGCGCACAAAGATACCGTGATCCGCGTTTACGACGCGGTTGGCAACGTGATCGAAACGCACGAGCACAAGGGCGATTTCAAAGAGCCGTAAAGTTTTTTGCTCGCGTCACGTCGCACTTCCCGCTAAAATGAATTTCCATGATTCCGCTTTTATCGGGCGGTCACGAGAGAAGCCAAGCGGATTAGACGCCTAGCAACTCTTATGCGCCAGCTCACTGTTATACTGACCGCACTAACGGTTGCCACATTCCAAACGCACGCTGGAAGTCTCGACTGGCTTTTTGATGCTGCTAACAACGACGATATCGCACGCAGACAAGCCCAATTCTTGGTGTGGGATGGTGTGTCGCATCCCTTCTCAGCGAGTTTCGAGAAGGTAGACATTGTAGACAAAGATTGGCCTTTTTATCTCTTTCACGTTGTAATCACCAGTCCAGGCGCCGGAGTAGAGTGCGATCGCAGCTCATACCTGGTCTGCTTCAAGCTGACTGAACGTACAACCGAATTCCGCATAGTTACCGTGATTCAAAACGCTTCAGACCCGCCGACACAAAACGAGATTACGATAGATAAGCGTCTTAATAGATGGCCAGTTTCGCCGCCTTGGAAAGTAGGAGATGATCTACCATACAATATCAAGCCTCCTGGCTTGAGCATCGTGTTAGACAAGTGTCGCGCAGGATCAGACCAGTAAAACGTTAGCCTCCCTGCCGGTAACGCAGGTGCAATCCATCTCACGTAATGGCGACAATGTTCGCTTTCCTTTGCAAGCAGCCCGATTACGGATGAAAAACTGACTGCCTTTGTTCGGCACGCACAACGAAACGCTTTCCGTCGTCGCGGTGTGCATCGACAATCCAGATCGTTCGCCCCTGAGGATCAAGGGCTGATACGCAGCCCCAACTTCAACCGGCTTTGCTGAGATTGTCAGCGATAATTTCGGCAGTGCAGCCAAACAGATTGCACCCTACTTGAGCTTCTGCGCGGAAACCGTATCGTCCCGTTTTCTCGAAAGAGCCGGCGTGGCGGAATTGGCAGACGCGCTGGACTCAAAATCCAGTGGCCGCAAGGCCGTGTGGGTTCGAGCCCCTCCGCCGGCAGTCTCCTTTGGGTGTTGGACGTTGGGCGTTGGACGTTCGTTGTTCAAAGACACTAATAAAAATAGGGGATACCTCGGCCTTCGTCAGACTACGCCGAAAACAACGCCCTCACGGACTCACGCGAGAGCACGATAATCGTAAAGACGCCGAGAATTGTTCCAAAGGGAAGGAAGAGGCATTCGATACAAGCCATCACGAGGGCGAATGAGTAACGTTTGCGATGGGAAAGGCATCGGCCAGCAATCAAAATACAAATCGCCATGGTGATGCCCAGTAAAAACAAGAACGAACCGAGTCCGACAAAAATCCAGCCAAGAAATTCTGGCGGCAATTCCTCACCGGGTTTTGCTGTACCGTGGCGCGCAACGAATATGAAAATCGCGCCGATCGTCGTGTAAAGAAGCGGGAAGAACGAGAAGAGCGCAGCGAGCCCAGCCACGATGTAGTGGAATATCGCAAGCAACCGCAGATGTTCTTTATCCTGGTTCATTTGCTACGCTCTTCCTCTAAATCTTCTTCTCTGCTTCACCGCTTTAATGAAGAGTAGGATTAAGAGGAAGCGGAAGCGTGGTCGATCATCGTCACGAAGTGATATAGCCTTCTTCGCCGTGCTGATTGATGTCGAGTCCTTGCCGCTCGACTTCCGGGGCGATGCGCAGACCGATCGCGCCTCTGACGATCGCACCGATGATCGCGCTTCCCACCACGGCCAGCACGATCGTGACTAGAATTGCTTTTAACTGTTCGATCCACAGCGTGTGACCAACGATTCGCGCCAGACCGTTTTGCGTCGCATGATTGGGCGACCCGGCGACGCTCAACGAAAGATTTGGATTCACACTCGCCGTGGCGAACACACCGGTGAGAAATGCGCCGAGCGTCCCGCCCACTGCGTGGATGCCGAAAGTATCAAGCGCATCGTCGTAGCCGAGCCAGGATTTTAATTTCGTGCAGGCAAAAAATGGAACGATTCCGGCGGCAACCCCGATAATCACTGCGCCGCTCGGAGCGACATATCCACAAGCCGGTGTAATTACCACCAGCCCGCCAACCGCGCCGGAACAAAATCCGAGCACGCTCGGCTTGCCGCGCAGCGCGTACTCGAGCATGGCCCATGTGAACGAAGCTACCGCTGTGGCAAGCGTAGTTGTCGTGAATGCGTTCGCGGCGATTCCGTCAGGCGCAAGAGCGCTTCCCGCATTGAAACCGTACCACCCCACCCAAAGCAAACCCGTTCCGACCATGCAAAGCACCATGCTGTGTGGCGCCATGATTTCTTTTCTGAATCCGAGCCGGTGACCGAGAAGAATGCACAAGACGAGTGCCGACCAGCCCGATGTCATGTGAACGACCGTGCCGCCGGCGAAATCGATTGCGGTAATTTTCGCCGCGGGATTCCACACGCCGTTCATCCAGCCATCGATTCCCCACACCATGTGGGCGATCGGAAAATACACGGCAAACATCCAGACCCCGACGAAAACCAGCACGGCCACGAATTTCATCCTCTCAGCAACTGCGCCTATGATTAACGCCGGCGTAATGATCGCGAACATCAGTTGGTACATGGCGAAGACATTCTGCGAAACCCAGTACGAATAATCGCTGTTCGGTCGCGCATCGACGCCGTGCAGGAAAGCAAAGTTCAATCCTCCGATGAAGGGCAGCCCACGCGAAAAAACGAGAGAATAACCTGCCGCCCACCAAAGAATCGTCACCAGCCCGGCAATGCCGAGACATTGCGCCAGCACGGAAAGGACGTTCTTTGCGCGGACAAGGCCGCCGTAAAAAAGCGCCAGTCCCGGCAACGTCATGAAAAGGACCAGCGCGGCGCACGTCATCATCCACGCATTGTGGCCGGGGCCTGGACCCGCGATGTTCGACGCCATTGGCGAGCCAGTATCGGCGCCGCGCGCCGAATTATTTACATAGGCTTCAAGATCGGCAATTCGCTGTTCGAGCGACGGCGAAGCAGAAGGAGACGACGTTTGCGCATGCAGCGGAGAGAAAAGCGCAAGGATCCCAATAAGCAAAAAGATCCGCATCATTATGCGCTTCCGTTATAGCGCGCGGATTTACCACGGCAAGGAAAATGGCGTTGTTTTGCCAACGCGTTGAGGACAACGCGTTCCACCTTTCAAAGCTGGATCGGCTTCTCCGAAGGCGATGCCAAAACAATCGCCGGAGGCGCAGAACCTTTCGCGCAAAAGAAAACTCCGCCGAGCGGCTGGCTAAACCAGGTTAAGGTGCTCGGCGGAGTTCCTCCTCTGCCTCAAATCAGGCTGAATTCAGAGCAATCCGGTGTGCGAAAAATGATTTGAGCGAAACTTGCTCTGACGATGATTCACGATTTTCTCCTTCATCATCATCGCCATCGGCGTCATCCCGTTTGTCGGCATCGGGTCGCGGCGCGACTTCCGGCAAGTCATCTTGCTGTAATCTCTCGTAGCGCTCGTGAACGTCGGCCGGCAATTTATCAATGTCTTCTTTCGTGTCGACCGGACCGCTGAAGATCAATTTGCCCTGCGGGTCTCTGACCATGAGCAATTTTCTTCCATCCGCGTTTTCCAATTTCATCTCGCCCTTGTCATCAGAGAAAACGATTTGCGCTTTCCCGAGGTCGATTCTCGTAGCCCTGAGCGCACCATTGTCCTGACTCAAAATACGAATCTCCCGCGCAGCGCGACGGGCATCTTCCCGCGCGCGTCGCGCCGCTTCGTGAGCTTTCATCACCGCCCCACGAATGATGCCGCGTTGCCCGTCGCCCAATTGCTCCTTCAACTGTTCTTTCAATTCTTGCATTTGCTGGCCGAGATCGCCCGTCTCGTCGAAATCCCAATGCCAATCGAGGTTTCCTCCAGGAATCATGGAGTGACGCTGTGGCGCTTCTTTTTTGGCAAGCTTAGCGGTGATCTTTTGCTCCTTGCCCTTGCGCAAGATTGTGAGCGTCACCTCTGTGCCTTCAGGGAAAGTCTGCAGCAACCTTCGCAATTGGCTCGGTTCGATCAGAATCTGGTCGTTCAACATCTTGAGGATGTCGTTCTGCTGGACGCCTGCCGACGCGGCAGGGCTGTTCGGCTCCACATAATCGACGACCAACCCAAGGCCTTTAGCCAAACCGAGTTGTTCACTGACTACATCCGGCACCTGCGATGTCTCTACACCGAGATATGTCACCGGGACCTTCGGCGCTTTCTCATGATGACCTGGCACCCCTGGCGGCCCTGGTGGATGGGGCGGAGCAGGCGGTTCTGGCGGCGCGGGTGGTGTTTGAGCAAGCCCTGAGATCGGCAACAAGCCGATGGCTGCGATTGTAGCGATGGATTTTATTTTCATAGCTTTGTTTGTTAACATCATTGACCCGAAACCGGAATGAGGACGACTTCCTCGCTGGGGTAAGAAACACGAAGTGATGCGCCAGTCGTCGGATTACGCCACTGCCACGTCTGATGCGTCTGGTAACGAAGGCGGCGCAGCGGTTGCTCTGAGCCTCGGGCAAACTGCAATCCTTCGTCGCGCGTGTTATAGACGACCTGCGTCGCGCCAGCAGGAATAAATCGATTGGAGGACGTGGATCCCCGGACTCCGATCCCATCACGCTGGGCAGGGAGGATCGGTCTTTTTTCGGGCGCAGGTGAAATTTGCGCGATCTTTTCGCGTCGCTCCTGCCGGCGTTCCAAACTGATTGCCGCGAACAAAACCAAAACCGCCGCGGCCGCGAGGCCGATGCCTAACGAGAACCAATTGTAGGGCAACCGCTCCGGTTGCCTGGCAGGCGAAGCGCCTGCCCCAGAATCCATCAGAGCTTCCTCGACCCGCTCAAAGAGGATCGGCGAAGGCCGCGCTGGTCGCAGGTTTCTCAGTTCATTCTCAAGCTCGGAGAAATCGTTCATTGTGGTTGCAAACTTTTCTTCAGGTTGGCTAACGCATACCGATAACGCGATGCGGCAGTGTTCTGAGAAATTCGCAGCGCGCCGGCGATCTCGCTAAAGGTCAGTTCGTTCCAAATCTTCAAGACGAGCACCTCCCGTTGATCGTGCGGCAAGGAACCCACCGCCGCAGCCAGCGCCGATTGCGTTTCATCTTCCCATTCAAACTGCGGCTCCATGGCTGGCTCGGCTTCGGCAAAAGCACTCGCCTCGCGTCGCGCGCGGCGTCTGTCGCGACGGATAAAATCAAGAGCAATGGAGCGCACGGCGGCGTAAAGCAACGCGCGGCTTTCGATGCTGTGATTTCGCCTCCAGAATTTGACGAAAGCTTCCTGGACAACGTCTTCCGCGTCGGCCGCTGATTGCACCCATTGCCGGGCAAAGAGCAGCAACCCCGGAGCAACTTCAGAAAAGCAACTCTTCCAATCCTCATGGCTGGCGACATTGTCCATGACCTTTTCACGGTCTTTACATTCAAGACGCTGCCAAGTGCAGGTTTTGTCTACACGTGCGATTTTTCCCGACCGGGGAAGAAATCTTGCCAGGGAAAGTTCGCTTTCAATTTCGCGCGTAGGCAAAGTTACGCCACCTTTCCGAAGCCCAATGAAGAGTCTAAGGCCGTTGCTGCTCGCGTTCACATTTGCGATTTCAACCCTGAATACAACGCCAGCGACCCCAGGTTCGCCGGGGCGCGCGACGAATGTCGAAGTCGCGCCGCCGCCGGCGCAGGGAAAACTTTATCACGGCTTTTACTGGGGCGGCGTTGGAACCAACAACCACGACCCAACTGAACACGATGTCACGCCGGCGGATGTCGCGCGGTACGAACGAGCGGTCGGCAAACGAACTGCTTGGATCTATTTTTCAGATAACTGGTTTGAGTCTCGAAGATTTCCAGCCGCGACGTGTAACTGGATCCGCGATCTCAACAAAATTCCGTATATCCGGCTGATGCTCCGTTCCAACGTCGATCAAAGACATTCGGAGAAAACTTTCTCGCTTCGGAAAATTATCGCTGGCGCCTTTGATGCCGATCTTCGTGCCTGGGCGCGCGAGGCGAAGGATTTCGGTTCGCCAATTTTGATTGAGTGGGGAACAGAGCCGAACGGAGACTGGTTTAGCTGGAACGGCAGGTGGAACGGCGGCCAAAGGGACGGTCCAACGCGTTACGTTGCCGCTTACCGCCACATTGTCGATCTGATGTGCGTCGAGGGCGCGGATAATCTGCAGTGGGTCTGGCATGTGAACTGGCTGGATCAGCCCGAGCGAAAATGGAACGCATTCGAGAATTACTTTCCCGGCGCAAACTATTGCGATTGGGTCGGCCTCAGTGCATACGGCCCAACGACGCCTATGACTCGCGATGGCACGGAAAGTTTCGCGTTCAAAATGCGTAACGCCTATTCACGCCTTGTGAAAATTGCGCCCGGCAAACCGATGGTTATCGCCGAGTTGGGTTGCGATCTACACAACCGGCGTGTCAACGCGGCAAACTGGGCAAAAGCCGCCCTCGAGAATCTATTCTCAAATCGATGGCCCGGTATCGTTGGCTTTTGCTGGTGGAACGAAGGCTGGCAAAACGACGATCACAAAGAACACGACACCGACATGATCATTCTTCACGATCCCGGGCTTACGAGCGTCTTTCGAGATCAGTTTGCGAAGTACCAGGACAAGATTCAGGAGACCCAAGTTAAAATGACGAATGACAAATGACGAATGAAGTCCGGCCGCCCACTTGAGCGCTGCGTGTTTGCCCGGAGGCGAGGAACACGCATGCTGGCATCGAATTCGAAAGTGTTGTGATTCCGACTGAATATCACCGCTTTGGAATCGCTCGTAAAATCAGATCGCCTAACCAGTCGGGATGCGCGACACCGGCGCGATATGCATCGAGCGATTCCACTGACGAATTCACACGGAGGTTGCTGTAGAATCCATCGGCGTTTTGCCAGCGCTCGTGCCAGTAAAGCGCCGCTTTAATGCGCGGATAGCGCGTGCGAAACAGCTTAAGCGCCTCTTCGATCCACTTGGCTTTGCCCAGCCCGCCGCCTTCGGTTGAATGTGGGAACTCGCCGGTCGCCCATTCGGCAATCATGATGGGCTTATGCGGATCGAGCTTGCACATTTCCTCGTACGGCCAGTCCACAAGTGACGGAATATCAGGATTGGGCTCGTCTTTGTATTGCTGGCCGTAAACGCTCAGGCCAAGCCAATCGACGTAATCCGAGCCGGGATAATAGGCGGGAGCGCAGTTCCAAGTTTCGTACGGATATGGATAATTGTTAGTGTGAAACATCCACTTGATGTTTGATGCGCCGCGCGCGCGAACACGATCCACCACGTAGCGATAAGCCGCTTTAAATGTTTCGGGACCTTTCCAATCATTGTGCTCCGGATTCCATTGACTCCCGCCGTAATAAGCCCCCGACCAAGGGAACCAGGTCCCGTTCATTTCGACGCCGAACACCACAATTAACGGATGACTAAATTCTCGGGCAGCGTCTGCCCACTTGTCGATGTAGGCGTCCCATTTGCCTACGACAATCTCAGTCAAACTGAACTTGTCTGGCGCGCGATCTTCCTCATACGGCTTGTCCCAAGGCGACCAAAAAACAAGCGGCAGTGACCCGTGCCGCCAGATCACATTGAGATTGTCCACAGGAAAATTTTGTTCACCCCAATAGCTCGAGGAAGCAATGATCGCCTGATGTTTGCCGACCATCTGCTCGAAATCTTCGATTGTCTCCAGCGTCACGTCATCCTCTTCGTCGCCAAAGTCCATGAACGCGCCCGTGTAAGCGCCGCGCTCGGGAATCACAACCTCAACCGGGCCATTTGGATCGACTTGTGCAACCGCGACGTGTTCGCGGCATCCGGTCAGCGCCAAAGTCAATCCGATTAGTGCCGCAGTGACCCTAACAACTGCATCGACGCGCATTTGAGTTTGCAAGTTCTCTGCAACGCGGACGTTGTCCAGCATCCGCTAGGCTGTTCGCATTGGCATTTGATGTTGAGCCGAAACACTTCCCTGGCCCAGGAATTCTCCTTGACCGGGGAATCTCGAATGTGAGAACAGAAGACCTCCAGTTCACGAAGGAAATGAAGACAAAAATTCTCACGTTTTTGGTCCTGTCCTTTATATCGGCCGCCTTTGCGGAGGACTTCAAAACCCTTAACGGAAAAGAATACAAAGACGCCACTGTGAGTCGCGTCGAACCCGATGGCATTGTCGTCAAGACCAAGTCAGGAATCTCAAAGATTCAGTTCGCTGAACTGCCGAAAGAAGTCCAGGAACGCTTTCATTATGACCCGCAAAAGGCCAACGCACACGTTGCGGAGCAGGCTGCAAATTACACGGCATATCAAGAGCAGCAGGAAGAGGCCCAGCGTGAACGAGAGAACGCGGCAGCAAAGCAGAAGGCGGTTTTTGTCGAACAAGAATCAGCCAAAAATCGGACGCAGGCTTTGCAAGCCCGCTACAACGAGCTTGGGCGACAAGAAGACGACTTGCTTCTTCAGATCGGCGAGGCGAAGCAGCCCGGACCTGCATACTATGGTGGTAAGAACAATAGGACTTTGCTCCACCACCCGAACCCGCAAAAATCGCAGCTACCACTTTTGCAGAGTCATCTCAGCGACGTCCGGCGCGAAAAAGGTGAAGTCAGAAAGCAATTGGAGAAAGCGCAGCGCTAGCATTAAAAAGCGACGCGAGGACGCGCGCGCACTCCAAAAGCTTTCGCGAAACGAGATTGATCGCTCGATGAATTTCGCACGGAGTGCCTTGAAAGTGCGATGCGTCGTCGCATCGCTTTTTTTTGCCGCGATTGCCCTTGTCCAACTGGCATTGGAAACAGACGCGCGTGCCGATGAGAAGCCAATTGTGATTTCCACCACGGTTCTTGCAGATCATCCCGTAAACCAGTGTGCGCCAGGCCAGGCGTTGGGCGCGGGCGTGGACGGTCACGAGAAAGGCGATTGCGCTCGGATGTTTACGGACAAGAACATCGAGCAAATGCTGTCAGCTGGGTTTGGGCCACTGACATATCGGCTGCGCACCGAGCTTGCTGGTGAAGTCTGGCATTGGAACCCGCAGGGCACGTGGTCCGATCCGGTTCACCAATGCGGATATTGGACCTCAGACGATTCGCTTGGCGAACCGATCAACGTCTCCTACGGCTATCATTTGCCACGGCGAGGAAACACCATCGATCAGGCGAATGATGACGGCTATTCCCGTATCGCAGACCGCGACAACGATTCATTTTGGAAAAGTAATCCGTATCTGGATTCGCATTTCACTGCGGAATCGGATGATGGACATCCGCAGTGGGTGGTGATCGATCTCGACGCGCGCAAACCAGTCAACGCCATCCGCATTCTTTGGGGAACGCCGTACGCCACACAATATCGCGTTGAGTACTGGCCGGGCGACGATCCAATGCATTTGCACCCCGATGACGATGAGGACTGGCAGCCATTCGCACATGGAAATGTTGATCATGCTCACGGCGGCGATGAGCTCATTCGACTCGCTGAGCGTCCACGTTCGGTCCGATTCGTGCGCATCGTAATGAGCCATAGTTCGCGAACCAGCTCGCAACCATCGAATGACATTCGCGACCGGCTAGGGTTTGCCATTCGTGAGATTGAACTCGGGAAAATCGAGAAGCGCGGCCGTTTTCACGATTACGTCCGCCGTGCGTCCGACCGACATCGACAGACGGTCATTTACGTGTCATCCACTGATCCATGGCATCGCGCAGAAGACATTGACTCCAGCATCGAACAGCCGGGAATGGATTTCATTTTGCGTAGCGCGCTCACGAACGGATTGCCCGTGCTTGTGCCGGCGGGCGTTTTGTATGACACGCCAGAGAACGCCTCCGCCGAGATCAATTATCTGCTGCGACGGAATTATGATTTGGAAGGAATCGAACTAGGCGAAGAACCCGACGGGCAATGGGCTTTTCCAGAGGATTATGCCGCGCTCTACGCCGGAGTCGCTCGCCAGCTCACTGCGCTTAATCCGCGTCTAAAGCTCGGAGGCCCAAGTCTGCAAAATTTCGAGGAGCGACTGCTGACGTGGGCGGACGCTTCCGGCAATCGTTCCTGGATGAATCGATTTCTGAAATATGTCCGAAATGCCGGGGTGCCGTTCGATTTTTTTTCGTTTGAGTTTTATCCGTTCGACAACATCTGCGCCGACGCTGCGCCGCAGCTGCTTCAAATTCCGTCGCGCCTTCGCTCAGTCTTGGCCAGCTTGCGCGCCGACGGCGTGCCTTCTGATCTCCCGTGGCTTATGACCGAATACGGCTATTCGGTTTTTGCCGGACGCCATGAAGTGGACCTCCCGGGCGCGCTTTTCAATGCAGACACAGTCGGAGCGTTCCTCACGCTCGGCGGTTCCAAGGCTTACCAATACGGGTACGAGCCAAACTATCTCCAAGACGAGCTCAAATGTTCCTGGGGGAATCTAATGATCCTCCAGTTGACTCCAAAGAACGATCAACCGAAGCACCTATCCGCCTACTATGCTGCGCAGCTGATCACAAAAGAATGGATGCAGCCAACGAACGAGCCGCACGAAATATTCCCCGCAACCATCAACCAGAAGAAGTCGAAGGCATCATCCGCGGTCAGCGTCTATGCGGCGCATCGGCCAGATAATCAATGGGCGCTTCTTGCAATCAACAAACATCCAAACCGCACGGCTCAGCTCAATGTGGAGTTCAAAATTCCCGGCGCACGGCAGCCCGTTCGTTTTACGGGCCAGGTCGAGCTAATTCAATTTTCGCGACAGCAATACGCCTGGCAACAGGAAGGGCCGAACGGCCACCCCATCCGAAGTCTGCCACCTGCGCACTTCACGCGCGAAGCATCGCCATCCTACAACCTGCCGCCGTATTCGCTCACCGTTCTGCGCGGAAAACTTTCAGACTAATGTATCGCATCTCGCGTGCGACCTACATTACGGCCTAACGAGACAAAAGATCAGCCACCCAGCAACAGCCGTCTAATCTGATCGCCTGATGGGGCTTGCCGCCTTGCCTGGAATTCGATGCGGAC
>Ga0209376_1003158_pt1 | contig 15107 bp, 14 predicted proteins | sample GraSoiAngelo_134_FD_185891 | JGI IMG/M metagenome (GOLD analysis project Ga0209376, IMG submission 185891) | Grasslands soil microbial communities from the Angelo Coastal Reserve, California, USA - 14_0929_05_30cm (SPAdes) (version 2) | ecosystem: Environmental > Terrestrial > Soil > Grasslands ... | reverse complement strand
GAATCGTCCAGCAGCGCCGGTCCTCCCGCGGCGCCGCCGGCCATTTCGTTGAAGTACGGAATATAGTTCGGGAAAGCCGATGCACTCGACCAGGCGTGCCACGCAACGAGTGCCGCCAGTACTACCGTTCCCGATCGCGCAGCCAGAAATCTCGGGACGATGCGACTCACCCAGACGAAAACAAGCGGAAACACCGGAAGAATGTAGCGAACTCCGACTTGACCGGCGAAAATCGTCGTGGCCACAAGGAAAAGAGCGATGCTGACCAGCAGGATCATCTCGCCCCAGCGGTCAACAAAGCCCCGAGTTGCTTCGACGGCAGTCACGACGACAAATACCACAACGGGAAGCGTTGCCTTGAAGGCAAACGCAACCAGGAAGTAATACCACCAGCCCCCCGGCTTCAACTCTCCGAACAGATAAAACGGATAATTTTTCAGATGATTGGCATTGACGAAACCCATGTTTCGAAAGTACAGGAGCGGAGAGGACGAAAACAGATAAGCTGCTTCAATGACCAGCAGGCAGGCCGCGGCAATCGTGAAAAGGCTTTTTATCTGCTTCCGCACAACACAAAAGCCGGCGAGGACAATAGGCAACAGCGCGCCGGAGAATTTGACCGCCATGGCAGCACCCAGAGCCAGTCCAGTCGAAAAGTCGCCCAGCCACGACGGCTGTTCTCCGCGTTTCCAAAACAGGTAAAGCGTCAAAATGCTGAAAGCCGCCACCGGAACATCCGTGGTGACGAGCATTCCATGTGCAAGGAGATTCGGACAGAACGCGTAAAGCGTCACCGCGAATATGCCCGCTTCGGGGCCGAACAGATCACGAGCCCACAGAAAAGTAACGGCAGCGCCGAGCGCCGCGATGAGCACCATCACCGCGCGGGACCAGAACAGCAAGCGGTCCGCGTCATTTCCGTAAAGAAATTTGAAGGCGAATGCGTCTTGGACCGCAGCCTTCCAATTTTGTTCCGATGTATCGAACCCGGGGTGAAGCGCCAGGAGCGGCAGCGCAGCCAACAATTTTGCCAAAGGCGGATGCTCCGGGTTCATTCTAAAATCTCGTGTCTGCAAGTAGCTGTATCCTGCCGCCAGGTGGATAGGCTCATCCGAAGTCGCCGACAACCGGCCTATGGCGAGCAGCGCCTGAAGACAAAATATCCCTATCAGAGCGATGGCTGCGATGTTTAGTACCAGGGGTGCCTTTGTCATCTCGTTCCTGTTAGTCGCGCTCTGCTATGTTAACTCGCTGCCAAATGATTTCGTTTTCGACGACGCTCCGATTGTAAGTTCCAATCCTGTTATTCGCACGATTAGCCCGATTCAGTTTCTCAAATCGCCATATTGGACTAAGCAACAGTACGCAGGCATTTATCGCCCTTTCGTGGTCTTTTCGCTATCCGTGGATTATGCGATCTGGAAACGGTGGGCGCCCGGATTCCGGCTGACCAATCTTGCGGTGCACGCGATCAATGGTGTTCTTGTGTTTTCCTTGTGTCAAACCATCGCCGGCGCCGGAATCGTGCCGTTGATCGCGATGATCATCTACCTCGTGCATCCCGTCCACACTGACGCTGTCACGACTATTGTCGGCCGCAGTGAATTGTTTGCGGCTTGTTTTTTTCTCGCCGCCTGGCTGCTCTTCCGCAAAGGCCGTACCGGTTGGACCGCGCTGGCATTCTTCTTGGCCGTGCTCTCAAAAGAAAACGCGATCGTACTACCCGCGATCCTTTTGTTGGATCGGTCCTATTCCAAAGCGAGAGGTTTCCGCGTTAGCGACCCCCTGCCGCCTTTTTTTGATGCTTCGCCCTTCCCTTGGGGCTGCGCGCTATCGCGCTTGCGCTTCGCGCGGGCTCGCGCTTCGCGGGCGGCTCTCCCCCTCACGGAGGGGGAGAATCATTCTCCCCCCCGTGAGGGGGAGACCGCGAGCGTAGCGAGCGGAGGGGGTCGATTTCGGACACTGTGGGCAAAGTCGGTACGTCTTCTACCCCTGGTCCTTGTCGCGCTCGCCTATCTCGCCCTGCGCTATTCCGTCCTGGGCGGCCTGGGGATTCCCGTATCTGCCCAGTACATGGGTGGGCGGCTCACTTATTTCGAAAGGTTGCTGACCTCGGGCCGTGTGTTCATCCAATATCTGATTCTGATCTTTTACCCACTGAATCTTGCGGGTGATTACGACTACAATGCCATCCCCATCGCGAATTTCCTGGATTGGGATGCCTGGCTTGGCCTTTTATTAATCGCGGCAACCGTGGTTACGGCCTATTTCTATCGTCACCGCAACAGGGCGGTGAGTTTCGGTCTATCATTTGCTCTTATCGCGTTCATCCCCGCTTCAAATTGGATCATGCCCATCAGTATTCTCATGGCCGAGCGTTTTCTATACCTTCCATTGATAGGCCTTGCGTTAGTCGGCGCTACAGCTTTGTCACAGCTCGCAGACCGCCGCGTTCGCCGGCTGGTCAGCTTCGGTGCTTTGACCGTGGGGATTGTCCTTTGCAACAGCCATGATTACATCCGGCGGGATGATTTTACGTTTTTCAAAAATATGGTTCGAGTCTTTCCAAATAGTGCGAAGGCGAGACTGGGTTGGGGCTTCGCTCTGACAAAGGCGGGACGAAATGATGAAGCCGAACGCGAACTTGAAGCTGGACTGCGAATCATTCCGGACTATCCCGAGTTGCTGGCGGCGCTGGCTCTGGCAAGGACGACATCGACAAGCTGTGTGCGTGCCTGGCCGCTTTTGAATCGCGCAATACAGATCGATCCCAAACATGCCGATACACAGCGGCGCATGGCCGATTGTTACCTTAAGGAGGGCCGCGTGAGCGAAGCCGAATCGATGTATCGCCAGGCGGCACAAAGTATTCCCAATCCCGATGCCATGCTTTACTTTATGTGGGGTGTATCGTTGGAGAATTCAGGCCAAAGCACTGATGCGATTGCCGCGTATGAGCGCGCTGCGCTCATTGAACCGGAAAATCGCTTTCTCCAACAAAAAATAGACGCACTCCGCAAAACGATAAGTCGGCAGGACTACCGATGAAACTGTCCATCGTCGTTCCTGTTTACAACGAAAAGTGCACGATTGAGCAGATCCTGGAGCGAATCGGCAACACACCCTACGAAAAAGAAATCATCATTGTCGATGATTACTCTAAAGACGGTACACGAGAAATCCTTCACCAGATCGAGATCTGCGGCCGCATCCCTTCGGCCCGCTTCTTCTACCATTCCCTGAATCGAGGGAAGGGCGCCGCGCTTCGCACCGGCATTGCGGCGGCGACAGGGGACATCGTTATCGTCCAGGACGCAGACCTCGAGTACGACCCGGCTCAATACGGCATATTGATTGAACCCATCGCCGGCGGCTTGGCTGACGTCGTGTACGGATCCCGATTTCTTTCAGGCCCTCACCGCGTGTTGTTTTTCTGGCATTCTCTCGGTAACCGGATCCTGACGCTCCTTTCCAATATGTTGACGGACCTGAACCTGACCGATATGGAAACCGGCTACAAGGCATTCCGCCGTGAGGTATTTTCGAAAATTCGGATCGAGGAAAACCGGTTCGGCTTTGAACCCGAAATCACAGCGAAAATCGCCAAGCTCCGCTGCCGGGTTTATGAAGTGCCGATTTCGTATTTCGGCAGAGATTACAGCGAGGGAAAGAAAATCACCTGGAAGGATGGAATTGCCGCACTTTATTGCATTGCTAAATACAATCTGCGACGGAGCGCCTGATATCGCCTCATTGATCTGCACAGTTCAATTGGCTTAATCTCAAATATATGTGTTACTTACTCAAGTTTTGCGTGGCGTTGCTCGTGTCTGCCGGCGCCGGACCGCAGCAGGTGGGGCAAGTGGGGCAAGTGGGGCTTTCCGACATCATTCAAGGTGTTGAGGACTCATTTGCCCGTATGAAGGACTTCTCATCGGATTTTATTCAAATTTTTGAAGATGCTTTGAACCGAAAGCAGCAGGAGTCCGGTCATTTATATCTGATGCGGCCGAGGATGATGCGATGGGAATACAAGAATCCGGAGGACAAGCTCTTCCTCTCCGATGGTAAGACTGTTTATTTCTATGTGCCCGCTGACCGGCAGGTCAACAAGGAAGCCGTCAAACAATCTTTTGATGACCGGATTCCTATGATGTTTTTGCTCGGGCAGGCGAATCTTCGCAACGAGTTCACTCGCTTCGAGTTGCTCAACACAAAGCCATTTTTTGAGGGCCTCAAAGTCGTGCGGATGTATCCGAAGCGAAAGACCGATTTCCAGGAAATTGTCATGGAAGTGGACCCTTCGAATTACCAAATCCGCCGCCTCCGGTTCGCCCATTCCGACGGATCGCGATCAGAGTTCATCTTCTCGAGTATTCGGACCAACACGGGCCTTCGATCTTCATTGTTTGATTTCAAGGTCCCGCCGGGCGTTGATGTTGTACAAGGACTAGGACAGTAAACTCCGCGATGGAATTTACATGTAAGTATGCCAAGCCAAGCGGCGAGGTAATCAAAGCGGTCTTGGTTGGTCAGAATATAGACGAGGTGCGTCATCACCTTCAGGAGCAGGGACTGCTGCCGATGGACATCCGTCCTCGGGGTTGGTCTCTGTCACTCCGGCCGCGGAAGCGTCCGCAGGCGATCAAAGACGAAGATTTCATCCTTTTTAATCAGCAGTTCGTGGCTCTTATTCGAGCTGGGTTGCCGATTCTGAAAGCTCTAGACTTGCTCAAAGATCAGATCCGTAACCCATTGTTACAACATCACATCGTCAATGTGCGCGATCGCGTTCATTCCGGCTCTTTATTGTCGGAGGCACTCCGGGCCCAGGGCGTGTTCCCATCCGTCTATAACTCGTCTATCTTTGCCGGCGAGCGTAGCGGAAATCTGGTTGAGGTCATCAATCGCTACATTCAATACGAGAAGACCGTATTGAGCGTCCGGAAGAGATTTTTAAATTCCTTGATCTATCCGGCCTTTCTGGTTGTCCTTTCAATTGTGATGGTTGGGGTCATTTTGACGTATGTCATACCCAAATTCGCCCAACTATACGCAGATTTAAATACGCCTCTGCCCGTCACAACGCGATTCTTGATCGCTGTTTCGGGAGCGATTCAGGCTCACTTGGTCTTGATCGTGCCAATACTGGTGGGGGCGGCCGTCGCCCTGAAGATTTGGGCCGGCACCGGCGGTGGCCGCCGTTTGCTGGATGAACTGAAGCTGACGGTGCCCATTGTTGGGAACCTGTGGACGATGTTTTCTATGGCCCAGCTTTCGCGAACGCTAGCGACATTACTTCAAGGCGGGATTCCGCTGGTTTCCGCGCTGGAAGTGGCGCGCGATGCTTCGGGCAATCGTGTGATCGGCGATTCGCTCCGGGAAGCCATGACACAGGTTCGCGAAGGACAGCCGCTCTCGGACAGTTTAGAAAAGACGGGGCATTTCCCGGATCTGGCCTTGGAAATGATTAGAGTGGGAGAACAAACCGGATCGTTGCCCGACATGCTGAATCACATTGCGGATTTTTATGATGAAGACGTCAACCTCCGGTCCACTGCCCTCTTGAGCTGGGTTGAGCCGGTGATCCTGATCTTCGTCGCTGGGTTCATTGCCTTCGTTCTAATTTCGTTGTACATGCCGATCTTTAGCATTGGAACGTCAGTGCAAACATGAAAGAAGTTCTGGAAAACAAAGAAAAGGACCGCGCTGCAGCAAAGCAATTGGCGGAGAGGTATCGGTACGAATTTGTCGACTTAAAGGGCAGCCATCTCGATCTGGAGCTATTTCACTCGATTCAGGTTGATCTGATGTTCCGCTACAACTTTGTGCCGTTGCGGCTGGAGGGCAACGCACTGGTGGTCGCCATGGCCGATCCCAGCGACCTTGTCGTCGTTGACGAGGTTTCAGCACTGTTGGGACGCCCGCTGGTTATCAAGGTCGCGCCGCTTTCGGAAATTCAGGACCTGCTTAAGAAATCCGAATCGTCGCAGCGCATGTTGGAGGAAGCGACGGAGGGGTTCAAGCTCGATCTGATCCGGGAAGACGAGAGCGGCGACGAGACCATCACCATTGAGAAGATCACGCAGGGGGAATCCAGTCCGATCATCCGGCTCCTCGACACCATCATCTTTACAGCACTCGAGCGGCGCGCCAGTGACATTCATATTGAAACAAGAGATACGGAAGTTGGTGTGAAATACCGTATCGATGGTTCCCTCAACGAGGCGATGGCTCCGATTGCGAAAGAGCATCACTCGACGATCATTTCCCGCATCAAAGTCATGTCGGAGCTGGATATTTCCGAACGCCGTGTGCCCCAGGATGGACGATTCAAGACCCGGTACAAGGGACGGTCGATCGACTTTCGCGTGTCGATCATGCCCTCGATTCACGGTGAAGATGCCGTTATTCGTATCCTCGACAAAGAGTCGCTCAGCGAGAAATTCCGTTCCCTGAACCTCGAGGTGGTCGGATTCTCCGACAACGATCTCAAGAAATTCCGCCGCTATATCAGCGAACCGTACGGAATGGTTTTGGTTACGGGGCCGACAGGCAGCGGCAAAACCACGACACTATACGCCGCCTTGCTGGAGATCAAAAACGAGGAAGACAAGATTCTCACGATCGAAGATCCCGTGGAATATCAAATCCGGGGCATCACACAGATACCCGTCAATGAAAAGAAAGGTCTGACGTTCGCCCGCGGCCTCCGCTCGATTCTCCGTCATGACCCGGACAAGATCATGGTCGGAGAAATTCGCGATGTGGAGACGGCCCAGATTGCCATTCAATCGGCGCTCACAGGCCATCTCGTCTTCACGACGGTTCACGCCAACAACGTCGTCGACGTTCTTGGCCGGTTCCTGAATATGGGCGTCGACCCATACAATTTTGTCTCGGCTCTCAATTGCATCCTGGCACAACGGTTGGTGCGAGTCATCTGCGGAAACTGCCGCAAGCCCGTTCGCTACGGCGAACAGCTTTTGACCGAATCCGGACTAAAGCCTGAACAGTACCGGGATTTCACCTTCTATGAAGGAGAAGGTTGCCTGGACTGCAACGGTACGGGATATCGCGGCAGGACCGCGATCCAGGAGCTCCTCGATCTTTCCGATCGCATTCGCGAGATGATCATCGAAAGACGGCCTACTTCGGAAATCAAGCGTTTGGCGCATGACGAGGGCATGACGTTTCTTCGTGAGTCCGCGCTCGAAAAAGCATTCGCCGGCATCACGACGCTGAAAGAAATTAACAAGGTCACATTCATTGAGTAAGGGACTCGCTGAAAAGCTTACGGATGTTTTCAAACCCCAGGTGCCTTTGTGGGCCTGCGAGCTGACGTCCAAGCACGTCATCCTGGCCGGGGTGCACCGCAGCCGCAACGGAATTAAAGCGACGGTCGCATCCAATTTACCTGCCGGTCTTCTATCGACCTCGCACTCCGAGGCCAACATCCGGGATTCCGAATCGGTGCGGTCCGCCGTGAAGGAAATTTTGAGCCAGGCTGGATTTGCTGGGAGCGAGATCGCCTTGGTTCTGCCGGACGATGCAAGCCGGATCGCATTCTTAACGGCGGAGAATCCCTCGAAAGATCCCGAAGAGCAGCGCACCTTCATCCGGTGGAAACTCAAGAAGGCGATACCCTTTGATGTCGATTCCGCTCAAATTGCCTATCGTATTTTGGGGCCTCGGAGCGGCCGTGTGGGGGTGGATATTCTCGTTGCGCTCTCGCCGCGAGCCGTCGTGGAGGAATACGAAAATCTATTCGATTCGCTGGACATTCATGCCGGCATGGTTGTGCCTTCGACGCTCGCCACACTGAATCTGTTCCACGCTCCGGCCGGCGATAGTCTGTTTTTAAAGATCGCCTCGGACTGTGTAACGACGACCGTTTTTAAAGACCAGCGCATGCAGTTTTACCGGCGCGTAACCGAAGCGTCTCTGTACGACGCATCTTATCCGACGGTGCTGTATTACCAGGACAAGTTAGGAGGGACAGGTCTCCAACATTTATTTGTGTGCGGATATGATCGGGATATCCGTCCAGCATTGTTTGAGCTTCGCGATAAACTCGGCTTAGCTCCTCAACCAATCGGACCGGCGAACGTTGATGATATTTTCAAGCCTGCACTCGGGGGCGTGCATTATAACTTCCGCTCCGGTTCTTCGTTGACTCCACGGGACGGCCCCGTGGAGTCAACATTAGTCCATAGCGGGACTTAATTACGTGGCAGAATTCGATCTAAATCTTTCAACAAAACCTTTCCCGCCGTACCGGCTCATCAACATCGCGCTGGGAAGCATTCTTGTGCTGCTGCTGGCCTTTTCGCTGTGGCAAACAATGGGCTTTATCCGCTTCTCCAGATTGGCCAGAGCCATCCGAACGGCGGAAGTGGACACGCGCATCGAAGCCGAAGCGCTGGGCAAACGCGTTGCTGAACTCGAGTCCCGATTAGATCGTCCCGAAGCAACGGCCAAGCTTAACGAGATCGGATTTCTGAATCGCTTGATTGCGCGACGGAATTTCTCATGGACCCGGCTGCTGGCGGATCTCGAGACGCTGGTTCCCAACAATGTTCACCTTGTGAATCTGGCTCCGGAAATAGGTGGGAACGGGGCAATCACCTTGCAAATCGATTTACTGGGCCGAAGCATCGCTGATATTTCGGAATTCATCCACAGGTTGGAGAAGTCGCCTGTTTTTCAAAATATTACGGTTAGCACCGAACAGAAGCGTCAGATGCAAACCGTGGATTTCAACGTCAAACTTAGCGTCGTCTATCGTCCGGAAAGGCAAGCACAGTGAAGACCTACCGGCGGCAGCGCAAACAATTTCTGTTCGCAGGCGTGTTGGCCGTTGTTGGTGTCGTTAATCTTCTGTTCTTTTTCATTCTCTATCAGCCTGCGCGGTCGGAATATTACCGGTTGCAGGATTCCGTCGAACGTTTTCGCCGCGAAATCGATGCGACTTTGGAGCAAGATCGCTGGCAGTTGTTCTCGATGCATTTCATCCCGCGCAACGCTGGCTGGTCGGAAATACTGGTACGGCTCGACGCTATGGTTCGAGAGGCGGAAGTTCAGAATACGCACAAGGATTATGGTATCGATCAGGCTCCGCAATATGGGCTGTATTCCGTTAAAATAAGGATACCGGTGGTGGGTGCCTATCCGGACGTGGTGAATTTCATTAAGGATCTCGAAAATTCCGAGACGTTCTTTATTATCGACTCCATCGATTTGCACGGGACGGATTCACCGGTATCGGAATCGTCGGACATTTCGCTTGGGTTGAATGTCGAGACGTTTTTTTATCAATGAGTAAACAGGATCGTCAAAAGTTCAACATTCTGATCGTGCTCCTGGTTGTTCTTGGCATGACCGTCCTGTTGGGCTATCGCATGAACCAGCCGCCTACGACGGCGGCCGTACAGGTTCCTGAGACGAAAACCTCCACGAATCCACCGGCTCCCACCGATGCGCGAATCCGGCTGGATCTGATCGAAAAGGCTGAGGGTTCGAAGGAAGAGATCGGACGAAAAAATGTTTTCCAATACCAGAAGCCTCCGGCGTCTCCGCCGGCGCCTTTCCGTCCTTCAGCTCCTGGGTCTGGCGGTTCCGTGTCAACGCCGCCGGGCCCACAGCAGCCTGCTCCGCCATCGGCCGGCTTGCCACCAACCACAAGCGGTCCTTCCGCATCCGCAGCACCGCCGGGACCGCCACCCATTCCGCTGAAGTATCAGGGCTATGCCGTTGAGAACGCACCCGGCGGACAGATGACAGCTTTCCTTACCGACGACGCATCCCGTCATTACAATGTCACGCCCTCCGAAATTCTCTTGGGGCGTTATCGGATCAATCAAATCTCGACGGCTTCTGTTGAGGTTGAAGATCTCGAGACCAATCGGCGGCAAACACTGCCATTGTTGAAGTAGGCATGAAAAAACGTCGGCAAGATGCTGGATTTTCGCTCGCAGCGCTGATTTTTTTCGCAACCGCCGCTTCCATCCTCGCTGCCGCCGCCGTGCCGGCCTATCAAATGCAAGCCAAGCGCGAGCGTGAAAAGGAGCTGATCTTTCGAGGGGAAGAGTACACGCGCGCCATTCAGAAGTATCAACGAAAGTTTGGTGTCAATCCGGGCTCTATCGATCAACTGGTCCAGACCAACGGACTGCGCTTCTTGCGCCGCGCGTACAAGGACCCGATCACGGGAAAAGATTTTAGACTCATTCGTATCAACCCAGACGGCAGTCTTAGCGGCTCAAAGGTGTTCGGGCAGAACGTGAACCCCCAGTCTCTATTCGGTAATACGCAAATTTTCGGACAACAGCCTGGAGTGCAACAGCCTGGAGTGCAACAGCCTGGAGTGCAACAGCCTGGAGTGCAACAGCCGGGAGTGCAACAGCCGGGAATGCAACAGCCTCAGCAACCAACACAACTGCAGCGCGGGCAACAGCCGCTGGCCCAACAGCCGCTATCCTTTGGTCAGCAACCCCAGGCATTCTTCGGTCAGCAATCGCCGATGCAACCATTGCAACAACCGGTACAGCGCCCGGGGCAGCCGGCGGGGCAGAGTCCATTCAATCCGATCGGCAGCGGCACAGGGACGCCTGTTGCCGCGGGCGGCATTATCGGTGTCGCTTCGGATAGTGATGAAACTTCCGTCATGGTGTACAACCAACGGCAGAAGTACAGTGAGTGGGAATTCCTCGCGATTCTCGGCATGGGCGGCCCGCAAGGGCTGCGTGGCCAGCAGCCCGGAGGGCAACAGCCGGTACAGCCCGGTCAGATACCCGGGCAGGGTTTCCAAGGCCAGCCCAGTCCATTCCCAACACCGATTCCGAGTTCGCCTTCGGCTTCGCCATTTGGTCCGCAGACGGGTGCGACACCTTTCGGGCCCACGATGCCTTTCGGGTCTGCTCCAGGACCACAGCAGGGTCAACAGCCATTTGGTATCGGAAACCCTTCCCCTGTACCCGGCCAACCTGCGCCGGGTAAGCGCCCATGAGCTACTCGACCATTCAGTTTCATCCCGGCCCGCGTGTCGTGAGCATAGTCTTGAATCGTCCGCCGCTGAACATCATCAATCTTGAAATGTTGGATGAATTGAACGCGGCATGGTCCGAGGTCGAGGAGCTGAAGGCCCAGGTGGCGGTTCTCTCCTCGTCCGGCGATCGGGCATTTTCGGCTGGCGTGGATGTCTCGGATCACATGCCGGGAAAAATCGAAAGCATGATCGAGAAGTTTCATCATCTAATTCGGCGAATCCTGAAATCCGACTGCATCACAATCGCGGCAATTCATGGTTACACTCTCGGAGGCGGCGCGGAGCTTGCGATGATGTGTGATCTGGTCATCGCTGCCCGTGAGACCCAGATCGGGCAACCTGAGATTTCCCTAGGGTGTTATCCGCCGGTGGCTGCTGCCTATTTGCCCGTCGCGATTGGTTTCCACAAGGCTTCAGAGATGGTCCTGATGGGCGAACCCATCCAGGCTGCGGAGGCCGAACGCGCGGGTTTGGTTAATAAAGTCGTGCCTCGCACAAGTCTCAGCGAAGCCGTTGACGGGTACGTTGATAAGCTTCTCGCCAAGAGTTCCACGGTGTTGGCGTTGACCAAACGGGCCCTCCGTGAAGGCGCCGGACACCATTTCGAAAAAGCCCTCGATCGTTCACAGCAGCTCTACCTGCGCGATCTGACCAGAACGGAAGACATGGTCGAAGGAATGAACGCGTTCCTCGAAAAGCGGCCGCCAGCCTGGAGGAATCGGTAATTCGAGGGACGCACCCCGAATTCCGGGAATTCGGGGTGCGTCCCTCGAATTAGTCTTCCAGAGCGTCGACCACCTCGTCGTAGTGCTCTTCAACCTTGACTTTCGGAAAGACGTGGGAAATCTTGCCTTGAGGATCAATGATGAAGGTCGTTCTATCGATGCCCATAAATTTCTTTCCGTACATCGATTTTTCCTTCCAGGTCCCATATGCCTTGACGACGTCCTTCTCTGTATCGGCTAATAGGGGAAAGTTCAGATCAAATTTCTTTTTGAACTTCTTGTGGGACTCGACGGAATCAACGCTGATACCCAGGACAACCGCGCCACGGCTCTTGATCTCATCGATCCCATCGCGGAACGCGCAAGCCTCTTTCGTGCAACCCGGTGTATCGTCCTTCGGGTAGAAATACAAAACAACTTTCTTGCCCCTGAAATCGGAAAGTTTCACCTTCTGACCTTGGTCGTTTAATACGGTGAAATCCGGCGCTTTTTGTCCGACCTTCAGAGCGGCACTCTCTGCTTTCGACATGGTACTTTCTCCTATAATAAGTCCCGCTACAGATAACGTCGACTCCACGGAGCCGTCCGTGGAGTCAACATCATCCAGAGCGGGAGTTAAAAACAGGTCTATGCGTGATTTGAAACGTCTTCGAGTCCTGAAAATTGATGAAGAACACCAGAAGCATATCGAAGATGAAGTCGTGGTGGAAGAACCGCTGGAAATTCGAGTGAATGGTGAAAGTCTATCCGTGACGATGAGAACTCCGGGCAACGACTTCGACCTCGCCATCGGACTGCTCTTTACGGAAGGGATCATTCGGTCTTGCGATGAAATCGGCACGATTGCGTATTGTCCTGACGAAGACCAACCGGAATTAAAGAACGTCGTCAATGTGGTGCTCACCGAGCCCGGACGCAGAATCGAATCGTCGCGGCGCCTGTGGTCGAATTCAAGTTGCGGTTTATGCGGTAAAGCAACACTGGATGCCATCCGCCGGGTCTGCCAGCCGGTCCAAAGCGCTATGTCGGTCACGCATGCTGTCCTCTACGCGCTGCCGTCGCGCTTGCGCGAGGCCCAGGCCAACTTCGAACGTAGCGGCGGAATTCATGCCGTCGCTCTTTTCGATGCGCAAGGCAGTCTGCTGGCCCTGCGCGAAGACATTGGCCGCCACAATGCCGTGGATAAGGTTCTGGGTGCTGCACTCATGGGCGGGTTTCTTAATGCGGAGATCGTGATGATGGTCAGCGGACGTTTGGGATTCGAGATCGCTCAGAAGGCGCTGATCGCGGGAGTACCGATCGTCGCTTCGATTTCAGCCCCATCCAGTTTGGCTGTGGAGCTTGCTGATGATTTTGGGATGACCGCAATTGGGTTCCTCCGCGGACACTCTATGAATGTGTACTCGCATCCCGAGCGGGTCACGGTTTAAGTACGATTTTGCCGAAGACCGCGCGGGCTTCGATCAGTTCGTGCCCTCGTCTTGCTTCCCGGAGCGGCAGGACTCGATCGATCACCGGCCTCAGTTGCCCGCGAAGCACACACTTCATCACATCGAGAAAATCACGATGGCTGCCCATTGTTGATCCGATCACCTGAACTTGACGAAAGAAAATCTGCCGCAGATCGGTCTGCGGAGCGAAGCCTGTTGTTGCGCCGCAGGTGAGCACGCGGCCGCCGCGGCGCGCGGACCGGAGACTGCGGACCCAGGTATCGGCGCCGATATAATCCACTACAATATCGACGCCGCGCTTGCCGGTGAGTTCCCGAATCTTCTTGTCGAACTCTTCGGTCTTATAATTAATCAGGAAATCAGCGCCAAGCTGGCGCGCGCGCGCGAGCTTTTCATCGGTGCTTGCCGTAGCAAATACGCGGCAGCCGGTCATCTTCGCGATTTGAATTGCGGCCGTTCCGACGCCCGCACCGGCGCCGAGGATCAAGACATCTTCACCAGGATGGATGTTTCCCTTCGTCACCATCATGCTCCAGGCGGTCAAGAAAACGAGCGGGGCGGCCGCGGCTTCCTCGAAGGAGACGGAATCGGGAATCGGCAAAACGATATGGGCGGGGACGGCAACCAGTTCGGCGTAAGCGCCGTCTCTATTTTCACCGACCATGGCATAGGACGTACATTGACCTCCGAATCCGGCAGCGCAAAACTCGCACCGGCCACAACTGATGCCGGGATTAATCGTCACGCGTTGCCCAACCTGTAGCCCCGACACGTCGGTTCCGACCTCTCGAATAACTCCAGCGGCATCACTGCCGACAATTTTCGGCAGGAGGACTTTAATTCCCGGCATCCCCCGACGGAGGAAGATATCGATGTGATTGATAGACGTGGCTTTAACGTCAATGAGAACTTCCCCGGGCCCCGCCTTTGGTTCGGGTACGTCCTGGTACTCGAGGACCGCGGGACCGCCGTGTTTTTCAAAAACGACTGCTTTCATAAGAGTCCTTAGTCTATCCTACGCGGCATGGGGATTAAAAAAGACGTCTCGATCGTTGCGGTAATTGGCGCGGGCATTATGGGCCGCGGAATCGCTCATGTCGCTGCCCTGGGTGGTTTCCAAACCGTGTTGAACGACGTGTCGGATGAGCTTTTACAAAAAGCGCAGTCTCGAATTCGTCAGGACCTGCACAAAGCAGTCAGCATCGGCAAGTTGACCGATTCCGATATGGATGCAGCCCTCGGCCGCCTGACTCTCGACAATAACCTGGAACGCGCCGCAGAGAGCGCAGAGCTGGTCATCGAGGCCGTGCCCGAGAAAATGGAATTGAAACTCGACGTCTTCAGCCGACTCGATCAGGCATGCGCGAATCAGGCCGTTCTCGCATCCAATACTTCGTCGCTCAGTATCACGGAAATGGCCGCCGCGACCCGCCGGCCGCACCAGTTCATCGGGATGCACTTCTTCAATCCGGTTCATAAAATGAAACTGGTCGAAATCATTCGCGGCCTGGAAACCGACGACGACACGTTCGCCATCGCCGAGACGGTGTCTAGAAAAATGGGCAAAGACACCGTCGAGGTGAAGGAATCGCCCGGCTTTGTGACCTCGCGGATTAATGCGCTCATCGGCAACGAGGCGTTCTATATGCTGCAGGAAGGAATCTCAAGCGCGCGAGACATTGACAAGGCCTTGAAGCTCGGTTTGAACCACCCGATGGGACCGTTCGAAATGATCGATCTGGTCGGCCTCGATACGCGCCTGAGTATTCTGAATTTCCTTCATCAAACCCTTGGCGAGAAGTATCGGCCTTGTCCCCTGCTTGTCGAATACGTCAAAGCAGGACGGCTCGGTAAAAAAGTCGGTAAGGGTGTTTACGAATATCC
>Ga0209376_1003157_pt1 | contig 15109 bp, 16 predicted proteins | sample GraSoiAngelo_134_FD_185891 | JGI IMG/M metagenome (GOLD analysis project Ga0209376, IMG submission 185891) | Grasslands soil microbial communities from the Angelo Coastal Reserve, California, USA - 14_0929_05_30cm (SPAdes) (version 2) | ecosystem: Environmental > Terrestrial > Soil > Grasslands ... | reverse complement strand
CTCGTGGCCATCGCACTCCTCGCCACCATGGCCTGCGGCTCGAGCGAAACCTCGAGCCTGCCATCGGTGGGTCGCGTCACGCTCGAGGTCAGCGGCGGCTTCACCGGCTGGGCTCGCGTCCTGACCGTCGAGTCGGATGGGAAGGCTCGCGTCCAGGTCCTGCGCGGACCGTCGCCGTCAGCCGGCACGCAGCAGCTTGATCCGGATGTCCTGAGCCGGCTCCATGACCTGGTGTCGGATCCAGCCTTTGCCCAGCTCGCTCCGGCTTACCTGCCGCCGCGGCCCGGAGCCGACCTGCAGGACTACACGGTCACGGCGGAGGTTGGAAGGAAAACACTGAAGACGATGGCCCGCGATGGCGCCAGCCCGCCGCCAGTCCTGCGCGAGGTGCTGAGCATCCTGAACGGGGTCCTCGCCGGCGCCGGGTGACCTGACCTAACGTTGAAGGCCATGCGAGGCCCCGCCGATCCACGGCCACCTGCCCCCGACTTCGGCCGCGTTTCGGCCGAGCACGCCCAGGCCTTCATCGCCATCATCAACACGCTCCACAGCGGGCCCACGGCGCCGTCGTTCGGGCGCCTCCTCCAGAAGAAGCTCGAGCCCGACGACTACATGCTCCTCGCCCACCTGTTTGAGGAGATCAGCGTCCTGGCGCTGCATCACCTGATACCAGAGGCGCTCCTGTTCGACGCGTTCGCCTTCGACCTCTACTGGGACGAGCTGCGCGAGGACGTCCTGGCCCTGAGAGCCGAGACGGGCAACGAGAAGTTCTGCGAGAACTTCGAGATCGCCGCCGAACGGGCGCGCGACTACCGTCACGACCGCCCGCCCAAGCTCCGCTGGAAGCACCGAGGCGGGGGAGAGGCCCCGCAGGACCCGCCCGGCGGCCTGGGGGTCCGGCCCCCCGGTCCGCGGCCTCGCGGCGCTCCCAGCGCTCCAAGTCCGGTGGGAAGCACAGAAACTTAGCCTCGGCTGCAACCGCAGGCGCCTTCCGCGCATCCAATCAGCGGCAACAATGTCAGCCGCACTGATGGAGCAACGACCACAGGTCCTGGTCCGCGCGGTCGAAGGCGACCCGGATGCCTTCTCGCGCCTGATCGAGCCGCTTCTCGACCAGGCGTATCGGCTGGCTGCCGTCATGCTCGCCGATCGATCGGCCGCCGAGGACGCCGTCCAGGAGGCCTCGATCAAGGCCTGGCGCAAGGTCCGTCAGCTACGCGGTGACGTGGGTTCGCTGCGGCCCTGGTTTCTGTCCATCGTCGCCAACGAGTGCCGCATGGCGCGGCGGACGCGATGGTGGTCGGTGATCAAGCTTGCCGTCGTTGCCTCGCCGGCGCCCGATCCGCAGGAGAGCCACACCGACCTGCGTGCCGCGCTGCTTCGACTGCCACCGGACGAGCGTCTACCGCTCGTCCTCCATTTCTACCTGGATCTCCCGCTCGAGGAGCTGGCGAAGACGCTGCGGGTGTCGCCCGCGGCGGCCAAGTCGCGTGTCTACCGCGCCGCCAAGCGCCTGCGGGCCGACCTCACGATCGAGGAGGTGTTCTGACGTGAGCAACGACGACTTCCGCCGCGAGCTGAACAACGCATTCGACGACGTCACCGGGACGCCCAGCAGCGGGCTGCGCGATCGCGTTCGGTCGGCCGTCGCCCAAGCGCCGGAGCGGCGCCAGCCTTACTGGATCGCGGGCGTGGCGGCGGCCGTGATCGCGGCCCTCATCGTGGCGGTGCTTTTCGTCGCCAACCCGTTGAAGAACGCACCTTCGCTGGTGGGCGCCGGTCCCTCGCCGAGCCCAAGCACGCAGCCATTCGTATGCACGGAGCAGGATTTTGTTCCGAAGGCACAGACGCCGAGCGCCGGAGGTGAGCCGACCGCATCGGTCACCGGGTTGCGAGCGGGCCAGCAGGGCTCGTACGACCGCCTGATCGTCGAGTTTCGTGACCGGCTGCCCAGCGAGGTCCGGATCAGCGGCGTGAGCGGCGCTGTCTTCACCGCGTCACCAAGCGGCCAGGAGGTCACGCTTCAGGGCGCCAACGGTATCGCGATCGTCATGCGCGACGCCGACCTGCACACCTCGTACAGCGGGCCTGTCGACATCGTGACCGGATACACCGGCCTCGCCGAGGTCATGCGCCTGGAGGACTTCGAGGGCGTGGTTCAGCTGGGGTTGGGCGTCAACGGCCCCGCGTGCTACCGCGCGTTCTTCCTCTCCAATCCGGCGCGCCTGGTCGTGGATGTCCAGACGTCCGCCGCGCCATCGTCACCCACCGCGACGGCAACCGCGTCAGCTTTCGCGTGCACCAGCCAGAACAGCGCCCTGAACTCGGCCGGGACTCCTCCGCCCGTCGTCTACATAAGCGGCCTGCGACCCGCGGCGCACGGCTCCTACGACCGGCTTGTGATCGACCTCTCTAACGGGGTCCCCGCGAACGTCACCATCGAGGTGCGTAGCGGCACCACCTTCACGCTGTCACCAAGCGGCATGTCGACCACGCTCAAAGGCAGCAACGGCATCCTCGTGACCATCCACGGGGCCGACCTGCACACCTCGTACAGCGGACCGATCGACATCGTCACGGGCTACCCGGGCCTCGCCGAAGTCAAGCGCATAGAGGACTTCGAGGGGGTCGTCCAGCTCGGCCTGGGCGTCAACGGCCCGGCCTGCTACCACGCCTTCTACCTGACGAACCCGAACCGATTGGTGATCGACATCCAGACGCCGGCCTAGGGACGGAGCGGGTGGCGCAGCGACAGCTGTCGCGGCGCTCCCGGTGGTAACCGGGGTCGGCCGCGCGCCCGAACATGGCGCACTACGTGGCCACGCGGAGACGGAGAAGCTGGCCGATCGGTCTGGCCGGCAAACCCGCGTACCCCCTTAGACCACGTCGGCGCGCTCTTCGACCAGGGGTTGTAACAGCGTCGGGTAGTCCCGAGGGTCGTACTCCAGGTCCGCGTCCTGCACGAAGACGAACGGCATTCGCACCTCCTCGATGGCGCGCCTCGAGCCGGCGTCGACGGCGCTCACCTCGCCGACCTCGGGGCGCTCGAGCACGTGCTTGAGGATCAGTTCGAGCATGCCCTCCTCGTTGAAGGCCGGGATCATGACCGAGCGGACTCGATTGAGGCTCATCGGGTGCACGACTCCAATCGCGAACGCCCGATTTCGAGCCTCGGTTCGGGGCGGGGTACATTGGGTTCACACACGACGACCTGAAAGGAGAGCAGCATGTCCACGCTTTCGTTCGACCCCGAGGAGTCCACGCACTGGGAGCAGGTCCGGCCCCGGCACATCGCCCCCGAGAAGTGGAAGAGGTTCGAGGCCTACGCGGCCGAGATCTTCGAGGCGCTGGGCATGGACCTCGACACCCCTGGCACGCGTGGCACGCCCGAGCGCTACCTGCGCGCCCTGTTCGAGTCGACCGCCGGCTACGAAGGCGACCCCAAGCTCCTCTCCGCCTTTCCGACCGAGTGTCATGGCGGCCCCGACTGCAACATCAGCCAGGTCATCGAGGGACCGATCGAGTTCTACTCGCTCTGCGAGCACCACGCCCTGCCCTTCCACGGCCACGCCTTCATCGGCTACATCGCGCACGAGGAGATCATCGGCATCTCCAAGCTGACGAGGCTCGTCCGCGTGTTCGCGCGCAGGTTCACGGTCCAGGAACGTGTCGGTGTCGAGATCGCGGACGAGCTTGTGCGCGTCCTCAATCCACACGGCGTCGCGGTCCACCTCAACGCGATGCACCTCTGCACGCAGATGCGGGGCGTGCGTGAGGGCCACTCGCGCACCTGGACCTCTTTCTGGCGCGGTAACTACGAGGGGGACCCACAGCTGCGCGCGGAGTTTCTCGCCACGGCCAGCTCACAGGCCCAGCACTGATCGAGCCGTTCGAGGTCCTCTACGAGGGGGACCTGCCCCACTACGCGCTGCCCACGGACCTGGAGAGCGTCTACGGCCGTCTCGGTTTCGCCGAGCGCGCGCTGTACTCGAACTTCGTGACCTCGCTCGACGGCGTGGTCACGCTGGGCTCGACTCCGTCGGCCGGCTCGGTGATCAGCGGCCGCAACCGCTGGGACCGATTCCTGATGGGGCTGCTGCGGGCATGCGCGGACGTGGTGCTGCTCGGCGCGGGCACGCTGCGCGCGACTCCGGGGCATCACTGGACGCCGGAGCACATCTTTCCCGACATGGCGGCGAGCTTCGCGGACCTGCGCTCGGCGCTTGGCCGCAAGCCGCAGCCGCGTCTCGTGCTCCTGACGGCCTCGGGGCAGATCGCCGTGTCGCACCCCGCCGTCGTCGGCGGCGCCACCATCATCACCACGCACACCGGCGCGGCTGCGCTCGAGGGCCGCCTGCCCGACTCATGCGACGTCATCGAGGTGGGGAAGGCCGGACCGGTCGACCTGCAAAAGGCAGTCGAGGAGCTGCGCACGCGGGGTAACGAGGTGATCCTGACCGAGGGTGGTCCGCATGTCACCGGCGAGCTGATCGCGCGAAGCCTCCTCGACGAGGCGTTCATCACCGTCTCACCTGTGGTCGCCGGACGCGATGAGGAGCCGCGCCTGGGCATGGTCGCCGGGGCCGAGCTCCTACCCGCGAGGGGGGTCTGGAGCCGGCTGCTCAGCGCACGCCGGCAGGGAGATTTCCTCTTCCTTCGCTACGGCCTGCGACCCGGCTAGCAGCTCTCCGGACCGAGCTGCAGCGGCGGCGACGCCGCCACCGCGGGCTGCTGGCTCACTGCCACGAGCGCGCCGGACTTCACGCCTCGCGGGATGCTCACCGCCAGGTTGTCGTTAGGGATGCCGACGATCCAGCCGCTGGCGGGTGTGGTCGCCTTGGTGCCCGGGAGGTCGGTGGTCTGGCCCGTGCAGCGGTCGAAGAATTTGAGCGTGTAGGAGATCGGGACGCTTTTCTGCACCGCCGTGAAGTAGAACGCAACCTCGACCCGACACGAGCTCAGGTCGCAGGCGGTGGCGCTCTCGGCAGCCTCGCCTGGGATGTCGCAGGGCGACGCCGGCGTGCAGATCTGGAGTCTGCTGACCGGCGCCGCGGAAAGTGGTGCGTACGTGGGCACCGTCTGCACCCGGCCGCCGCCGCCGGTCGGCGAGGCGCTAGGCGATCCCTTCGGCGTCCCCGTCGCGTGCGGCGACGGCGACGTGACCGAGGCGGTGTTGTTGTTTCCGCCCGTCAGGCGAGGCAGCACCACCACGCCGAAGATGCCAAGCAGGATGATGACGACCCCGGCCACGGCGGCCGGGATGATCCACGAGGGGCGCTCCGAGGCCGCGCCCGCCTCGCGGCGCGGGCGAGGAACGCTTGGTGGCCGGCTGGGAGCCTCGGCCGGGGCCGCCGGGACGGGAGGAGGGCCGACCGCCACCGGGGCGGGGGTCGCCGGCTCGAGCTTGGGGCTGTCGATGGCGTAGCCGGTGCCGAGCGGTTCGCCGGGAACCGCCTCGCCAGGCTTCCAGACCGGGGCCTCGACGGGCGTCCACGTCGGCGCCGGAGGGGGCGGCGCGGGCGCCTCGGGGGCGGCGGGAGGCGCGGGTGTCCAGGGGGCGGGAGCGGGCGCCGGCGGGTTGGTGGCGAAGGCCGGCTCCGGAGGCGCTGGCTCGAACGTCGGGGCAGGAGGCGCGGGCTCAAACGTCGCCGCAGGAGTTTCGGCCTCGACCGGCGGCGATGGTTCGAACATCGGCGCGGGTGGGAGCAGCTCGGGCTCGACCGCCGCTGGGGGCTCTACCGGAGGCGCCGGGGAGCGGGGCGGAGCCTCGGCCCAGGTCGGGATGGCCGGGGTGCTTGGCGGTGTCTCCACCGTCGTCGAGGCCGCCGGCCCAGGCGCTGGTGCGGGCACGGGCACGGGCGGGAAAGTGATCGCCGGCATCGACGGGTAGGTCTGGACGGGGCGATCGCCTGGCTCATACAAAGAGCCGCGGGCAGGCGCCTCGTCTCGTCGGGGCGGGGCGATGAACGGAGCCGGCGCCTCCGGAACGCCTGGGGACGGCGGCGGCTCGGCCGCCGCCTGCGCCGGCGAGACCGTCCCCGCGGGCAGGAACGGGGTGATCGGCGGCACCTCACGCCCACCGGCGCGCGTGGCCAGCTCGGACTGCGCCGCCGTCTGCCGGTCGATCGCCAGCAGCGGCGCCGCCATCTCGCGCAGGGCGCCCAGGGCGCGGTCTGCGGACGGGCCCATGGCGCCGCTTGCCATCGAGCGCATCGTCACGACCAAGCCGGGCGGAATGTTCGGCGGAGCCGGCGCGCCCGCCGGGTCGACGCCGAACGCGGCGCAAACCGCCATTCCGCATGAGCGCACGTCGGCGCGCAGGTCGCTCTGAGACGGAGCGCCCCGCACCGCGGCGGCGGGATGCCCGGCGAGCCTCACGTCCCCGTTGGAGGTGACGCGCACCGCCGTGGCGCCGAAGCCACCCATGGCGATCCCGGTCTCGTGCAGTGCCGCGACGCCGGAGAGCACCGCGACTCCTAGCGCCGCGGCAGAGGGAGGCGTCATCGGACCGCGGGACAGGATGGAGCTGAGGGGCGTGCCCTCGTTGGGCTCGACGGCTACCCAGATGCCACTCTGGTCGGTGCCCCACGCGAGCACGGGCGAGAGGGCAGGGTGGCGGTGGTCAAACAGGCGCTGGAGGCGAGGGACGGCCGCCGTGGCCTCGGCCTGAGGGACCGGGATCTCATGCACGACCGCGGCCTTTCCGTTTTTAAGGACGGCCTTCCAGCCCTGGCCGGCGCCAGGCGCCATGAGCTCGATCAGCTTCGGCTTGGGCTCAGATTCGGGCATTCAACGGTGCATGGTACCCTTCAGGCACGTGGCGTACGTCATCGTCCAGCCCTGCATAGACGTCAAAGACGCGTCCTGCGTAGAGGTCTGCCCGGTCGACTGTATTCACTCAGACGACTCGGCGAACATGTACTACATCGACCCGGACGAGTGCATCGACTGTGGCGCCTGCGTCGATCCGTGCCCCGTGGATGCGATCTTTCCGGAGGATGAAGTGCCGGAGCAGTGGCGCAACTTCATCCAGATCAACGCCGACTACTTCAAAAACCGGTAGCCGTCCCACGCTCACGATCGCTTAAACGGGTTGGCTAGGCACGCCGTAACGCTCATCCCGGGCGACGGTGTGGGACCCGAGATCTGCGAGGCCTCACGACGCGTGCTCGAGGCCACGGGCGTCGAGTTCGATTGGGACGTCCAGAACGCGGGCGAGGCCGCGATCGCCGAGTTCGGCACACCGCTTCCCGATCCGGTCCTGGAGTCCATCCGCAAAAACAAGGTTGCGCTCAAGGGCCCGATCACGACGCCGGTTGGGAGCGGCTTCCGCAGCGTGAACGTGGCGCTCCGCCAGGCGCTCGACCTGTACGCCCTCGTGAGGCCCGTCAAGGCCTACAAGGGCGCGCGCAACCTCCGCGACGACCTCGACTTCATCATCGTGCGCGAGAACACCGAGGACATCTACGCAGGGCTCGAGTTCGAGAAAGGCACGACCGATGCGGACCACCTGATCCAGGAGATTTCAGGTCTGCTTAAGAAAAAGATCCGGCCCGACAGCGGCCTGTCGATCAAGCCGATCTCGGTGAGCGGCTCAGAGCGAATCGTCCAGTTCGCCTTCGACTACGCGCGGCGCAACAACCGCCGGAAGGTGACGGCGGTCCACAAGGCGAACATCATGAAGCACACCGACGGCTTGTTCCTGGCCGTGGCCCGCCAGGTCGCCGAGCGCAACAAGGACATCGAGTTCGAAGACCGGATCGTCGACAACATGTGTATGCAGCTCGTGCTGCGGCCCAAGGAGTACGACATCCTGTGCTGTCCGAACCTGTACGGCGACATCATCTCCGACCTCGGAGCCGGCATGATCGGCGGCCTCGGCCTCGCGCCCGGGGCGAACATCGGCACCGACGGCGCCGTGTTCGAGGCCACCCACGGCAGCGCACCCAAGTACGCGGGCAAGAACAAGGTCAACCCGATGGCGGTGATGCTCTCCGGCGTGATGATGCTGCGCTACCTCGAGGAGACGGCCGCCGCGGACGCGCTCGACAAGGCGATCGCGAACGTGATCGCGCTCGGCGAGAACGTGACCTACGACCTCAAGGAGAGCCGGGACGACCCGACGGCGGTGGGCACGAGCCAGGTGGCCGACGCCGTGATCGCACAGCTCAAGGCGGGTGAGGCAGCCCAGCCGGCCTGAGATCGTCCGGCTGCGCCGCCTCTGGGATGAGCACGTCCATGCACCATCCCCGGCAGGCGGCACGGACCCGCGGCACCAGGAGGTGGCGCTGTACGCCTCGTGGGTCGGCAGCATGGTCGAGGTGGCTCTGGCGCGCGGCACCCTGGACCCCAACCTGGCGACGATGCTCGAGACGCGTCGCGCCGAGGGCAACCAGCGGGTGTTCAGGGCCGCGGGCGAGCTGGGCGAGCCGGTGCGGTCCTATGTCGCCCGGTTGATCGCGATCGAGGATCTGCTGGCACAATTGCCGGTCAAGTGAAGGTTGCCGTGGTGGCGGCGCTCGTGCTGGCGGTGGCGTGCAACAACGCGACTCCGCTGGGCGTCGCCAACGTGGCGTCGGGCTCGCGCGCGCTCGTCGACGCGCCCGACTTCGGCGACCAGCCGAACTTCGCGAACCGCACCGGACGCTTGCCGGTGCTCAGCCTGCAGAGCCTGTTCCACCCGACCTACACGGTGCCAGCTGACCCAGGCCGCATCCGCACGCTGCTCGTCACCGGAGACGTGATCCCCGCCCGTGGCGTCGACTACTTCGCCAACGCCCGTCACGACTTCCTGTGGCCGTTTCGCCCGACCGCGGACTACACGAAGGACGCTGACATCACGTACATCAACCTCGAGGCGCCGCTGTTCGCGGGGTGCCCTGTCGACCCTGGCCCGAGCTTCACATTCTGCGGCGACGCCCGTTTCGTGAACGGCCTGACGCTGATGGGCGCGGACGTCGCCAACCTCGCCAACAACCACCTGTCGAACTACGGCGCGGAGGGGATCACGCTGACCGACCAGCTCCTCAAGAAGAACGGCATCCAGAGCTCGGGTCTTGGGCCGGTCGCCGTGATCGATGTGCGCGGGATCAAGTTCGGATTCGTCGGCTTCAACGGCATCGGCCGGGCGATCGACCAGGTCGCGCTGAAAGCGGGCATCGAGCGGGCGAGGCAGCTGGCCGACATCGTGGTGGTGCAGTTCCACTGGGGCAAGGAGTACGAGCGCCAGCCGATGGCCGACAGGGGCGTCCCCACGCCCGACGACCCGGTGGTCATCGGTCACCTCGCCATCGACTGGGGCGCCGACATCGTGATCGGCAACCATCCCCACTGGTATCAGGGCGTGGAGGTGTATCGCGGCAAGCTCATCACCTACGCGCACGGCAACTTCGTCTTCGACCAGATGTGGTCGGAGGAGACCCGCGAGGGCGTGATAGGGACGTACACCTTCAACGGCACGCAGCTCGTCTCGGCGACATGGAAGGCCTACCGCATATACGACTACGGGCAGCCGGTGTTCATGAACGGGCAGGACAGCGCCATCTCCCTGCAGACGATGGAGGCCGCCAGCGATCAGCTCGCGACCCGTTTGCACGAGCCGACCACGAGTCCGGTGCCTCGCATGCCGGCGCCGCCTGCGTACGCCCCGGTGCACGCGCCCGCATAGCGAGCCGGTAGAATCCGCGCGACAAATCCCGCAAGGGGGTTCTCGCCGTCCCAGCCTACGTCTCAGAAAGAAGAACCTACGTGCGCGCCAAGCGCCGGCAGCGGCGCGAGCGCCTGACGTTTTTCGTTTCCCTCGGCGTCATCGCGCTGGCGATCGCAACGACCGTGTACGTGGCGCACAACCGCACGTCGCCTTTCGACTTCAACCTCCAGAGCTCCACCGCGCCGGCGGTGAAGACCTATGACCACTTCGACTTCTCGACCTACTGGCTGGCCACGCATGGACAGCCGAACCTGCCCATCCACGGCCTGGCGGCCTACCTGGTCGACCTCGACGCGCGCCAGGTGCTCTGGCAGCGGGACCCCGAGACGTCGCGCGCGCCCGCGAGCCTGACCAAGCTGATCACCGCCATGGTCGCGTTCGACGACGCGGGATCGCTGGACCACGTCGTCGAGGTGACGAAGGCTGCCACCCAGGTGGTGCCCAGCGTCATGGGCCTGACCGCCGGGGAAGAGGTCACAGTGCGCGAGCTCGTGCAGGGCATGCTGCTCGACTCGGGCAACGATGCGGCGGAGGCGCTGGCGTCCGGCCTCGTGCCGCGCGACCGCTTCATCCGGCAGATGAACCAGAAGGCGAAGAGCATCGGGCTCACCGCAAGTCACTTCGTCACGCCGAGCGGGCTCGACGCGCCGGGCCACGGAATGTCCGCGCACGACCTCGCGCACACGGCGGCCTACTTCGACGCTTACTACCCGCAGCTCGCCGCGATCGCGGCCACCAGGGACGTGGTCATCGCCGCCACGGCGACGCACAAGGCCTTCTACCCGCACAACCTGAACCGGCTCCTCTGGACCTATCCAGGCGTGACGGGATTGAAGACGGGGCTCACCGACAACGCGGGCGGGTGCATGCTCGCCACCGCTACCCGCGGCGGCCGGCACCTCATCGCAGTCATCCTCAACGCCACCGGCCACTCGACCGACGACGCCGCAGCGCTGCTCGACTATGGGTTCAGCGTCCACCCGACGCGCTCTTTCGGACCGTTCGGCTCGGCTAGCTAGACTTCGAACGTCTTGACTCGGTTGACGGGCCTCAAGGCCCTAGAGGTCCTCGACTCGCGAGGCAACCCCACCATCGCGGTCACCGCCTTCACCGCCAAAGGAAGCGGGCGCGCGATCGTCCCCTCCGGAGCGTCGACCGGCGTGCACGAGGCTGTGGAGCTGCGCGACGGCGACCCGAAGCGCTTCGGCGGCAAGGGGGTCCTGAAGGCGGTCGCACACGTCGAGGGAGAGATCGCGCGCCGGCTGAAGGACTTCGACGTCGAGGACCAGAAGGCGATCGACGCGGCGATGATCGAGCTCGACGGCACGCCCAACAAGGCGCGCCTCGGAGCGAACGCGATCCTGGGGGTGTCGCTCGCGGTCGCCCACGCCGCGGCGACTGCGCAGGGCGCCCCGCTGTATCGCTATCTCGGCGGCGAGAAAGCCTCTCTGCTGCCGCTGCCCATGGCCAACATCCTCAACGGCGGAGCCCACGCCGACACGTCCGTCGACCTGCAGGAGTTCATGGTCTGCGCCGTCGGCCTGCCTACTTTCAGGGACGCGATCCGCGCGACCGCCGAGGTCTACCAGGCCCTCAAGAGCGTGCTCAAGGCCCAGGGCCTCGGCACCGGGGTGGGGGACGAGGGTGGGTTCGCGCCGCAGCTCAGGTCGAATGAGGACGCGCTGAGGCTGATCGTCGACGCGATCCAGAAGGCCGGCTACGAACCGGGCGTCCAGGTGGCCATCGCGCTCGACCCGGCGTCGAGCGAGTTCTACAAGGACGGCCTGTACAGGCTCAAGGGCGAGGGCCGCAACCTCGACGCCGCGGGCCTCGTCCAGCTCTACACCGAGTGGAGCGCTCACTACCCAATCGTCTCCATCGAGGACGGCATGGCCGAGGACGACTGGGATGGCTGGAAGAAGCTGACCGACACGGTCGGAGCGAAGGTCCAGCTCGTCGGCGACGACCTGTTCGTCACCAACGTCAAGCGGCTGCGCCAGGGCATCGAGCGCGGGGTCGCGAACTCGATCCTGCTCAAGGTCAACCAGATCGGCACGCTGACCGAGACGCTCGAGGCGATCGAGGTCGCACGCAGGGCCGGCTACAGCGCCGTCATCTCGCACCGCTCGGGCGAGACGGAGGACACGACCATCGCCGACCTGGCGGTCGCCACGGGCGCGGGCATGATCAAGACCGGCGCCCCCGCGCGCTCAGAGCGGGTGGCGAAGTACAACCGCTTGCTCCAGATCGAGTCCGAGCTGGGCGAGGCGGCGGTGTACGCGGGACGCACCAGGCTGCGATGAAGCCATCGTCGCGCGCGGTGCACGCGGGCCGCCACCTGGAGGCCCGGAGCCCGCTCGCGCCGGACCTTAGCCCGGCGTCGGTGTACGTCTTCACCGACCTCGACGACTACGACGCGGTCGTGCGCGGCGAGAGGCCCGGCCACTACTACGGCCGCAACTCCAACAGCAACCGCCAGATGCTGGAGCGGGCGGTCGCCGACCTGGAAGGCGCCGAGGCGGCTGTCGCCACGGCATCAGGCATGGCGGCCCTGCACGTGGCGATCCTCACGCTCGCACCGAGCCCGGTCATGGTCGTCGCCACCCGGGAGCTGTACGGCGGCACCGCCGCGCTCCTCCGCCAGGACCTCGAGCCACTCGGCTACGAACCCCACTTCGTCGACCTGACAGACCTGGACGCGACGCGCCGGGCCGTGCAGCAGGCGGGTCTTGTCATCGCCGAGACCATCACGAACCCGCTGTGCGCGGTACCCGACCTGGAGGCGATCGCCACGATGTGCCGCGAGCGGGGCGTGCCGCTGCTCGTCGACAACACCTTCGCCACCCCACTCCTCTGCCGGCCCCTCGAGCTCGGGGCGTCGATCGTCATGCACAGCGCGACCAAGTACCTGGGCGGACACTCGGACCTGGTCGCTGGAGTCATGGCTGGCGATGCCACCGCCATCGGCGCGGCGCGCACCAGGGCGGCGCGCACGGGCGGGATACTCGGACCGTTCGACGCCTGGCTTGCGCTGCGGGGCCTACGCACCCTCGACGTGCGCATGACGAGGCACAGCGAGAACTCGCTCGCCCTGGCCCAGGCGATGCGTTCGATGCCTGGGGTCGCCCGGGTCCACCACCCGCTGCTCGATGAGTCGCCATCGCGAGGCGTCGCAAGCCGCCTGCTGCCGCACGGCTCCGGCGGGATGATGGCCTTCGACCTGGTTGGCGGGCGGGACGCCGTGCAGCGGATGATCCGCCGCTTGGAGCTGGTGACCTTCGCGGCCAGCCTGGGCGGAGTGGAGACGACGATCTCTTACCCGGAGATCACGTCGCACCGCTCGATGACCGCCGAGGAGCGGGCGGCCCTGGGGGTCGGCCCGGGAACGGTGCGCGTATCGGTGGGGATCGAGGACCCGGACGACATCATCGCCGACTTCGCACAAGCACTCGGCGCCTGAACCCGAGTTGGCCGCGTACACGCTGCTGCAGCTGGTCGAGGTCGCGATCGCGAGCTTGGTCATGCTCGTCGGCGTCCTCGAAGGCTGGCAGGCCGTCGCCCTGCTGGGCGGCGGGTTCCTGATCGGCAAGGCGATCCTCAACATCCTCTCGCCCGAGGGTGGCTCGGTCTACCGCCGCTCGGCGATCGGCTACGGGGTGGCTGCCGTGTTCGTGCTGGGCGGCGCGATCATCGCCCGCTTCGCCGGCTGACCGCGCGCCATTCCTATCCTTGATGGACATGCGTCTGACCGAGAGCGCCGGCATCGTGTCGCGGGTAGGCAATACACCGCTGTTCCGCGTCCGCCTGTTCGAGTACGAGCACCCGGACGTCGAGGTCTACGCCAAGGCCGAGTGGTTCAACCCCGGCGGCTCGGTCAAGGACCGGGCGGCTCTCTCCATGATCGAGGACGGCGAGCGCACCGGGGCGCTGACGCACCAGAAGACCATCATCGACTCCACGTCGGGCAACACAGGCGTGGCCTACGCGCTGCTCGGGGCGGCGAAGGGCTACCGGGTGAAGCTCGTGATGCCGAAGAACGTCAGCGCCGAGCGCAAGGCGCTGGTCCTCGCGTACGGCGCCGAGATCGTCTTCAGCGACCCCGGCGAAGGCTCGGACGGCGCGATCCGCATGGTGCGCGACATCGTCGCGGCCGATCCCGACAGATACTTCTACCCGGACCAGTACTCCAACCCGGCCAACCCGCGCGCGCACTATGAAGGCACCGCGGGCGAGATCCTGGAGCAGACGTCCGGCCGGATCACTCATTTCGTGGCCGGCCTGGGCACCACGGGGACGTTCGTGGGCACCGCCACCCGGCTCAAGGAGCACGACAGCTCGATCAAGACCGTCGCCGTCCAGCCGGCGGACGCGTTCCACGGGCTCGAAGGCCTGAAGCACCTTCCGACCGCGATCGTGCCCAGGATCTGGAAGCCCGCGGTCGCGGACGAGGTGTGGGGGGCCCCGACCGAGGCGGCTTACGACCTCGCGCGCGCGATCGCCGCCAGCGAGGGACTGCTCGTCGGCCACTCCAGCGGCGCCGCGCTCTGGGGGGTCGGCAAGCTCGCGCAGTCGATCCGCAAGGGCGTGGTCGTCACGGTCTTTCCCGACTCCGGCGATCGCTACCTGTCGACCGGGCTGTATGGCCAGAAGAAGCTGCGCATGACGCGGAGCGCGCTGGAGGCGATCCAGCGCCACGGGGCGGAGGGCTACCCGTACGAGATCTGCGGCCTGCTCATCGGCCGGCCGAGGGATTCGCTGGTCACCGAGGTGCGGCCCGTGCGCAACGTCGAGCGCGAGCAGCCGCAGGTGCGATACCTGGTCGACGACCGTGAGGACATGAAGATCCGCAAGGAGTACTACGGCACCGAGATCGACGTCCTCGGGTACTACCACAGCCATCCCGACCACCCCGCATACCCGTCCGTGTTCGACACCCAGCGGTCGTGGCAGGGCTACGTGTACGTGATCGCCTCGGTGCAGGGCGGAACGCCACGCGACGTCAACGCCTTCGTCGCGCTCAAGGACCATGGCCCGATGGTCCGCGAGCAGCTCGAGATCGACTGAGCACACGGCCGACCGCGGGCCTCGACAACCATCGATAGTCGCGACTAACGAGCATCCCGGGCCGCGAAACCCATCGATAGTCGCGACTAACGAGCATCCCGAGCCTCGCCCGCCTCTGCAATCCTGTGCGCATGGCGAGGCCGATCATCGCGATCGTCGGCAGGCCGAATGTAGGCAAGTCGACGCTGTTCAACCGCGTCATCGGCTGGCGTAAGGCCATCGTCGACGCGCAGGCAGGGCTGACACGCGACCGTCTGTACGGCGTCGCGGAGTGGCGCGGCCGCGAGTTCACGGTCGTCGATACCGCGGGCCTGGACCTGAACACCGCCAAAGACT
>Ga0209376_1003155_pt1 | contig 15113 bp, 9 predicted proteins | sample GraSoiAngelo_134_FD_185891 | JGI IMG/M metagenome (GOLD analysis project Ga0209376, IMG submission 185891) | Grasslands soil microbial communities from the Angelo Coastal Reserve, California, USA - 14_0929_05_30cm (SPAdes) (version 2) | ecosystem: Environmental > Terrestrial > Soil > Grasslands ... | reverse complement strand
TCATCGGCAGTCCTGTCACTGGAGGAACTTTAGCCGATTTCGAAGAAATAACTGGCTTTTTCGTAAACCTGCTCGTCTTACGTACGAAGCTTACCGGAAGCCTGACTTTCGCCGACCTTCTCAGTCAGATCAGGCAAACGGTATGGGACGCGTACGCTCACCGGGATCTGCCGTTTCAGCGCCTAGTCGAGGAACTGCAGATTGGTCCTGTGACGAGCCACCACCCACTGTTCCAGGTTATGTTTCAGTTTCAACACGGTCCCTCAGTTGAGCGTGAGCGGGGGACGGAAGACGGAGCTGTGAGCTGGGACGCGAGCATGGCAAAATGTGATCTGATGCTTTCCGTAGCGGATCAGGGAGAAGAGCTGCTGGGTGCATTTGAATACAGCAGTGATCTGTTCGATGCCGCGACCGTCGAGCGGATGGCGGGCCATTTTCAAGTTCTATTGGACGGTGTCGTCGGGAATCCGCACCGACCCATAGGGGAGCTGCCTTTACTGACTGTTGCCGAGCGACGGCAGATCCTTGTTGATTGGAACGCTACGCAGGTCGACTACCCGTTGGGCCAATGCATTCATCATTTGTTCGAGGCTCAGGTCGCACGCACGCCTGAAGCGGTCGCGGTCGTCTATGAGGATCGCCAGCTTAGCTATCGGAATTTGAACGACCGAGCCAATCAGTTGGGTCACTCCCTTCTCAGCCATGGTGTCGGGCCGGATGTGCTGGTGGGGCTTTGCATGGAACGTTCGCCGGAAATGGTGATCGGCATGCTGGCCATTCTCAAGGCGGGTGCAGCGTATGTGCCGCTGGACCCGGCCCATCCGCCGGAGCGTCTGGCCTTCATGGTTCGCGACGCGCAAATGTCAATCGTGCTAACGCAACCGCAACTCACGAACAGACTGCCTGCCGGTCATACCACAACGATTTGCCTGGGATCCGATTGGAGCATCTTTGAGCACGAAAGTGCCGAAAACCTTTCGACTGAGGTCACCGCGGAAAATCTCGCCTACGTTATGTACACCTCCGGCTCGACTGGAAAGCCCAAGGGAGTGATGATCCCGCATAGAGGTCTCGTCAATTATCTGAGCTGGGCGACGAAGGCCTATGAAGTCGCAGCACGGGGTGGCGCGCCGGTGCATTCTTCCATCGGATTCGATCTGACGATAACGAGCTTGTTCTCTCCTCTGCTAGTAGGACGGCGCGTAGTACTTCTCCCCGAACATCACGGTGTTGACGCCCTATCTGCCCTGCTCCGAAGGGAAAAGGATTTTAGTCTGATCAAAATCACGCCGGCGCACTTGGAGGTGCTCAGTCAAGAGTTGCAGCCAGGGGAGGCAGCAAGGTGCGCGGGGGCGTTCATCATCGGTGGCGAAGCGTTATGGGGCGAGCAGCTTGCCTTCTGGTGCGCTCACGCGCCCGGCACGAGGCTGATCAATGAGTACGGACCGACGGAGACTGTGGTCGGGTGCTGCGTGTATGAAGTCCCCGCCGGATCTTTTCCCTCGGGACCGGTGCCGATCGGCCGGCCGATTGCCAATACGGAGCTTTACATTCTCGATCGCCATCACCAACCGGCGCCCATCGGTGTCCCAGGTGAATTGTACATCGGGGGGATGGGACTGGCCCGGGGTTATTTAAACAGCCCTGAGCTTACCGCCGACAAGTTCATCGATCATCCGTTCAGTTCTGAGCCGAAAGCCCGCCTGTATAAGACCGGCGATCTCGTCCGCTATCAGCCCGACGGGACGATTGAGTATCTGGGACGGCTCGACGATCAGGTTAAAATCCGCGGCTTCCGGATCGAATTGGGCGAGATCGAAGCCGCGTTGCTGGCCCTTGCTGCCATAGAGCAGGCGGTGGTTCTGGTGCGCGAGGACATTCCAGGCGACAAGCGCTTAGTGGCTTACCTCGTCTGTGCGCCCGGCCAAACGCTGCAGGTCGAAAGCCTGCGCAGCCAGTTGCAGCAACAGCTACCCGCCTACATGGTGCCTTCTGCGTTCGTCCCGTTGAACGCGTTGCCGCTTACCTCGAATGGCAAAGTAGATCGCCGAGCCTTGCCTAGTCCGGACCAGAGTAGGCCGGGTCTGGAAAAAACCTTTGTTGCTCCCAACACACGAAGCGAGGAGGTATTGGCCAAGATTTGGGCGAACCTTCTTAAGCTCGAGCAGGTCGGCATCCACGACAATTTCTTTGATCTGGGAGGACATTCGCTGCTGGCGGTGCGGCTGATGAGTCAAATTGAGAAGAGCTTCGGCAAAAAACTTCCCCTCGCTATCCTTTTCCAAGCTCCAACAATCGAGCAATTGGCCGAACTCATCATCGAGGATGTCGTGTTACCCACCTGGTCCTCTTTGTACCCAATTCAACCTCACGGCTCCAAGCCTCCGTTTTTCTGGGTCCACGGCGAAGCCAGTGATGCTTTCCTCCCGCGCTATCTCGGGCCGGATCAGCCCTTATACGGGCTGAGGCACCAAAGCGAAGATGGAACACCCGCCCGCTACCATACCGTCGTTGACATCGCCGCCCATTATCTGAGTGAAATCCGCACCGTGCAGCCCCAGGGCCCTTATTTTCTCGGTGGCTATTGTTTCGGTGCCCTAGTCGCCTTCGAAATCGCTCAGCAGCTCAAAAAACTAAATCAAGGCGTCCCTCTCTTAGTTTTACTCGACCCGGTCAATCCCAGGGTAGGCCCGCTGTCGGCTTCAGCTCCGATGACTTTCCGTTCGTCAACCAATGGAACATCATTGGTTGACGAAATCTCTCGTCACCGTTTAAACCTAGAATCTCTCAAAGCCAACGAAAAGGTCCATTACGTTCTGGAAAGGGCCAAAGGCAAGATCATGAATATCACTTCTCCCCTTGACAAGACCTTAAAAAAAATGGCTTACGAGGCGTGCTTGGCTCTGGGCTATCCCATTCCTCCTTCGCTCCGTAGCCGTTACATTCTCGATATCTATGACCAGTCATTGGCTGACTATGTCCCTGAAGTTCACCCAGGCCGGCTGATGGTCTTCAAAGCTGCCGAAGACTGTGATCCTGATCGGTGGGAAAGGCTGGCTCTCCTGGGATTAGAGATCCACGAAATCCCCGGCAATCACACCAATATCCTCAAAGAACCTTATGTACACGGCTGGGCCGAGCTACTGAAAATTCAGATCGATAGCGCTCAATCACAATTCTCCGCGAGAGAAAAGTCGGTGCGATCTCCATTCTCGGGGTTCCCGAGCACGACGTGACGGACCCGTGCGCTGTCAAGTTGAAAACCCAACCTACAACGAGCGCCTGTACTGTATGGAAAGGCACATTTTTCAGGAAATTTGAGCCGGAAAAAACAGGGCCAGCGGCGCAGCTGGCTCGGTGGATTCCGGAACTGGGATGTTAAGGTAACAAAAAAGTTTGGCGTATTTGAAGGAGGGAGCCTCATGCATTACGAAGGAGAAGCTACCGCAATGTTAAGAGATCAAACAATGACTCAGCGTTCCCAGCTGGGGCGAGAGTTGAAAAGGAAAATTCGTGACCGCTCTGCCAAAGTGGGTGTCGTGGGTCTAGGGTATGTAGGACTACCTTTGGCGGTTGAGATGGCGCGAAAAGGATATCAGGTGACCGGCATCGATTTAATGAGAGAGAAAGTCGACGCGGTCAATTCCGGGATGTCCTACGTGCTGGACGTGCCCAGCGAAACTCTTTTATCCTTTGTATCAGCCAACAAGATCAGGGCGACCCAGTCTCTGGCGGCGGTGGAGAAGCTCGATACGCTGAATATCTGTGTTCCCACTCCACTGAGGAAGAATAAGGATCCAGACCTGTCTTATGTTATCGCCGCCGTCGAAGCAATACGGAATCACATCCGACCTGGGCAACTCATCGTCTTGGAGAGCACGACCTATCCAGGAACGACGCGGGAAATTGTTCTACCCATTCTCGAAGAGTCGGGTCTCAAGGTCGGGCACGATTTTTTTCTTGCTTACTCGCCGGAACGGGTCGATCCGGGGAATCAAAAATATACGACACACAATATTCCCAAAGTGGTGGGCGGCGTAACGGCGCGTTGTACGGAGATCGCCGTCTTGCTGTACGAGCAGTTCGTGGAAAGCGTTATTGCGGTATCCTCGACAGATTCCGCGGAAATGGTGAAACTGTTGGAGAACACTTTTCGCAGCGTCAACATCGCTCTGGCCAACGAGATGGCGCTCACCTGCCATAGCCTCGGCATCAACGTCTGGGAGGTGATCAACGCCGCCAAAACTAAACCCTTCGGCTTTATGCCTTTTTATCCAGGGCCTGGGTTGGGCGGGCATTGTATTCCGATAGATCCCTATTACCTCACCTGGAAAGCCAGAATGAATGGTTGTGAGCCGAGACTCATTGAACTTGCGGGACACATTAATAGCCAGATGCCGGCTTTTACGGTCCGTCTAATTGCCGACGCGTTAAATGAAAAAGGCAAAACCTTAAAGGGTTCCAGGATCCTCGCTCTTGGGGTCTCTTATAAGCGAGACACTAATGACGTCAGAGAATCTCCTGCCTTGCAGGTTTTGGAAGGGCTCCATGGAAAAGGCGCGTCCACCTACTTCTCCGATCCTTACGTTAGCTCGATTAACATTAAAGAAAACACCATAAAGTCCATCGATTTGACCGCGGAAACGCTACGGTCCATGGACTGCGTCGTGATCTTAACCGATCATTCGTCGGTTGATTACGCTCTGGTTGCGAAGTTCAGCCGGTTAATTGTCGACACTCGCAATGCCCTTCAAGGATATTCTCGTTCCGACGTGGTTGCTTTGTAACCGTCTCGGTCTAGAAGTCAACGGCTGTAGAGACATTTATCATTTTTTAAGCAAACCGAGGGAGCGGGAAAAAATGACCGCAAAAGAGTTGACCATTGAAGAATTGACTACCGAGGCCATGAAACTCCTGACCATCGGCATCGAGGAACTCTACGTCGTTCTTGGGTATCAGCTGTTGGGATCATCCAGGCCAGCGCGTGTGGCCGGCATCATCAGTTACCAGACGGCATTGAAGAAGGTTATCGAGACACAGGACATGTATGAGGCATTGTCTTTCGGTACCAACTTAGCGGAATGGGGAAGAGGGTTCGAGCTGATGTACGAAGAGCTAAAACAGGACGGAACTCGGTTTCTTGACTCAGTCAGAGATGACCTGCGCAATGGGCTTTGTAATGAAGAGATCTTGGCTCTGGCGGATGAAATTACCGCCTCTACCATGCAAATTATCGTTCTAATTGTTGCTGCAATCCTGCGAATGCCGATGCAGATCGAATCGGTCTCCGCCACTGTGGCGGCTATCCTTTGCAAATTGGGACTCAAGAACTTCTGTAGGTAATTCCCTTAAAAATTTCAGTTTCCGAGACCTGTTTATCCTACACCCAGTCTCCTATCAGTGCTGAAAAGCCGACGGTCTATGGTTGGAGCAAAGCTGGAGAAATCCCGCAGTTCCTAGGGATATTTGGCGTAGTTTTAGGAAGTATCCAATTGTTATAAAATTCGTAAAAAGGGCGGCATGTTGCTTGCTACCCCTCCCTGCCATGGAGTTTATTTGTCGACATTGTGACAGGTTGACGACAGGTGCGCCCTATCGAGTTACCAGCGCGGAAGCGGGAGTTATTTTGCTCGATATGATCGTATGTCATGCGTGTTACGTCCAGGCAAAAAATCTCGGCTTGCACGCGGAAGAGATCCACCTGCATGACGATTCTCGTACGCGACGCGCTGCCGGTTAACTGAAGTCTACTCTCCGAGAATATTAGAATGGCCTATCGGAAGCGGGACAATAGACAGGTGCCGTTGCCCTGGTGTGAAATCTTTGATATGCGATCACCGGTATGGCCACCAACCATTTGAGGTCTGTTCCGGGACGAAAAGCCAAACCGAACGCTGCGGGCGTGGCCGCACCAGAGGTTTTCAACGGCGAGGAGTTGAAAGCAGGCCTTGCCCAAGCCGGGATTATCCTTGATCAGGTGCCATGCGCTGCGGCGCTTTGGAGTCGGGATCGTCGGTTTTGCGTTTTCAACGATGCGTTCAGACAGCTTCTGGGTTTTTGCGAGCATGATTTCGGGCAGGCGACCTCCATGTGGATGGATCGCATTCACCCGGAGGATCGCGAGCGAGTTGCAACTGCTTGGAACAAACTTCAAAATGGCGGCCCAAAAATTTCCTGTGGGTATCGCTTTCTCCCAAAACATAGAACTCAGGAGATTCAGCTGAGAGAACTCTCGTTTTCCTATTGCCTTCGAGAAAAAGAAACACCGGCCATTTGGAGCTTCTACACCGAGGATTTGAATGTAGACGGGTCCGCCGACAAAGAAGCCGGAGCCATCCGGAAGATCCGCGATCTGTTGATCGGTTTGACTCACGAGATCGGAAACCACCTGCAGGCCATCCGCGGAGAACTGGATCTTCTGACTTTGTCCGGTGCTTTACCTCAACAGAGCTCAAAATCCGTTGCCTTTGGCGTCCAACAGATCCACAAACTCACAGGTGAAATTACCGAGTATCTTTCCCCTCCTCCTTTGCAATTGAGGGCAGAAGATCTAGCCGTGGTGCTAGCCGAAGTTATTCGAATTAGCGAACGAGAGCTGGCTGAACACGGAATTCGGATGACTGTTGTGGTCAAGGAGCCGCTTCCTAGGCTTCAACTTGACGGCCAATTTCGTAGCGCGTTGAAACGGGTCCTTGAGTTTTCTTGTGCGCTTCTCCCGGAAGGCGGAGAGTTGAAGATCGAGGCGGGGTTGCATTGGATGGAGGGTGATCGATACGTCGAGCTTAGTTTGATTAACGCCTCGCCGACTTATTTGAATGTTCCATCCAATGATGTGTTTCGTCCCTTTCTCAAGGTTAATGATTGCCGGGTTGGTCTGAGCATGGCAGTGGCGCGACAAATCCTGCGACGCCATTTCGGAAAAATCGCCTTTCGTCAGGAGCACCGCGATCGGGGCGTATTTTCGATTCTGATCAAGGTCCCATCCGACAACGGATTTCTTCAAGAAACTTCCTGATCGGCGCATAGTTCAATGATAGCGAATACGATCAAGACTCAAGCTTCCACAGGGTCGAGCGTCGACGAGTACGCGACGGGCAAAAACGGACGCGGGCCTTTCAAAAAAGGCATGGACTTACGAACGCCGAACCTGCTCGTGGTAGACGACGATGCGACCGTTCGCCAGCAACTGGAGCGCTTGTACACCCAAAGCGGCTATTCGGTCGTCACCGTCTCTTCGGCGGAAGAGGGTATCGCCCGGCTCGCCGAAGAAGACATCGATTTCGCCATCACTGACATCAAGCTTCCGGGGATGGATGGAGTTCAGCTGATATCCTATATACATCAAAATTTGCCCGACGTGCCGGTCATCGCGATTACCGGCTATTCCGATATTCAAACGGCTGTGAACGTTCTCAAACTCGGAGCCAGTGATTTTGTTGTGAAACCTTTCGATTTGGGAGCGGTGCAAGAGTCTACTCGCGTGGCCTTGGAAAAATCGAATGTTTACATGGAGATTCGCCATCTTCGTCGCTGGCTCAAAGATCGCTCTATTTTTGGCGGGATGCTCAGCAAGACGCCGGAAATGCATCGGGTATTTGAGGTCATTCGCATGGTAGGTCCCACCGATATGACCGTGCTGGTTCAAGGGGAAACGGGAACCGGAAAGGAACTGGTGGCGAGCGCCATACACTATCAAAGCGGGCGACGCGAGGGACCGTTTGTAACCATCAATTGTGCCGGGTTCCCTGAAAGCTTACTGGAGAGTGAGCTTTTCGGTTATGAGAAGGGCGCCTTCACCGGCGCCGATCAAGCGAAACCGGGAAAGATTGAGCTCGCCCAGGGAGGGACTCTTTTTTTGGATGAAATTGAGAGCATGTCGGTTGTGATGCAGGGTAAATTGCTGCGCGCGCTTGAGGATCAGAAAGTTCAGCGGCTAGGCGGGAGCACGAGCCTTCACGTGGACATGCGTGTGATAGCGGCGAGCAATGTTCCGTTAAAGGAAATGGTCACTGAGGGCAAGATGCGGTCCGACTTTTATTATCGGATCAACGTGATTCCCGTGCATCTGGTGCCTCTCCGTCAACGAAAGGTCGATATTCCGCTGCTGGTCCATGATTTTCTGCGTCATCATCCGGTTGCTTCGGCAAAGGGTATCAACGCCATCTCCAAGAAAGTTATGAATGTTTTGATGGAATATACCTGGCCGGGCAACATCAGGGAGCTTCAAAACGTGCTCGAGCGAGCGATCGTCTTGGCTACGGGACGAGTGATCGACATAGTAGATTTACCCGATCTTGCGGGCGAATCTCAGCCGAAGGAAAACGGAATTATTTCCTGCGCTTCTCTGGACAAATGGATGAGGGAACAGGAAAGGCGTTTTCTTATGCAGAAGCTGGATGATTTTGGCGGGAACGTTGCGCTTACGGCAAAGAGCTGTGGAATCGGACTGCGGACGCTTTCCCGGAAGATACGACTCCACAAGTTAGACCCAAGATCTTTTAAACGGAAAGCCGCCCCTTCCAAAACTGGCCTCGCGAAACATATCGACCCATCCCCACTCTCGTCAAACAAACCCCAATCCTAGATCCATCCCCGCAGCGTCTTAGATTTCCGGTCTTACACTTCCAACTTTATGTGTGCCACCATCCTTGAGATGTGGCCGGAGGTGTATTCTCAGAGAATATGGCGGCTAATTGTCTGCGGCCGGTGGCGAGGCGTCCAATTTCCGTCATCGGCTAGCCTCTTGTCACAGTTCACGTTTGCCACGACACCTCACCAGTTTTTTGGCATCCGATGTGGCAGGATCGCCCGGATCTCAAAAGTCTTTAGTCGGTCAAATCGAGCAAAACGCCGTCCGGATCGGAAAGCGATTGCTTGCAAAGCTTGCAGTCCTCGAGATTCTTCTGGCGTCTCTCGCCATCTCGGCCAATAGCGATTTTTCTCGCGCCCGATGTAGGAGCGGAGCCAGCGAGGACGTCGAGATCTTTTTTAGTCTGCTCCAGGTTGTCGACTTTGAAACCAAAGTGATCCAATCCGGCCATCAAGCCGCGGTAAGCATCCATGTCCCACGGTCGGATCACCAAGAGTACTTTGCCGTCGCTCAGATAAAAGCTGTTGTCGCCGCAGAGACCTTCCACCGGTTGGAGTTCGAAGGTCTTCTGGTAGAATTCGGCAATGGGAGCTGGCCTGGCGCTCCGCAGAGCGATGTGATTGATCCATCGTGGTTGCTCCCACCCTTCTTGCAGATAGCCCTCACGAACATTTGCCATGCCTTTTTGAGAGAGATCGAATTGATTGCCGTCGGGATCGTGACTTCTCAGGCCGGCGAAGGGGACGTGGCTCTGGCTTTGGGCAATGTAAACGTCAGGATAAAACTGTTTCAACCGGTCGCGCACTTTTTGGACGTCATCCACTTCGAGGCCGAAGTGATCGAAGCCGGATCTGAATCCGGGCTGGCGCTGTAACAGCGCGAGGCCAATGACGCCGTCGCTCAGATGGCCGCGTTCTTTGTTGTAGTTGCCATTCTCGTCGGTCATACCGTTGGTTATCTTCTTCATGCCGAAAATGGTCTGGTAGAACTTAGCCATCCGATCCCAATTTTCAGTCATTACGGCGATATGCCTCAGTTTCGCGAACATGATGGTTGCCCTCCTTTTTCCCCGTTGGATTCTTTTCAAAGATGGCGCCATCTGTCAACACTCGGTCAACGACCGTGCAAACTTGACTTCTAGGAAACAAGGCGTTTAGAAGAGATAATCCATTTCGCTCTAGGCGAACCATGACCATTCGATCATTCGATCTTTTGCAGCCGCAATCGCTGGCCGAGGCCAGCGATCTTTTGGTCAAGCATGGCGACGACGCCCGTCCCATCGCGGGCGGAACGACACTCGTGATTCTCATGAAACAAAGGGCCGTTTACTATCCTTGTCTTGTCGACCTCCAGTCGATACCCGGGCTCGATGGGATTTTCGAGGAGCGCGATGGGATTCGCATCGGCGCGCTCGCCACCCACCGCGCGGTGGAACGTTCGCCTGTGGTGCGGAACTCTATGCCCGTCGTGGCCGAAGCCTTCGGGAAAATCGGCAACGTTCGGGTCCGACAAACCGCATCGGTGGGCGGCAATCTTTCGCACGCCGACTATCGCCTCGATCCCCCGCCAGCGCTTCTCGCTTTAGAGGCCGAAGTTAGCATTTTTGGTCCCAAGGGTTCTCGGGCGATTCCATTAAGGGATTTTTTTCGCGGCATGTACGAAACCGCCCTGGAACCGGGCGAGATTCTCGTCGACGTCAAGATCCCGTTCATGCCCGAAGGAAGCAAAGCGGTTTATCTCAAATATAGCGCGCTTTCCGCCAATGACTGGCCCTGTCTAGGGGTCGCCGCCTTGCTTGCCAAAGATAATGGTCGTTGCCGGGAGCTGAGACTGGCTTTGGGGGGTGTAGCGATGACGCCGGTACTCATACGGGGGCTAGAGTTCGCGCGGGGACTGAACCTGAGCGATGCAGTCGTCGATGAGGTGTTACGCAAAGTCGACGGGCAAATCTCTCCATTCTCTGATCTGCGCGGTTCGGAATGGTACAAGCGGCAGATGGTCCGGGTCTTTGTGAAAAGGGCAATCGCTCGGTTGGATAGCGGAACATAAGCCTAAAAGTGACGGGATGGCAGACTTTGCGGTCATAGGGCAGTCGGTCTATCGAAAAGATGCCAACTCAAAAGTGACGGGGCAGGTGCTGCATGTCGGTAATATCGAGATGCCGGCCATGCTCCACGTCGCCGTGCTCAGAAGCCCCTATGCGCACGCCCGTATCCGGCGCATCGAAAAATCCAAAGCCGAAGCGCTCAATAGCGTCGCCATCGTATTGACCGGCGCTGAGGTCGCTCAAATGCCGGGCGTCGACCCCTACTTCGGCCCGGCTTTTCGGGATCAGCCAATTCTCGCCGTCGATAAGGTCTGTTTTGTGGGCGATCCGGTGATCGCCGTGGCGGCGAAAGATCGACGTACGGCTGAAGACGCGCTGCAGCTCGTCGAAGTCGATTACGAGCCGCTACCGGCGATTCTGGATCTGCTTGAAGCGGTGAAGCCGGAGTCGCCGCTGGTCCATGAGCAGCATAGGCCGGCGAAGGCGTTCGCAGACCTTGCTCACGTCAAGGCCGGTCAAAAATCCAACATCTGCTATCAGTTCAAGCTTCGCCGGGGCGACGTGGACAAAGCTTTTGCTGCGGCGGACAGAGTCTTCGAAGATACCTTCAGCTCGCCGCCAGCGCAGCACCTGCCGATGGAGCCACACGTAACCTTGGTCTATTTAGACGAGAATCAACGAATCAACGTCTGGACGGCAAGTCAAACGCCGTCCTACGTTCGTACCGAACTGTCGAATACTTTCGGCATTCCCATGAACCGCATTCGCGTGCGCATTCCGTATCTTGGCGGCGGCTATGGCGCCAAGCTCTACGCCAAGTTGGAGCCGCTGGTTACGGCACTGGCTTTGATCACGAAAAAGCCGGTTCGCTATGCGCTGACGCGGGAAGAAGAGTTTCTGACGATCACCAAGCATAAGGTGATCACCAAGATCAAGACCGCCGTCAAAAACGGCGTGATCACGGCGCGGAAGTGCGAAGTTTTTTGGGATACGGGAGCCTACGCGGAAATCGGTCCGCGCGTGGTGCACAAATCGGGCTACACTTCAGCGGGTCCCTACCGCATTCCCAACGTTTGGATCGATTCGTACTGTGTTTACACCAATCACGTGCCAGCGGGCGCCTTTCGCGGGTTTGGCGTGCCGCAGGTGATTTGGGCCTACGACTCGCAGATGGACATCGTCGCGCGCGCCATCGGCGCGGACCCGGTCGAGTTTCGGTTGCGTCATGCTTTGAATGAAGGGGAGGCCTTTGCCACGGGGACACCGGTCAAATCTTTCGGCATTAAGGAGGCGATCCGTCAGGCCTCAAAAGCCATCGAGTGGTCGAAACCGAGAATCGCGCCAGCTGGCTCCAAGCGCCGCGGCAAGGGAATAGCGGCGGGTGTCAAAGCGGTGCTCACGCCGTCGATCTCGGGAGCCATCGTCATGATGAGTGCCGATGGAACCGTCAATGTGCTCAGCAGCACCGTCGAGATGGGACAGGGTTCGGAAACCATGATGGGGCAGATCGTCGCGGAAGAGCTTGGTGTTTCCTTTGATCAAGTCCACGTCGTTCAGCCGGACACCGACATCACCCCCTATGATACGATCACCGCCGGAAGTCGCTCCACCTACCACATGGGCAATGCGGTGCGCGCGGCCGCGGGAAAGATCAAAGCGGAACTCTTCCAGGTGGTCGCAAAAAAACTTGAAGTGAATCCGGATGATCTGGTCGCGCAGCGGGGCCGCATCTTCGTCCGCGGCACGGAGGAGCGGGGGATGACGATCAGCGAAGCCTTCTTGGCGAAATTTGGCAGTCTCGGTACGACTCTTACCGGCGAAGCGATTTGCCAGCCGGAGGCGATTCCCACCGATCCGGAAACCGGTCAGTCGGAGAAGTGCACCGAGTACTGGTTCCCGTCCGCCACCACGGCCGAGGTCGAGGTCGACACCGACACCGGACAAGTAAAGATCCTGCAGTTTTACAGTGTCGGCGACACCGGAACGGCGATCAACCCAAAGCACTGCGAGCAGCAGCTTCTGGGCTCGGCGATCACTCATCTCGGCCTGACACTCTTCGAGGAGATGATTTTTGATGAAGGGCAGCTTGTGAACGGCTCTCTACTCGATTATCAGGTGGCTTCCATCAAAGATCTCCCTGACTCTTTTCGTTCCATCGTGGTCGAGGTGCCGCATGAGACCGGACCGTTCGGCGCAAAAGGGGTCGGTGAAACCGGCGCGCTGACGGTCTCGGCGGCCATCGCCAACGCGATCCAGGACGCCATCGGTGTGCGCATTCATGAACTGCCCATCACGCCGGAAAAGGTATTGCGGGCGTTGACGCAGAAGAAAGAGAAAGCAGCCCTGGAAAGGTCCAATGAAAATGACGCGTGAGATCACCCTTCAGGTCAATGGACGCGAAGAAAAAGTCGCAGTCGAAGATGCCGATACGCTACTCGAGGTGCTGCGTGACCGATTTAAACTCTGGAGCGTGCGCGAAGGCTGCGGCGTCGGCGCTTGTGGAACCTGTACCGTGTTGCTTGACGGCCGGCCTGTGAGTTCTTGCTTCTTGCTTGCCGTTCGTGCCGCGGGACGGGAGATTCTGACGCTGGAAGGACTTAGTGACGGCAAGGACCTTCACGCCATTCAAGAAGCTTTCGTGACGCAGCGCGCGCTGCAGTGCGCCTATTGCACGCCTGGATTTGTCCTTTCGGTCAAAGCGCTGCTCGACGAAATTCCCGATCCGTCGGATGACGAAATTCGCGAGTATCTGTCCGGAAATCTTTGCCGCTGCGCAGCGTATGCCGATATACTGCGCGCCATTCGCGTTGCCCAAGTCAGCTCGAAGCTGGCATAAATTTCTCCCGTAGAAAAGAGGCGACAGAAGATCGCATAGAGTAGCGGCTCTCCATTGCGTCGTTTCATCCCTCCCGCGACTCGGAATCTTCCCCATGGATACAGATTTGTCCCGAAACGGTGTTAATTGTTCGAAGCGTCGCAACCAGTCGTCACACGGCTCGCCCCGTACATTCTAAGTTATTGAAAGATTATAAGAATCGGATCTTTCCTTTGTGTCAGCCGAGGTCTGGTTCTGGCATGTAATATGCACTCGAAAGGCCGAAGAAACTCAAAAGGCCTTCTTATGGAGTCGGTTCAAACCATTGAATCCCCCGCTTATCCACTGAAGCTTCAAGGCCTCGATCGGCTGTTCGACGCGGCCAAAAAGACAACCGTTATTCAACTTCGCTGGCCGCTGGTTATCCTGTGTTCTTATCTACTTCTGTATTCTCCGGCTGCATGGTTAGATGAAGGTCAAATTCAGGCGATTCTCGTCTTTTATCTCCTAACAAACGCCACGCTTTATTTTGTAGCCGATGAATCTTTTGATTCGCCGTACTTCTACGGACCCTTGCTATGCTTCGATACCGCTTTTTTGGCTGGAGCGCTGGCGCTTAGCGGCGGGGCAACGCCTGATTTCTATGTCGCGTGTTTTCTTACTGTCGTCTTAAGCTGTATTTGCAATGATTCGCGCGGGCTGATCGTTGTCACCTTACTGGCTCCTTTCCTCTATGCTTATGTCGTCTTCAGTTCGGGCGCGGGAATCGATCCAAGTCTGTACCTCCGTATCCCTTTTCCGCCGGTGATTGCTCTGTTCTACGGTTACTTCGCCCAGGTTGAACGCCTGAAAAAGACAGCGCGCGAAAAGGAAGAGCAGTTGACACGTGAGCGAAAGGGGGCCGAGGAGATTCGGCGTCAGCGCGAGCGCTTGGAAAGTCTCCACGAAATCAACCTTGCGGTGACCTCAACAATCACTCGCGGAACCCTCCTCGATCTTTTTCTCGAAAAGGCGTTGATTCATCTTCCTTACACCGCCGCTGTCATTCGGTTGCGCAATCCCGAGACCGCGGCTCTCGAGACTGCGGCATTAAAAGGGGTCGGCGCAAAAGGATTGGACACTTCGAGCCGGCCGCTGATGTTCTTCGATCGAGCTGTAGAAATCAAAGCACCGATAACGATCCGCAATGTTTTCGCGGAACCGAAGATGGAAAATCTGGAATTCTTCCGCCATGAAGGGTTGCTCTCTCTTGTGGGCGTGCCTCTGGCGGCGAACGGCGAGACATTTGGCAGTTTGACCTTCTTGATGCGAGAAGAACACGACTTCTCAGAGGAAGAGGTCGACTTTTTATTGACGTTGGCGGGACAGGTCGCGATTTCCGTTCACCATGCAGAACTCTTCGAGCAAATCCAAGAGCAAACCGGCGAGCTGCGAAGGGCGAACAAGATCAAAGACGAGTTCCTGGGTGTGGTGTCGCATGAACTCAAGACGCCGTTGAACGTGATCTCGGGTTACACGCATATGCTGATCGAGGGAATGCTCGGAGAGATTAGTCCAATTCAGGAAAAGGCTCTGCAAACGGTATCGAGACAATCCAAAGAACTACACAACCTGATCAACAGCGTATTGCAAGTGAGCAGTATCGAAGCAGAGATGCTTCA
>Ga0209376_1003150_pt1 | contig 15139 bp, 11 predicted proteins | sample GraSoiAngelo_134_FD_185891 | JGI IMG/M metagenome (GOLD analysis project Ga0209376, IMG submission 185891) | Grasslands soil microbial communities from the Angelo Coastal Reserve, California, USA - 14_0929_05_30cm (SPAdes) (version 2) | ecosystem: Environmental > Terrestrial > Soil > Grasslands ... | reverse complement strand
CTAGAAAGCTTCATTGGGCGGAAGTAATCGACTCACGAATGCCGATACGCAACTGACCCTGTGGTCGCGGCCGCTGGGGATAGCGTATTCAATTTCCAGCGAAAGCCGCGGCCAGCGACCGCGGCTACAAGGGGACGCCTAACGCGCGTCGCCTTTCGGAAACATCACTCGGTTCGGCGCGGCATTGAGGGCGGCGAGAAGTTTGGGAAGGAGCCGAGTTTTGATTGAGCCCGCTTCGCGCGGCGGGACGAGATACCGTACGATCGCTTCCAACCAGGTGTTTTCACTGACGCGGAAGATGACGCGCGGGTGTTCTCTTACTTCCAACTCGTCTACCGGTGTTTTCGCGAGCAGATCGCGGAAAACGCCAACCCGTTCCATCATTTCCTCGCCGATTTCTTCCGCGGTGATTTTCTGCATTGTTCGCGCCACAAACTCGAGATCACTGTTGTAGGCGATGTTGAATTTAATCTCATTCCAAATGTAGGGGAAAAGCGGCCACGAGTAGTTGAACACCATCGTGTTCAGGACCTTTGAGTTGGGAAATTTGATGATCCGGCCACTGGGATGATCGGTGGAAAGATATTTGCCGCCAAATTCCCACAGGGTGGTGTCGAGGTAACTAACATCGATGACATCACCGGTGGCATCCTCAATTTGAATACGATCGCCCACGCGATAGGGATGCCGGACCAGGATGTAGATCCAGCCGAGAAAACTTGTCATCGGCGTTTGTACGGCCAGGCCAACGATGACCGAGCCGATTCCAACGGAGATCAACGCGGTGTACCAATTAACGAAAACAACGCCGATGACGATGACGGCGACGACAAGGGCGACGAGTAAATGTTCGATCCGGCGCAGCGTGAAACGCGTGGCGGCATCATCAAGTCGCCCGATTGCATAGATGGAAATGGCTTTGGCAATCGCGAGCACGATCACAACCAGCACCGCGCCGCGGAGAAATCGCCGTGTGAGATCGACGATGTTTTGCGGCACCGGAATCAGCTTCGATCCGACGAGATAATAAAGAATGGCACAGCCCAAGATCAAAAGGGCGTGGGTAACAAACCAGAATTTATCTTTTGTTGCGGCCTTAACCTTTTCCTCGCCCAGTTTGGGGCCGGTCGTTTGCGAAAGGGCCTGTCTGACCTCGGGTTTCTTGGAAATTTCCTCAGCTGTCTCGGCCGTTGCCATTTACCATAAATTCGCGCCGCGTAGTGTGTTTGACTGTCGCGGGCGACAAGATTCCGGAGAGTGTGTGCTTCTTGCGGCTATTCTGTCATGTCGAGCGAAGTCGAGACATCTCTAGTTTTTTCAGGGACAGAATAGTTAGAGATCCCTCGACTACGCTCGGGATGACAGAAAGAGCGGTTCTAAAAACTCCGGGGAATCTTCGCGTGAAATCACAGGCCATCCCTTAATCAGGGTGAACGTCTGGTTTTACGCGGTTTTGATCCAGCTTCGCAATACTTCGGCCACACTCCAGGCTTGGGCGATGCAACCACCGGCGAAATGCGGATCACGCGCATCAAACACTTCGCTAATGCTGCCGACTCCGTTGTCGTCGAGGTGCTGAGGAAAGGTTCCGAGAAATTTCCGGGCGCGGGTCTTGTCTTCGGGATGTACTTTTAACCAGGCGTCCACGAATGGGCCGATCAACCAGGCCCAGACTGTTCCTTGATGATAAGCGCCGTCACGCGACCGGAGGTCGCCCGAATAAATCGGCTTGTAATCGGGATGATCAGGCGAAAGCGAACGCAGCCCAACCGAGGTAACCAGTTTCTCTTCTACGACCTCGACTACAGATGACCAACGTGACTGCTCAAGCGCCGTATGTTCCAGGGAAATGGCGAAGATCTGGTTTGGCCGGCACGAAGAATCAGTCGTTCCGCTCTGGCCATTACAATCGACCACGTCGAATAGGTAGCCGCCGTCGGCGAACCAAAAACGTTGATTGAATGAAGCGTGCGCGCGCTTGGCCGCGTCACTGTATTTTTCCGCATGCCGAACATTCCCTTCCTCACGACACCATCGTGCAAGTAGCTCGAGCGCATTATACCAAAGCGCATTAATCTCGACCGCTTTGCCGCGACGCGGCGTTACCACCCAGTCGCCCATCTTCGCATCCATCCACGTGAGTTGATAACCTTCGGTGCCTTGCGTGAGCAGACCGTCGCGTGGGTCGACATGAATGTTGAAGCGAGTACCCCGCAAATGATGCTCGGCGATATCGATCAAGACCGGCAGCAGCAGGTGCAGAGTGGTCCGATCATCGGTGTAATGCAGGTAACGACTAAGCGCGTGAAAAAACCACAATGCAGGTAACGACTAAGCGCGTGAAAAAACCACAAAGTCGCGTCGGCGGTGTGATAAAGTCCTTCCTTTTCCCCATCGGGAAACATGTTTGGGATGAGTCCATCGCGAACGTAATGAGAGAAGGTGCGCAAAATATATCCCGCTTCCAAACAGCGCCCGGTAACGAGGGCGAGACCTTCCAGCGAAATCATGGTATCGCGTCCCCAATCGGTGAACCAATGATAACCGGCGATCACGGTTCGCACCTCATCGCCGGCGGCATGCGCGCGAGCGGCTTCTTCGGCGCGACCAGCCGGCGTGATGATGAATTGGTCGCCGGCAAAAACGAGCTCGGCTGGAAATCCACGGCGCGCTTCCGGCAGCGCATCGTCCAGCATTTTCGCGCGCCGTTCTTCTTCCGCCGCTATCGCGGCTTCGGGCGGTAGAACGTTAATGATGCCCCATTCTTCCGTCGAACCCATGATCGCAGCCATGTTGCGTTCTTGCATATCGACGTGAAAAAATCCCGGGCTCCAGAGATTACCCTCATAAGCGTAACCGCGGCTCTTCTCGATACGGTAAACGACCTGGTGAATGATTTGCGGCAAAACCGTGAATTGCGCGCAATCGTTTGCCAGTTTTATGCGCAACGGAGGCAGGCCGCTGTCAGGGGCGCTGATTTCATAGCGATCTTCAATCGCACTCAAACGATAAGGCGCGGGCATTCCTTCATTCACCGGCGACTCGTAATGGCGGAAGAAAAAGGCGGGTCGCAGCTCGAGCCGCGGGCGTTTTTCGCCTTCGAGAATACGGTAGATGACGTGAACGGTGTTCTGCAAATGCAGCATCAGAACGCGTTTCTCGAGAACAAGGTCGCGCACGCGATAGGTCCAAACCGGCAGTCCATTTTCAAGTCGGAACTCGTGCAAAAAATCAGCCGCGCCCAGTTGGAGTTGCCCGCCGGCGCGTTCTTCAGCGCCGAGCGAGATGACATCGTCATCCGCGAAACGCAAGAATTCAGAAACGTGACTCCACATCACGATGCGACCGTGCGGCGCTGGTAGTGCCGCGATGAGCAGGCCATGATAACGGCGGGTGATTGCGCCTGAGATGGTTCCGGAAGCAAATCCGCCGAGTCCATTTGTCACGAGCCATTCGCGCGAGAGTAGCACTTCGCGCGAATGGCTCGCTTTGTCCCAGAGCAGGGAGCGGGTGGTGAAAGCCATCTTGTGCGGAAATCTAAAACTCGTTAGAAATTACTAGCAACATTGTAAAGGCTCGAACGCTGTGAGTGCGTGATATGTATTAGAATCCTGTTTGTGCTGCGTCCCCCAGAAATATTGCAGGATCCATTATCGATCGATGCATCAAACAGTGAATGCCCCGGCATTGTAACTCGGTTCTTACCGTCGTTTCGGTTGCTTACGCGGTTGCGTTCGTCGGCGCGGCCGAAAAACTAACGCCGATTCGGCAGGCAACACCCATTTTTCGTCTGGATCGATATTGACCACACCCGGTCCGCCATAGCGCCGCGACTCGCTCGTCCAAAGAATCTCCCACGTGCAATCTGCGGGTGGCGCCAACAATGGCTCTGGCACCGGCGTCAACTCTTCGCGGCTTCCGAGGTTAACAACCAGCAATCGATCGTCGTTCGCCTCGCCGAAATAGCGTAGGACAAATGATTCCGAGCGAAGCACGGCTCCATCGATTCCGCCTTTACTTTGCCGACATAGCCGCGAGTCCTCGCGCCGCAACTTGATCAAATCCCGGTGCAAATTAGAAAGTGCCCCGTTTTTTTCCCGCTCGCTCCAATCCAGCTTGCAGCGTCGAAAGGTTTCAATTTCGTAAGGCACGGCCAGCGTGGCTTGCACGTCCTCAGACGCGGCCGACGGGAATTGCGCCAAAAACTCAAAGCGACCTTTCTTCACCGCCTCCCGCAATTTCTCGTCGCCAACTTCGCTGAAATAAAGAAATGGGCTGGAGGCGCCGAATTCTTCGCCTTGAAAAAGCAATGGGGTCCATGGACCGAGCAGCAGCAATGCTGTCATCGCGCGATAACGCCCCGGTGAAGTTTGCAAACGCAGCCGATTTCCGGTCGCGGAGTTGGAAACTTGGTCGTGGTTTTCGAGAAAGGAAACGAATGCCTCGGGTTTCAGGTCCAGACTGGGATGTCCTCGCGGCGCCTCTTGCCATGAATACGGCTGTCCCTGATACAGGTAACCATACTTGGCCGCGGCAATAAATTCCTGCGGGCACCCAAGGTAATCGCTGTAGTAGGCTTCGTTTCGACCGGTCAGGGCAACGGTGGCAGCGTGATGCCAGTCGTCATTCCATACTCCATCAAGATCATCGCCGCCTTGCTTTCTCGTCCGGATCAATTTTGCCCGCTGGAGTTCATTCTCCGCAAACAAAAGGATGGGGCGCTTTCCTGCCGCTTCCCGCGCCGCGCGTCCGATAGCTCCCACAATATATTCCTGCGAGTTATCAAAAATGGATTGCGTGGCATCGAAGCGGAATCCGTCGAAATGAAATTCCTCGATCCAGTAGCGTCCATTGGTAATGAAGAACTCCCGGACCGGCCCACAATTTTTCCCGTCGAAATTGATTGATTCACCCCAGTCATTTTCCCGCTCACGATTCATGTAATCGTCGGAGTAAACACCGAGGTAATTCCCATCTGGCCCGAAGTGGTTGTAGACGACATCGAGAATCACGCCTAACCCGAGCGCGTGCGCCCGATCAATGAATGCGCGCAAGTCTTCCGGCGTTCCGTAGAGGTGCGACGGCGCAAACAGATTGACACCGTCATAGCCCCAGCCGAAGCGCCCGGGGAAATCGGCGATCGGCATCATCTCCAGCAGGGTGATGCCGTCGCTCTTCAACAGATCGAGTTTTTCCACGGCGGCGCGCCACGTTCCATCTGGGGTAAATGTGCCAACATGAAATTCATAAATGACCTGACCGGTTAATTTCATGCCGCGCCAGTTTGCGTCCGTCCATTTGAAAGCAAATGGATCGACGACACACGAGTTGCCGTGTGGCCCTTCCGGCTGAAGACGTGAGGCTGGATCGGGATGAAAATCTTCCGATCCATTCAGCCGAAATCGGTAACGCGTGCCAGCGCCGCAGCTCACTGTTCCCGAAAAATGATCATCCGGTTCCCGCGTCAGCGAATGAAAAGTGCGCTCAGCACTTCTTTCGACGGAGGACTCCACTACGACTTCCAGCACGTTCGCCTTCGGCGCCCAAACTCGAAAATGCGTTTTGTTTTCGATGATAATTTCCGCGCCTATGGGATAACGCCGTTGCATTCTGGTGTTTTTTCGTCGTTAATTCGCGTGGCGGTTGTGCGCGATTTCGCTTCTCCGGCAAAAGCCGCACGATTTAGATCATCCCGGTGAATAAGGCGAGCGCAGCCAATAATGTTCATTTGCACGAGCATTCTCTTGTCGCGGCCAAGATGTCGGTATTGCGCGATAAAACAACCGGGACCGCGCAATTTCGTGGTGCGCTTGAACTGATTGCAATCTTGCTTCTGACCGAGGCATCAAAAGATTGGCCTACTCTCGCCAGCGAAATCGAGACCCCACTTGCTCCGATGCGTGGTGCAATCCTGATGCGACCTGTGGTATTCGTGCCCATTTTGCGTGCAGGCCTTGGTTTACTCGAGGGAATGTTGCGCGTTGTACCTGAGGCCGAAGTCGGTCATATCGGGCTCTATCGCGACGAAGTTACCTTGCGCCCGGTCAATTATTATTGTCGTTTGCCCGCTGGGCTGGCGCAGTCGCACGTTGTCTTGCTTGATCCGATGCTGGCCACCGGTCGCAGCGCAACAGAAGCGGCGACGCTTTTGAAAGCTCAGGGCGCGACCAGCATTCAATTTATTTGCGTGGTGGCCTGCGAAATAGGAATTGAGCAACTGCGAAGCGTCCATCCAGACATTCCGATCTACGCCGCTGCGATCGATCCCGAGCTCAATGAGTTTGGTTACATTGTTCCCGGCCTGGGCGACGCCGGCGATCGCTACTTCGGCACCCTTTAGCTGCCCGAGGGACACTTGCCCCCATGTCCCCTCACTTCTTGCTGGAAGGAACAGTCGGCACTCCTCAATCACTATTCAGTCAGCGTTACCTTATCTACGATCATGTCTCCGCCTTGTTTGAGGTAATGAACTTTGACCCGTAGATTTTTTGTCAAAGCGGCCGCCTGGATTGTTTCTCCGTCCTTATCTACGTAAGTAACGTTTCTGGCGAACTTGTAATGAACCGGTTCACCTGATCCAGTATCCAGGACTAACGCGCTATCCGGCGTATAATCGGTGATTTTGCCTGTGCTCTCGGCTCCGGTCACAGTCGAGACCTGACCATTTGCCGTAGATTTTTTGTCAAAGCGGCCGCCTGGATTGTTTCTCCGTCCTTATCTACGTAAGTAACGTTTCTGGCGAACTTGTAATGAACCGGTTCACCTGATCCAGTATCTAGGACTAACGCGCTATCCGGCGTATAATCGGTGATTTTGCCTGTGCTCTCGGCTCCGGTCACAGTCGAGACCTGACCATTTGCGACCGCTAGCCAGAGAGCGCCGGCGCATGCGAAACCAATCAAGGATTTGATCATACTAATTCCCTTTCTCCATCCTAGCTTTGCGCGCACCGCTTTTTTGGTAACGATGCAAACGTCTGTAATTATATTCGTCCACCGCAAACAACTTGAGTGTGTCTTGGAGTTAACTAGAAGGCGGCCACACGTGGACAGAGGCCGGTGTTTCGGCAAACTAAAGGCGTGACTGAAGAACGAAGCGAAAGGCGAAGTTTTCGCACTATCGCACTGATCTGCGCATCCCTCACGATTGGGCTGGGCCTGCTCACGTTCGTTGGCTGGATTTCCGGCCTGCTCCTGCTGGCCAGCGTTCGCGCCAAATATATTCCGATGGCGCCGAGCACCGCTCTCTGCTTTTCCCTGATCGGTATTGGCCTGATTGTGCACCTGCGCAGGGCAACGCTGCGCTGGCTGCCGCGTGCCTGCGCCGCAATCGTTCTTGCAATGGCGTGCGCGAAGTTGATCGAGGTCCTCGGGGGTTTCAATTTCGGCATCGACGCTTGGTTCGTCCGTAATCCCGAGCATTTCGGGGCAGTGTCGACGGGACGGATGGCACCCATGACTGCGGTAAACTGCGTGTTTATCGCGACGGGCCTGTTTGCCCTTACTGGAAAACAACCGGCAAAGTTCGCAGGCCCTCTCGGCGCGCTCGCCACCGTGATTGGCGCAGTTGTTCTTGTTGGCTACTGGTATGGAACACCATTGCTTTATGGCGGCCATACCATTCCGGTCGCACTTTCCACGGCCTGCGGTCTTTTTCTCTCCGGAATCGGTCTTGTGATGCTGGCCGGGCCGGCGGGATGGCCGCTGCGAGCATTTCTCGGCGATTCCACGCGCGCGATGTTACTGCGCGCATTTGTGCCTCTGATTACCGCGGCGGCACTGATCAATGGTTGGATTAATGCGACATTACCTTTCCACTGCCTGCGGTTTTTTTCTATCGGGGATCGGCATTATGATGACGGCGGGCGCAGCGGAATGCCCGTTGCGAGCGTTTCTCGGCGACTCCACTCGCGCGGTATTGCTGCGCGCGTTTGTGCCCCTGATTACCGCAGCGGCGCTAATCAATGGTTGGATCAATGCGACATTGCCAACACGCATACATGTCAACCCAGCGGTCACTTCCGCGCTCTGCGCTGTTGTCTTCGCTGCTTTGATCGCGGTGATTATTTCGCAGATTTCCAGTCTGGTCGGCGGACGAATCGATCGCGCTGAAGCTGCGCGCAACATTGCTCAGGCCGAACTCCTCGCGCTTAATGCGCACCTCGAGAACAAGGTGCAGGAGCGCACGCGCGAATTGCGCGCCAAGAATCAACAAATGGAAGAAGAGCTTCAGATGGCGCGCGAACTCCAGCTGGCCCTGTTGCCGCAAAAATTTCCTACCGTTCCCGCCTACGTCCCGGCCCAGGATAGCGCATTACGATTCCTCAGTTTGTACTTTCCCACCGGCGACGTCAGCGGCGATTTCTTCAACGTCTTTCCCATCGGAGAAAAGGCGGTGGGCATTTTTATCTGCGATGTGATGGGACACGGGGTGCGTTCGGCTCTGATTACCAGCATGATTCGAGGGTTAGTCGAAGAGCACGGGCAGGCGGCCGCGGATCCAGGGGAGTTACTCACGCGGGTCAATCGCGCTCTTGCCGTCATTCTCAAACAAGCCGACACCACCATGTTCGCGACTTGTTTTTATGTCGTGGCCGATGTCGAGCGTGCGCAATTGCGTTTTGCTAACGCCGGACACCCGTCTGCCCTCCACATTCAGCACGGTAATGGAGCTGCGCATAAACTTCAGGGGCACGTGCGGCACGGGCCGGCCATGGGAATTTTTCCAACCGCCAATTACGTCACGTCAAGCAGTCCGATGAAAAAGGGCGATCGTGTCATGCTCTTCACCGACGGTTTATTCGAGGTGGAAGATGCTTCCGGCACGGTCTTCACGGAAGAGCAACTGCACACTACTGTCGCTCGTTACGCTGCCCTGCCAGCCCAGGAATTTTTCGACCGCGTCATTAACGACGTCCGCCAATTTTCGGAACGCAAATCCTTTGACGACGATGTTTGCGTCGTGGGAATGGAAGTGCAGCACACCGGTTGAGCTCCTTGGTTTGGCTGCCGCCGTCACTGGCGGCAGAATCGCTGAACTGCCGCTGGCAACAGCGGCAGCTACATCGAGCTGGAGTAGCTGCGTCACAAAATGTTTGCTTGTTGAGCCCGAAAAAACGATTGAAATGCGTTTATGAACGGGCCAGCCCGCAAAATCGAAATTCTCGCGCCTTTCAATCAAGCTATTGAGCTAACGAGATTAATCTTGTTTCGTCCGTTCGACATTCCAAAATGGCTCGTTATTGGCTTCGCCGCTTTTCTCAGCGGTTGGCTTAACAGTGGCGGCGGAAGCATTAATCCCTGGAGTTTCCGCGGTTGGAATACCTCAAACGCGCAGCCGACATTCCAGTTCCGGTCCTTCAATATCGACCATGCTGGCGTGTTCTTCTTGGTCCTCATCGCGGTTCTGGTCATGGTCTTTCTTACGTTTCTCATCCTCTGGCTTTGGATCACGGCGCGTGGACGTTTTATTTTCATCGATTGCGTGGTCCGAAACCGCGCGGCGATTGCTGAACCGTGGCGTGAATTTCGTCGCGAAGGCAATCGCTTTTTCCTTTTTCTCATCGTCCTGGTGGTCGCCTCGATTGCAGTCGTAGCATTGTTAGCCGGGATGGTTTTCGGTTCCCTGATGTTGTGGCGGAATTACCACATCTCGAACACCCCGGCGCTGCTCGTTCTTGTGCCGATCGCCGTCTTCACCTGGGTCGCATTCGCGGTTGTGGTAAATCTGATCACTTATTTCATGCCGCCGGTGATGTATACACGGCGCTGTTCGCCGGGCGAGGCCGCCCGCGGTCTCCTGCAACTGGTTTTCGATGAACCGGCTCCTTTCATTCTCTTCATTCTATTCATGATCGCGCTCTGGATCGGATGGATCATGGTCGGTTGCTTGGTGACGTGCCTGACCTGTTGTTTGGCATCATTGCCTTACATCGGCACCGTCATTGTGTTGCCTGTTCCAGTATTCTTTCGCTCCTTTTCGCTTATTTTCTTGCGCCAATTCGGGTCCGACTGGGATGTGTGGGGAAAAATCCCGGTTCCGGACACGACTACTCCGCCGCCAGTGCAAACGATCGTTCCGGCCTCGCCGATTGCGCCAACTCAGGAAACGATTTCGCCAGCCCCGCGAAGTCCGCCGGAATCGCCGACTCCGCCGGAGCGTTCGCCCGATGAGCCGCCCGAGTCACCGCCACCGCAAATATGAAGGCGTCGGCTAACAACACATCAGAGGTCGGAAATCAGGGGCCGGAGGCCAGCATTTTTTCAAGTGCGGTCGCAGATTATCAAGACGACTCGGAGAAACATCCGCGTCATCTGGTGGCCCGTCTGGCATTCATCCTCGGGGCGACCACGGTTCTCCTCATCTTGCGATGGATCGATCCCGTGGTCGCAGGAAGATGGCTGCCGTTTCATACCTCGTGTGGCGCGATCACGGGCTTGCCGTGCATTTTCTGCGGGATGACACGCGCATTGCATCTGTTGCTTAACGGCGATTTTAGCGGCGCAATTTATTTCAATTGGCTCGCGTTTCCATTTCTCGGCGTGGCTGTTCTTCTCATTGCGCTCTTTGCCGTCGAGGTGACAAAGCGACGCGTGATTGTGAACTTGAGCATGATCCTACCGGTGACGTTCGGTCGTCTAACGGTAATTGGACTATGTTTATTTTTACTTTGGACGTCGCAAGCCTACCTCGCGGTCTCGCACCACAAGCACGAACTGCTTAATCCACGGGGGCCACTTTACTCGCTGTCTATGCGCTGATCCAAGGAAACGCGATTTCCAAATCGCCTCGACGGACTGGAGACGCGGTTCCTTGTTTTCTGGTTCCGAAACTCAGTTTGGGAACCAAAGAAATTGATGGACGCCCGCGGATTCGACCGCTGGAACACAGGCCTCAGGCCTGTGCGCCACACAGGGCTCTAGCCCTGTGTGGCGGCCTCTTTAGCCGCCTGGGGCTAACGTCAACAAACGCTTCTTGTCCGCGGCTGGTAAGTTGCTGTTTTGAATCCACACGCTGGCTGCGGCCGGATCCTTGTTCAGCCAAAAGGTTGCAATCCCATTGAGGGATTTATCGCGAATTTTCGGATCGGAAATAGTCACAGCCCATGCCGCTGCGGCGTTAGGATCTTTTCGCAGCAAATTATAAGTATAAGTGGCGACCGCCTCATCCCGTGCCGGGCCGCTCAGTCCCTTGATCCATTCGCCCACGGCCGCGAGATCGCTGGCGGCCCAGTAGTTGATGGCGCCGCCCAATGTCGCCTCGCGGACATCGGCCGGAAGGGTAGCCGCGTATTCGCTCGCGTCCTGTGGATCGTTAACCGCCATTTGAATAACCAAGACGTGTTCTGCCTGTCGGCGCGTGTCCAAATCCGGCAGTTTACCAACCCATTCTTTGGCATGTTCCGGATCTTTGGAAAAAATATAACTGGTCAAGGTGGCAGCCATTTGACGCCCGGTTGAATCAGTCGCCCGCGTCGCTACGTACTGCTCCGCGGCTGCATGATCCTTTGACCACCAGCCATTGATCGCGCCGTTCATTGCCCCTTGGAATCCTTGAGTATCGCCATGGGCGCGTGCCCATTCGATTGCAGCCGATGGATCAATCGCAGCCCAATTTTGTGCAATAACTGATGCAGCGGGATGGAAACGCATCGCGTCCATTTGCATGGTATCAAAGAATTTCGCGGCGCCGACTGGATCAAGGTCCGACCATTTCACGAGCAGAGAATTCAGAAAGCCATTCCGTTGCTCACGAGTAAGGATATCTGCCGGCCATTCCTGGATTTGTTTGGCCAAAGCCTTTGCCTGAGTTGCATCGGCGCTAGTGATTACCGATTGGACAGCGATCGTTTTTGCCTCGGAAATTTTGAATCCCGCTGCTGCTCGCAACGCCGCGACGGAATCAAAATGCGCCCAGGCTCTAAAAAATGCAGCAACCTTTGCATTCGTTTCTTTGCCAGCGGGTAAGTTTTTCAACTGCGCGGCCAACTCATCCAGCTGCTGCGGCGATAGCATAGAAAGCACGCCGTACAATTCCTGAAACGGAACCGTCACGATATCCCCAAGCAAGATGTTGGGGTGTTCCATTTTCGATTCCAGACGCGAACCTAATTTCGCCCTCGGGTCCGTGGTCCCGGCAGGACTACCACCACCAGGTTGTGCGCCAGTTGAATTAGAGCGATGCGTAGGCGAGATCGTCACGCCAATTACCAAGCCAATAAAAATACCCGCGGCCAGCAACAGCGTCGCGCGAACGATCGAGTTATCCATGAATCGTTAAATTTCGGTCGCGGCCCAGAATTTTCGAAACGCGCCCGGCCAACTACGATCGACCACGGCCCGGCGCGCCTGCTGTGACATTTGATCGCGCTTGCGTTTGTCGTTCACTAAGTCGCGGATGGCCCGGGCCAAATCTTCAACGTTGTGCGATTTCGTAACCACGCCGTTGACATTCGCTTCGACCAGTTCTTTCGGCCCGCCCGTGTCCGAGACAATTACTGGAACGCCGGAAGCCTGCGCTTCAATGACGACGTTTCCAAAAGTGTCAGTCGTGCTGGGGAAAACAAAAACATCAGCGGAAGCATAGGCGGCGGCGAGTTCTTTGCCGCGCAAGTAACCGGTGAAGATTGCCTCGGGCAACGCCTTGTTCAATGCCAGCAAATAGGGGCCGTCCCCGACGAGATAGAGCTGGATGGGAAGTCCTTCGTTGCGCAGTTGCCGGTAGGCTTGCGCCAGAACATCGAGGTCTTTCTCTTTCGAAATGCGGCCGACGTAAAGCAAATGAACCGCACCGTTGTGTTCACCGAACTTTTGCCAAAAGGCCGGATCACGATGCTCCGGACTGAACAACATCGTATCCAGACCACGCGGTAGAATTTTCAATTTTTCTGGCGCAAATCCGCGCGCGATCCAGCTTCGTCGATATTCCTCCGAGTTGACGAAGACGATATCGAGCTGGCCGTAGAACCAGTGCATGTAATGCCAGGCCACACTTTCAAGAAAACTGTCGTCGGTGAGAATGCGGATGTATTGCGGAAAGTCCGTGTGATAAATGCCGCTCGTTTGCAGATTCAACATTTTCGCCGCTGCCAATGCGGTTAACCCGATTGGTCCCGGCGTGCTGATAATGATCTCAGTGAATCCCTCGCGTTGAATGTAATCGAGCATGCGCAGGATTGGCGGGAAGCTAAGCTTTTGCAGCTCATACTCAGGCAGCTCGAATTCGCCGATCGGTTTGAAATTTTTGATCGGAATGTCGATGACGTGAATCTCGCTACGCGAAGTGACGACAGTGAGATCGGCGCCCGCGTTCTTCGCTGCTGCCGTCATTTTGCGAATGGTAGTGGCGACGCCATTCACGTCCTCGAGGGTGTCGGTAAACCAGGCGCGTTTGGTATTGCGCAGATTCTCCGGAACGGTGCCGGTCATTTCCTGAAAAGTTTCCCGCAACCATTTACGTGAAGGCGCCTGACTGTGAAAGCCGTAGATGTAGGGCGACAGGACAATGAGAAGCGGCGCGATGGCGGTGAGCGCTTGCATGCCCTCGACCAGGTTTCCCCCCGTCACTTGCTGCACGAACCTTTGAAAAAAACGAAACGCTAGTTGCTCCGATACAACGTTGGCGAGGAGAAAAGCGCGACGTTCCGGTTCTGCGACCACTTCGACTTCGCGCGCAATCTTTTCCTTTACTTCAGGCCGGGCGAAATAGCGCGAGAGGTCGTTCCAAAGCGAAACATTGGCCGGCTTGGCCAGCTCGAAAATCTTTCCGGAAAGCACACCCTGAGCAACGAAGGTGGCTTTCTCACGCAGAGTGAATTTCGTCGGATCTCGTCCTTCCATGAAACGCGAAAACATTTGCTCGAGCAACGCCGCGCTCGGTCCCAGCTTTTCGTGAAAACGTCCCTGAATGAAACCGGAGAGCGTGTTGTAGAATCCGTGCGAAAGGGCGAGGGGAGTTCCGGCGCGACCCTTGGGCTGACAGCGGCCAGCAGTGATATGAGCGAGAAATTCGGCCGGCGTTTTGGCCTTGGGCGTTTCAGTAAAAGCGGAAGCGAAGAATTTTCCACCGTGATCGTCGGAACCGCCGACGAGAATTTTTTTCCACGGCTCGGGGTGAGTGGGAGCGAGATCCTGGCGATTGGCGAACTCATCAATTTTTGCCGGCGTCAGTTCGCGCAGCAATTTGGTCGCGAGATCGCTGAGGAGAGAATCGCGCAAGCCATTGATGCCTTCAAAATGTTTGAAGAGAAGGATCAGCCGTTCCAAATGTGCGGCGGTGAGCTTGCCGTTGACACTGTAGAGCGGGTGGGCAATGGCATGCGCAATTCGATTTTCCGCCAGGTATTTTTGCAGCTCAAAAACGTTGCTACGGAAGACCGAGATATCTTGGTGTTGCGCTGGCGTAATCCCCCAAATGAGCACATGAATCTTACACGGGTCTTGCGGAAAATAAGCGGTAACCTGTTCGCTAATAAAAGTGTGCGGTTTGTCCGCAATCGCCAGACACCCGTCAATGCAATCGTGATCGGTGATGGTGACAAAATCCATCCCGCGCTCGCGCAATTGCGCATAAAGATCGGCCGGCTCGGTGCAGCTATCCGGGTCTTGCGGAAAATATGCGGTAACCTGTTCGCTAATAAAAGTCTGCGGTTTATTCGCGATCGCCAGGCACCCGTCAATGCAATCGTGATCGGTGATGGTGACAAAATCCATCCCGCGCTCGCGCAATTGCGCATAAAGATCGACCGGCTCGGTGCAGCTATCAGGAAAATCGAACCGCCGAAAAAGCCAGTCTTCCGAACGCGCACTAAACTTAGAGTGAATGTGAAGATCGCACCGACTCATGCCGCTTTTCGATTTGTTCGCTGCCTCCCAATCCAATCGCGATAGGTGGTCGCATTACGGGTGCGGGCGAAGCGCTGGATGAACTGAAGGATTTGCTTCCAGATTTTCGGAGCCTCGAAATCCGGCGGATGGATACTCAAACGCGCCAGCTCGCGCATTTCGAGACTGCGCGAGAGCGCGGCATTCCAACCCAGGCTGACGGTGCGACGCCATCCCGAATGCGTGCTGTAAACCAACGAGCGCGTTGGCTCGCGTTCGCCGGTTAGAAGATCAAGCACGCTGTCGATCCGAGTGGT
>Ga0209376_1003146_pt1 | contig 15150 bp, 12 predicted proteins | sample GraSoiAngelo_134_FD_185891 | JGI IMG/M metagenome (GOLD analysis project Ga0209376, IMG submission 185891) | Grasslands soil microbial communities from the Angelo Coastal Reserve, California, USA - 14_0929_05_30cm (SPAdes) (version 2) | ecosystem: Environmental > Terrestrial > Soil > Grasslands ... | reverse complement strand
ATGAGCGTGTCGCTCGCCGGGGGCGGCCCGGGGCTCGGCACCGCGTGGGGCCACCAGCTCGCCACGCGGATGCTGCGCGAGGCCGGCTTCGCCGACGTCCAGCTGTTCGAGCGAGTGGAGCCGGCGAACTCCCTCTACGTCGCGCGCGCGACCGGCTGAGGCTCGGCGATGGGCGAACGCCTCTTCGGCGCCAGCGTGCGCCGCCGCGAGGACGCGCGTCTGGTCACGGGCCGCGGCCGCTACGTCGCCGACGTCGCCCTGCCGGGGCTACTCCACGTCGCGGTGCGCCGGAGCCCGCACGCGCACGCGCGCATCGTCCGGATCGACGCCGAGGCGGCTCGTCGGCGCCCTGGGGTCGTCCGCGTCCTCGTGCCCGCCGACGTGGCCGCGCTCGGGCGGCTGCCGCTGCTCGTTCCGCACTCGAGCTTGATCGCGCCGGCCTGCCCGGAGATCCTTCCCCAGGAGATCGTCTCGTATGCGGGGCAGCCGGTGGCCCTCGTCGTCGCCGAGAGCGCCGTCGCGGCGGCGGACGCGCTCGACGCGCTCGTCGTCGAGTACGAGCCGCTGCCGGCGGTGGTAGCGGCCGACGACGCGCTGAAGTCCGACGGGCCGCGCGTGCATCCCGGCGGCAACGTGGCCGCGCGCTACACCCAGCGCGTGGGCGATCCGGCCGGGGCGCTCGGGGGCGCCCACCTGGTGTTGCGGGAACGCTTCCACCTGCACCGCGGCGCCGGGATGGCGATCGAGACGCGGGCGATCGCGGCGCGCTGGGACGTCGACCTCGGCCAGGTCACCGTGTGGTCGACGACGCAGGCGCCCCAGATCCTGCGCCGGCTGCTCGCCCGCTCCCTGAAATTGCCCGAGCACGCGGTGCGCGTGGTCACGCAGGACATCGGCGGCGGCTTCGGGCCGAAGGCGATCGTGTACGCCGAGGACATCCTGGTGCCGTATCTCGCGCGCGCGCTCGAGCGCCCGGTGCGATTCGTCGAGACGCGCCGCGAGCACCTGCTGGCGGTCACGCAGGAGCGCGACCAGTGGCACGAGGTCGAGCTGGGCGTCGCGCGCGACGGCCGGATCGTGGCCCTTCGCGACTCGTTCGTGCACGACTGCGGCGCCTTCGTCTCCTGGGGCGTGATCGTGCCGATCCTCACCTCGGTCACGGTGCCCGGGCCCTATCGCGTGCCGAACTACGAGGTGGCGCTGACCGCCGTCTACACCAATCGCGTCCCGGTCACGCCGGTGCGCGGCGCCGGCCGGCCCCAGGCCGTGTTCGTGATGGAGCGCATGCTCGATCTCGCGGCCGAGCGCCTCGGGCTCGATCGGATCGCGATCCGCGCGCGCAACCTGATCCAGCCCCACGAGTTCCCGTACGACGTCGGCCTGATCTCACGCGACAACGGTCCCCGGCGCTACGACAGCGGCAACTATCCCGAGTGCTTGCGGCGCGTCGCCGCAGCGGTCGGCGCCGACGGCTTCGAGGCCGAGCGCGAGCGTGCGCGCGCCGCGGGCCGCGCGATCGGTATGGGCTTCGCGCTGTTCGTCGAGGACACCGGGCTCGGCCCGTACGAGGGCATTCGCGTCCGCGTCGATCCGCTCGGGCGCGTGTTCGTGTTCTCGGGCACGTCGAGCCAGGGGCAGGCCCACGAGACGACGCTGGCCCAGATCGTCGCCGACGGGCTCTCGGTGCCGCTCGACCAGGTGGTCGTGGTGCCGGGCGACACGACGGGTCTGCCCTATGGCGTCGGGACCTTCGCGAGCCGGGTCGCCGTGCTGGGGGGCGCCTCGGCGGCCCACGCCGCCGACGAGGTGAGGAAGAAAGCGCTCGCGGTCGCCGCCGACCATCTCGAGGCGGCGCCCGCGGATCTGGTGCTCGAAGACGGACGCATCTCGGTCCGCGGGTCGCCGGGCCGCGGGCTCTCGCTCGGCGACGTGGCGGCGATCGCGGCGGCGCCGCGGCCTGGCTACGCGCTGCCCGGCGGGATGGACCCAGGTCTCGAAGCCACTGGCTACGTCCACGTCACGCAATCGACGTACTCGAACGGCGCGCACGCCTCGGTCGTCGAGGTCGATCCGGAGACCGGCGCGGTGCGCCTCCTGAAGTACGTCGCGGTCGACGACTGCGGCACGATGATCAACCCGATGGTGGTCGAAGGCCAGATCCACGGCGGCATCGCCCACGGGATCGGCAACGCGCTGACCGAGGAGATCGTGTACGACGACGCGGGCCAGCTCGTGTCGGGCACGCTGATGGACTATGCGCTGCCGCGCGCGATCGACGTGCCGCGCCTCGAGGTGCACCACGTGGTGACGCCGTCACCGCTCAATCCGCTGGGCGTCAAGGGCGCCGGCGAAGGCGGCACGCTGCCGGCGCCGGCGGCCATCGCCAACGCCGTGGCCGATGCGCTGCGGCCGCTGGGGGTCGCGATCACCGAGATGCCGCTGACGCGCGAGCGTCTGTGGCGACGCGTGCGCGCCGCGCAGTCGCGCGGTTGACGCTCGCCGCGAGCGTCTGCTACGGTCGCGCCGCTGAGCTTACCTCGGCCGGCGGGGCCCCAGCCCCGCGACGGCGTGCGGGGCGCACATCTGACAGGGAGGTCAGTCATGCAACGCGAAGCGTGTGATCGGCGGGAGGCCAAGATGATGTCGCGGCGCACGATGATGAAGGCCATGGGAGCGGCCGCCGGCGCGGCGGTCGTGGTACCCGGCATCGCCCTGGCTCAGGGCAAGCCGGCCGAGCCGCCGAGCACGGTGACCACGCCGCCCCGAGACTTCGGCCCCAATGCGCCGCCGAACGTCTACTTCACGGACCCCGACGTCATCACGATCGATCCGATGTTCAACGGCCTGCGGCAGCCGAACGCGCCGATCCAGCGCCTGTGGACGGGCGCGCTCTGGTCCGAAGGGCCCGCGTGGTCGAGCCAGGGCCGCTACCTCGTCTGGAGCGACATCCCGAACAACCGGCAGCTGCGCTGGCTCGAGGACGACGGCCGGGTGACGGTTTTTCGGATGCCGTCGAACAACAGCAACGGCAACACGTTCGACTTCCAGGGCCGCCAGCTCTCGTGCGAGCACCTGACCCGGCGCGTGGTGCGCTACGACAACGACGGGTCGATCACGGTGATCGCCGACCGCTACGACGGCAAGCGGCTCAATTCACCGAACGATGTGGTCCCGCATCCCGACGGCAGCTACTGGTTCACCGATCCGCCGTACGGCGGACAGCTCTACGAGGGCGCGCCGGACGCGGCGGGCGGCCCCAGCAATCACGCCGGCCGGCTCAAGCCGCGCCTGGGCCAGGCGGCAGGTCTGGGCAACGACAAGCGCGAGCTGCCGACCAACGTGTATCGCGTCGATCCCAGCGGAAAAGTCGACCTGGTCGTCAGCGAGAGCCAGGTGCCCGATCCGAACGGGCTCGCGTTCTCGCCGGACTTCAAGAAGCTCTACGTGGTCAGCACCGGCCGCGGCCCCGGCGACACCGGACCGGGCGGCAAGGGCGACATGCACGTGTTCGACGTCGGCGCCGACAACAAGCTCTCGAACCAGAAGCTGTTCAGCGACTTCATGGTCGACGGTGTGAAGTGCGGGCCGGACGGCGTGCGCTGCGACGTGGACGGCAACGTGTGGTGCTCGAGCAACGCGGGGCGCGCCGTGGGCTACAGCGGCGTGACGGTGTGGACGCCGGAGGGCAAGCTGATCGGTCGCATCCGTCTGCCGGAGGTCTGCGGCAACGTGTGCTTCGGCGGTCCCAAGCGCAACCGCCTGTTCATGGCCGCGAGCCAGTCGCTGTACGCGGTCTACGTGGCCACGCAGGGAGCGGCGGCCGGCTAGACCGGCGCCGCGGGCCGCAGCGGGTCAGGCCTTTCGCAAGAAGTCGAAGTCGCAGCCGTGCTCGGCCTGGAGCACGTGCTCCATGTAGAGCTTCGCGTAGCCGCGCGCCGGCGCCGCCGCCGGCCGCGGCAGCCCCGCCCGCCGCCGCGCGAGCTCCGCGTCGTCGACCAGCAGGTCGAGACGGCGCTCGGTGACGCTCAGGCGGATGCGGTCCCCGTCGCGCACCAGGGCCAGCGGCCCGCCGACCGCCGCCTCCGGCGAGACGTGCAGCACGATCGTGCCGTACGCCGTCCCGCTCATGCGGGCGTCGGAGATGCGCACCATGTCCTTGACGCCAGCCCGCGCCAGCTTCGCGGGAATGGGCAGGTAGCCGGCCTCCGGCATCGCGTAGCCGCTCTTCGGCCCGGCGTTCTGGAGCACGAGGAAATCGTCCGGCCGCACGTCGAGCTCCGGCGTGTCGATGCGCGCCGAGAGCTCGTCGAGCGAGCTGAAGACCACCGCGCGGCCCTCGCGCTCGAAGAGCGCCGGGTCGGCGGCCGAGCGCTTGATGATCGCGCCGCCGGGCGCCAGGCTGCCGAAGAGCGCGGCGAGCCCGCCGACCTTCAAGTATGGATCGCCGAGCGGGCGCACCACGTCGCGGTCGACCCAGGTCTCTTCCGCGGCGAGCCGCTCGCCGAGCGTCTGCCCGGTCACGGTGACGCAGTCGAGGTGGAGCAGCGGCGCCAGCTCGCGCAGCACGGCGCCCAGGCCGCCGGCGGCGTTGAGGTCCGACATGTAGTGCTGGCCGGTCGGCTTGAGGTCCACGAGCACCGGCGTCTCGTCGCTCAGCGCGTTGAGCCGTCGCAGCGAGACCTCGACGCCCACGCGCCCGGCGATCGCGGTGAGATGGATGACGGCGTTCGTCGAGCCGCCGATCGCCAGCAGCACGCGCAGCGCGTTCTCGACCGAGCGCGCCGTGATGATCTGGCTCGGCCGCAGCCGCGTCGCGCCGAGCGTGACCGCCCGCCGCCCGCTCGCCTCCGCCGCGCGCAGGCGGTCGGCGTGCACGGCGGGAATCGCCGCCGTCCCCGGCAGCGCCATGCCGAGCGCCTCGGCGATCGCGGCCATCGTGCTGGCCGTGCCCATCACCGCGCAGGTGCCCGCGGTCGTCGCGAGGTTCTGCTCGATCTGGCAGATCTCTTCCGTCGTGACCCCGCCGGCACGGTACTTGGCCCAGAAGCGCCGGCAGTCCGTGCAGGCGCCGAGCCGCTCGCCCCGGTACGCCATCGGCATCATCGGTCCCGCCAGCAGCTGCACCGCCGGCACGTCGGCCGACGCCGCGCCCATGAGCTGCGCCGGGACCGTCTTGTCGCAGCCGCCGACCAGCACGACCGCGTCCATGGGCTGGGCGCGGATCATCTCCTCCACGTCGATGGCCATCAAATTGCGGAACATCATGCTGGTGGGGTTCAGGAACACCTCGCCCAGCGAGATCGTCGGGAAGTCGAGCGGCAGGCCGCCGGCCGCGAGCACGCCGCGCTTGACGGCGTCGATCAGCTCCGGGAAGTGGCGGTGGCAGTTGTTGAAACCGCTCGCCGACTGTGCGATGCCGACCACCGGCCGCGCCAGCATCTCGCGCGAGTAGCCCATCGACGTCGCGAAGGAGCGGCGTAGATATAAGGAGAAGTCGGGATCGCCGTAGTTGGTGAGCCCGCGCGCGAGCCCGCCGGGCCCGTCCGTAGTCGTCATAGTCCGCGATGCTACCCCATCTGGGGCCGCTCGCGCATCGGCCCAGGAAATTCATGCTTCCCCTGATCCTCGGCTAGACTGAATGGAACGATAGTTTGTCTATCGGCTTATCCTCCTGGAGTCGGTGATGACGAAGACCCTGGCTCTGCCCGTCGTGTTGCTCGCGCTGCTCGTCGTGACGCTCCCCGCCGCGGCGCAGCAACCGCGCGATCCCCAGGACGTCGTCAAACAGATCCAGGGACTCGGATGGGTGCACGGCCCGGCCGACGCGAACATCGGCGGTCTCGCGACCATCACGGTGCCGAAGGGTCTGTCGTTCCTCGACGGGCCCAACACGCGGAAGTTCCTCGAGCTGAACCTGAACCCGCCGCGCGATGATCACTACACGCTGTCGTCACAGGACCTCTCCTGGTTCGCGGTGTTCTACTTCGAGAGCGTCGGCTACGTGAAGGACGACGAGAAGCTCGATCCGGACGCGCTGCTCAAGTCGCTGCAGGGGAGCGACGACCGCGCGAACGCCGAGCGCAGGCGTCTCAGCATGCCCGCGATCAACACCGTGGGCTGGCACGTCCCGCCGCACTACGACCCCGAGACCAAGCGGCTCGAGTGGGGCGTGAAGCTTCGTCAGTCCGACGTCGGCACGGACGTCGTCAACTACACGATCCGCATTCTCGGCCGCCGGGGCGTGATGCACGTGACGCTCGTGTCGGATCCGCAGGAGCTCGACAAGGACATCGTCGCCTTCAAGGGCGCGCTCGGTGGCTACGGCTTCGTGGCCGGCGAGACGTACGCCGAGTTCAAGGCCGGCGACCGGGTCGCCGAGTACGGCCTGGCCGCGCTCGTGCTCGGGGGCGCTGCCGCGGTGGCCACGAAGACCGGCTTCGGCAAGGCGCTCATCAAGTTCATCGGCATCGGCGTCGTGGCGCTCTTCGGCGCCGTCGCGGCCTTCTTCCGCAAGTTCGCGCGCCGAACCGCCTGAGGCGCGGTGCTCGACCCGACACACGGCGCCGACTACACGATCTGGATCGTGGCGGCGCTGCTCTACGTGTCCGATGCGGCGAAGCTTCTCCCGCCGCGGCAGCTCCTGCTGGTCGAGGCCGGCCGCGGGCGCTTCGCGGCCGCGTTCAGCGCGACACCCTACACGATCGCGGGGCGCGTGCTGTCCTTCGCCCCCCTGCTGCTGCCCTATCGCGGCGTCTTCGTGGCGTCATGGGGGAGCGCCTGGACTGACGGCGCCCGCCTGAGGAAGGCCCTCGAGTCAATCGAGCGGCTCCGGAGCTCGCTGGGCGGCGCCCGCGTGCTCGGCATCCTGGGATTCGTGCTGCTGTTCGCCGTAGGACCCGCGCTCACGCTGTGGCTGGGCACCACCGCGGCGATCATCTACACCGCGGCCGCCCTCTACCCCACGGTGCTCGTCGCGATCGCGTATCTCTGGTGGCGACGCCGCGCCCTGCGGCTCACGACCGGCCGGTCGGTCGGCCTCAGCCTCGAGATCCTGGTCTGCCCCGCGTTCCTGCCGAACCTGGTCCGGAAGATCACCGCGCTCGAGTCGATCCAGACCGACGGCGCCCAGCTCCTCGTCGCCACCGCGGCCGCCGACGTCAAGACAGAGTTCCTGTCACGGCTCGAGAGCCGGACCGAGGAGCTGATCGAGGAGACCGACCCGGAAGATCCCGCGCAGGCCGACCTGCGCGCCTATCTCGCCACGGTGCGCGGCGCGCGATGACGGTCCTGGTCGCGGTCATCCTGGTCAACGTCGTCGTCAGCCTGTTCGGCTTTCGCGTTCTGCGCGACGGCGCCGCGCACGGCGCCGAGTCGTACCTGTTCATCCCGCATCAGGTGTCCCGCGGCGAGAACGGCCTGGGCATGCTGCTCGCGCATTTCGCGCACGGGGGCTTCGCGCACCTGGCGTTCAACATGATCGCGCTCTACTCGTTCAGCGGGACGGTGCTCACCGGTCTCGGCCCGGCCAAGTTCCTGCTGATCTACGCGGCCGCCGGCCTCGGCGCCGACCTCGTGGTGTTCGCCCTTCACAAGGAAGACCCGACGTATCGTTGCCTCGGAGCCAGCGGCAGCGTCTTCGCGATCATGATGGCCGCGATCGTGCTCGATCCCACGACGTCGATCGTGGCGTTCCTGGTTCCGGTCCCGATCCCGGGCCCGTTCTTCATGCTGGGCTACACGGTCATCGCGCTCTTCCTGATCGCGCAGAAGCGCCGGGGCGGCACCAGCCACGAGGGCCATCTCGGTGGCGCGCTCGTGGGTCTCGCGTTGACCGGGGTCCTGGCGCCGCGCGGTCTCCAGCCGCTGATCCGCTGGTTCGCGCAGTGGTCGTCGTCGTAACGGGGCGGCGGCTAGCTCACGAAGCGCCGAGTCGGACGCCCGGTCGAAGCCCGGAGCTCTTGGCGAACGCCGCCGCGCTGACTTTCTGACCGCCTTCGGGCCGCACGCGCGTCACCAAGATCTGGCCGCCCGTCGCGGAGACCGTGAGCCCCGTCTCGGCGACGGCGAGCACTTCTCCGGGCCGCCCGGACGTGCCGCCCACGATCTTCTTGGCGTCGTGGAGCAGCACGGTCGTGCCATCGTGCATGGTCCAAGCGCCCGGTTGCGGATCGGCGCCGCGAATGAGGTTCCAGATCTCCTGGACGGGTTTCTGCCAGTCGATCTGGACGTGCTCCTTCTTGCACCAACCCTCGTACGTCGCCTTGGACTCGTCTTGCACGATCTTCGGCGCCTTGCCGGCGCGCACGAGATCGACGCCCTCGAGCAGGGCCGCGACCCCCATCGGGTAGAGCCGATCGAAGTAGAGGCTGCCCAGGGTGTCGGTGTCCGTGATGTCGATTTCCTTCTGCAGCAGGATCGGGCCCGTATCCAGGCCCTGATCCGGCCAGAAGATCGTGAGCCCCGTCCGCGTCTCGCCCATGATGATCGGCCAGTTGATCGAGCTGGGGCCGCGATGGCGCGGGAGCAGCGAGGGGTGGTACTGGATCGTGCCGCGCGTGGGCGAATTCAGCACCTCCTCGGGCACGATGAGGGTGACGTAGGCCATCACGCACAGGTCCGCCTTGAGCCGCGCGAACTCTTCCCACACCTCCGGCTTGTTGCGAAACGACTTGGGCTGGTGGACCGGAAGACCCTTGGCGAGCGCGGCTTCCTTCAGGGGATCGACCCGTCCCCCCTGCGCCGGATCGGGCGCGCAGTAGACGCCGACCACGCTTTCCCCGCGCTCCAGCAGGGCCTCGAGCACGCTCTTGCCGAACGCTTGCTGCCCATGAACGACGATGCGCATGGTGTCATCCCTCCGAGAGAAATGGACGATACCACATGGCGAGCGCACCTCGTCACCGCGCCCGCCGCTGCCGCACGTGCAATCACTGGTGCCGTCGGTGGATCGGATAAGACGGCCAATGGAGTCGGCACGCTCCTGTCGGCCCGGAGGCGCAATCCTGGATCGCTACATCATCGAGCGTCTCACCAGCGCCCACCCCGGTGATCGGAGTTCCCGCGTGATGTCGTGCTGGCGACGCTGCACGTGGCGTCTCTCGGCCGGCGCCGGCCGGCGGCCCTGGCGTCGTTCGCTCCCCTCGCGACGGTCAAGAATCACGTCCCTGCTCTCGTCGGCGAATACGTGCTCGAGATAGCTGTATCGTTGCGCGGTGCGCGACACGATGAGGAGAAACTCTGCCACGAGCGCCTCCGCTCGACTCCGGCCTCGGTCCTGGCTAGGAGGCGCGCCTTTCGTGATCCCAGATCTGGAAGCATCGAACGTGCAACTGAAAGGCCTTCCTGCCGAGGTCCAGCGTGATCCCTTGCATCAGCAACTGGTCCCTCGCGAGGACCGCCTCGCAGGCGTCGCACGTTTCGCCGTCGCTCGGACTACTCCAGACCCTGGTGATGCCGTCGTGCGGCAGGCGCCTGTCCCGGATCTTGCGCTGGATGAGAAGACGGAGGGATTCCTGGTTCATATCTGCCTCGCGGATCGTAGCGGCCGCGAAACGCGCCACATTCACCGGGGTCTTGACGCCAGCGTCAACCCATGAGGCCGGGGTGCAGGCGCGTGGAGCGTAGCACAGATGGCGAGGCAACGATACGCCAGCGGGATGGAGCATTCTCGAGAAGCCGGTGGCTCCCCCACGCGCGTAAGTCATTGGCGGACGTGCCCCGGCCGGCACCTTGCGGCCGCTGCGGAACTTGACTCCAACTTGACTCGACTGCACGATGGGGCGTCGCGTGCTTCGTAAGTGTGCGGAGGGGTGGCCGAGCCCGGTCGAAGGCGTCCGACTCGAAATCGGATAGGGGCCCAGAAGGTCCCTCGGGGGTTCAAATCCTCTCCCCTCCGCCAATTTTCTACTTGTCGTGATGTCCCGCAAACGCGTGATGTCCAGCGAACGTGGAGGGGTGACCGAGCGGCCGAAGGTGCGGCACTGGAAATGCCGTGCACGGGTAACCCCTGTGCCCCGGGTTCGAATCCCGGCCCCTCCGCCAAATGTTTCAGCTTGGCCGTGCTAGACGGGGAGTTAGCGGTGCCCTGTAACCCGCAACCCGCTTCAGCGGGGTTGAATTCCCTCTCGAGGGCGGAGCGTGTTGAATGAGCTTCACGGGGCGGCGTTGAAGGTTGGGCCCCACGCAACGAGAATCGTCGAACCCCGCCAGGCCCGGAAGGGAGCAACGGTAAGGCGACCCTCTCGTGTGCCGTGGGAGTACCTGACCGGAGCAGGTTCCGGGGGGAGATCGCAGTACGAGCCGTTCGAAGGAGGGTGCACGGTCATTGTATTGGAGCTTGAGATCGCCTTTCACCGAGGGTGGCGAGTGATAGGTACTGGTGGCTCCGCACGTCGGATCAATCCTTGGGTTATCGAGTGGGCTCCGCTCGTCGAGGCAACCGGTGAGTTATCGAGTGGGCTCCGCACGTCGGGTCAATCCTTGGGTTATCGAGTGGGCTCCGCTCGTCGAGGCAACCGGTGAGTTATCGAGTGGGTGGGCTCCGCACGTCGGGTCAAGCCTTGAGTTATCGAGTGGGCTCCGCTCGTCGAGTCGTCCGGTGAGCTATCAGGTTCTGGCCCGAAAGTGGCGGCCGCAGACATTCGACGCGGTCGTCGGTCAGGATGCGATCACGCGGACGCTGCGCAACGCGCTGGCGTCGGGTCGCATCGCCCATGCCTATCTGTTCGCCGGCCCGCGCGGCATCGGCAAGACGACGACGGCGCGCCTGCTGGCCCGCGCGCTGCTCTGCCTCGATCGCAAGGGACCGGAGCCCTGCGGCAAGTGCGCGGTGTGCGTCGAGGGGCAGGCCGGGACGCTCGTGGACGTGATCGAGATCGACGGGGCCTCGAACCGCGGCATCGAGGAGATCCGGACGCTCCGCGAGAACGTGAAGTACACGCCGGCCCGCGGGCGCTTCAAGGTCTACATCATCGACGAGGTTCACCAGCTCACCGAGGCGGCGTTCAACGCGCTGCTGAAGACGCTGGAGGAGCCGCCGCCGCACATCGTGTTCGTGCTCGCCACGACCGACCCGCGCGACATCCCGCCGACCGTGCTGTCGCGGGTGCAGCGCTTCGACTTCCGCCCGATCGCGCCCGACGCGCTCCGCGATTCACTCGAGCGCATCCTGGCGGCCGAGCAGATCCCGTTCGACGCTGGCGCGCTGCCGGTCATCGTGCGCGCCGCGGAAGGCTCGCTGCGCGACGCGCTCTCGCTGCTCGACACCGCCATCGCCTACGGCAACGGAAAGCTCGAGGCCGAGACGGCCGCGAAGCTGCTGGGCGCGACGGCGCCCGTCGCGGTGCGCACGTTCGCGGCGGCGGTGATCGGGCACGAGACGGGCGTGGCCCTCGAGGCGATCGACCGCGCGGCGCGCGACGGCGAGGACCTGCTGGCGTTCGCGCGGGACGTCATCGAGCTGCTACGGCTCACGCTGGTGCTCAAGGCGGCACCGAACGCCAAGCCCGCCGAGCTCACGCATTCCGAGGGCAACGAGCTGCGAAAGCTCGGTGAAGCGGTGAGCCTCGACGAGATCCTCTACGCGCTGCGGGCGCTGCTCGAGGCCGACGCGCTCATGCGCGAGTCGCCTCATCCGCGTGTCGAGCTGGAGATCGCGACCGTGCGGGCCACGCGGCGGCCGGTGCCGCAGGCGCTGGAGGACGTGCTGAAGCGCGTCGACGAAGCGCAGCGCGAGCTTCGGCAGCAGGCACTGTCCACGCCGTCGACGGCGGCCCCGACCGCGCAGGCGAGCCTCTTGCCCGGGGCCGAGGCGGCGCCGCGCGCCGAGATGCGGCGCGCGGCAGCGCCCGTCGCGCCGAGCGTGGAGCGTCCCCGCGCGACGGAACCGCCGTCACCAACCGTGGCGGCTCCGACGACGGCGGCCGCGCCAGCGCCCGTAGCCGAGGGACCGCGTGCGCCAGCTCCGAGCGGCTCGCCGCCGCGCGCCCAGGCGCCGTCGGTCGACGCCGATCTCGCGACGGCGTGGGAGCGCGTGGTCGACGAGGTCATGCGGAAGAAACCGACGCTCGGCGCCGTGCTGATGCAGGTGCGGCCGAGCGCGGTCAGCGACCGCGAGCTGACCGTCGTGCTGGCCGGCAACAATTTCCATCGCGAGATGCTCGCCGACGCCGCGAACAAGGAAGTCGTCACGCAGGCCGTTCGGCGCTGCGTCGTCGGTGCCGAGCGCTTCAAGGTCGAGTCCGGGGGTGAGACAACCGGCGCCGTCGCGACGCATCCGGCGGTCCAGGCGGCGATCGCTGAATTCCAGGGTGAGGTGGTCGCGGTGCGCCCGCGCCTGCCGGAAGGAGAAGGCCAGTGAAGGGGTTCGGGAACATCATGAAGGAAGCGCAGAAGCTGCAGGCGCAAATGGCGGCGCTGCAGGAAGAGGTCGGCAAGCGCAAGGTCGAGGCGACGGCGGGCGGCGGCATGGTGACCGTCGAGGCCAATGGCAAGCAGGAGCTCACCGCGGTCAAGATCGATCCCGAGGTCATCAATAAGGACGACGCGCAGATGCTCGAAGACCTGGTGCTCGCCGCGTGCAACGAGGCGCTCAGGAAATCGCGCGAGTTGGTCCAGCAGGAGCTCGGCAAGCTGACCGGCGGCATGAAGATCCCCGGTCTCGGAATCTAGGACGTCGTTGACGTACTACCCCGAGCCCGTCGCCCGGCTGATCGAGGCCCTCCAGCGGCTCCCCGGCATCGGCCCCAAATCGGCCCAGCGGATGACGTTCTTCCTGCTCAAGCGCCCCATCGAGGAAGTCCGCGAGCTGTCCGAGTCGCTGGTGGCGGTGAAGGAGCAGATCGTCTCGTGCGGGACCTGCTTCAACGTCACCGAACAGGATCCGTGCCGCATCTGCGCGGACCCGGCGCGTGACCGGCGACTGCTCTGCATCGTTGAGGAGCCGAACGACCTGCTGGCGATGGAGCGCACGGGCGAGTATCGCGGCCACTATCACGTGCTGCAGGGTGCCTTGTCGCCGCTCGACGGCATCGGCCCCGAAGATTTGAAGGTGCGCGAGCTGCTCGCGCGGCTCGAGGCCAACGCGGTCGCCGAGGTGATTCTGGCGACCAATCCCAACGTCGAGGGCGAGGCCACGGCGCTGTATCTGGCGAAGCTGCTGCGCCCGCTCGGCCCGCGGGTCACGCGGATCGCCCGTGGGCTGCCCGTGGGCGGCGACCTCGAGTACGCCGACCAGGTGACGCTGTCGAAAGCCCTCGAGGGTCGGCGGGAGATTTCTTAGGACTACGGGACGAGCGGGGCGTGCTGCTCGAGAAAGGTGCGGTGCAGGAGCCGGACGGCGTCATCCAGCCGCGCGCCATCGATCATCCACGTGATGCGAAAGGACGACGTCGCGACGCCGCTCCATCCGATGCCGGCTGAGCGGAGCGCATCGCAGCCAGTTCTTAGATTTTCGAAGGACGCGTTGATCCCCGCCCCGATGACGCTGAGCGCACCGACGCGCTCGGCCAGCCGGAGCCGGGCGCCGAACCGCTCCCTCAAGCTCGCCAGCACCCGCTCGCCCTCGTGCAGGTTCTCACGTGAGACCACCACCACGAGATGGTCCGGCGTGGCGTGCAGCTGCTTGCCCGCCACGTGATGCGCGTCCAGTAGCGCCAGCAGCGCCTCCGTCGGCGCGCTCGACTCGATCACCAGCACGTCACGCTCGCTGGCGACGCCGACCACCCGGCCCGGCATCTTCGGCGGATGGCGCCGGACGACCGTGCCGTCCGCCGACGGATCGGCGCCGGGAAGCGGCGATGCCGTCGCCCGCGCGTAGATCGCGATGCCCTGCTCCTTGGCGAACTCGACCGCCTGGGCATTCAGCACGCGGGCACCGGCTTCGGCCAGCTCCTGGGTCTCCTCGTACGACAGGGATGGAATCCGGCGGGCGTTCGGCACCACGCGGGGATCGGCGGTGTAGACGCCGTCGACGTCGGAGCAGATCTCGCAGTACGCGGCGCCGAGGGCCGCCGCCATCGCCACGGCGGTGGTATCGCTGCCGCCGCGGCCGAGCGTCGTCACCTCACGCCGGTACGACACGCCCTGGTAGCCCGCGATGACGACGATCTTCCCGCGGGCGAGCTCGTCCTGGACCCGGAACGGGCGCACCTCGATGATGCGGGCGTCCACGTGGCGGTCATTCGTGACGATGCCGGACTGGCTTCCGGTGAAGCTGATGGCGTCGCCGCCCAACTCACGAATGGCCATCGACAAGAGCGCCATCGCGATGCGTTCGCCGGCCGTGAGCAGCATATCGAGCTCGCGCCGGTCAGGGTTGGGCGACACCTGCTTGGCGAGGGCCAGCAGCTCGTCGGTCGTGTCGCCCATCGCCGAGACGACCACGACGACGTCGTGGCCCTGCCGCTTGGTTCGCGTGACGCGCTCGGCGACCCGCTGCATCCGCGAGACGTCGGCGACGCTGGATCCGCCGTACTTCTGGACGACGATCGGCACCAAACCATCGTACGCCAGAAGCGTCCCCACAAAGAAAACGGCCCGGACCATGACGGCCCGGGCCGGCGCCCACACATCGCGTGGGCTGAAACGCGCCCTCCCCGCCTCGCCGCCTACCGTCGAGTGCCGGGGGAGTCTGAGGGGGGTCGCCCCCCTCAGCTAACTAGAAATCTCCGTGCGGCATCGGCGGCGCCGCCGGCGCCTTCTCCTCCGGCAGATCCGTGATCAGCGCCTCGGTGGTGAGCAGCAGCGACGCGACCGAGGCGGCGTTCTCCAGCGCCACCCGCTCCACCTTGGTCGGGTCGATGATGCCCGCCTGGATCATGTCCACGAAGGTCATGCTGTCGGCGTCGTACCCGCGGGAGGTCGCGGTCTCGTTCTTCACCTTCTCGACGATCACGCTGCCCTCGAGGCCGGCGTTCTCGACGATCTGGCGAATCGGCTCCTCGAGCGCCCGCTTCACGATCAGGGAGCCGACCTTCTCGTCGCCTTCCAGCTTGAGGGCGTCGATGGCCTTCGCGGCCCGCAGCAGGGCCACGCCGCCGCCCGGCACGATGCCCTCCTCGACCGCCGCCCGGGTCGCGTTCAGCGCGTCCTCGACCCGCGCCTTCTTCTCCTTCATCGCCGTCTCGGTCGCCGCCCCGACCTTGATCACCG
>Ga0209376_1003139_pt1 | contig 15173 bp, 17 predicted proteins | sample GraSoiAngelo_134_FD_185891 | JGI IMG/M metagenome (GOLD analysis project Ga0209376, IMG submission 185891) | Grasslands soil microbial communities from the Angelo Coastal Reserve, California, USA - 14_0929_05_30cm (SPAdes) (version 2) | ecosystem: Environmental > Terrestrial > Soil > Grasslands ... | reverse complement strand
CGACTCCTACGTGGTGTGGAGTGGTTTGTGCTTTTTGCGGCTGCGGTCGCGGTGCTCGGCTCCGCTGCTTTCATCATCAATATGCTCGCGGACTCGATACACACTCGTCGCACACGACTTACCGAGGTACGCAAGCACTTCGCCGATGAATTCATGATTGCGTGGGACGGCGGTAAGTCCCTAAAAGAGATCGTCGACGACCCGAACAAGAAGTCTCGATTGGATTGGTTTTTCTATAGCGTTCTTGGGCTTGGATTCGCGGCGACGGTTTGGCTGCTTGCGCGTCAACTATGCGCCAGCTAACAACCGGTTGCACGCGGCCGGCTACGCCGGCGCGTGAACCGGAGCGTTAGGGTACCTGCAAATCTCGGGACTCAGGCCGATTTGCTTTCTAACGCGGGCACAGCGCTGTTTTTCTCCAGCGCTGCGTCCAGAACTTCGTCGACGGTTTCGACCGGGACGAATTTGAGTTTTTGTTTCGCTTCCTCGGGAACATCGACCAGGTCTTTTTCGTTGAGCTTGGGGATTATGACTGTGGTAATCCCGGCGCTCTCTCTCGCGTTGCAGCCGTCCTCGACGGCGGCACATAGTGCGGCGCCAATACCCCGACGACGAAAAATGCGAGGCAGTTAGCCTTGCTGGATTTCAAGTGGGAAGACGGTGTCCATGATGGACGCCCCGCCGTCCACGTGGATGATCTGACCTGTAATGAAGCCGGCCTCCTCCATGCACAGAAGCGCCACGGCGTTGCCGATGTCTTCCGGGGTTCCGAGCCGTCTCATCGGCGTCCACCCGCCCTCGTGCCAGGCTCGCGTGGCCTCCTGGATGTCTTGCGGCAGAGCGCGCAAGACACCACCCTCGACTACGTTGGGGGGGCCGAAGACGCCGCCGGGGCTGATGCCGTTGACAGTGATACGGCGCGGGGCCAAAGCCACGGCGAAGTAGCGCACCAGCGAGTCGAGCGCGGCCTTCGCGGACCCCATCGCCACCCACGGCTGCCAACTCCCGGTGCGGCCGCCTGGCGAGTAGGTGATGGCGATGACCCTGCCCTCATCACTCATCAGGCGGGCCGCCTCCCGCGCCCCGATTAGGAACGCTTTGGCCTGCGAGTCCATGGCCATGTCCCACTGCTCCGGCGTGATCTCCAGCGGCTTCTGGTAGAAGGTGGGGAGATCAGTTCGTGCGTTGCTCACGAAGATGTCGAGCTTAGCGAATTCCGCCTCGACCTTGCCGAACATGGCGATGATTTGTTCCGGACGCCTCACATCGGCCTGTATCACCAGACCATCGGAGCCGCGTTTGCGGACCTGCTCAAGCGTATCATTTGCGGCAGCCTCGTTTTGGTAATAATGGATAGCTACCTTGGCGCCGCTGGCCGCCAGTTTCAGGGCGATTCCTCTACCAATACCACGGGAACTTCCGGTGATCAGGGCGTGTTTTCCGTTCAGAGACATATCAACCTCCTTGAGTATGCAGTTTAACGAGAAGAAAATTACAAACCCAGCCTCTTTTGCAAAGGATCTGCTCGGTTATCTGGGGAGCGCACGCGCCTCGCGTGCAACATTCGGCGTGGGTGGGAATGGGGTCGTATCTAAACTCCGAAAGTTTTCGCGAGCGGGCCTCGTCCGCTGGGAAGTCCACATTTGATTTTATGAAACAGTTCAGTGAGTTTGCCACGACACCCTGGCGTGGCTTATCTCCGTCTCGTTAGGCCGTAGAGGACGCTATGAAACGCACGTGGACGATCATCGGGGTGCATGATGTGCCGCGTAGCTTCCAGTGGTACCAATCACTGTTCGGCCAGGCCTCGACGGCTCCGGCGCACTCGGACTTTGGTCAGCTTCTCGACTCTGACGGAACTGTGTTGCTCTGCCTTCACGAATGGGCCGTCGAGAACCATCCATTATTGATGAATCCCGAGGATGGGACCCCGGGCAACGGGCTCCTATTGTTCTTTCGTGTCGATGACTACGGTGCAGCACTGCGCCGGGCACGCGCCCTCGTCCCGCAGCTACCAGAAGAGCCTCACGTCAACCCCAACACTCGGACGAAAGAGTTTTCACTGCGTGATCCGGATGGATACTACGTCACGATCAGCGCGCTTTCTCGGACGGAGTTGCCCGCAGTCGCGAAACAGCGGCCTAACAAACGCCTGCAGCCGACGAAGGCGCACGACGGCGTCCGCCAGTCGGCGGCCAAACGTCCGTGCCTTCGCGGCTGAAGCGCTGATCGTTAGGTGAGGAATTATGATTCACATCGTCAAGTCCAGCGAAGCCAAGCAGCGAAATTCGTTCGGCGTGTCTTTCGACCTTTTGGCCATCGGGCCGCAGTCGATGGTCACCAAAATGCGCTACCGTACAGACAACGTGATCCCGTTCCATTCACATCCGAACGAGCAGAGCGGCTACATTTTGTCCGGTCGCATTCGCATCCTCACGCGCGACTCGCAGCACGAACTGGGTCCCGGCGACAGTTACGCCATACCCGCTAACGTCGAGCACAGCATCGAGATCATTGAACCGGCAGAGGAGGTCCAGGTGTTCACGCCCCCGCGCGAAGACTTCCGCTAGCCATACGCGCGCACCCAGCGGTCGACTGCAGAAAAACGCCTAACCAATCGCTGGAGCCAACTCCGAAAGCTTTCGCGAGCGAACCGCTGGCCGCCGTACTGAAAGGCTGAAGGATGAACTATGAAGGATGAAGTGAACGCGAAGCTCGCTCTCGCCAGCGGTGGCTCGGCTCCTTCTCGTTAGGGATGTTGTCGCCTCTGCGGACTTGCGTCGGTGATCGATTTGCATTGAAGTCGTCCTTAATGGGATGTTATTGATGCGTTCACCATGTCCAAACCCCGTGATTCAGACTCCATCGGCCGCCGAAATTTTCTCAAGCGAGCAACATTCGTTAGTGCTGCCGTCGTGGCACCGGGATTGGGGGCGAACGCGCAGCGATCTTCAAAAAATCCAGTGACACAGACATCCAATGAGTTGACTGCCGATGAGGTTCGCAACCTGCTGAAGCTCGAGCCGCACGCCACGTGCGGATTCGTGCGCGTGACATTCATGAGCAAGGAGAGGATTGCGTCAGGAGGATTACCCGCGCCATTCGCTGCTGGGCGGCCTCTTGGCTCCGCACTCTATTTCATGGTAACGCCGGGGGCACCCGTTCGGCTGCATCGTATCCGCAACGACCAGCTTTATCATTATTATCTTGGTGATCCGCTCGAAGTGCTAATGCTGCGCGTCGATGGCACGACCGAGCGCGTGGTGGTCGGGCCAGATCTGCGCGGCGGGCAATTGGTGCAGCTCCTGATTCCCGGCAACACGTTCCACACCGCGCGTGTGATCGGACGCCGACGCTGGTTCCTCGGTGCGAGCACCGAATGGCCCGGCGTAGAGCCGGTTGATGTAGAGATTGGGAACGTCGATGTGCTGGCGGCGAAATATCCGCAGGTTGCCGACGATCTGCGCAGCTTCCCAGTGCCCGCCAAGGAGTAGGACGGACGAGCACGCGATTGAATCGTTCATGTGGTCGCAGCAACGCATTCCACGCGCGCGCGAGCGATCTTCGCCCACTGCTCGTTAAAAAACCTACCATTGCAATCCATGCTCGCTGTCGCCAACGCTGGCTGAGCTAATTCTCGTTAGGCCTGGCCCCATGGACGGCCATGGAAATTAATGGTGCGAGATGAGAAGTACGATGTTCGCGATCAAAGCCGAGGTTAGCGATCCGTGGGCGGAGACGTTCGCGTTCAGCGCGCAGAAGACGATGTATGGTGGCAAGCATATCGCCAAAGGCGATACGATTTTCGTCTTCGCGAGCGAGAACGAAGGCGGGCCGGGTCTCATCGTGAGCGGCGTCGTCACCTCGGCCAAAGCGATCGCAAAGAAACGCGGGATCGCCCGGCAAACGCCGCGCGTCAGCATCACCATCAGACGCACCGCGCTCGCGAAGCGGCGCCTGGGGCGGAGCGAGCTCAAACTTTTTTCCGACTGGAACGACGGTCGACCCGAGACCGAGCTCAATTTCAAATTTTATCGTCAGGCAACAAACAAGATCGTCGGCATCTCGGATGAAGCAGCGGCGTTCCTCCGCGGATTCTTTTAACGAGAGACCGCCGCTAGAGGAGATTGTCGATGTACATGTCGCGATTGAACAGCGCGAAATCGTCGAGCCTTTCGCCGGTGCCGACAAAACGCGTTGGAATTCCAAATTCATCCTGAATTGCAACGACGATCCCACCTTTGCCGCTTCCATCGAGTTTTGTCACGATCAATCCAGTTAGCGTCAGCACGCTGTGGAATTCGCGCGCCTGATTGAGTGCGTTACCGCCCGTGGTGGCGTCGACTACGAGCAACGTCTCATGCGGCGCATCCGAATCGAGTTTGCCAAGTGTGCGTTTCACCTTTTGCAGCTCGGCCATGAGATTCGTTTTCGTGTGTTGGCGACCAGCCGTGTCGCAAAGCAAAAAGTCGATTTTGTTCTTCGAGGCAGATTGATAGGCGTCGTAACAAAGCGCAGCCGGGTCGGCACCGTACTGGCCGCGGATCATTTCAACCCCGAGCCTTTTCGCCCAGACATCAAGCTGCTCGATTGCAGCAGCGCGAAAAGTATCGGCGGCGGCCAACATGACTTGCGGCGGGCGAAATAAATCGCCCGCGGGCGGTTCAGGTGAACCGCCCCTACCTAAAAGGTAATGCGCGAGTTTCGCCGTTGATGTTGTTTTACCGGTTCCGTTCACGCCGACGATCAAGATCACGGTCGGCTTGGCGTTCGCTCGATGAATTGGCGTTGGACGCGGCGGCAAAATGCGCGCGATCTCCTCGCGCACCGCTTTGATCACGTCGCCAATTCCAAGCAAAGCCCAAGCCTCGCGTTCCTGGAGTGTCTTGATGATTCGCATGGTCATAGGCACACCGAGGTCAGCTCGGATTAATGCTTCTTCGAGCTCGTCCCAATCGATCGGCTTGCCGGTGAATTGCTGGGCGAGGGACTGGAGGAAGTTCATGTCGATCTTTTATTGTAGGGCAGGCGCATCGCCTGCCAATCTCGGCAACCGGAGCGGTTGCCCTACAATTCTTTTTTCACCGCTTCGCGCGCTGGCCGATCCAAATCTTTTCGCACTCGATCGAGAATCCCGTTCACGAAACGGCCGGATTCCGCGCCGCCGAAAGTTTTCGCCAGCTCGATCGCTTCGTTGATCGAGACAACTGGGGGAATATCGTCGCGATAAAGCATCTCGTAGATTGCGAGCCGGAGGACATTGCGATCCACAGCGGAGATGCGCCGGAATTCGTAATTCTCACAGTAGCGCCGAATGCGCTCGTCGATCTCCGGAAGATGCGCCACCATTCCTTCGATGAGCGGCTGCGCAAACTCGCGCACGCGCGGCTTGGCCGGGCAAAACTCCCAAAAATCGTCGATCTTCTCCGGGCCTTCGCCACGCTGGAGGTCGCGCCAGAAATGATATTGGATTGCCGCTTCGCGTGCGCGTCTTCGTTTGCCCATACAAATCAATTGCCACGAAGGTCCGACAGGACATTCGCGATTTCCACCGCTGCCCGCGCAGCTTCGGTGCCGCGGTTGATTTGGTTTTCGAGACAGCGCGCACGCGCTTGGGTTTCGTTCTCGAAACTGAGCACCACGTTGATCACCGGCACGGCGTGTTCAACGGCAATGCGTTGAAGCGCATCGGTCACGGACCGGCTCAGATTTTGTGCGTGATTCGTTTCGCCACGCAAAATTACGCCGCAGGCGATGACGCCGTCAGTAGTTTCCCGTGACGCCAACTCACGCACGACCACAGGAATTTCGAACGCTCCCGGCACGCGGTGCAGAGAAATCGCGGCCTCCGGTGCCAGGGCTCGCAGTTCTTCCGTAGCGTGATCGACAAGCCCCTGCACGTATTGCGCGTTAAACCGGCTCGCGACGATACAGAATGTGCGCCTGGCTTTGGTAATTCCCGAACGAGGCGGCGATTCCTTCGTCATTCGGATTTCGTCATTCGCCAATGCCTAAAGCAGGTGGCCCAGCTTCGTTCTCTTTGTCTCGAGGTATTTGGCGTTGTGCGGATTCGCCTCGGTGCGGATCGGCACTTGCTCGATCATTTCCAGACCGTACCCCTCGATGCCGACAACTTTCTTCGGGTTATTTGTCAGAAACCGGAACTGCCGCACACCGAGATCGAACAGAATCTGCGCGCCCAGTCCGTAATCGCGCAGGTCGCTCGGATAGCCGAGCTTGGCGTTAGCCTCCACGGTATCGAGACCTTCCTCCTGCAATTTGTAAGCGTGGATTTTTGCCGCGAGTCCAATGCCGCGGCCTTCCTGACGCATGTAAACCAAAACGCCGTTGCCTTCCTCGGCAATTTGCCGGAGTGCGGCATGCAGTTGGTTTCCACAGTCGCACCGGCGCGATGCGAAAACATCGCCGGTGAGACATTGACTGTGCACGCGCACCAGTGTCGGCTTGTTTTTGTCGATCGTGCCTTTCACAAGCGCGAGGTGATGCTGCCCATCGAGTTTCGACCGATACAAGTGTAAATCGAAATCGCCGTAGTCCGTCGGCATTTTCACAATTTGCTCCAGCTCCACCAGCTTCTCCCGAAGACGGCGATAGGCGATCAAACTTTGGATCGTGCAAATGCGCAGCCCGTGTTTCTTGTGGAATTCCATTAGCTCGGGCAACCGCGCCATGGTGCCGTCATCGTGCAAAATTTCGCAAAGCACGCCGGCGGGTTGCAGGCCCGCCATTCTCGCCAGATCGACGGCGGCTTCGGTGTGACCTGCGCGCCGCAACACGCCGCCGTCCTTCGCGCGCAACGGGAAAACATGCCCGGGTTGGTTGAGGTCCTCTGGCGACGATTTCGGATTGGCGATCGCCAGGATGGTTGTCGCGCGATCGTACGCGCTGATGCCAGTAGTCACGCCACGCGCCGCGTCCACGGAGACAGTGAAATCAGTCCGATGCTTTTCGCGGTTTTGTACCACCATTCGTTGCAAGCCAAGTTGCTCGGCGCGCTCATTTGAAATAGGCACGCAAACCAGGCCGCGCCCGTGCGTCGCCATGAAGTTAACGGCTTCAGGCGTCACCTTCTCCGCTGCCATTACCAGATCGCCTTCGTTCTCGCGATCGGCATCGTCGGTGACGATAACCATCCGCCCTTTGGCGATGTCGCTCAGCACATCGTCAATTGCGTCGAACTGAAATGTTTCCGCTGCCTTTGCAATCATCGCAACAATACCATTACGTCCAGAGCTGCTCTGAGCAACTCTAACTGAAAAGGAGAGGGACCAATTTCGCTTTGTGAAGCTTCGGCGAGGGCTTAGCGCCAAAGGCGCTTTCTTAATATAAGCCTGGGCATCGCCCCAGGAATTCAAGAGGTTGTTTAGCCAAGCACTGAAAGTGCGATTCGGCCGGGCGAGTGGGTCCGGACTCGGGCCGGAAATGAATCGCGCTTTCAGCGTTGGCATTTTTTTTGGGTGCCGTCAATCCTGGGGCGCTGCCCCAGGCTGGCAGTGAATGCGCACCTTGGGCGCGAAACGCGTATCCGCAATATGCTCGCGATTGCGAGCAAGATTGCGCGATGTGTAAAAACGGAAAATGCTAGAAGGACTTGCTAATGCAGTTCATGGATAAAACGGACAAGATTTTCGTCGCAGGACATCGCGGGATGGTCGGCAGCGCGCTGGTGCGTCGGCTTGAAGCGGAAGCGTTTTCCAACTTGCTGACGCGCGAGCGCGCGCAGCTTGATCTCGCGGATGAATCTGCGGTTGCGAAATTTTTTGCCGAGGAGCGACCGGCCATCGTCATTGTTGCGGCCGCAAAAGTTGGAGGCATCAAGGCAAACAACGATTATCCCGTCGAATTTCTCGTCGAGAATTTACGGATTCAGAACAACGTCATCCGCGCGGCCCAGGAGAACGGCGTGCGCAAACTGCTATTTCTTGGAAGCTCCTGTATTTATCCGAAGTTCGCGCCGCAGCCGATCCCCGAAACAGCGTTGCTCAGCGGACCGCTGGAGCAGACCAACGAAGCTTACGCAATTGCGAAGATTGCCGGCGTCAAGCTTTGCCAGGCGTACTGCAGCGAATACGGGGCGAATTTTATCTCGGCTATGCCGACGAACCTTTACGGCCCGAACGACAATTTCGATCTGGAGACATCTCACGTGCTGGCTGCGCTCATGCGCAAAGCGCATGAAGCTAAAACGCGGAAGGCACGCGAACTGATCGTGTGGGGAACTGGAAAACCGCGCCGCGAATTTTTACACGTGGACGATCTGGCCTCGGCATGTCTTTTACTGCTGGAGAAATATGACTCCCCAGAGATCATCAATGTCGGTTGTGGCGAGGACATTTCGATTCGCGAACTGGCGGAATTAATCTGCGACGTGGTTGGTTTCGACGGTGAACTCGCCTGGGACACGACCAAACCGGACGGCACGCCGCGCAAGCTTTTGGACGTCTCCAAGATTCGCGCGCTTGGTTGGAAACCGGCGGTCCCACTGCGGGACGGCATTGTTCGAACGTATGACTGGTTCCGCGCGAATTGCGTGTAGTATTAGGAATCGGAGCAAAACCAATACGAGTCATCTGCGGTTTGACCGCGAAATTTTCCGGCGTTGACTGCTCTTAAGGGATGAAAAATTTGCGCATTGGTGTTGTTGGGGTTGGTCATATCGGAAGCAATCACGCGCGGCTGTATGCGGAGATTCCGTCCGCTGAGTTCACTGCTGTGTACGATGTGGACCCGATCACGAATCGCACAATTGGCACCAAGTTCGGCGCGACCGCCGCAAAGTCGCTCGATGAATTCATTGAGATGGTTGATGCGGCCTCCGTCGCGACGCCCACCAACACGCACTACACAATTGCGCGTGCTCTGCTAGCGAAAGGCAAACATGTACTGGTCGAGAAGCCGATCACCGACAACACTGTGCATGCCGCCGAACTCGCTGACTTGGCCGCGCGCAACGGCCTGATCTTGCAGGTCGGCCACGTGGAACGTTTCAACCCGGTGTTGGGCGCTTTTGAAAAACATCTGACCCATCCGCGGTTCATCGAAGCGCATCGGCTCAGACCGTACTCGGAACGCGGCTCCGACATCGGTGTCGTTCTCGATTTAATGATCCATGATTTGGAAGTCATTTTGCATTTCGTGCGCTCGCCTTTGTGGAGTATTGACGCGGTGGGCGTGCCCGTGCTTAGCCGGAGCGAAGATATCGCCAACGCGCGACTGCATTTTGAAGACGGTTGCGTGGCAAATGTGACCGCGAGCCGGATCAGTCCCGAGCGGGTCCGCAAGATCCGTATTTTTCAGGAAGACGCGTATCTCTCGCTCGATTATCAAAATCAAAGCGGCGACATCTATCGTCGCGTTGGAAGACAAATTTGGCGTGACAGAGTCGAGATCGAACACGAAGAACCGTTGAAGCTTCAGCTCACTTCATTCATCGAATGCGCAAACACGGGACGCCAGCCGCGCGTTTCGGGTTCTCAAGCGACCGCGGCTTTGGAGTTGGCAGTCAAGATAACGAAGCAGATCGCGTCGAGTGCGTAGAAGCACCGTGAACTTGCTCCTGTTTTGCTGCCGACGCGGCCTGCGCTCCCCATGAAAACCATCTACTTCGTCGCGGGCGAAGTGAGCGCTGACAATCACGGCGCCGCGTTGATGCGTTCTCTGCGCGAGTTGGATCCCGAACTGAAGTTCATCGGGCGCGGCGGTCCACAAATGCAGCAGGTCGCCGGCAACCAATTCAAAAACTGGATCGGCGACGCAGCCGTTCTTGGTTTGTGGGAAGTGCTCAGGAAATATGGTTATTTTCGAAAACAATTTCGCGAAACGCTCAAAGAAATTCTGGAGACCAAACCGGAGGCAGTCGTGTTGATCGACTATCCGGGATTCAATTTGCGGCTGGCCCATGCCCTGCAAAGGCAATTGCCACAGCAGAAGGTAATTTACTACGTCAGCCCGCAGGTTTGGGCTTGGAATCCGGGCCGCATCAAAAGAATGGCGCGCTCTGTCGATCTGGTGCTCTGCATTTTTCCTTTTGAGGCTGATCTATATAAGAAATCTGGCATACCTGCGGTATTCGTCGGTCACCCTATGATCGAAAGATTGCAGGCCCGGAAAATCGATGTTGAGCGCGATTCGGACTTAATCGGGCTTTTCCCGGGAAGTCGCTTGCGCGAGGTGCGGAAAATCTTTCCGGTGATGATCGAAACAGCGCGTCTGCTTTTGCAAGCCAGGCCTACTTTGCACTTTCAAGTTGCAGCTGCATCCGAGGAGCTGGCGCGCGAAATGAGTACGGCAACTGGCGCACTGGCTCCGTTGCATGATCGACAGCCGATTCAAATCAAAGTCGGCGAGACAGCACAGATCATGCAGCGCGCGTGGACGGGAATTGTCGCCTCGGGAAGCGCCACGCTGGAGGCTGCTTATTTCCGGATGCCGTTTGTGCTCGTTTACAAGGTGGCCTGGCCGACCTACCTGGCAGCGCGCCTGGTGGTAAACGTGAAGCATCTTGGCATGCCCAATTTGCTTGCAGACAGAGAAGTCGTTCCGGAATTTATTCAGCAACAGGCAAAACCGGGCGCGATCGCCAAGGCCGCACAGCCGTTGATGGAAAATGCGCGCACGCGCGAGCGAATGATTTCGGAGTTTGATGCGATCGTTAGCAAATTGGGCGGCAGTGGCGCCAGCGAAAGAGCCGCGCGAGCAATTCTCAAAGAGATTGGAAGATTGGCATGAGACGAATTAAGTGATCACGCGATGAAGATTTGGGATATTTCACGGACGCTTTCAAATGACTTCGCGGAATGGCCGGGTGACGAGCCGTTTCATTATCGATTGACGAGAGAGATAGCGGGAGGCCAGAGCGTAAATCTGGGCGCGATCACGATGAGTGTGCACAACGGCACGCACGCCGATGCGCAATTGCATTTCGATCCAAAGGGCGAATCGATCGAGAAAGCGCCGCTCGACATTTATGTGGGTTGCGCAACCGTGGTCGATCTCACGCAAACTTTTTTGCAGTCGAAGGAAAAACATCTGATCACCACCGAAGATCTGCAACCGTATGCCGAAGAGATCGCAGCGACCTCGCGACTTCTCGTAAAGACGGGCCGATGGAGCGATTCTACAATTTTTCCAAATCAAATTCCCGTGATCGCAGCCGATATCCCCGCGTGGCTGCAGAAAAATGGCGTCAAACTGTTGGGATTGGATCTGCCGTCAATGGATGAGATCGATTCGAAATCGTTGCAGAACCATCACGCGCTGGCAGACGCCGGCATCGCCATCGTTGAATCTCTGGTTCTGAGCGAGGTTGCTCCCGGTATTTATAATTTGGCGGCGCTGCCTCTGAAAATTGCCGGAGGCGACGGCGCGCCTATGCGCGCGATCCTGTGGCGCGACTAAGACCACATGATTGTCATTCCGAGCGAAGGGCAGCGTAGTCGAGAATGGAGCGGCTGGGGAAGCCGCGACATAGACGGGAAGACCGGAGGTTGAGCGAACGGGAAGTGAGCGGATCAAATCTTTGGCTATTGAAATTAGAGATGTCTCGACTCCGCTCGACATGACAGAAACCCTGCTCGAAGACCGGCGCACTCTTTGGTTTGTCGCCGGCTTAACGGTACTCCTTTTCGCGGTCGCCAACCTGCCGTGGCAGCTCGACGACTACGATCAGGCCAAGCAGGCTTTTACTTCCTTCCAAATGATCAAGGAAGGTCGCTGGTTTTATCAGCAGACGCCACATGAGCATGTGGCGACCAAGCCGCCGCTCGTGGGATGGATTTCTGCCGGTCTCTTTGCGGTAACGCGCTCGTGGGATACGGCATGGCGGCTGCCCTCCTTTCTGGCTGCGATTGCCATAGCGATGTTGCTATTTCGTGCTGCGACGTCGGCTTATGGAACGATTCCCGGCTTGATCGCGCTCAGCGCATTTGGATTGAATCTGCTGAGCCCACGGCTTGCGACACTCGTGCGTACCGATATGCAGCTCGCGCTCGTGATTTTTCTGATCGGCTTGGTGATCTGGCAAAAAATCCGATCCGAAACTGGGTGGGGATTGCGAGACCAAGTTTACATCTTCGCATTGCTCACTGTCGCAATGTTGATCAAGGGCCCGATTGTTTATGCGTTTCTGCTGCCGGGAATCGCGATCAATGCTGTAGCCGTTGCCCTGTGGGCGACACGCGCGCCTCGCACAGCGAGGCGGCTACAGGCCTGGCCCGGCTGGTGGCCATGGATCGCTTCGCTGGCAGTCTTCCTCTTCTGGGTGATCGGCGGGATTTTGTTTACGCCTGGCTTCTTTGATCAAGTCGTGATGCGTGAATTTGTTGCGCGCTTTGGCGAAACGATTCATCGGCCGCAACCGCTTTATTTTTATTTGCCGCATCTTCTGCACAAGTTTGCTCCCTGGAGCGTGCTGATAATGGGCATCGCCGTTTTCGATCTTGCGTCGCGCCGATGGAGGATTGGTGCTGCGTTTCGAGAGATGTCGCCTGGAACTTTCTGGCTGCTTTGCTGGAGCTTGGGCGGGCTCCTCGCGATGTCGCTGATTCCATCAAAACGCGTGGACAGAATTTTCCCGATTGTGCCGCCGCTGTGTTTGCTGCTGGCCGCGCAGATTGCAAAACGCAATTCCTGTAGCCACGGCTCTGTGAGCCGTCCTTTAGAAAGCGTCGATTTCAATTCGACGGGCTACAGGCCGGTGGCTATAGAAAAGCAGGCGACGCGTATTTATCGATGGATCGCAGCCGCGTTGCTCTTAGCAATCATCTTCACTGGCGGCTACACGATTTCCAAGGTGTTCTCTGGCTATCGGGATCATCGCGACGCGCTTGCCGCTTTTGGAAAAAAAGTGCGACACGAAGCGGAAGTTCATCGCTGGCGTTACGAAGTCATTTCCGCGAAAGACGAAGGGCTGCTCCTCTATGTGCGGAAAACGAATTTCATCGAACCAGATCGCGCGGTCATTGAATGGAATCGTGGCAACCTCGATGCGCTCGTTGCATCAACCGAGAAGGCGCCGGCTTTAGTGGGCGAGCTTCGAGACGCTTCTCTTTCCAGTTTGAAATCAAATGAGAAAAAGAAAGAGCAGGGGAGGGACTACGTTTTAATTACGCGTTAGGCTGCTCCCGTCTTTTGACGCCAGCTGTTGCTAGTCTCCCTCCTGTAGCCAGACGTAGCGCTCGCCGTTCCAGTAGATTAGCGCGCTGGCTGCTTCGCTCTTGCCCACGACAAGTGCGTCTCCGCGAAAATGCGGAACGTTTGTTACATCGCCTCCTGGTGCCACGCGGGTTTTCGAATAAATCTGCCACGTATCCATCCACTCGAAGTCATCGCCACCATTGCCGATTGCAGTCCCTGCGCCGAGAATTGTTACCTTGTTGGTCCCTCCATAAACAATCGCGATTCCCACCTTTCCGGTCGAGCGTTGCTTCACCAGCACAGCCACGTCAATCTCGCCATCGCCATTGAAGTCTCCACGCAGATAAAATGGATTCAGGCGAAAGGCGACCTCGTACTTCTTCGCGAGCGAACCATTCGTGATTGCCCTCTGGACCGGTTCAGGAATCTCATGAACCGCCTCCGGCGATGGCGACGAAACAGGATCGGATTGTGTCACAGATCTCGTCTTTAAATCAAGTTGGTATGTCTTCCCGCGCTCAGACCTAACGACGAGCATGTTATTTCGAAGACTCAGTGAGGTAATGAAGACCCACTGAACGTCTTCCTCGAGCGTCGGATCGATGCGATTAGTAAACACAGTTAAGTCCCAAAGCTTTCTGTTGGTCTGGCCGTCCCACGCTTCGATGTATGCGCGGCGACCATCGTTATTCGGCGCGACGTACCGTAGGCCTTTGTGAATGACGGGCTCAACCTTTGCAGGTGCGATACGTTTGGCAGAGACCAGATACGGCAGAAGCCCCACCGCAAAGAGTATAAGAATCAGGCGTGTCACAGGCGCGAAAGGCCTAACGAGAGGGAGCTGAGCCACCGCTGGCGGCGGCGAGCGCGGCAAACATCAAAAACTGTTTCATAAAATCAAACGTGGACTTCATAGCGGCCAGCGGTTGGCTCCAGCGATTGGTTAGGTCTTCACGGGATATCCGGCAGCTGGCAGTCTCTCACATAATGACCTGATATCGAGCGTGGAGAATAGCACGAATGGAGGGTAATCGGAGACTGCATGCTCGATACGCAATCCTCCCCAGCCGAGCCGGAGCGCTCGTGAAACCCAACCGTCGCGGCGTGATAGGCGAACGACACTCGCACGGGGAAAGTCATAGGCGTCCTCGGGGTAAGTAAGAATGAGGCGATCGTCGCAGATAAGCAGGTGTGCAAACGGCCAACTGGCGTAACTGGCCAACCAGAAAGAATCGCCCCAGCGAACTCCGCCGGTGTGCTCCGACAGTGCGGTCATAGACCTAACGAGACACAAGATCAGCGACCGCGCCCGAGAGCGCGCGTGGCCGCACGCTGGATGAACTAACTAGACGAAAGCTACGCATCGGAGCGGGGCGCGGTTCGCTGCATCGCCTGGTTAGGTCTTTATCTGCCGACACGAAAGTAAAATGGGATGCGAACCGTGCACCGTACCGGGTGACCGCGCTTCATGGCTGGTTGGAACTGCCACTTCTGCATAGCGATGATCGCGTGACTAGCGAAATACGGATAGTTAGTCTTGAGAACTCTGAAGTCTCGCGTGTGACCGGTCTCATCAACTACACAGGCAATCGACGCAAATCCCGGCTCGCGTAATCGCAGTCGCGTGATGGGATAAATGGGTGCATCGCCGCGGATGAACTTTGGTGGTGTGTCGAAGTCACCCGACCAAGAACTTGCATGCATCTGCTCAGCCGGTATCGCGCCACCCGCTCGAGCATTAGCGTGCGGCCCAGCAGGCAGCGTCTGTCCGGTCGCGGATGCAGTGATCACGAGAATCATCGCGGAAGAAAGACGTGTGCGCATAGACCTAACGAATCAAGCTCAGCCACTCAGCACTTTAGGACTGAGGTTGTTCATTGTCGAGGGAGTTACAACAAAGTGCTGGGTTGGCTGCAGCGCTCTGGTTAGACGGCGCTTTCGAGCAGAGGCTGGAGGGGGTCGTTGTTGTTAATAACCACCGAGGCCCGGCGCTCAGGGTCCGCGCTGGCCAAGTATAA
>Ga0209376_1003134_pt1 | contig 15187 bp, 11 predicted proteins | sample GraSoiAngelo_134_FD_185891 | JGI IMG/M metagenome (GOLD analysis project Ga0209376, IMG submission 185891) | Grasslands soil microbial communities from the Angelo Coastal Reserve, California, USA - 14_0929_05_30cm (SPAdes) (version 2) | ecosystem: Environmental > Terrestrial > Soil > Grasslands ... | reverse complement strand
GGCGTGGTCGGCGCCTTGCCCCGCCAGCCGTGGACGCCGTCGGTCACGAAGCAGTCGGTGAAGGTGCCGCCGACGTCGATGCCGACCGAGTAGGCGGCCATCCGGCGCGCGACAATACACAGCGCCCGTCGCGGCTGGCAAGGCGGCGAGGCGGCTAAAGTTCTCGGGCCGACCGGTCGATGTAGTGGGCGGGGAGATGAGCCGCAGCGAACCAGCCGCAGCAGGCGCCGGGCCGGAGTCCGCCGCGGACGTGAAGGCCGCTTACCGGGCCGACACGGCGCGGATCCTGCGCCAGCGCCTGAACCTGACCGTCGCGCTCTTCGTCGCGCTGGTCGGCGTCTCGGTGGTCCTCGAGGGAGCCTACCATCCCGACCGCCAGCGGACCGCGACCCTCGTCTACCTGGCCGAGGTCATCGCCTGTCTCGCCGGCATCGTCGCCTGCCGCCGGCCGCGGTTGAGGGACCGGACCGCCGCCGTCGCGGCCACCCTGGCGGCCACCCTGGCCGTGCTCCTCAGCTGGTACAACGGCCACGTGGGCGGGCCGGTCGAGCGCTTCGCGACCGCGGAAGTCTGCCTCCTGAGCGGCCTCGTCGTCCTCCTTCCCTGGGGCTGGCGCCCGCAGCTCTTCGTCTCGGCCGTCTCCCTCCTGAGCCTGGCGCTGGCCGTGCCGGCACGCCCCTCCGACGAGCCCTTCGCGTACGCCATGCTCGCGCTCCTGACCGGCGGCACGACGTCCGTATGCGGCGCCATCTTCCTCGCCCGCTATCGCTATGCCGCCTTCGTCCGCACCGAGCTCCTGGTCCATGCCTCGGAGGTCAAGCAGGAGGAGGCGGAGATCGCGGAGGCGCTGGTCCAGGTCGGCGAAACGCTCAACGCCCAGCTCGACCAGACCGACATGCTCGAACGCGTGAGCCGGCTGGCGGTGGAGCGGCTCGCCTGCGACTGGAGCAGCACCTTCGTCTGGGACGGGCGCCGCGAGGCCTTCCGGCTGGCGGCGAGCGCCGGCACGCGGGCCGAGGTGTTGACCGAGCTTGCGCAGCTCGAGTTCCCGCCCGGCAGCCTCCCGGTCCTCGACGCGCTGCGCCCGGGCGAGGTGCTGGAGATCGCCGACTTCGAGAAGCAGTCGCTCGTGCCGGTCGAGCTGCCGCGGCGCATGGAAGCGTCGTCGGCGCTCTACGTGCCGATTGCCCGGCGCGACACCATCGTCGCCGTGCTCATCCACGGCTACCGCACGCGCACGGGGCCGTTCTCCTCCAAGCAGCGGCGCCTCGCGCTCGGCATCGCGCACACGACGGCGGTGGCGCTCGAGAACGCCCGCCTGATCGCCGATCTCCAGTCCGCAAGCCGGCTCAAGTCCGAGTTCGTGGCCATGATGTCCCACGAGCTGCGCACGCCGCTGAACGTCATCACGGGCTACACGGACCTCCTCGCCGAAGGGGCCTTCGGCCCGCTCGCCGGCAGCCAGCTCGACACGCTCGGGCGCATCCGGCGGAGCGCCCTCGAGCTGCTCGACCTCATCAACGCCACGCTCGACCTCGGACGGCTCGAGAGCGGGCGGGAGAGCGTCGCGCTCGGTCTCGTCAACGTCGACGGCCTCTTCGACGAGCTCGGCCGCGAGCTCGAGGCCATGGTGCCCGACGGCGTCGTCCTCCGCTGGCGCAACGATCTCGGCGTCCGGCCCGTCCCGAGCGACGGCGTCAAGCTGAAGACGATCTTGAAGAACCTGGTCGGCAACGCCCTCAAGTTCACGCCCGCGGGGAGCGTCGACGTGACGGCCACGTGGACGAGCGGCCGGCTCACGCTCGAGGTGCGCGACACCGGCATCGGCATCGCCGCGGCCGACGTGCCGGTCATCTTCGAGATGTTCCGCCAGGCCGACGGCTCCTCCACCCGGCGGTTCGGCGGCGTCGGGCTCGGCCTCCACATCGTCAAGCGGCTCGTCGAGCTGCTCGGCGGCACGGTCACCGTCGACAGCGAGCCTGGACGCGGCTCCACGTTCCGCGTGTGCGTCCCTGCACCCGGCGCCGAGCGCCAGCGCGCCGCCAGCGCATAGCATCCTACATAGCAGGTCGCACAGCCCTTGCCGCCTTTCGGGCAAGCGCTACCGTCGGCGGCCCCCACTCGTGTAAGGATGCCGCCCGGTCATGCGGACTGGACTCGCCACTGGTCTCTGCCGCGCGCGGCGCAGGGCTCTCGGGCTGCTGATGGCCGCCGGGCTGGTGCTCGCGGCCGGGCGCGCGTCCGCGATGCACCGCTGCGGCGACGACGTCGGCGGCAAGGCCGTGGCGTGCCGCTGCGGCGACCTGCTCGTGTCCTCGCGCACGCTCGGCGCGGCCGACGCGGTGACGAAGAAGCCGTGCGCCGGCAACGGCCTCGTCGTGGCGGCCTCCGGTCCGGTCAGGCTCGACCTCGGCGGACGCACGATTGCGGGCAACGGCCAGGGCGTCGGCGTGCTCGTCGTGCGCGGCACGCTCTCACTCGTCGGCCCCGGGAGCATCGAGCGGTTCGAGACGGGTGTCCGCGCGCAGGGTGAGGTGCCGCTCGCGAGCGTCGTCGCGGTCCGGCTCGCCGGCCATCGGCTCGACGGGCTGGTCGCGCAGGGCGACGGCTATTCGATCGAGGGATCGGTTGCCGAGGGCAACGGGCGCGACGGCTTCGCGCTCGGCGGCACCGGCTACGCGCTCGACGGCACCCGCGCGTCTGGCAACGGGCGCTACGGGTTCAAGCTCGTCGGCATGGGCGCGCACGTGGGCGGCGGGATCGGCAACGAGGCGCGCGCCAACGGCATGGACGGGTTCTGGCTGCTCGGCGGCATGCATCAGGTGGTGGGGGCGACGACCGCGGGCAACGGGGGCGACGGGCTCGTCGGTACCGTCGTGCACACGCTCTTTGCCGGCGTGCACGCCGACGCGAACGGTCGGAGCGGTCTGGTCGCGAGTGGGAGCGGGCTGGTCGTCCGCGACAGCACGGCGACGGCCAACCGCACCTTCGGCATCTGGGTCATGGGTCGAGGCGTCGAGGACGGCGGCGGCAACCGCGGCGCCGACAACGCGGGCCTCATGGGCCCCTCGGGGCACCTGTCCGAGATGATGAGCACGATGATGGCGCCCCTCGTCCAGTGCCGCATCGGCATGATGGGAGAATGCCGGTGAGCCGCTGGCTCCTCGTGGCGCTCCTCGTGGTCGGGCTTGCCCCGGCGCGCGACGCGGCCGCGGTCTGCACGGCGGCCGAGGTGATGGCGGGCTGTGGTGGCTCCTGCACGGCGAATTGCACCGCGACGGCTTGCACGATCACCCGCACGGTGAGCGTGACCCCGCCGGTCGCGGGCGGCGTCTGCACCTTCGACTTCGGGACACGCGAAGTCACGCTCGGACAGCCGGGCGCGAACGGCAACTTCATCGGCGGGTCGAACGCCTTCGAGATCCGCGCCGGCAAGCTGACCATCCTCTCGACCGGCAGGCTGAGTGCGTCCGGGGGCACGAGCGCTCCGGGCGGGATGATCACGCTGACGCTCGGCAGTGGCGGGCTCGACGTCGGCCCCGCCACGAGCGCGCGCGTCAACCCCGTGGACGCGAGCGGTGCCGGCGGCGGCACGCTGATCGTCGAGTCGGACGGCGACGTTTCGCTCGGCCGACTCGTCCTGGCCAGCGCTCGGACGACCTCGACCTCCGCCGGCAAGATCATGCTCACGGCGGGGCGCCAGGTGAGCAACGTGGTCGTGGCGTCGGGCAGCATCACGCTCAGGGGCGCGGCCGGCGAGGGACTGCGTGCAGAGGCGTCCTCGAGCTCGTCGAGCAAGGCGGGTGGCACCATCTCCCTCACCGCGAACGGGGGATCGATCGACATCGAGAACACCGTGAGCGTCTTCGGCGGTACGTTCGGCGGCGGCTCGATGGACCTCACCGCCGACAACGACGTGATCCTCGGCGTTCCGCCCGCCGGCGCGTTGCTCTCCGCGGATGGGTTCGGCGACGCCGGCTCGGGAGGCACGATCAGCGTGCTCGCCGGCGGCAAGGTGAGCGGCAGCGCCGGCCTCACCGGGGCGATCACCGCGGTCGGCCACAGCGCGGCCCTCGCCGGCGACCCCGGTGGCCTGGGCGGGACGATCTCCGTCGAGGCGCAGAGCGGCCCGGTCACGCTCGGCCCGGGCAGCAACGGGAAGATCGCGGCCGACGGCGGACCGGACGGTTGCGGCGGGGCGATCACCATCAGCAACGACACCGCGCCCGCAGAGATCACCATCGGGGTGCCGGTCACCGCCACCGGCGTGGGTCTCGACGGCGCCGGCGGCACCGTGTGCCTCGACGGCCAGGGCCCGGCCAGCTTCACACAGGGGATCGACGTGAGCGGCGGGGGCAGCGGAGGCGGCTCCCTCGACCTCGAGACGCTCGGCACGATCAGCACGGCCGGCGCCGTGCGCGCCGACGGCTCCGGCGGGGGCGGCTGCATCAGCTTCTGCGCCGGCGGGCTGGCCATCAACGGTGCCGTGAGCGTGGTTGGAAGCCCGAATGCGCCGGGGGGCGGCGTGATGGCCATCGCCGACGGCGCCGTCGCCCTGTCAGGCTCAGGCCTGGTCGACGCCTCGTCCACGGGGGACAACTCCGGCGGATGCGTCGACCTCGAGGGAGGCGGCGACCTCACGATCGCCCCGACGGCGGTCATCGATGCCGATGGAGGGGCAGTCACCGGCAACGCCGGTGGGCTCATCTGCCTCGTCTCCGGCACCCCCGACCTCCCGGGCGACCTCATCGTCAACGGCAAGGTGCACGCGAAGGGCTCCTCGCCAACGGTGAGCGCGCTCGCCTCGCTCGAGGGGTGCACGATCCACTTCGGACCGACCGCGGCCCTCGACACGAGTGGAGATCGCCAGGCGCGGAACACGCTGCGCGCAAGGCGCGCGCTCGTCGTCGATCCCGGCGCGCAGATCAAGACGACCGACGGCGGCGATCCGAGGAGCCGAAACCGCGTCACGCTGCCGATCGGTGCCACGGTGCCCGCGGCCGGCTTCTCGCCACCGCTCGCCCCCCCGAGCCCGATCTGCGTCGGCGGGACGGGGGCCGGTCAGCCGTGCAGTGTGGACGGCGATTGCGGCGGCGGGACGTGCGGGGCCCCGGGCGACGTGCAGCTCCTGCCGTTCTGTACCGCTGTGGGCCAGCTCGCCTGCCTGACACCCTGCCCGGTCTGCGGCAATCAGCTGATCGAGTTCCCCGAGACCTGCGACACCGGCGGCCACCCGGACGCCTGCTGCAACGCGACGTGCCGCACACCCTTCTGCAACGACCTCGACGCCTGCACGACGGACGCGTGCTCGGTGGCGGCCGGCGGTTGCACGCACACACGCATCGAGGGCTGCACGACGACCACCACGACCTTTCCGCGGCCGACCACCACCACGACGACGATCACGACGACCACGACCGCGCCACCGGCAACGACCACGACGACGCTCGAGCCGACGACCACCACGTCGACGACGACCACATCCACCACCACGACCGAGCCGCCGGTCACCACCACCAGCGAGCCACCCACGACCAGTACGACGACCGTGACGACGTCCACCACGGTCGAGCCGACCACAACGACCTCGACGACCACGATCACCACCACGACGACCGAGCCGCCGACCACCACCACCACCACCGAGCCACCCACGACCAGCACGACGACCGTGACGACGTCCACCACGGTCGAGCCGACCACAACGACCTCGACGACGGCCACCACCACTCAACCGCCGGTCACCACCACCACGACGACAAGCACCACGACGACAGTCGCGCCGGAAACAACCACGACCACCCTCCCGGAGACCACCTCGACCACCCTGCTCGAGACCACGACCACGTCGACCGAGCCGCCAACGACCACGAGCTCGACGGCGACGACGCTCGTGACCACCACGACCTCCTCGACCGCGCCTCCGGTCACCTCCACCTCCACGACCACGCCACCGACCACGATTCCGCCTTGCGACGCGCTCGCCGGGCTCGACGAGGTCGACTGTCGAGTCATCGAGGTCCAGCAGGTGCTCCTGGAGACCTCCCCGACGGAGGTGGGCGGCGGGAAGCAGCAGGCCCGCCTGGTATCCCGTGTGAGGTCGCTGCGCAGTACGCTCGAGGGCGCGCGCTCCGCACACGGCCGCCGCGCCGCGAGCAAGCTGTCGCGCGCGAAGAAGCTGCTCCGCGGGTTCGTCGCCGCCGTGCAGCGCGGTCAGCGTGCCGGGACGGTTCACGGCCCCGTTGCCGAACGGCTGCTCGCTCAGGCCGAGCGAGCCCAGTCGGATCTCGCGCCGCTGCGGCCCTCGCGGGCGCTCAGTCCTCGCGCTTGAGCCCGTAGCGCTGGAACTCGGACAGGAAGGCGAGGCTCTCCATCGAGCGCATGCGGTCGAGGTAGACCTTGCCGTCGAGGTGGTCCATCTCGTGCTGGAGGATGCGCGCGTGAAAGCCCTCCGCCGTATAGCGGAGCGCCTGCCCGTCGCGGCCGAGCGCCTCGACCTGGAGGTGCGTCCAGCGCGGCACCCTGCCGCGCAGGTCCGGGACGCTGAGGCAGCCCTCCCAGTCCTCCTCCTGCTCGTCGCCGACGGGCGCGATGCGGGGGTTCACCAGGACGGTGAGCGGGATCGCCGGTGCGTCCGGGTAGCGCGGGTTCGCGGCGACGCCGTAGACCACCAGCCGCCGCGAGACGTGCACCTGGGGCGCGGCGAGCCCGACGCCGTCGTACTCGGCCATCGTCTCCAGCATGTCGGCGATCAGCCGCTGCGTGTCCAGCGCGGCGAGCGCCTCGGACGGCACCGGGTCGGCCACGCAGCGCAGGACCGGATGACCGAGGCGTGCGACCTTGAGGATCGCCATGCGGCCTCTCTGGCAGATCGGACCTGAAGCGACAAGGAGGCCGCGCACGACGCGCTGGTGCGCAGCGGCGTTTGACGCCCGAGCGGCCGCCCTCTACGGTCGGCACCGGCGGTGAGCACGGGGCTGGTCGACGTCCTGCTCGTATCGGCGTGGGCGGCGCTCGCCGTCGTCGACCTCCAGGCCGCTCGGAGCGAGCGCGGGGCTCGCCGTGCGCTCGGCCCCGCGCTCGTGGGTGGACGGCGGCCGCACGCGGCGCTCCTGATCCTGCTCGTGGCGGCGACCGTCGCCGGCCTGGCACTGATCGAGCGCAGGGCGGGACGTCTCGCAGCGCCACCGTGGCTCGCGAGCGCGGGGCTCGCCCTCGCCGCCGGCGGTCTCGTCCTGCACGTCCGCGCGCGTCACGCGCTCGGCGCGAGCTGGTCCGGCGTCGTGACGGTGCGGGCGGCACAGACCGTCGTCGAGCGCGGCCCCTACGCGGTGGTCCGGCATCCGATCTACGCCTCGCTCCTGCTCCTCGCGGCGGGCTCGCTCCTGGCGCACCCGTCGGCCGGGACGGCGTGCCTCACCTTCGGCTTCGGAGTGGGGCTCGGCCTCAAGATCGTCGTCGAGGAGCGCGCCCTTCGCCGCGTCCTCGGTGCGGCCTACGCGAGCTACGCCGCGCGTGTCCCCGCCCTCATACCGCGGCTTCGCCGCCGCGGCCTCGCGGCTCCCGGCGGAGGCAGCGGGACCAAATGCCCCACCCGCTGACCAGGGTGCCGCCTTCCGTCCCGTTCCGAGCACGCGGCCGCGTGCAGCCGGCCTGAATTCGCCGGCAACTCATCTGGCACCGACCTTGCTGCCCCAAGCGGCGGATGGGTCACGATCCTGGGCGCGCGCAATCGACGGCGGCACCGTATGCCGTCGCCCTGCTGGCAAGCACGGTGGCGCTCGCGTTGACGTTTCTCGTCTGGCCCCGTCTCGAGACCACGCCCTCGCCGCTCTTCTTCGCGGCCGTGGTGGTGAGCTCGTGCTACGGCGGCGTTCGCCCGGCCCTCCTGGCGACCGCGCTCGCCGCCCTCGCGACCTGCTACTTCTTCGTGCCCCCGGTGCATTCGCTCGCGATCGAGAGCTTCGATGACGCGCTCCGTGTCGGCATGTTCGTGCTGGTGGCGGTGCTCACCGGGTCGCTGAGCGCCGCCCGGCGACGCGCCGAGGCCGAGCGCGGCCAGCAGGCGGTCGTCGCCGAGGTCGGCCGGCTGGCGCTCGCGGGCGGCGAGCTCTCGGGGCTCATGCACCAGGCTGCCACGCACGTCGCCCGGACGCTCGGCATCGAGTACGCCGCCGTGTGGGAGCTGCCGGGCGACGGTCGAGCCGCGTCGCTGCGCGCGGCCGTCTGCTGCCGGGGGGGCATGGTGGAGGATGTCACGCTCGATCCCGACGTGCTCTCCGACGCGTCCCTCCTGATCGACGACGGCGCGAACCTACCCGCGCGCAACGGCGTCACCCTCGTGAAGGTGATCATCCGCGGGCCGGAGGGAGCGCTCGGCGTCGTCAGCGCGCACGCCACGCGGCCGCGACGTCTCGCGTCCCACGACGGCCACTTCTTGCAGGCGATCGCCCACGTGCTCGGCGAGGCGATCACGCGCAAGCGGGCCGAGGAGCAGCGAGCGGCTCTCCTCGCCCGGGAGCGCGCCGCCCGTGCGCACGCGGAGGCCGCGAGCCGCGCCAAGGAGGACCTGCTCGCCACCGTGTCGCACGAGCTGCGCGCGCCGCTGGCGCAGCTCGTCACCTGGTCGCGCCTGCTTCGCCGCGGAAAGGTGGACGAGACCGCGCTGGAGGCGATCGACCGCAGCACGCGCACGCTCGAGCGGCTGGCCGGCGACCTCCTCGACGTGGCCCGCATCACCGCCGGCAAGCTCTCGCTGGCGATCCGTCCGCTCGTGCTGGGGGGCACCGTGTCGGGCGCGCTCGATGCCCTGCGCGTGGCGGCCGAGGCGAAGGGCATCGCGCTCGAGGAGGACCTGGGGGCCGAGCCCTTGCAGGTGCTCGCCGATCCGACGCGCCTGCAACAGGTGGTGTGGAACCTCGTCGGCAACGCCGTCAAGTTCACGCCCCTCGGCGGTCGCGTCCTGGTCCGCCTCCGGCGCGTACACGGGCGCGCGCGGCTCACGATCACCGACACCGGAAGAGGCATCAGCGCCGCCTTCCTGCCCCACGTCTTCGAACCCTTTCGCCAGGCCGGGGGGACGCAGCAGGGCCTCGGCCTCGGACTCGCGATCGTCCGCGAGCTCGTCGAGCTCCACGGCGGCACCGTCTGCGCGGAGAGCGCGGGCGAGGGCCGCGGCGCACGGTTCACCGTCATCCTTCCGCTGGCGCCGGCCGCGACGGAGGCGCTGGGCGGCGGCTCGATGACCGCGTGCGCGTCCTGAACGGGCGCCGCCACTTCGAGTTCTCCCTCGCCGACGGAACGAAGCGGGAGTACCCCGTTGGCGAGGCATTCTTCGAGCTCGGGGACAAGCGCGCGACGTCGAAGGTCTTCTTCGCGCCTCCATCCGTGACCCCGCTGCTCGGCGCGTTCACCCTCGAGAGCCTCGGCTTGATGGTCAACCCGGTGACCCGCGAGCTCACGCCCATGCGGCTCATCCTGGCGGCGGGCGTCGGTGGCCGTCGATCGAGATAGCGCGCATCCACGACTGTCGAGCCAGGAACCGACCGCGATCGTTTCCTGAAGTTACCCAGCCGGGTATGAACTGCAGCGGTGGCGTCCCTCGACCTCGACACCCGCGTCTCCGGCGCCGCCGGCCGCTACCGGGCCGTCATCTCACCCGAGTGGGAGGTCTGGGGGCCGGACGGCGGGTACGTCGCCGCGATCGCCCTCCGCGCCGCCGGGGCCGAGGCACGTATCCCTCGCCCCGTCGCCTTCGCGGCGCACTATCTCTCCGTGGCGCGCTTCGCGCCGGTCGACCTCGAGGTAACGGCCGTCCACCGCGGCCGGCGCTCCGAGTCGCTCCGCGTGTCGATGACACAGGAAGGGAAACCCGTCCTCGAAGCGATCGTACGCACCGCAGCGGAGCTTCCGGGCCTGACACACGAGCACACCGAGCCGCCCGACGTTCCCGGTCCCGAGGGCCTGCGATCCTCCGACGAGGTCTACGCAGGCCAGCCGACGTTCCCCTTCTGGCAGAACCTCGAGGGCCGACCCGTCGACCCGGACCTGTGGCGCGAGGGGCGCCCCGCGCGACCGCCCCTCCTCCACCAGTGGTACCGCTACCGGCCCGTCGCTCGCTTCGACGATCCGTTCGTGAACGCCGGCCGCGCCCTCGTCCTGATCGACACGCTCGTCTGGCCGGCGGCCTGCCAGCGGCACGTGGCGCCGCCGTTCACCGCGCCGAACCTCGACGTCGTCGCGTGGTTCCACCGCGCAGCCGACGACTCGGAGTGGCTGCTCGGCGACGCGGTCGCGCCGATCGCCGAAGGCGGTCTGATCGGCGGCACGGTCCGCATCTGGAGCGCCGATCGCCGCCTCGTCGCGACCGGCGGGGCGCAGCTCCTCTGCGTCCCGGGGTCCGGCCCTGCGCCCCGCCTCATACGGCAACCGTCTTCCACACCCCGGACCGGAAGCGCGCGCCCTTGAGGACCGAGCGCGCGAGGTAGTCGCCGACCAGCGCCAGCCAGAGCCAGCCGACGCCGAGGCCGAGCGCGAACGTCACCAGCCAGGCGAAGCCGAGCCGGCAGACGTAAAAGCCGAGGAAGACCGCGACCAGGGGGAAGCGCGTGTCGCCCGCGCCCCGGAGCGCGCCGCCGAGCGTGAAGTCGAGCGCCATGAGCGGCTGGCAGGCGGCGAGCACGCGAATGAAGGAGACCGTGTCGGCGACGACGGCGGCGTCATCGACGAAGAGACGGGCGATCGGCCGCGCCGCCGCGAAGATCAGGACGCCGGCCGCGGTCATGAGCCACACGGCGAGCCGGACGGCTGCCCGGCCGCTCCGTTCGGCGTCGTCGGGGCGCCGCGCGCCCAGGCTCTGTCCGATCATCGTTGCCGCGGCGGCCGCGAAGCCGAAGCCCGGGAGGAAGGAGAGCGAGAGGATGCGGACGCCGATGAAGTACGCGGCGACGGCGGCCGTTCCGTGGTGCGCGGCGAACACGATGTAGAGGAAGAAGCCGACCTGCATGAGCAGGTGCTCGATCGCCGCGGGGTAGCCGATGCGGAGCACCCGCCGGACCACGTCGGGTCGAAGCCGCAGCGGGCGCCCGCGGAGCGCGAGCACGAGCCGGCCGCGCGCGAGAAGCGCGAGGCCGAGGAGCGCGCCCGCGGCAAAGGCGACGACGGTGGCGATCGCCGCCCCGGTCACGCCGAGCGGCGGGAGGCCGAGGCGTCCGAAGATGAGGCCGTAGGCGAGCACCACGTTCACGGTTCCGACAACGGCGCCGATCGCGAGCGGCGTCCGCGTGTCGCCCGCCCCGCGCAGGCTCGAGATCATGACGAAGAGCAAGGCGCTGGCGGGCACGCCGAGCATGACGACCCTGAGGAATCGCGTCCCTGTCCCGATGACCGCGTCGTCCACGCGGAAGGCGGCGACGAGCGCCGGCGCCCAGGCGAGGACGGGGAGGATCATCAGGACGGCGACGGCGACCGCCGTGAGCAGCGACTGGCGGAGCGTCTCCTCCGCCGCACCCCGCTCTCCCGCTCCCACGTGGCGGGCGACGATCGCGAGCGCACCCATCCCGAGGGCGAACATCACGGCGTCGACGGCGCCGAGGATCTGGACGCCCACGCCGACGGCGGCCACCGCCGTCCGGCCGAGCCGGCCGACCATCAGCATGTCACAGAGGCCGACGAACGACTCGATGGAAAACGAGAAGATGACCGGCCACGCGAGCGCCCACGTCGCCCGCAGGAACTCGGCCTCGGGCGCGCGGCCGGCTTCCGCGGCGACGGGGATGGAGCGAGCCCGTGCCATCCCCTCCCCCGTGGCCGCCCCGTCCATCGCGGCGCGCGTATCACGCGCGCCGAACGAGGGTCAACGCGCGCGCCTCCACGACCGTGCGCGCGCAAGCGGGCGCTCGCTGTCCTCGAGCTGACGCGGTCGTGAGCATCTGTCGATTCAGGCGTCCGCGATGCCGACCCGGCCGCCTACGAGGATCGCCATCGGCACGAGCGCCTCGCGACCTGCCCGGACGCGGCCCCGGATCACCGGCGACCACGCAGCTCGATGGCCGCCCGGTAACCGAGGCGGATGATGCGAAAGCTCGTCGTCTTGCGAGGGTCCTTCGACAAGGCCATGGCCAACGCGTCGAGGTCGGGGGCAACCAGGTAGTCGCCGGTCTTGCGATCGATGGCGACGAACTTGCCCCGTCCGCGTCGCCCGAGCTGTCGGGCGACGCGCCGACGGATGGCCTCGAGGTTGACCGAGGAACGCTCCATGATGCCGCCGACGAGATGATTCTACTCTCTTCGTACACGTGCAAGGTGGGTGGAAACGGTGGTGGTGGTCGAAGAAGACCGCCCGGTTCGAGAAGGCGACGCCGCAGGGGAAACAGAAGTACGGCGCCGTCACGAAGACGTCATGCGTCCTCCTCACAGGCGGCGCCGCGCCGCGAGCCACCAGCCGAGCACGCGCTTGACCGTCGGGGTGAGCCGCCGGCGGTTGTACTCGTCGGCGGCCTTGCGGATCGCCTCGGCCTCCGTAGGGTAGGGATGGATGACGCCGGCCAGCGTGGCGAGCCCGAGCCGGCGCGTCATCGCGAGCGTCACCTCGGAGATCGTCTCCCCCGCGTGCGCGGAAACGAGGGTCGCGCCCAAAATGCGGTCCTTTCCGCGCTCGAGGTGGACGCGGAAGAACCCGGCCTCATCCCCGTCGAGCACGGCGCGGTCCACGTCCGCCATCGGAACGGTGATCGTGTCGACCGCATGACCGCGCGCCTCGGCCTCCTCGGCGTACAGGCCCACGTGCGCGACCTCCGGCGACGTGTACGTGCACCATGGGACGTGGAGCCCGGTCGCCTTCTTCCAGCCGCCGAAGAGCGCATTCGCCAGCACGATACGCGCGAGGGCATCGGCCATGTGAGTGAACTTGAAGCGTGAGGCGACGTCGCCCGCCGCATAGATGCGGCGGTTCGTGGTCTGGAGATAGTCGTTCACGGTGACGCCGTCGCGGCCGTGGGCGACGCCCGCGGCCTCGAGGCCGAGCCCCTCGACGTTGGGCGCCCGTCCGGCGCCGACGAGGATCGCGTCGCAGGCGACCTCGCGGCGCGCGCCGCCGGCCTCGTAGACGAGGACCTTGTCCCGGCCGCGCCGTTCGGCGCGCTCGATCCTGGCGCCCAGCACGATCGCGACGCCGTCGGCGCGGAGCCGCCGCTCGACGATCGCCGCCGCGTCCGGGTCCTCCTTCCCGAGCACCTGCGGCAGCATCTCGAGCGCCGTCACGCGGCTGCCGAGCCGGCAGAAGGCCTGCGCCAGCTCGCAGCCGATGGGGCCCGCACCGATGACGGCGAGCCGGCGCGGCAGCTCCGTCAGCCAGAAGACCGTCTCGTTGGTGAGGTAGCCGACCTCCTCGAGCCCCGGGATGGGCGGCGCCGTCGCCCGCGCCCCGGTGGCGATGACGGCGCGCGTGAAGGTGAGCCGCCGGCCCTCCATCTCGAGCGCCGCCCGGCCGGTGAAGCGGCCCTCGCCGAGGAAAACGTCGACGCCGAGCCGCGTGAAGCGCTCGGCGCCGTCGTGCGGCGCGATCCCGGCGCGCAGGCGCCGCATCCGCTCCATCACCGCGGCGAAGTCGACGTCGACGCCGGACACGCCGACGCCGAAGGCCGACGTCTCGCGAGCCGTTGCGGCCGTGCGCGCGGCCGCGATCATCGCCTTCGACGGCACGCAGCCGACGTTCAGGCAGTCGCCGCCGAGGAGGTGACGCTCGACGAGGGCCACGCGTGCCCCGAGCCCCGCGGCGCCCGCGGCCGAGACGAGGCCCGCCGTCCCGCCGCCGACGACCACGAGGTCGTAGCGCGCGGCCGGGGTCGGGTTGGTCCAGCCGGGCGGGTGCACGTGAGAGATGAGCACGCGGTTGTGCTCGTCGTCGGGCTGGACCAGCGAAGGAGGTACCGGCGGCGCCGGTTCCGCGTGCGCTTCATCCCCCGTCGCGTCCGCGAGCGCGCGGCGGGCGACGCGCGTGACGTACAGCGTGACGGCCACGGTCGCGACGAGACCCCCGAAGTAGAACGCCTGCTGCAGGGCTCCGCCCGACGGTCGCCCCGCCGCCAGCTCGGTGAAGCTGGTGACCAAGGACCCCAGGTAGACGTACATGACTGTCCCCGGCAGCATGCCGACCAGCGAGCCGATGAGGTAGTCGCGCAGCGTGACCCGCGTGAGGCCGAAGGCGTAGTTGAGGAGGTTGAAGGGGAAGACGGGCGAGAGCCGGACGAGGAGGACGATCCGGAGTCCCTCCCGGCCGACCGCGCGGTCGATCGCCGCGAAGCGCGGGCTCGTGCCGATGCGGGCGGCGATCGCGTCGCGCGCGAGCGTGCGCCCGAGGAGGAACGCGGCCGCGGCGCCGACGTTCGACGCGACCCACACGACCCCAGTCCCCATCACCACCCCGTACGCGAAGCCGGCTCCGAGCGTCAGGATGACGCCCGGCAGGAAGAGCACCGTCGCGAGCACGTAGACGAGCGCGAAGACGACGATCCCCTGCGTGCCCGCGCCTTGCACCCACGCGACGACGTCGAGGAGCCAGCGCTCGATCGGCAGGAACCTCACCGCCGCCAGCAGCGCGACCACCAACACGAGTGCGGTGAGACGCTTCACCCACGGGCCGGTCGCGGCTGCGCCGCCAACCGCAGACGGCGCACTCACTGCAGCGCGCCGCCGCAGCTCGACCCCGCGCCCGCGGTGCAGCCGAAGCAGTGGCTGCCGGTGGCGATCGGGCGTGTCGCGAGGGCGTCGATCGAGTCGAGCTCCCAGATGGTCCGCACGCCTGCGCCGAGCGGCAGCTCGAGCATCTGGTTGAAGTCGCAGTCGTAGAGGGTCCCGTCCCAGCCGACGCTGAGCAGCGAGCGGCACATGAGCCCCGGGACGGTCGTCGGGTTGAAGTGGTTCACGAGCAGGCTCATGTACGCCTCGCGTTGCCCCTGGCGCACGAGGAAGTCCGCGAAGCGCTTGATCGGCATGTTGGTGATCGTGAACAAGCGGTGGAACTCGATCCCGAAGCCGCCGCGGAGCTCGTCCTTGTAGCGCGCCTCGAGCTCGGCCTGGGGCGGCGGCAGGAACGCGCCGACCGGGTTGTAGACGAGGTTCAGCACGAGCGCCGAGTCCGACCGCCCGTAGCCGAGCGCGTTCAGGCGCCGGAGCGCGTCGATGCTCA
>Ga0209376_1003127_pt1 | contig 15198 bp, 10 predicted proteins | sample GraSoiAngelo_134_FD_185891 | JGI IMG/M metagenome (GOLD analysis project Ga0209376, IMG submission 185891) | Grasslands soil microbial communities from the Angelo Coastal Reserve, California, USA - 14_0929_05_30cm (SPAdes) (version 2) | ecosystem: Environmental > Terrestrial > Soil > Grasslands ... | reverse complement strand
ATTCGCCTGCCATTAGTTGCCACGTTTGCCGCATTTTTTGACTGTAGCGGAAATTGTAGCGGCTACTCGTTTAAATGGGCTTCAATCGGTAAAATTGATGTGTTGATGAGAAGCGCGTAATTGAAAGAGATTTAAACCCATTGAAGGTGGAATGCAGACCAGCCGTGGGTTTCAAGCTGGTCTGCAAAACCTTTATGCATCGGTTCGAATCCGATCGGCGCCTCTCCACACCCTTTTCATGCGTCTCGACCACATCCGTGAAGTTGTCCGCATTTTACGGAGAGAAATACTTCAGTGGCCCGTTCCCGCGATTGGCCATTACGTGGAGACTCCGTTCACTGTACTGATTTCCTGTATTCTGAGCCTCCGCACACAGGACAAAACGACAAACGCCGCAAGCGAAAAGCTATTCGCCATTGCCACGACACCAGAAAAGATGTTGGCAACTCCGGTTGGCATAATTGAGAGAGTGATCTATCCGGTTTCGTTCTATCGCGTGAAGGCAAGGACTATCCACGCGATCTCCGAGCAACTGCTGACCAGATATAAAGGCCAGGTGCCGTCGCGCATGGAGGACCTTCTCGGACTGCCGGGAGTCGGACGCAAGACGGCGAACATCGTCATTACGCTCGGCTTTCGTAAGGCGGGAATTGCGGTCGACACGCACGTGCACCGCATTTCGAACAGGCTCGGCTACGTTCGAACTAAGACCCCTGAAGATACGGAAATGGCTCTGCGCAGGAAACTGCCACGCCGGTATTGGATCACGTTCAATGATTTGCTTGTCACTTACGGGCAGAATCTGTGCAAGCCCATCAGCCCGCTCTGCTCCCGATGCAAGATCGCAAGGTACTGCCGGCGAGTCGGAGTCACGATTTCGCGCTGAGTAAGTTCACTTCTCCAGCTCGCCCGCGATGATATTGAATGAGCCGAGCGCTGCAACTGCATCCGAGAGGTACGCGCCCTTCACAAGGTGATTGAAGGCCTGAAAAATGTAGAAACATGGACCTCGGCACCGTAAGCGGTAAGGCCGCTTGCTGCCGTCGCTGATCAGGTAAAAGCCGAGCTCGCCATTGGCTGCTTCCCAATACGAATAGACCTCGCCGATCGGCGGAAGGATGCCGTCCTGAATCAGCTCGAAATGATTCATCAGGTCTTCGATGTTGGAATACACACCTTTCTTGGGGGGCAGGCTGATCCGGCGATCATGGATCTGCACTGCACCCTCCGGCAGGTTTTCGAGCGCTTGTTTGATGATACGGAGACTTTGGCGGATTTCCTCTATGCGCACGAGATAACGATCGTACACATCACCGCGGTCGCCAATGGGAATCTCGAATTCAAACTTGTCGTAATCATAATTTGGAAACCACTTACGAATATCGTATGGGACACCGGCGGCACGAAGCACGGGACCAGTGAAACCCCAGTCGATCGCATCTTCGGCGCAGATTGCGGTGATTCCTTCCGTCCGCATTTTGAAAATTTTGTTGTGGCGATTCATCTTCTCGATATCGTCCACGTATTTCGGGATGCTGTCGAGCAGAGCCCGCGAGCGCGTCACGAAATCCGCCGGAATGTCTTCGGCAACACCGCCGATGCGGACATAGCTGACCGTCAGACGTCCTCCGCAACACGACTCGATCAGATCGTAGATTTCCTCGCGAGGGCGGAACCCATACCAGAAATTGGTGATGGCGCCCAGATCGACCAGATTCGTTCCGATGCAGACGAGGTGATCGGCAATCCGGCTGAATTCCGAGAGAATGACGCGGATGTACTGGGCGCGCTTCGGTATTTCTACGCCGAACATCTTCTCGACCGCCATGGCGTAGGCGACGCCGTTCATCATCGCAGACATGTAATTCAGGCGATCGGTGAAGGGAATGACTTGCCAGTACATGTGCGTCTCGGCCATCTTTTCGAAGCATCGATGAAGGAATCCGATTTCCGTATCGGCGTCGATGATCTTTTCACCGTCGACAGCCGCCTGAAGCCGGAATGTCCCATGCATTGCCGGATGCTGCGGTCCAATGTTGAGTATTTGAGGATGCGCCAGTCCCATGGATTCCACATATTTTCTGGCGCGTTCGACGACCGGCAAATCGAAGGTGTCGGTGCAGGGAGTACGTTGTCCAGGCGGAAAATCCTTTCGCAGCGCGTGACCGGTAAATTGTGCATGCGTGAGGATCCGGCGCAAATCCGGATGCCCCTTGAATTGGATGCCGAACATGTCATAGGCCTCGCGCTCCGCCCAATCTGCAGCTTTCCAGATATCGATGGCGGAGTCGATCGCCGGATCTTCGCCGGGCACAGGAACTTTCAATCGCAAGCGATGCTTGTTTGAAAGCGAAAGCAAGTGGTACACGACATCGTAGCGCGATGCGCGCTCGGAAAGGTAGTCGATGGCAGTCACATCCAACAGCAGTTTGAAATCAAAGGCCGGATCATGCTTCAGAGTGCGCAGGATTTCCTTCACATGATCGCGCTTGACTGTAATCGAAAGATCGCCGCGAAATTCGCGCACGTGCATGAGGTCATCCGGAAAACGCTGCTTGAACGCCGTTGCGATCGGCCCCTGAATTTCCTGATTCTCTTCCAGGAACCGCACAACCGTTCGCGGTGGACCTTGAAGACCATGAACAGTCGCATCGAATTCGGGAGTCTTCAGGCGGGTCTGCCGGGGATGACGTTCGTAGGAGAGCCGCGTATCGTTCTCCACCTGCTGCTGAAGCTTGATTATGGCGTCCAGGACTGCCTCAGGGGTTGGAGGACATCCAGGAATATAGACATCAACGGGAATGATTTCGTCGATGCCCTGCATCACGTGATAGGCGCGATAAAATCCTCCGCAAGTCGCGCACGCGCCCATGGAGATGACCCATTTCGGCTCGGCCATCTGATCATAAATTTGCTTGAGGACGGGCCCCATCTTGTCGTTAATCGTGCCGAGCACCATTAAAACATCCGACTGTTTGGGAGAGAAACGGACGACTTCGGACCCGAATCGCGCGATGTCGTAGTGCGAGGATACAACCGACATGAATTCGATGGCGCAACATGCCGTACCAAATGGATACGGCCACAGTGAGCTCTTGCGGGCCCAATTGACCAGAGATGCGTAGGTCGTCGTGAAGAAGCTTTCGTGCTCTCGCTTTGTTTCGAGCTCGGCGACGCTCATTAATTTGAGTGTAGCATTCCCCTCCGCGCAGAGCAGGGCGCGAAGCGCGAGCCCGATAGGGCGAAGCCTCAAGAGAAGATGCGCCGAGCGAAGCGAAGGTGCAGACGGGGGTGGTCAGACCGGAATCATGATTAACCAGCACCCGTAGATAACGTTCGAGGGCTGCAATCAATCCGCTCCATCCTGAGCTACCGTTTGTACAGCTTGCCGGCCTTCATGACGAACCGCACGCGCTCGAGAGCTGTGATATCCGTCAGGGGATCGCCGTCGACCGCGACGAGATCCGCTTCAAGCCCCGGCGTGACGGAGCCGATCAGGTTCTGTAGATTCATCGACTCGGCGCCGTGCGAGGTCAGATCGATCAGGGCGTCCATCGGCTTCTGGCCGAAGCGGACGCGCTCGATGGTTTCTCTGACGTTCCGTCCATGCGCGCCTGCGTTGGCGTCTGTGCCCATCACCATTTTGAGTCCGGGCGTCCTCAAGGCCATCTTGAACATCGGACCGCCGAGAGCGTGCGCCTTTTCCATCGCTGCAAAGCCTTCTTCGGTGTAGTTGCCTAGGCCGAGAAACCGGCGTTTGAACTCGAAATAATTTGGGAAGTTGAGGCCGATGTTGGGATCGAACCAGATGCCGTTCTGGGCGAGAATGGTGAATGCTTCCTGCGTCGCGAGGACGCCATGTTCGATTGCAGTGCAGTGCGCACGCGCGGCTCGTATCATGGATTCGGCGCTCTGCGCGTGGATCATTGTCCGCAGACCCTGCGCACGAGCTTCGCCGCAGGCTGCATCGAGCTGTTCCTGGGAGAGGGTCGGCCCGCCGCCATCCCTGATGCTGGCCGACGCGAAGATCTTGATCAGATCCGCACCCTCTGCTTTCTTGCGCCGAACGTACTCGCGAAGCTGCTGCGGTGTCAGCCGCTCATCCGTCATTTGGTCGAGCGAGGTGAGGATCCTGGGACCGGGGAGCACGCCGCGCGCAATCGCATCCCGAAGGGGCTTGTCGGAGGGCCTGCCTACACTCTGCACGGTGGTGAATCCCGCCATCAACGTGACGTACGCGTTTTCTGCTCCATAGAGCACCGCCTGGTCCGCCGATTCTCCTTCATCGACCCACCTGTTGTTCGCATCGAAGTGCCATCCGATATGAACGTGTGTGTCGATGAACCCGGGCAGCAGCGTCATCGATCCAAGGTCGTACGTTACTGCGTCGGCGGCCGGCGCGACACGCTCGATCTTCGACCCGCGCACGGTGACGACAACATTCCGCTGCACAGCGCGGCCGTCAAAGACCTGCGCCGCGCGGATCGTTACCGGTGCCCCGGCCTGCTGCGCCGGCAGGCTCGTTGCGCCGGCCAGCAAAATCAGCAAGCAAGTCCGAACAAGATTAGTCATTGGCTTCACCTTGCTGCGGATGATATCAGAGATTGCGGCCACTTCCGCGCTCGTGTTCGGTTACATCATGCGCGCATTCTCATCAGCGTGCTTTTGTTCCGGTGTATTTCGAATTGATGACCGCCTGCGACGCTTCAGCTGGGAATAGGTGGTTCGTTTCCGTACGGGCGGGAGGCGAAATCACTGTTTGGATCACTCTTCATCTCTGCTGGTGTCATCCACATCGAGGATCTTTACAGCAACGCCGCCCTTGTCCTTACTGGGCCACTTTGCCGTGAAAGCCGTTGCTGTCGAAGTAACCGACTTGTTCAAGCTGGCCGGTTGCCGGATTCTTGATCCCGAAGCAAATGCGCGATTCGCCACTCTCGTCTTCGTAGACTTGAATCGCGGCTCCTGGCGCGCCCTTGAAGAAACTGGTGGAGCTGATCACAACGCTCTTCGTGGTTGCAAGGCCGCCGCCTGCGATCCAGAGCGGTCCACCAGAAGTGGCCTGAGTAGTGACTTCGGTAGCTTGGATGCACAGATAACCTTCGGCGTAAGCAAATGTGGTGTAAAGACTCAAAACGATTGCTGCTATAAAAGCTGCTCTCTTCATAACTTCTCCCTCCTTGGTGAATAATTTGCCAATGGCGTTCCCGCACTGTGATCAGGCCGGGCGCTTCCCGGCCTGATGTTTGGAAGACGGCTGGTTATTGACGCGTGACACTTGCAGTGATCGGAATGCCAATGACGTCTCCAGCGACCACAAGCTCGACGCGACGATTGCGCTGCCGCCCGGCTGCCGTATCGTTTGAAGCCACCGGGATCGTTTTTCCGAAACCGTGACCGCCCAGCGATGTGATCGGGATACCTTGTTCAACCAGGAAGTCTCGTACCGCCATAGCCCGCTTCAGCGAGAGTTGTTGGTTGAATTCGTCGGTTCCCACGCTGTCGGTGTGACCTTCCGCGTCGAGTCGCAGGCCGGGATGGGCCAGGACAATACCAGAGACTCTCGCCAGCTTCTCCCTGGCGATGGGTCTCAGCGTATATTGTCCACTGTCGAATAGAACATCGGAAATGTTGATTACCAATCCACGCTCGGTTTCTCGCGTATCCAGGATCAGGTTTAATTGCTGAACGAGGCTGGAGCGCAGCTGCGCTTTTTCCTTCTCAGCGCGAGCGGCGGCCTGGCGAGCCTGTTCAGCTGCCGCCTGTTCGCTCAGCGCGCGGGCCCTCTCCACCTCGGCTTGAGCCTGTGCGGTTGCGCGCTCGGCCTCCGCGCGAGCGGCGGCCAGCCGCGCCTGCTCGGCCGCGACTTGATCTCTCAGCGCGCGTTCCCGCGCGACTTCAGCCTGAGCCTGTGCGGCGGTGGCGTGAGCTTCTGCGGCGGCGCGTTCCGCTTCAGCTCGGGCACGCCGCTCCGCTTCGAGTCGCTGCTCTGTTTCAGCCTGAGCTCTGAGGCGTGCGTCTTCTTCGGCCTGAGCATTCGCGCGGGCGGCTTGCGCTTTGGCTTCCGCTTCGCGACTGGCCGCCGCCTGACGCTCTAGCTCGAGCCGCTGGTCCTCCTGCCGCTTGAGTGCGATCAGCCTTGCATCTTCCGCGGTCTGCGCAGCTTCGCGCGCAGTCATCGCCACGGGCTTTGTCCCCGCCTTTCGGGCTTTGTAAGCTTCGGCCTGCAGGAGCAGCTTCTCTGCTTTCACGTATGATTCGGCCGCGCTCTTATCTGCCCCAACCCATCGCGCAATGCGAACGGCGTTCCGCGCTTCATAAAGGTCAAGCGGCGTGTCCTTGTCCAATGGAATCGGCTTCAACTCTGAAGGTGGTGCATTCACGACGTACTGGCCCCGCCGCAACAGCTCGTATCTTGCAGAGATTTCTTCGACCTTGCCGACGGTGTCCTTGCGCGCGAAGTTTTCCATGACGACAACGTCACTCGGTTGCGAAACTGCAAAGTATGGTTCAGCGGTGACTATAAGACCGAACGCTTGAAGCTCCGTTGTGACATTCAGTCTGCTTTTCGTTCCGTTGAGAATGACCTCGCCGAGATTCGTGGGGCGTCCTTCAGGAGTGATCGCCCACATCACATACGTCAGGTACTCCGGCCCGAACCGCGTTGCCGGTTGCAGGTCATCGAACTCCACTTCGGTTTCGATGTATCCCTGCTTACTCTCCACCTTGGCCTGACCTTTGGCATTGGGCAGCAATGGGGTTCCTCTGAAATCCACCATCGTCGCACCGCCGCGATGGCGATAATTGATTGCCTTCGTCGTCCGTTGGACGACGTTCACGGTGAGTTTGAATATCGGATTGTCCCCGCGCTCACCTGCAACCTGGATGGTGGAAGGCTGTTGCGCCAGGGCCGTCAGGACCGTTCCAAGAGTGATGGTAACGAGTAGCCTCAATATATTCATCTCGCCTCCTTGCCGACGGTTCACATGCACGAAAGCGACCAAAATGAGGGCCCGTAGGCGGCGGGTCCTATGTAATTCACACAAAATGACATGCAGTTACCAGCTGATGTGTGTATCTGGCGAACTCCTAAGACCGCCCACCAAAGAGGTGGAATTGCCATAAATAAAAGCAAAGGCCTCCCCTCTCAACTTGATACCGGCACAGCCCTCAAAGTTAGAAGAGCAGCACGATCGCGCTTTCCGCGTGCGGGGGTTCTCGAGGGGATTGGCAAAGATACAAAAAAGCCGGCATGAACCTCTACTTCTGGCGGCTTTCTTTTTGTTTCTCTGGCTTAACGCGCTACTTCCCGCTGACGGCCGGCCGGATCAACCGATTGTTGAATTCGTTCGATTCGGATGGCACGCACATATATTCCCAAATCTCGACATTCGGAAGTAATTCTATCGTGCCGGTTGTCGTCCACGGTTTTGTGTACACCTGAGGGTCGATAATCGTGATGGTGGCCTGCAGCCGTCCGTAGTTCAGCCGCTTGTATCTTTCCTCGACCTTCATCGCGGAACTATGCGGAAACAGCGGACGAGTGGCGTCGGAACCGATAAGCGCTCGCAGGTCGTATCCATTGGACTCTATGACGAACGTGTCTCCCTCCCACCTGCCCACGTTGTATCCGTAAAATCGTTCGACCGGAGGATCGGCCGGCAGTTTGCGCCCGTCTGTCCAGATCGTCCTCCAGGTATGCCCCCATTCAAAGAACTGGAAAACCCGGCTCGGCGTCTGAACGAATTCCATTCCATAGTTGTATCCGAATGACCGCATATTGCCGAGCGGGTCACAAATGATTAAAGGATCGTTCAGGGGCGGACTCGTCTCGTTTGCTTGATTCACTTCTTTCATGAGGGTTGCAAGTAACCTTTGCCCCTCGGGGGTCAGTGGAGGACGTGCCTTTAGATCCCACGGAAGACCATTGTTGCCCCACACGCCGGACAGGTCGTGCGGATCAAACGGATGGGTATCGACCGCCGCTTTTTTTCGGTCGTCCGCCACACGAGCAGCGTTCTGGCAGCGAGGACACGTCTTCCAGCCTGGACCTGGAGTCGACGGATCCACCTCCAGCCCCCCTGTCCTGTTCCCTTGAGCCAAGGCGAATGGCGAAAAAGCCAGCAGTGCGAAGCTGACGCCAAGAATGACAAAGTTTCGCATCTTCTCAATTCCTCCGGTGTTGTCACCAATGATACCGCGTGCAAAACTTAATACGCCAGGTTCGGGCCGAGCCACCGCTCGGCTTCCGCGACAGCTATGCCCTTTCGGGCGCTGTAGTCTTCCACCTGGTCACGGCCAATTTTTCCGACGCTGAAGTACCGCGCGGCGGGATGCGAGAAATACAAACCGCAGACCGAACTTGCCGGAATCATTGCGTAATTTTCGGTGAGTTGGATACCGGCCGTCCGCTCGGCATGGAGCAGATCAAACAGCGTCCGCTTTTCGGTGTGATCGGGAAGCGCGGGATACCCGGGCGCCGGCCGTATCCCACGGTATCGTTCATCGATGAGGTCATCGAACGTCGATTGTTCGCCGCGTCCGTAGCCCCAATCCTGGCGGGCTTGTTTGTGGAGCCACTCGGCAAAGGCTTCGGCCAGGCGGTCCGCGAGGGCTTTTGCCATGATCGAATTGTAATCATCGTGTTCTTTTGCGAATCTCGCCGAGAGTTCGTCGAGCCCGGCTCCTGCGGTCACGGCAAACGCTCCGATGTAATCCAGCACATCCACAGACTTTGGGGCGACAAAGTCGGCCAGCGCCTGATTGAACTCGCCGGCAGCCTTTCGAAGCTGCTGGCGGAGCGTATGAAATCTGGCCACTACCTGTTCGCGTGATTCATTGGAGTACAACTCGATGTCGTCGCCGACAGCAGAGGCGGGCCAGAAACCGTAGACGCCGCAGGCGCGAAGCCACCGATGCCGGACGATTTCGGTCAAGAGCTGTTGTCCGTCGCCAAACAATTCCTTGGCCTTATCGCCGATGATCTTGTCTGCAAATATTTTCGGGTACGTTCCGCGCAATTCCCACACATGGAAAAACGGCGACCAATCAATAAACGGAACCAAATCGGCTAATGGCACGTCCCTGAGAACGCGTGAGCCGGTGAAGGCCGGACGCGGCGGCGTGCCGTTCGATGTCCAATTCAGCTGACGTTTCCGGCCTCTCGCTTCTTCCAGAGTAACCAGTGGAATCTCAACATGACGCCGGAGGTATTTTTCCCGACTTTCTGCCTGATCGTGTTGGACTCGCGCCGTAAATGCGGCGCGCGTTTTGGTGTTGAGCAGATTTCCCACGACGCCAACGGCTCTGGAGGCGTCGGTCACATGCACTACAGCGTGATCGTAGGCGGGAGCAATCTTCACCGCGGTATGAATGGCGCTGGTTGTTGCTCCGCCGATGAGCAAAGGCGTGTGAAAATCCTGACGGCGCATTTCTTTTGCTACATGCACCATTTCATCAAGCGACGGTGTGATCAGCCCGCTCAAGCCGATCATGTCGACGTTCTTGTCCCTCGCCGCGGTAAGTAGTTTGTCGCAGGGAACCATCACACCGAGATCGATGACTTCGTAATTGTTGCAGGCGAGTACAACCCCCACAATGTTTTTTCCGATATCGTGGACATCCCCCTTAACCGTGGCCAGCAACACTCTTCCTTGAGCGGACGCACCCTCAGCCTTTTCAGCTTCCATATAGGGGATGAGCTGCGCCACTGCCTTCTTCATCACGCGCGCGCTTTTCACGACCTGGGGTAAAAACATTTTCCCGGACCCGAACAGATCTCCGACGACGTTCATGCCATCCATCAGCGGACCCTCGATGATAGACAGCGGCCGCGCATATTTCTGTCTCGCTTCTTCGACATCCTGTTCGATGTAATCGACGACGCCCTTAATCAAGGCATGTTTCAAACGGTCCTCGACGCTGCCCTGCCGCCAACTGTCCTCCTTGAATTCGGATTTCGCGCTCGTTTGTACGGAATCGGCGAATGCCAGCAGCCGCTCCGTGGAATCCGGCCGGCGATTCAACAGAACATCTTCAACCAGCTCGAGCAGATCCTTCGGGATCTCCTCATAAACGGCAAGCTGGCCGGCATTAACGATACCCATATCCAAGCCGGCAAGGATGGCGTGATAAAGAAACGCCGAATGCATCGCGTCGCGCACCACTTTGTTTCCACGAAACGAAAACGAGATGTTACTGATGCCGCCATTGACCTTCGCCAACGGAAGAGTGGCTTTAATGCGGCGTGTCGCTTCGATGAAGCTGACAGCGTAATTGTTGTGTTCCTCGATGCCGGTCGCAACAGTGAGGACATTCGGATCAAAAATGATGTCCTGCGGCGGGAAGCCCACTTCTTTGGTCAGGATGCGGTACGCCCGAGTGCAGACTTCCACTTTGCGGTCGGTGGTATCGGCCTGTCCCTTTTCATCAAAGGCCATCACGACGACCGCAGCTCCGTAGCGCCGGATCTTTCTGGCGTAATCTTTAAAGACGTCTTCCCCTTCTTTCAGGCTGATGGAATTGACGATACCTTTGCCCTGAATACATTCCAGTCCGGTCTCGATCACAGACCAACGCGAGCTGTCGATCATAATGGGAACGCGCGCGATGTCCGGCTCGGCCGCGATCAGATTCAAGAATCGCGTCATTGCGGCTTCCGAATCCAAAAGCCCTTCATCCATATTGACGTCGACGATTTGCGCGCCGCCTTCCACCTGGTCGCGCGCGACACTGAGCGCTTCTTCGTACTGTCCGGCGAGAATGAATTTCGAGAACTTCGGCGAGCCCGTGACATTCGTGCGTTCGCCGATATTGACGAAACTCAAGTCGGGCCGGAAGGTCAATGGCTCCAGACCGCTCAATCGAAGATAGGGCTCGGGGCGGGGAATCGCTCGGGGTTTCAGTCCGCGTACTGCATTGGCGATGGCTCTGATGTGCTCCGGGGTCGTCCCGCAGCAGCCGCCAACGATATTCAGCCATCCGTTACGAGCGAACTCACCCAGGATTTCCGTGGTTTCAGCGGCAGTCTCGTCGTAGCCGCCGAAGGCATTCGGCAACCCCGCGTTTGGATGGCAGCTGAAGTAAACTGGCGCGATCTCGGAAAGTTCCTCGACATAGGGCCGCATCTGTTTGCCGCCCAGAGCGCAGTTGATGCCTACCGAAAGAAGATTTGCGTGCGATATGGAATTCCAAAAGGCTTCAATGGTTTGGCCCGAAAGCGTGCGGCCGCTGTTATCGGTAATCGTGACGGAAGCCATCACGGGTACCCGGCGCCCTGTTTCCGAAAAACATTTCTCGAAGGCGAAGAGCGCAGCCTTCGCATTGAGGGTATCGAAGATCGTTTCGGCGAGCAGCAGATCGGCCCCACCGTCGACCAGACCGCGTGCCTGCTCGTAATAGGCAGCGGCGAGCGCGTCAAACGTCGCGGCACGAAACGCGGGATTATTCACATCCGGCGACATCGAGGCCGTGCGATTCGTCGGCCCGACCGATCCGGCGACAAACCGAGGGCAGCTCGGATCGGCCGCCGTGAATGCATCGGCGACCTGACGCGCAAGTCTCGCGCCCCCGAGGTTCAGTTCGTACACCATCGACTCCATTTTGTAATCCGACATGGAAATGGGGTTTGAATTGAACGTATTCGTCTCGATGATGTCGGCGCCGGCTTCGAGGTACTGCCGGTGGATGTTTTTGATCAGCTCCGGTTGCGTGATGTTGAGAAGGTCGTTGTTCCCCTTCAATTCGGCAGGATGATCCTTAAACTTTCCGCGATAGCCGGATTCATCGAGCCCGAAGGCCTGTATCATCGTCCCCATGGCTCCATCCAGGACGAGGATGCGCTGCTCGAGGAGTCGCTCGATTTCTTCTGCTACCTTTCGGCGGTGCTTCATGCTGCTTAAACTATTCTATACAACTTGACGTAGAATGGGCCTTCCACAGAAAGTGCAGGATGTCAATTGGATCCGCGGTAGTCGCACCTGGAAAATCCCGAGTGACTTTTGTATAGTGGCCGCCGAAATTTAGGTTGGAGCGAAGAAATGCTGGAGAGCGCGAGGCAATTGGCTAAACGACTATGCGAAGAAATCCAGAAAAAGGGAAAAGACCGCGGTCTGCTGATTGCGTTTGAAGGCCCGGACGGATCGGGTAAAACCACACAACGAAAACTCTTCAAAGAATGGCTCGCCGGAGAGGGCTACGACGTCATTACGACAAAGTGGAGTTCGTCGCGCCTGATCAAGCCGATCATCAAAGCGCGTAAGAACATGCGGTCCATTAATCCAGAGGAGTTCTGCCTCTTGCATGCCGCCGATTTCCGGCACCGGCTGGAGAATGAAATCGTACCGGCTCTTATTAAAGGCAAAATGGTCGTCGCCGATCGGTTCTTGTTCACGGCCTTGGCGCGCGACGCGGCGCGAGGTTTGCCGTTGGATTGGCTGTTGCATATGTACTCGCCGCTGTACTGGCCGGATATTGTGTTCTATTTTTCGGTTTCGCCTGAAACCAGCGGAAAGCGTATAGCGGCCACCCGTACGCCCAAGTATTATGAGGCCGGGCAGGACGTAACGAACATCAGCGACCCCTTTGAAAGCTATCGCGAATTCATCGGCCGTGTCATCCAGGAGTACGACGCCTTGGCGGTGATCTTCAAATTCATTACGATTGACGCTGAGGCGCCGATTTACGATCAGCACCTTCAGATCAGGCAATTGTTTCAAGAATCTCGCCAACGTCCCTGGCTGGAGTGGAACGAAGAAGCGATCATGGATTGGGCGAACATGCTCCCCCGCGGCCGTGAGGTAGGTATTGGATCATCCTAATACTATCTCATCGGGGCAACTACTCAGTCTCGATGTGATCGACGGCCGCGACTCCATTCAGGGAGCAAAGCGGCTGCTCGAATCATGTACAGGCGAAACCGGAATCTCGAATTGGGATGCGTCCAGCATATTCTTCGAGATGCACGGTCTCGATATCGACGAACGCCCGTCTCCACGAACCCTTGTTTTTTTGTACGCCGCTGATGTCTCTTTTCGCCTGCGCTGGGAAATCCTTCCCGCGCTCCAAGAGGGCAAGTGTGTGGTCGCTGTTCCGTATGTCGAGACCGGTTTCGCGCTAGGAGCAATCGCAGGATTGCCGCGCAAGTGGCTGAATGAAGTCTTTCGATTTGCTCCGAAAGCGCAGGAGAGCTATCGGCTGACCACACACCCTTCCACTAAACTCGCATCGCCGACTACCGGATTTATCGAATTCTGTTCCAGTAAAATGGGACAAGACCTCCGGCCGAAATTTGCTTCCTATTTCGACGATCTCGAGAGACACGGGCGCTGCCGCTCCCGCTCCCTCTAGTGTCTTAGAATGACATCTCCGATGATCCGTTTGCCGTTGTAACACGGATCGTCACGTTGCCGTCCACATTGAAGGGAAGTTGGGCGTAGATCTGAGAAGCGGAAACATACAACAGTTGGATCGGAGTGCCGTTTACCGTCACGCTAGTGCCTCCCATATCGGTCGGCGGCACCGGAGTGCATGCGAATGCCTCCTCGCCCGCAAGCGCGCGGCCGAGGATTCGCACCGTAGCCCCCGCGATTGGCCCGGGGGTCATGACGACGGGTTGAACAGCTGGATCATCTGAAAACATTGGACGCGGAGCCACGGAGTAACTGTCGATTTCGACGCCATCGTGGCGGATCGCATGAAAGATAATCTGGCTACCGCGGACCTCTGCGCGCAAATAGTGATAATCGGATTTGCCGAACGCGACGATCGGAAAGTCGTAAACGGGATAAAGAAGCGCGCCGCCCCCGCCTGAAGAGATGTAATTGGTCCCGATATCGGACGTTAGAAAGGCGGATTTCCGCGTCGGCCGGCTTCGCTGGTAGCTGTGTTCGTGTCCTGTCAGGACGACTTGTACCCCGTAAGCCTCGAGTATCGGTACCACGTACAGCCGGACCAATGCAGAATGGTAATCATTCATATTTGGCCCCGCCGCATACGGAGGATAGTGAAAATAAACTACCCGCCAAAACTGTCGAGTCGACCGAAGATCGTTCTCTAACCATCGGAGCATTGGCCCAGCGGGCCGGCCGATTTGCGGATCGGGATAATCGCGTTCGAGCGATTCGTGCCCGTCGAGTGACACAAAATGGACATTTCCCCAGTCGTACGAATAGTACTTGTGACGATCTGCAAACGGTACGTTCTCAGTCGGCAGCGCGTGAATGGCTAAATAAGGGGCCGCGCTGGGTCCGTAATCATGGTTTCCGAGCGATGGAAAGAACGGCACCGAACTCATGGTCTGGTAGTAATAGTTGAAATAGTTTCTTTGGTACAAATCGATAGTTGTTCCGGGAGTACCTCCAGGGTTGTAGACAACATCGCCGGTATGGAGCACCAGTGAAGGGCTTTCGGCGAGGATTCGTTGCGCAATGGCGTACTGTTCCGCCGAGGCATAGCCGCTATCGCCGAGAACGATGAAGTTGAAGGGTCCCGGGCCGGCAGTACGAAAACGCGTGGCGCCCCCAGGCGTTACCTCGAATCCATTCACAGAGACCCGATAGACGTAGTCGGTCGCCGGCTGCAGTCCGGTAATATTGGCCTGATACTGAACGAAGTCTCTGGTCGTGCCTGCGTCTGCGGCCGTGAAAGTGTGGCTCTGCGCCATGACGCGATTGAAGTTGATGCCGTCTGGGCTGTACTCAGCGACTCCGGCACCGGATTCAAGAGTCGCCCACAGCACCGAGACTCTGTCGCTCGTGACGTTTTGGATATAGGGATATCGCGTGGTGGTGATGGTTGGCGCGGCCGTGCCGAGGCCGGGGTCCGGCAAACCAAAATCGCCATCTTCATCCCGCAACGGGCGCAGCTTTCCAGTCGCGACGGCGCCTAGTGCTGTAAGGAAATTCCGGCGATTCATTCGTCCTCTTCGTCTTCCTCATCCTCCTCCGGCAGCCCGGTAGGCCAGAGGTTCATGATGTTGGCTTCATTGCCGGCCATCGTCTGGAAGTAATCATATAACTGGGCCACCAGGGGCCATTGGTCAATGACCAAGGCGACCTCACGGCGGGCGTCCAGACTTGGAGGCGAGAGGTGAATGCTGCCGATGACGGCCGTGACGCCGTCGATTAAAATCATCCGGCCATGTGCGACCAGCCCATCGATACAAACGTCTCCAATCACTTTCACCGACACGCCGTTGCT
>Ga0209376_1003118_pt1 | contig 15223 bp, 17 predicted proteins | sample GraSoiAngelo_134_FD_185891 | JGI IMG/M metagenome (GOLD analysis project Ga0209376, IMG submission 185891) | Grasslands soil microbial communities from the Angelo Coastal Reserve, California, USA - 14_0929_05_30cm (SPAdes) (version 2) | ecosystem: Environmental > Terrestrial > Soil > Grasslands ... | reverse complement strand
GTCGGCCGACGCGTCGGCGAATTCCGACTGCTTGCGGTCGAAGAAGCTGTGCGGCGCGCCCGGGTAGACCGTGGCGTCGTGCTTGACGCCCGCCTTGGCGCACGCGGCGTTGAATTGATCGACTACGCTCTGCGGAATCCCCGGATCCGCACCGCCAAAGAGCGACAGCACGGGGCACGTGTAGCGCGCGACCGCGTCGATGGGCTTGGGCCGATCCGGCCAGCGCGAGAGCCCGAGGGGCCAGCCGTAGAATCCGATCACGCCGGCGTAGCGAAGCCCGCTGGCCGCCTGCAGATAGGACAGCGTCCCACCGAAACAGAAGCCGACCGAGAAGACCGAGCGGGCCTGGCCCCCGGCCGGGCTGCGCAGATACGCGACCGCGGCCGCGATATCCGCCTGGAGACTATCGGGCTTCGTCAGTGATACCTGCGCCATGAAGTCGAAGCTGTCGCTCCGGTCTTCGGAGGGCGCCGTCCGCGCGAAGAAGTCGATGGCCACCGAGTCCACGCCGATCTCCGCGAAGCGGTCCGCGAGCTCCTTGTAATAGGGATGCAGCCCGCGCACGTCAGGGATGACGACCATCCCGGCGCCCGTCGGCGCGCTCGCCCGGGCCGCGTGGGCCATGAAGCGCGTGCCGTCGGCCGACGCGAGCTTGAAGTCCTGGGAGCCGGCCGAGCCTCCCGCGATCGGGCGAATCGGCGGCCGCGAATCGTTGTCAACGCACATACGAGTCCTCCTTTCCGGACTCCGCTGCTATATCAACCCTGTTCTCGCGCGTCAATCTTCACGCTGGTGGCCGGGGAGGAGGTGACCCGACGTGGACGGGGTCGCTGGACCACGCGGCACGCGCGCGCTGCCCCGCTTCGGCTGGGCTCCATCTGGGCGCGCCACTTTCGGATTCCCCTTGGAGGGAACGGGTCCAGTCTGACCCCGCCCACGTCGTGTCACCTCCTCCCCGGATCACCGTGGTGAACTTGACTCCCTCTAGTCGTGGCATCATAGTGCCCGCGAGTCTGGACGCGACTCGTGCGTTGGTTGGTGACGCGAGCATAGGGCGGTGAGGCGAGCGTCGGCAGGCGGCGCGGGCGGAGACGAGGTCGTCACACGGGGAGGATGGCATGAAGGACGGGCTTCGGTTCGTGGACTGCGACATGCACATCATGGAGCCGGTGGATCTGTTCGAGCGGTATCTGGATCCACGGTTCAAGGACCGCGTGACGACGACGATCGGGGCCGACGGCACGTCGCGGCGCGGCACGATCGTGATCGACGGCCTCCCGACGACGCAGGACGCCGAGCTGCAGCAATACCGGAAACGGAGCCGCCCCGGCGGCACCCACAGCTCGCAGCCGCTCTCCGGCTCGCGGCTCGCCGACACCGGCCGGCTCGACTTCGCGATCGAGCGCAAGTACAACGCCGAGGCTCAGGTGATCGGGATGCAAATGGAAGGGGTCGACATCGCGGTGCTCTACCCCACCACCGGTCTGAGCCTCATCGCGCGTGATCACCTGGATCCGCTGCTCTCGCTGGCGCTCTGCCAGGCCTACAACAACTGGATCCACGAGTTCTGCCAGTACAGCCCCGAGCGCCTGAAGTTCGTGGCGATGCTGCCGGTGCACGACGTGCACCTGGCCTGCCGTGAGCTGGTGCGCTGCGTGCGCGAGATGGGCGCCGTCGGTTCCTTCATCCGTCCGAACCTCGTGAACGGGCACTTCTGGCACTCGAACTACTGGGATCCGCTCTACTCCCTCCACGAGGAGCTGAACGTGACGTGGGGGTTCCACGAGGGCACCGGCGCCTGGTACTCGCACATGAACGTGCTCTACGGCGAGAACCGGTTCTACCGCCACGTGGCCAGCCACTGGATCGAGATGCAGCAGGCCCTGATCGCCATGATCATCGGGGGCGTGTTCGAGTTCCATCCGAAGCTCCGCGTGGGCTTCCTCGAGGCCCAGAACTCGTGGGTGCCCGGGCTCCTGTCGCGGATCGAGTGGGACTATCCCCAGTACCGTGACTCCCACGCGCCCTATCTCAGCCTGATGCCGCGGGAGTACTTCCGCCGCAACTGCTGGGCCGCGGTCGAAGGTAGCGAGCCGGAGATCGAGGCGACGGCCGGCCTCATCGGCGCTGATCGGATGTGCATCTCGACGGACTACCCGCACTTCGACTCCAACTTCCCGTACGTGTCCACGAATCTCCTGAAGAACGTCCCGCGAGAGATCGCGGGGCAGATCTTCATGGGCGGCGCCCAGCTCTACGGGTTCACGGAGAACGATTTCCGGAAAGCGGCGGCGGCCGCGGCGGCCGACAAGCTGACGGCGACGCCACCCGGAAACTGACGGCGGCGCCGCTTCGGGCTCGACGGCGCGTGCAGCCCCGCCCCGTCGAGAGTACGATGGTGAAGGTGAGTCGAACTCGCTTCACGGTCGCCGCGCTCTGGCTCGCGATCGTCATGCTCATGGGCACGTCGTACTTCGCGGCGCAGAAGACCGCGATGTTCATCCTGCCCGTCTTGAAGCTCCTGGCGCCCCACGCGTCGATCAGGCAACTCAACGTGATGCACCTCGGCACGCGGAAGGTGGCGCACGTCACCGAGTACGGGATCCTCGCGGTGCTGTGGTTCAAGGCGCTGGTCCTCAGCGCTCGGCGCGCGCCGCGCGTGGCGGCCTGGGTCGCGCTGAGCGTGTGTCTCCTGTGCGCGTTCGCCGACGAGGCCCATCAGTCGACGCTCCCCATGCGTTCGGGAAGCGCGCGCGACTTCGTCATCGACTCGCTCGGCGCCGTCGCGGCGCTCATCCTCGTCCAGACGCGGCGAACGCCACCTGATCGCCCGACGCTTCTGGAGACGCCGATCGCCGTCGAGACCGCTGACTGAGCACGACCGCGCGGCGGTCGGGACGCTCCGACCACGCTCAGGCGAGCAGGCCCGCCAAGATCCCCGTCAGGAACACGCCGTCGAACGTGCCGGCCCCGCCGATCGAGACCATGGGCGCGCCGAGCCGCCAGAACTGCCGGAGGTTGAGAAGGTCGGCGCCGATCAGCGTGCCCATCGATCCCGACACGTAGGCCACGGGCGGCGCGCGCCGAAAGGCGAGAACCAGGGCGACGCCGGCCGCGACGATCGGCGGCACCAGCATCGGCACCGCGATCCCGAGGCCGGGCACGACGTACGCGATCTGGTGCACGATCGCCGCGACCACCGCCGTGCCGATCAGCATCGGCCCCAACATTCCCGTGTGCGCCACCAGATAGAGCGAGACCAGAATCGGGATCAGCGCGCCGCCCACGTTGAGCGCGACGACCGTGCGCCCCGGCGCCGCGTAGAGCGGGATGTTCACGTAACTGCCGAGCAGGGAGAGCACCATGACCGCAAACGCGTAGCGCGGATGGACGCCGACCTTGCGGTAGGCGTAGGTCAAGATGCGCATCTCGACCAGGAAGATCAGCAGCCCGAGCAGGATCAGGAGCACGAAGATCAGCGGCAGGCCGGGCGGGTAGGTCATCGGCTGGAGGTGGTCGCGTTGGACCTGATCGGGCGGCGCTCGGCTACATCCCGCCGCCGCCACCGCCCTGACACGACCAGTCGAACGAGAGAACCTGGACGCGGTATCTGGCCGCGGTGGGGACGGACGCGCTGAAGTACACGCGATCCGTCATCGGGAGCTCGCCGGGAATCCACACCGTCGACGACCCGACGACGCTCCCGGAGCCGTCGACGCGCTCGATCCGGAGGCTGACACGCTGGGCCGTCCGGTTGGACGTGTTGTAGACGTAGCCCTCGATCCCCGCCCCTCGTCGATTCTGCGTGGGCTGCCACTCGACTCGGAAATCGCGCTGGAGGCTTTCGGGCGCGTACAGCATCTGCGCTGACGACGGGACGATGCCCACCAGCACCAGCGCCAGCGCGAGACTCGTGGTCGTGGAGCGAGCCGCAATGCGCCGGGTGTTTCCCGCCAGCCTCGTCATGGATTTCCTCCTCGGCGCCCTCTCCGTACAACACCTGATCTCCGTCGTCATGCGCTCGATGATACTCGGTCGTGCTTGGAGATGCGAGAGGTGCGAGAGGGGTCTACACTCGAATCATACGCGTCGAGTGCATCACGCTCGATCGACGCGACGACAACGAAGATCTGAACGACAGAGAAGTCCCGACGGACCATCTAAGGAGGTCACGAATGATTCCGCGACAGATTCCGCGACAGCTGATCTCGGGTGTGCTGGGTCTCTCGTTGCTGGGCCTGGCGGCGGCCGGCTGCGGCACCGCGACGGGCGCGGCGGTCGGTGCGGGTAGCGGTGCCGCCATCGGCGCCGGGACCGGTTACGGGGCAGGGAAGGGTGCGCTGATCGGCCTGGGTGTCGGCGTGGCGGCCGGTGCGGTCTACGACATCACCAAGCACAACAAGTAAAGGAGGGACTCCGATGAATCGCTCACTCATGCTCTCCGGAGTGCTCGCGACGACCATCGCCCTCTCGGCCGGGCTGGCCTTCGGGCAGTCGAAGGCCGCGGACTGCAAGGGCCGCGCGCAGGCGCCGGAGCGGGTCGAAGGTCAGGTCGTGAACGTGGACCAGGACTCGGGCAAGGTGACGATCCGTGAGAAGAACGGCAGCACGCACGAGTTTCAGGCGAACCCGGAGACGCTACACGACATGAAGCCCGGTGATCAGATCGAGGCGAAGCTTCGCGAAGCGCCGAAGTGCTGAGCCGCGCCGTGCGCTAGAATCGCTCGCGTGGCAGCGACGCCTGACGATCCGTGCGGCGCGACGATCGCGGAGCTCCAGGCGGCCATGCAGGACGGGCGCCTGACTTCCGTTCGTCTGACCGAATCGTTTCTGCAGCGTGTCGCGACGTACGACCGCAGCGGCCCGCGGCTCAACGCCGTGCTCGAGGTGAACCCCCAGGCGGGTGAGATCGCCGACGCGCTCGACCGGGAGCGCGCCTCGGGCCGGGTCCGCGGGCCGCTGCACGGCGTTCCCCTCTTCCTCAAGGACAACATCGCCACCGCCGATCACCTGCACACCAGCGCGGGCTCGCTCGCCCTTCGCGACTGCGTCGCCGCCCGCGATGCGTTCCTCGTGACGCGTCTGCGTGAGGCCGGCGCCGTCATCCTCGGCAAGACCAACATGACGGAGTGGGCCAACTTCATGACGACGGGCATGCCCGCCGGCTACAGCTCGCGCGGCGGTCAGGTCATGAACCCGTACGATCCGGTGCTGAGTCCCGGCGGCTCCAGCAGCGGCTCAGCCGTGGCCGTCACGGCCAACCTGTGCACGGTCGCGGTCGGCACCGAGACCTCGGGCTCGATCCTGAGCCCGGCCAATCAGAACTCGATCGTCGGTATCAAGCCGACCCTCGGGTTGATCTCGCGCTCTGGGATCATCCCGATCGCCGCGAGCCAGGACACGCCGGGCTCGTTCGGGCGCACGGTGGCCGACGCGGCGGTGCTCCTGGGCGCGATGACCGGTGTCGATCCGCGGGACCGGGCGACCCGCGCGAGCCGCGCCCATGGTCGCCGCGCCCACGCGGCGGCCCTCGATCCGCCGGGGCTCGAGGGCGCCAGACTGGGCGTGCCGAGGACGCCGTTCTTCGACGCGCTAGGCGCCGCCGATGCTTCGGTGATCGACGCGGCACTGCAGGCGTTGCGCGGCCTTGGCGCCGTTCTCGTCGATCCCGTCGACATCCTCACGGCCCGTGAGGCGGCGGAGTTTCGCTCCAACGTGTTGCTTTACGAGTTCAAGCGGGATCTGAACCGCTACCTGGCTGATCTCGACGGGACATCACCGATTCGGTCCTTGCGTGACGTGATCCGCTACAACGAGGCGCATCCCCGCGAGATGCTGCGCTACGGGCAGGTCCACCTGCTCGCGGCGCAGGCGGCGAGCGGCGTGCGGTCCGCGGCCTACCGTTACAGTCGCGCCGAAGATGTCCGGCTCGCGAAGACCGACGGCGTCGATCCCGTGATGGAGCGCGCCGGGCTCGACGCCCTCATCTTTCCCGGGTGGTCGGGCGCCGCCATCGGCGCCAAGGCGGGCTACCCCAGCGTGATCGTGCCGGCGGGCTACACCGCCGCCGGAGCCCCCGTGGGCCTGACGTATCTCGGCCGCGCGTGGAGCGAGCCCACGCTGATCCGCCTGGCCCGCGCGTTCGAGCGCGGAACCGGTCATCGCCGCCCGCCCCCGAACATCGCCTGAGCGCAGGGGCTCGTGGCGCTCCGCTATAATCCCGCGATATGACACCCGAGGAATGGTTCGAGGCGCTGACCGCCGAGCTGCTCGCCCGGAGCCCGTTCCGGCGCTCCGACTACTTCAAACGATTCGCCGACGGCGCGCTGAGCCGCGAGCAGGTCTGGGGGCACGTCGCCCAGCACTATCTCCTGGTCGCGTGGTTCCCGCGGATCTTCAGCGGCATTCACGCGCGGTGCGACGACCTCGAAGTACGCAAGGACTGCGCGCGCCATCTGCTGGTCGAGGACCTCGGCTACTTCGAGGGCCGGGTGGGGGGGACGCCCGACCACGACGAGATGTTCCGGCGGATCGGCGACGATCTCGGCTACCCGCGCGAGGCCTATGACGCGATCGTCGCCGTCCCCGAGATGGCCGCGATCATCGAGTTCTTCCGCCGCCTGGCCCACGATGTGCCCTGGAGCGCCTCGCTCTGCGCGACGGCGCTCCTGGAAGAGGAGGTCGTGGAGATCGCCCAGACCGTCGGCCGCGCGCTCGTCCAGCACTACGGCGTGCGCCCGGAGTGGGGCGGCCTGAACTACACCGCGCATGAGGCGATCGAGAAGGAAGAGTCGGGCGAGACGCAGAAGATCATCTTCAAGCACCTGCGCACGCGCGCCGACCTCCACGCCGCCGAAGCCGCGATGCGCGAGATGCACCGGCTGCTCGAGGCGTACGCCGACGGGCTCACGCGCCGCTACGCATCCTGAGGCGGTCGACGCCGGACCGGCCAGGAGCGTCGCGACCGCGACCAGCGCCGACAGGGTCGTCGACGCGTGAGGCCGAAGCCGCCGACGAGGCTCGGCAACAGCGGCGAGAGTCCGAGCATCCCGAAGGCGCCGGCGCCGTACGACCCGGTCAGGACGGCCAGGGGTACCAGCGCCGGCGAGACGCCGTCAGGACTTCAGCGCAAACTTCTGGAACGTGTGGCAGGTGGCGGGGACGTGACCGCGGCTGCCCGCGAAGGTCCACGTCACCTCGCTCACGTAGACGTCGCCGTGCGAATCGACCCCGATTCCGTGCGGAGCAGCGAAGCTTCCGGCCGCGACGGGATCGGGCCCACCCCAGCGCGCGATCACGCGTCCGTCCCGGTCGTAGACGCTGACGCGGCCGGAGCGGATCTCGCCGGCGGGTCCGTAGCGGTGCGACGTCTGCCCGGGCTGCCACCAGAGCTCGGAGACGTAGGCGCGCCCCTGGCTGTCGAACACCAGGTGAGTCGGCCGACGGGTGTCGGTCCACTCGGCCAGATACTCGCCGTCGGGGCTGAAGATCTGAATCCGATCGTTCTCGCGATCGCAGACGAAGACGCGCCCGTCCGCGGCGACCGCGATGCCGTGCGGCAGGAAGAACTCACCGGGACCCTGACCCGGCACGCCCCACGACCGCTTGAGCTCGCCGGTCGGTGAGAACAGGTGGACGCGGCAGTTGCCGTAGCCGTCGGACACGTAGAGATCGCCGCGGGGACCGACCGCCAGATTCGTGGGGCGGTTGAAGGGGCCGCCGGCCCGCTTGACGGTCGCGGTGTTCTTGCCGTCGTAGCCGGTGTCGGACGGGGTGTTCATGGTGCCGAGGGTCATCAACAGCTTGCCCTGCGGCGTGAACCGCCGCACGGTGTGGTTGCCGTCGTCCGAGCAGTAGAGCGTGCCGTCGGGCGCGACGGTGATCCCGTGTGTCCGCAGGGTGAACTGCCCCTCGCCCCACGAGCTCTGGAAGTTGCCCTTGCGGTCGTAGACGATGATCGGGTGATCGCCGCGGCAGATCAGGTACACGCGATCCTCGCCGTCGACGGCCACGCCCGCGACGTCGCGATGCGCCCATCCTGACGGCAGCTGCTCCCAGCCCTCGACGACTCCGTAGCTCATTGCGCTCGCCATGGCATGACCTTTCTCTTATCGCGTTCACACCCGCTCGTAGGAGAGTCGCCGTACCTTGTCCATGTTCGTGCCCTCGATGCGGATCAGCCGCGTCGGGCCTTCGCGCCGCGGCGAGTGCAGGTCCCCTTCGTTGTAGACGTACGCCATGCCCGGCTTGAGCGTGTAGCTCCGGACGTGACGCACCTTGCCGGGCGTGTCGGGGCCGGCCGGATGGACGAGCGCCCAGTCGTTCATGATCGTCTCGCCGCGCGCTTGGCCGTAGATCGCCCACGACGGCCCGTGATCGTGCGGGTTGCTCTCTTTGACGCCGTGGTACACGTGGGCGAGGATGCAGAAGCCGAGCTTCGGATCTTCGTAGAGGATCTTGCGCTCTGGCACGTCGTCGCCGACGTATGTGGCGATGAACGCGTCGTCCTTCAGGACGTTCTGGACGATCTCGCAGACCTTCTTGCGCCCCGACGGCCCGGGCTCCTCGGTGAGCGCGCGCTGACAGGCGGCGCCGAACTGCTCCAGAGTCCAGCTCATCGTGTGACCTCCTCGGTTGTCAGGATTTCTCCTTATTGCGCACCTCGGCCGGCGAGGCCCCAGCCCCGCGACGGCCTGCGGCGCGCCCTACCACGGGCGAGGCGCGCGCAGGAGCCGTCCGGGCAGCGCCCCGGTCGGCTTGCCGTCACGCAGCACGACCTCACCATTCACGACGGTTGCGGCGATCCCACGGGCCTTCTGCACGAGGCGCCGCGCCCCGGCCGGCAGGTCGTGGACCACCTCGGGCATCTCCGGCGCGATCGTCTCCGGATCGAACACCAGGAGATCGGCGGCCATGCCCTCACGGATCAGGCCGCGATCGCTGAATCCCCAGTGAGTGGCCGGCTCGAAGCTCAGCATCCGCACGCCCTGCTCGAGCGTGAGCGCCTGCTGGCCCCGCACCCAGTGGCTGAGCAGGTGGGTCTGGAGCGAGGCGTCCATGATCTGCGAGACGTGGGCGCCCGAGTCCGAGAACGTCACCACCGTGTGGGGGTGCTTCATCAGCTCGAGGGCGTGCTCTTGATTCTCGTTGGCGAGCGGCTGGAGGAAGAAGCGGTCCAGATCCTTCTCGAGGGCGAGGTCGATCATCGCCACGACCGGGTCGACGCCGCGCTGGCGCGCGACCTCGGCGACGGAGCGGTGCGGACCTTCGGCCGTGTCCATCACGAAGATCCATTCGTACGACGTCACCCGCGCCTCGGCGCCGATCGGTTTGCGTTCGTCACGCTCGCGCGCGGCTTCGACCAGGCGGCGCCGCGTCTCGGGGTCGCGCAGCCCGCGCTTCTGCTCCTCGAGCGGCAGCGCGCGCAACTCACGCCACACCGGGAGCCGATCGAATGGGAGATTGGTCTTGAACGAGAGCACCACGGAGAGCGCCCGGCTGTGCACCTGGGCGAACATGCGGCCGCCCGCCGCCGCCGTCTCCTCGAGCAGCCCAAGATAGACCCGCCAGAGGTCGGGCTCCTCGCGGCGGCTGAAGAGCCCCCACGTGATCGGTCGCCCGGTCTCCACCGCCAGATCGCGGAGCCTCACGTGATAGTCGCGCAGGCGCGCCGGATCGCCGCCGGTGCGCTCGCCGGCGAGCTCGAAGATCCCCGTGTTCAGATCGCCCATGACCGAGACGAGTCGGCGAATCTCCTGCCAGGAGGCCAGGCGGCTCGCGACCGGGCGCCGGTCGGGCGTCTCGTGGCTCGGCGAGCGCGAGGTCGTGAAGCCGATGGCGCCGGCGCGCAGCGCGTCGCGCAGCTCGCGCTCCATCGCGCGCAGGTCGTCCTCGGTCGCTTCCTTCTCGAAGGCGCGCTCACCCATCACGTACGTGCGCAGGGCCGAGTGACCGATGTAGCCCGCGTAGTTGATGCCCTTGGGCAGCCCATCGACGCGATCCAGGAACTCGGGGAAGGTCGTCCACGTCCAGTCGATGCCCGCGTCCATCGCCGCGCCGGCGATGTCCTCGGCGCGCTCGAGATTGCGCACGACCAGATGACGCTCGGCCTTGCCGCAGGGGGCGAGCGTGAAGCCACAGTTGCCCATCACCACGCTGGTCACACCGTGCCAGCACGAGCAGGTCCCGAGCGGATCCCAGAAGATCTGGGCGTCCATGTGCGTGTGCCCGTCCACGAAGCCGGGCGCCACCACGTGGCCGTCGGCATCGAGGACCTCACGCGAGGCCTCGCGAATGCGGCCGATGGCCGCGATGCGTCCGTGTCGCACCGCGACATCACCCCGGTAGCGGGGCAGGCCGGATCGTCGACCACCGTGCCGTTCTTGATCAGCAGGTCGTAGGGCATCGACCGGGCCTCCTTGGCGGGCTAGGACATCCGTGCGCGTATCCTACGTCAGCAGGTGGCCGGTCGCCAGGCGAAGATTGGGGGACGATCGAGAGACGGAGACGAGCGAACGCGAGGTTAGGCGGCGTCGATTCCGGAAAGACGATCGTAACTGACCGCGACCTGTCCGCTGCCGTCCTGGTCGACCAGGAGGCCTTCGCGGGTCAGATCGACGAGCGTGCCGACGATCGGAGCCCGCGCGTTCATGATGGACAGAGACACGCGCCGTCCCTTGTAGACGACCGCCTCTCCCATCCAGAGCTTCGCCATGGCATGGCTCAGGTCGTCGACCTCGCGGATCGCCCCGAGCCCGGGCACCGTCGTCGCGGCGGGCGCCGCCATGGGCGCGTGATTTACCAGGACGGGCTCGGGCGGCCGCGCGACGCGAGGAGCGATCGGGACGACCGGAGCGACGTGAGGGGCCGCGGCGGGGGAGGGGGCACTGGCCACGCGCGGCTCGGCGGTCGCGCGCGCACCCTGAGCGACCACGCGGCCGAGCGCCGAGATGAGGTCCGACATCTGCCCCATCAGCCGTCGGAAGATGTAGAAGCCGAACAGCGCCACGCCGAGGGCCAGGCCGAGGCCGACCTGCGATTGCTGCTGGTTGAGCGCGCCGATCCGGTGCAGGGTCAGCACGAAGATCAGCAGGGGAAGGACCGTCGTCACGGCGAACACGGCCGAGGCCGCGTGGCGGAGCGAGTTCGACTTGGCGCCTGGTCGAGACGGCGGCGCCGAGGCCTTGCGCGCGACGGGGTGAGCTGACACGACGGCCATCACGTTCAATCGTAGGCGAGGGGGGTCCCCCGGCCTCTAGAAAAACGGAAGACCTCTCTCCAGGCCCGCGAGCCGGCGGGAGTGAGGTATCGTGGGGGGCCGAAGGAGGGTTCCGATGAGCGACATGAAGGTCGACACGGTACGGTCTTCGAACAGTGGGGTGGTCGGTCGAGCCCAGAGCGAGGCGCGGGGCTATCGGCTCGTCCTCGACTCGTCGTCCAGGGCTCAGCCCGACGCGTTCACGAACAGCGAGGCGTTCCTGGCCGGCGTCTCGTCCTGCGGCGTCACGCTGATCGAGGGGCACGCCAAGGACACGGGCGTGCCCATGCGGTCCATCCAGGTCACCATCGAGGGCGCGCGCACAGCGGCCGAACCCAACCGTTTCGCCACCGTCACGATGACGTTCGAGATCGCCGGCGTGAGCGCCGCGCAAGCCGACGAGCTCGTCGCGACCTATCGCGGGCGTTGACCCCTCTACCGCACGGTCGCGGGCGCGACCGACGTGAAGGTCCAGGTGGTAGCCCTTCCATGACGACGTGGTGAACAGGCGGCGATGCGCGTGGGCGCGGGGGACGCTGGATCGCCGCTATCACGACCAGGAGTGGGGCGTGCCGGTCCATCGGGACCGGCGGCTCTTCGAGATGCTGATCCTCGAGGGCGCCCAGGCGGGCCTCAGCTGGTCGACGATCCTAAAAAAGCGAACCGCGTACCGCAAGGCGTTCGATCGCTTCGATCCAACGAAGGTCGGGCGCTATACGGCGACTCGAGCGCGCCGCCTGATGAACGACCAGGGGATCGTCCGCAATCGGGCCAAGATCGCGGCGACGATCAACAACGCCCGCGCGTTCCTCGCCGTGCAACGCGAGCACGGCAGCTTTCACGAATACCTGTGGCGGTTCGTCGACGGCCGACCCATTCAAAACGCGTGGCGTCGCCACGGTGAGTGCCCGGCGGAGACGGATGTGTCACGGGCCCTCAGCCGCGATCTGCTGGCGCGCGGCTTTCGGTTCGTGGGGCCGACGATCTGCTACGCTTTCATGCAAGCCGTGGGCATGGTGAACGACCACACCCGCGACTGTTTTCGGTGGCGCGAAGTTCAGCGGCTCGCGCGGCGTCCCCGATGAGCTGGAGAGACGACAATGGCTGACAAGCGGCGGGTGCGGGTCGCCTCCGTGGGCGACATCCCTGGTGGTGAGGGGCGCGTGATCGAGGCCGAGGGCAAGACGCTGGCGGTCTTCAACGTCGACGGCGCCTACTACGCCCTCGACAATATGTGCGCGCATCGCGGGGGACCGCTCGGCGAGGGCGACCTCGACGGCAAGGTCGTGATGTGCCCCTGGCACGCCTGGCGCTGGGACGTCACGAGCGGCGCTAACGTCAACAACCCTGCCGTGACGGTGGCCTGCTACCCGGTCGCCGTCGAGCACGGCGCGATCTTCGTCGACCTGCCCTGAGGATCGCTCGTGGAGTTCCTGCTCTCCTCGCCGCCGCTCGCCATCGGCGTGGCGGTCGCCGCCGGCATCGGGCTCGTCTTCGGCTGGATGAACTACCAGCGCTGTCCACACTGCGGGCATCTCGTGCGTCGTGCGGGCCAGGGGTGGCGGCGCTGCGGCGCGTGCGGGCGCCAGTATCGCCGCGGGCTCCGCATCCGATGACGGCGCCGGGCCCGCGTTCTCTGGAGGTCCGTCCATGACGCTCCCGTCACCCCGAACGCTGCTCATGGCCGCCGCCGCGTTCCTCGCCGCGGGCCTGCTCGCCGTCGGCGGCTGGTTCTGGCACTCGTCGGGCCAGCATCGCGCGATGTCCGCCTATGCGGCGGCGCTGACGCAGGCACAGTCGGCTCAGGGCCCGCAGGCGGCGCCCGACGCCCGAGAGGCCGCGATCCGCGGGCTCGAGTCCGCGCTCACGCAGTACTCCTCGGGTTCCGGCGCCGCCGAGGTGGCCTACCAGCTGGGGAATCTCCGCTTCGAGGGCCAGCAATACAGCCAGGCCCGCGGCGCCTGGGAGCTGGCGGTCGCGCAAGGCGCGACGCGCACGCTCAAGGCGCTGAGCCTCGGCGGCGTGGCCTACACGTGGGAGGCCGAGCGCAACTATCCGAAAGCCGTCGAGGCGTTCAAGATCGCGCTGACGGGCATCGGCCCGAAGGATTTCTACTACGAGGAGCTGCTGCTGGGCCTCGGCCGCACGCAGGAGCTGGCCGGCCAGAAGGCGGAGGCGATCGCGACCTACCGGCGCGCACTCAGCGAGCTGACGCAGAGCCGCCGCGCCGAGGAGATCCGCGCGCGTCTGGCGGCCCTCGGCGCTTAGCCGATCGGGCCGGCCGTACTTCCGATAAGAAGGATTATGTAAAGTTCAAGAAAGGCCTGCAGGCGCGACCGGGATCTCGAGGCGTCTCCCTTCCCCCGGTTACCCGGGGATGTGGGCTTCTTCGGGCAGTTCGGCCCACTTCGGCGTCCACACCGGGACGGTCAGGCCGAACTTCTCGCAGAGGTCCTTCACTTCCGACGCGAACGCGTGGCGGACTTCGTCGTTGTCACGGAGCTTGAGCTTGAGGCGTCTATAGACCTGATTCTTCGGTGATCCGGGCCGACCGAAGATGTTCATCGTGCGGATGAACCACCTGTTGAACGTCGCCTGGGCCTCGTCGTGGGTCTGGCGGTCCCCGGCGAGCTTCTTCACCCAGTACTCGCCGTGACGGATGTGGAATTTCTCTTCCTTGAAGATCCCGTCGATCGCGCGCACCCAGGGGCCGTAAGAGCACTCGCGCACGTCCTCGAGCTGGTGACCGGCGCCGCGGTCCATGCAGAAATTGAAGAAGACGAAGTCGGCCCAGGTGTCGATCGGGTAATAGAAGATGTTGACGCGCTTGTCGCTCGTGATGCGCGCGGTCCCGATGTCCGCGGTCGCCTCGATCCGCATCGTGAGGAGCTGGTCGTGCTGGCGCACGTGGGTGTCGACGTCGAAGCCGAGGTCGGCCAGGAGCCCGTACATGACCGTGGCGTGGCGGAGCTCGTCCTTCACGATCTGGGCGACGACGTGCTTTTCCTCTACGGTCGGCGCCTTGGTGATCCAGGGCACGTAGCCGTAGCCGCCGGCCAGCTCGGAGTCCGCTTGCATCGTCAGCAGGTGGACGAGGGTTTCCCGATATTCGGGCGTCATCTCCTCGGCCGACTCGAGCCTGACGCCGCCGGTGATCTTCGCCATCATGTCCGTGGCCGGATCGCTCATCCCGTGCCCTCCCACGCCCTCAGAATACTCCACCGCGCTCGATGACGCGCACGGCCTTGCCCTCCGACCGTGGCGGCGTCCGCGGCGCGACGATCGTCAACTCGACGCTCAGGCCGATCGCCGTCTGGAGACGATCGGCGACGCGACGCCGGAGCGTCGCGATCTCCCGGTGCTCCAGGCTGAATCCACCGCAGCGGGCGACCAGCTCGGGCGCCGGCTCGACCTGGACCTCGAGCCTCGCCAGCGTGGCGGCGCGGTCGACCACGAGCTGCCAGAAGCCCGAACGGATAGTTCGAGCTGCAGACGCTCGCGCCCCGCGCGACATCGTCTCGGCCTCGCGGTTCCAGATCACGGCGGCGGGTCCTCGAACCCGTGCTCACGGCGCAAGCGCCGGATCTCGTCGCGGATCAGCCGCTCGGCGATCGGCGGCACGACCTCCCGCGCGACCTCGCGGACGATGCGCTCGACCGCCGCGCGCACCTCGTCGTCGCCGGCGCGCGCCACCGAGGTCTCGGCCGCACGCACCGTCGCCTCCCGCGCCGCCCCCTCGCCCGGGTCCCCGAACCCGTGCGCCCGAAGCGCGGTCCGGATCGCCTCGAGCAGTGCCGCGCCGCTCAGCTGGTCGAGCTCGAGCGCGCCATCCACCGGCACGTCCGCCGGGGCGCTTTGCCCGTCGCGCAGCAGGAAGAACACCGGGACCTGGCGGAAGTGCGGCGCGGCCTTGAGCGTGCGGACGACGTCGACGCCGGAGACGCCGGCGCCTGGCAAGTCGGGGTC
>Ga0209376_1003117_pt1 | contig 15224 bp, 9 predicted proteins | sample GraSoiAngelo_134_FD_185891 | JGI IMG/M metagenome (GOLD analysis project Ga0209376, IMG submission 185891) | Grasslands soil microbial communities from the Angelo Coastal Reserve, California, USA - 14_0929_05_30cm (SPAdes) (version 2) | ecosystem: Environmental > Terrestrial > Soil > Grasslands ... | reverse complement strand
TTAACCAGACTGATGTGCCCCTCGTGCAGGTAGCCCATGGTGGGCACAAAACCAATCGAAGTCCCTCGTCTTTTCCATCGCAGCGCCACCCGCTGCATCGTCGACACCGAAGTCACGATTCGCATAACGGCAAGTTAGCGGCGGGAGCAAGATTCTGTCGAGCCGTCAGACGGTCGCCGGGCGCGAGCGGAGGCTCGTAGCGCAGCCATCCTGGCTGCGAGTTCTGCGGGCATCCTTGCCCGCAGAACCCTTGGGCGGCGGTGATGCCGCCCGAACCGGCAGGCGAGACGCCTGCCCTACGTTGTCAGCGTCGCGGTTCATGGCTCCGATACGCGTCCAACTTTTGCAGATCCTCCTATCCATGACCCGAGTGGGGCGAGACTCCGTCGAGCCCTAATTTCTATCCATTAGAGACCAGGGTTCGACGGAGTCTCACCCCACCGTTCGCGGGCGCAAGGCAGGTGAAAATTCAGGGAGTTGTCACGGAAGAACCATCACGCGGTAAAAACGCTTCGCCGCAGCTTGGGTCGTGCTGTCGAGCTTCAGGCCCGTTGCGCTGGCGGCGACGACATCGCCGGGAAGGTCCGTCCAGTCCTGGTCTTCGATTCCGTTTTTGTATTGCACGCGATACGTTCGTCCGGGCACGGCGTTCCAGAGCACCACCAAACTATCGACGGGGTTTGAACTCGAAAGCGTAAACGCGCGGAAGATGGAAGCGTTTTCCGTCGGGTTTGTCCCCGCCCGAAACTCGGCCAAATCGCTGAGGCCGTCACCGTCAAAATCACCGCTCCCGTCGCGAGACAAATCGCCGAAGTAAGCCATCTCCCAATCGTCCGCCATGCCGTCCCCATCCGCATCTCCGGCACTCAGTCGAAATACAAAGATGTCCTTGGCCTCGTTGAAATCTCCAACCGTAAGGTCGGAAGAATAACTTTCAAACACGACCACATTGCCGTCCGCGCTCAGGACGGGATTGGCCGACAACCGGTTGCTGCTGGCTGAGCCGTTGAAATTGACACTCAGCAACAGCGTCGTTCCCGCAACCAGATCGCGGAGGAAAACGTCCGTGAACCCATTGGTGTCATTCGCCACTAGGTCGGAAGCCTGGCTCATGAAAACAACGTAACGACCATCGGGACTGATGAGTGGCGACGTGGATTTGCCGTTGCCGCTTTTGCTCCCGTCGAGGTTCACGCTGGCCAAGGCAACCGTGTTTGAAATCCGATCAAGAACGTAAATATCGGCAAGCCCGTTGGTGTCGTTGCCTGCCAGAACACTGGTGCTTTCGAATGCGATGAACCGGCCATCGGCGCTCACCGAAACCGCGGAAGCGCTGGTTACAATCAAGTCAACGGTGTGCAACGTCAGGTCGCAGAGGTAAAGGTTGGTTTGATTGAGAAACGCCGTGAAGTGCCCATCAGCGCTCAGCGCGGGCTGCCTGGCCCGATTCAATCCGCCGCCGTTGATCGAACCGCTGACGAGGATATTGCTCCTGGTCGCGGCGTCCCAAAGAAACAGGTTTGTGCCGAACACGATGTTCGTGACCAGATCAGTCGCGCTGCTCAGGAAAACCACGCGCGCGCCGTCGGCGCTAATCAAAGGATTCCAGGACAGTTTGTTGCCTCCGGCATTGCCTGCTTGATTGAGGCTCACCGGAACATTCGTGTCTTGGGTCAAGTCGCGAAGGTAAACCTGGCCGAGCGAACTGTTCGGAATCGCCGGGTCGGGCCAGGAACTTTGGAAGGCCAAATAACGGCCATTCGCGCTCCAGACCGGCGTCGCGGGGGCGCCGGGCTTGTTAGTCGGACTGACGCTGGTGATGAACCAGTTCGTGTGCTCAACCCGATCGTAAACGCACAAAGTAAATTGATTGTTCAGGCCGCTCACCAATGGAGGGTTCAGCCCGTTGGTTGCCACCTCGGTTCCCACGACCGCTTCAAAGGCGACCCGTCTGCCGTTTCCGCTGATCGCCGGTAGGCGCGCTGGCGCGAGGCTGAAGAGCATCGCCGGCGTCGACCCGCCGTTCCCGCCGCGCGCATCCAACAAAAAATTCGCGTTGAGCCACTCATTCGATCCGGTGATCAAATCCCGCACAAAGACATCGCTCGTGCCGTTGGTGTCGCCGATGGTCAGGTTGGACGCAAAACTTTCAAACGCGATGAAACGACCATTGGCGCTCATTGAATTGGGGGTCAACTGGCTCATGGCGTTGCCGGTGAGCGAATCCAAAAGGGAATCACGGCGGGAAATCAATTCGACTAAATCATTCGCCAGTTCGCGCGCGAAGATGTTCACAACGCCGCGGGCACTGTTCGCCAACTGGTCGCCGGCCGCAGCTTGAAACGCGACGACCTGGCCATCCTCGCTCAACGCCGGGAACCGGGCGGAACCGACCCGCGTGCGCGTGCCGGTAGCTTGATCAAAAATATACGTGCCTGGCAGATAAGTAAAAGTCGTCGAACCGCTTTCGCTGGAGCCGCCCTTTGGCGCGGTGATCGTTTCGTCGCTGCCTTCGCTCTGGAAGACAATCCAGCGACCATCGCGGCTGATCGAAATCGGCAAGGCGCTGCGTTCATTGCTCGTCGTCGTCCAGTTGGTGAAGGTCACCGAATCGCCGTTGGTTTGACCGGAGTGTAAACTTGCCAAAATGGTTGTGCCCATTTGCAAATCGCGCACGAATACATCCAACGCCGGAACGGCGCTGGTTGGAAGATTATCGTCACTCACCAGATCATTCGCCAGACTCTGAAACGCGACGTAACGGCCATCCGCGCTGATGACCGGCCCGAACGAACTGTTCGTGGGGTTAAACCCGCCCGTTTGATTCACGCTCACCAAAGCGGTCGTTCTCGCCACCAGATCGCGCACGTAAACGTTGCTTGTCACGAGCAGATTATTGACGACGAGATTGTTGGCCGGGCTTTGGAAGGCCACATATCGCCCATCGGCGCTCAGGGCTGGGGTGCTCGAGTTGTTATTGGCGGAGATGCCATTCGTGGCGACACTGACCAGGATGTTGGTGCGGTTCAACAAATCCCGCACAAAGACGTCGCTCTTTTGGTTGTTGTCGTTAGCAATCAGATTGCTGGCGGCGCTGGTGAAGGCCACCCAGCGCCCGTCGTCACTGATCCGCGCCGTGTCGGCAAAGACCGGTCCTCCGCCCAGCGCGCTGGCAGAGCCAAAACGATCGCGCGTGACCAACGTCGTGACACCGGAAACCAGGTCGCGAACAAACAAGTCACTGGCGTTGTTGAGATCGTTCAAAGCGAGATTGCTCGCCCGGCTCTCGAACAGAACAAAGTGTCCGTCGGGAGTCATCACTGGCCAGGACGAAGCCTGATTGCCCGGCGACACGCCGTCGAGTGAAACGCTCACGCGTATCGTCGTGCCGGCGACGAGATTGCGCACGAAAATGTCCGAAGCATTGTTGGTGTCGTTCGCGACGAGATCGGTGGCCGAGCTTTCAAAGGCGACAAACCGCCCATCCGCGCTGATGGAAGCGGCCAGGGAACCACCGTTCCCGCTGCGCGTGCCGTCGCGGTTCACGCTCACCAGAATCGTTTTGCCGAGGGTTCGGTCCCGCACGAAGACGTCAAACGTGCCGTTGCTGTCGTTGCGAACCAGATTGTCCGCACGGCTAACGAAAACGACGAGGCGCCCGTCCGCGCTAACGCCGGCGTCGTGGCAATCGGCCGCCGCGCTTTCAACAGTGACGGCGGGAACGGGGACTGTTTGCGCCGCGCGGCCATTTTGGCCGGCGCCGAGCCACACCAGCGCGAGCAGAGCAACCGCCAACATTACTTGTGGTTTAAAGAAGCTTTTCATTGAAGTGATGCCGGCAGGAAGATTTGTCGTTAGACTCAATGCAGATAGGTGGTAACGCTTTGAAGCCAGGCGACGTCAAGGTTGCGCGGCGAAGAAACATTCAGGCTCAGGCTGTTATTGTAGTGCGGGGGCGGAGTAGTGCGTGGATCAACCCACTGGCGGTACCGCACACTCCCGTCCGCGAAGCTCAGATTGGCGCCGAGATAGTGGTAGGCTGCGGGATAGTCAATGATCCGGGTCGCGGGTCCGGTACTGACCATGTCAACATACAACATTCCGTCGTTGATGCTGTCGGGGTGTTCTTCTATGAACACGAAAGTTTGATCGGGCTGGCGAACCTGGGAACGGTTCGTCGCCATTTGAAACGCGCCGGTCGGGCTGCCTATCCATCCGGAAGCGCCGTCTCCAATCCAGGCGTTCATTGAATAGCTTCGTACCCGCAACTGGCCCCGAACCGAGCTCACATCGTCAGGGCAGTGGTAAATCTCCACCGCCTTGTTGTACGGATACAACTTCGCCTGCGTGATTTTCGACAGGTTTGTGGCATCTGTGCCTGAATAATCCAGGAACCCGGTCACCCAATTGTTCGTCACTGGGAACGGGTCCGACCGATTCGGCGCCAGTCTGCCGAGATTGTCGTCCGCATACATCAGCCAGGAAAGGGCCAGCCGGCGCAGATTGTCCGCGCACAAGGCGCGATGTGAATTGCCTTTGTTATGCGCGAAGGCGGAGATTTGCAGGAGAAGCAGCAAAGACAAAACCCCAAGAGCCATCAACAGATCAGAGAATGAAAAACCGGCCGCCGCTTTTTGCCAGCCACTGCCGCGCACGAACAATTCCTGTGATTCAGGAAGAATCCTCATGAGCGTGCCGTTTCGGTGAAAGCAATTCGGTGGATAGCTCATTTGCGGCAAGTACTCACACTCTTCAGCCAGGTGACGTCCGGGCCTCTGATGGGTGGGAAGATCGGACCGATGGTTGCTGGTATGTTGAGCCATTGGTGATAGACTACGCTGCCGTCAGCAAAACCGAGATTGGCGCCCGAATAGTGGTAAGACGCGGGATAGTCAACCAGGGAGGCCGACGCGGACATATCAACGACGAATAATCCGTCGTTGATACTGGCCGGATGCTCTTCGATAAAAACAAACGTCTGGTCCGGCTGCCTGATCCGGGACCGATTGGTCATGATTTGGAAGCCGCTGGTCCACTCGGATGTCCCATCACCCACCCAGCCGTTCATCGAATAACTCCGGATGCGCAACTGGCCGCGGTAAGCGCTGAGATCGTCCGGGCATCGATAAATCTCCACCGCCTTGTTATAGGGGTACAACTTTGCCCCGGTTATCATGGCCACGTTTGTGTTGTCAGTGCGGCTGGCAAAGTCGAGCCAGCCAGCAACCCAATTGTTGGTGATTGGGAACGCGTCCGACCCATTCGGCGCCAGCCTGCCGCAATTGTCGTCGCCGTACATGAGCCAGGAAAGAGCCAGGCGCCGCAGGTTGTCTGCGCAGAGAGCGCGATGGGAATTGCCTTTGGTGTGGGCCAGTGCCGAGAATTGCATCAAAGCCAGCAACGTCAACACTGTCAGCATCGCCAACAGATCGACACGCGAAAATGCCGCGTCTTGTCCCTGGGAACGTGAGACCCCACACTTCACCTTGGCTCCTGACATGACTACGTATTGATTGGAAGGCTTATACCCTGAACCTCCTCGCTTCGCAAGCCAATTTAAAGTCACCGGCCCGATGCGGGCGTATCTTCAAAGTACCACCGTGAGTGACTGGCGTGCGATGGAACGCGGGGCTTGGAAGCCCCGCGAACTTGCAGCCGGGACGGCTGTGCTACGTAGCGCAGGCCTCCGGCCTGCGAGTTCCGGCGGCTTCCAGCCGTCCGGTTCGGTGGTGCTGCCGTCCGATGCGCCCAAACAAAAACGCGAAGGCTTTTGACCTTCGCGTTTTCAGCGCGATGAAAATAGCGATGCTATTTTTGAACGAACTGAATGCCCGTGCCTCGCGGCATTTCGTCCGCACATGGCTGGTTGGTAGGCGCGTCGGGCGCCCGCTCATTCGGCGCCACCAGTTTGTTCGCCAGCAAATATGTCTCAACTTCATCCCCGCTGATGTCCTCCACGCATGGGCTGAGCATTTGACCGCTCTTCTCGATCATCTCCTGGCGCTGGGCCGGATCGTTGATGATGTCGCGGTCTTCGTACGGCAGATCGTATTTCTTGAGCACCGCACGCACGCCGTTGCTCCAGCCGCACGATGGTTTCAGATAGGCAATGATTTTCGGTTTGTTCATAGTTTTCAAAATTCCGCCCATAAACTGCCATAGTCCGGTCGTTTGGCAATACTTTCCTTTGCCGGTTAATTCCCTCCGCCTCGGCGGCTGCGCGGAACCAGTTTCCGATTGCGGATTACAGATGACCGATTGTTAAATCCGTCATGCCGCTGAACGTCTTGATCGTCCCTGACAAATTCAAGGGCACGCTTACGGCTCAGGCCGCCGCCGAATTGATTGCCGAGGGATGGCATGAGGCGCGCCCTCAAGACAAACTGGAACTGTTGCCCATGAGCGACGGGGGCGACGGTTTTGGCGAGGTTCTGAGCCGGCTGTTGGATGTGCAAGAGCAAACGATTGCGACTCTGGACGCGGCGCACAGCCCGCGGGAAGCAAAATGGTGGTGGGACCCGAAGGCCAGGACCGCGATCATCGAATCGGCCAAAATCATCGGGCTGGCACTCCTGCCTCCCAACAAATTTCATCCGTTCGATCTGGACACCTACGGTTTGGGGGCCGCGCTGCAGTCGGCCGCCGACATCGGCGCGAAGCACTGCCTAATGGGCATCGGCGGCAGCGCCACCAACGACGGCGGCTTTGGCCTCGCGCGCGCGCGCGGGTGGATTTTTCTGGACGAGCACGAGCACCAGATCGAACAGTGGCGACAATTGTCCTCATTGCAGTCGATTTATCCGCCAGCACCGCAAAAAGACCTGCCCGATCTGCTCGTGGCGGTCGATGTCCAGAATCCGCTGCTTGGCGCGACCGGCGCCACCCGTGTTTACGGGCCACAGAAGGGACTCCGACCCGAAGATTTTGAGCACGCAGAAAAATGTCTCAGCCAGTTGGCCGAAGTGGTCGAGCGGGACCTGCGTTTGGACGTAGCGGCGGAACCCGGCACCGGAGCGGCCGGTGGACTCGGTTTTGGTTTGCGTTGTTTCCTCAACGCGCGGTTGGATTCCGGTTTTGACATCTTCGCGCGTTACGCCCGATTGAAGGAACGCATTCGGGCGGCTCAATTGGTCATTACCGGCGAAGGCGCGATTGACGCGTCCACCCTGATGGGCAAAGGCGTCGGCGAAATCGCCAAAATGTGCCACGAAGCTGAGGTACCTTGCATGGCCCTGGCGGGCACCTATGGCAGTTCCGAACAGATGGAACAGCGTGAACACTGTTTTGCCCGGATATTCGGCATGTCACCGCATCTGACGACAACGGAACTCGCCATGCGCGATCCCGGGTTTTGGCTGCCGCGTCTGGCAGCGGACGTGGCGCGAAACCACATCGACAAATGATAATCGGCTTGTCGCGGCCGGCACATCCTACTATGTTACCGGCGTGTTCCTGAAGCTCCGCCGCCCGCCCGGCATCGTTGCGACGATCCTTTCTCACCCGGCGTTGCCCGACAATCCAAAGAATTTCGCGGAGCGAAGCGGTGTCGGGCGTATCTCGATGCCACCACCATCGTGGAAGCCTCCGCTTCCTCTCCCTGCGAGGCACGAGCGGGGAGAGGGCTGGGGAGAGGGGCACCTTCCATTCGAATTGGCGCGGCTAACTGGAATCCCCTCTCCCTTACCCTCTCCCCACTCCTCCGTCGTGGTGAGAGGGAATCGACCAGCGGCAGGGTGGTGGTGTCAAGATGCGGCCAGCGGTGCCGGCCCAGGTGAAAAATAATTTTCAGTCATTCGTGACTGCGGTATATTAGGCGCGCCGTAATTGATGAACAAAAGGACGAAAATCGCGTTATACGTTTTGCTGGCGCTAAGCGCCTGCCTGTTCATCTGGCGTTTCCAGAGCAACTACGCGCGGTTGATGAAGGAAGGCGAAACAAAAACCGACACCGACCTGGTCAATATCAAGGTGCCGGATTACCAGAGAATGGCTGCGCCCGCCAAAACCGATTATCACCTCGGCGGCTGGGGCGCGGGAATGGTGCTCTCGCTGGTCGGACTGGGGCTGATGGTGGCCCATGACATTTCGGGTTTGGTCGGCGGCCGCGCGCTCAAAGTCATTTACAACGACGAAGGCGAAGGCATGGCCAATCCCGACTACGAAAAGGCCGAGGAGAAATGGGCCAACGGCAATTTCCTCGAAGCCATTCAACTCATGCGCGATTACCTGAAACAAAACCCGCGCGAACAACACGTCGCCTTGCGCATCGCCGAGATTTACGAAAAGGACCTCCAGAATTTTCTCGCGGCCGCCCTGGAATATGAGGAAGTCCTGAAACAGAAACTGCCGCCGGAACGCTGGGGCTGGGCGGCCATTCATCTCTGCAATCTTTACACCAGCAAACTGAATCAATCGGACAAAGCCATCGCCCTGCTCCAACGCATCGTCGCCGACTATGGCGCGACCGGTGCCGCGGAAAAGGCCCGCAAACGGTTGGCACAACTTGAAGACGAAGGCGTGGCATTGCCCTCCGCCGAACCGCCGCCCGCCCCGGCGGCGCCGGCTTCCAACCTTCCTCCAGGATTCGCGCCAAAGAAGTAAGCCAAGGTGGATCGTATGCGGGGAAGCAATTGCAATCTTTTCGGGAATAAATTGCCTACAAAACCCTGCTTCAGGTGAAGCAAAGTTTTGTAGGGCGACGTTGAGGCCTTTCGTAGTGCTGGTCTTTCGAACCGAAATCACTCGATCTTCACCCGATAAAACCTGGCCTTCGCCGCAGACAACGGCTCTAAGATATTGTACGGACCTAAAAAAGTTCCAACATGCGCCGGCAGGTCAAACCAGTCCCTCAGGTCCGCCGAAGCCTGGATCGTATATTGCGCGGAATCCAGCCCATGGATCCGGAGATTCAGTTCGCCACCTGCCGTGCGGGTGAAGCTCAGGACCTGGCCGGTGCCGGCGGGAACATCGAATGAAACGGTGTGCACCACCACACCGTCGGCCATGAAATGAAACTGATAACTGCCCGGCGGCAGCCCGCCCAGCGGCAAAACGTGTGAAGCGTTCGTGCTGACTCCGGCGCAGTTGGGGTCCGGCCGTTCGCTCAAGGTTTGGAAGAGTTCCTGCCCCTGGCGCGTGACCCCGCCGGTCGGCTCGACGATGACACAAGGATTGGTGACGGCCAACGTGTAGGGCAGATAGCTGATCCCGCCAACCGTCATGACGTTGCTCGACTGAATCTGTCCTTGCAGCGGCGTCACGAACACACCGTCGTTGAGCGCGACTAGAGAGATGTTCGTGCCATTCGTATTGACGTTGAACCGAAAGTCCGGAGTAAGGTTTTTAACTTCGACAGTGGCGAATCCGTTGCTCACGGCGCCGCCAACTTGCAGGAAATTGAACGTGTCACCCTGCTTCGGAGCGAAACCGTTCACGAACCGCAATTCGAGCGCGCCATCGAGTGTTGCCGCCTTCGAGACAATCAATTGACCGTAGTCGTTCGAATTCGTCCCGTAGATCGGGATGACCAGCCGCCCTTTGGCCGCCTGCTTATAGTTGCCGAGAATGGTCAGAGTGTTGGTTGAAGAACTGCCACCTTCTTTGCCCAGTCCGGTCCGCCCTTCTGCTTTTCGCAGGCCGCCCGTGTGACCCGGCGCGTTTTGCGGCGAAAGCGGTGGCAGTGGCACCTCCTGAACCAAAGAATCCGGCTCGACATAACCCCCGTCACCCACCTCGACGTCGTTCCCAAGCAAATAACCGAAGCCTCGGACGACACCATTGAGTCCGACAAAAACTCCGGCCTGCGCCTTGACAGTGCCGCCGAGCAGCGTGACGAAAGCTCCGGTGTTGCCATTACCGCCGACCTTCAAGCCGCCTGTATCCAATTCAGCATCCGCTCCCGCAATCTGAATCTCGCTCGGAGTCGTTCTTAACTCGCTGAAAACAAGGGTCAACCCCGGGGTCTCGACCAGGCCGCCACCCTCGATCACCAGTGTGCCGGCAGAATGACCGCCAACGTTGAAAAATGACAAGGTTGGGTCTGCCAGATCTGAAACAGTGAGGGTTGATCGCGCGTCCCCTGCGGCGTTGCTTCCGCTGACCGTCACGGTCCCGATACCGCTCGTTTCACCGATGTCGGCCTGCCCCGCTTCGACGAGGCCACCGCCTTCAATCGTCAATTCGCCCACTCCCGCGTCTCCGACATTCAGATAGCCCGTCGAGATTTCAGACGGCGCGGAGTTCGCGCCCACCCCGCTCACCTTCACCGACCCGGTCACCCCCGGCTGCCGTGCGATCCTGAGCGTAAGTGCATCGACCAACGCGCCGTCTTTCACCGCGAGTTGTCCAGTTCCCGCTCCGCCAACTTCCAGGGCGGCAACATGCCAGGCGGAAGGTCCCGCACCCGCCACCCCTTGAACGATGACCTTGTTTCCGAGTCCCGGTTGCTGGCCGATAAAAGCTCCATCGCTGTTCACCTGCCCGCCACTTTCGATGGTCAACTCGCCGGTTCCACCCGCCCCGATCGCAATGTTGCCCGTGGTCCAGACCGAACCGCCGCCATTCACTGTGGCCTTTCCGTGTCCCGTGCCGTTTCCGATGCGCGCCTCGGCGCTATGCACCAGAGACCCAGTGCCAATTGAAAGCGTGCCGTCTCCGTCCCTGCTGACTTCGATGCGACCCTGGTTGGTCCATTGCGCCGCCGTCAGGGTCACGGCCGAAGACCGGGTGGTGCCAATCCAGGCGTGCGAGCTCTTCAAAATACTGTTGTCGAGCGTCAGGCTCGCATCGTTGAGTTCAACCGAGGGTGGGATATCTTCCAACGATGCCGCGGTAAACTCGCCGCCGCGAAAGATCACGTTCCCGCAACTCAGAAACAGACGGTCTGCCTTCTCAGTCCCCAGATTGACCAGGTTATTTGCGCACGACGCGAAGAGAGCCGTGTCGCTCACTCTATCGGTCTTCTCCGGCACCCGCGGCGGATCACCGTTGGCCGGTTTCCAATTGCTCGCGTCCCCAAAAGAGCCGTCGCTTCCAGCTACCCATTCAACGAATGTTCCACCCGAGGCTGGATCAGCGCGGACAATCAAAGAGGTGAAAGGTCCGCTCGCGCCTCCCACCGTAGCCAAGAATGCCACCTGGCTCTGGTTATTGAAACCTACTCGCCAAAAGATGGCATTTCTAACGGTTGCTCCAAAAAGCGAGTCTCCCGTGGCGATGACCTTGTCGTTGACCAGGTCCGGTCCGGTGAACAGGCCATACTGATCCACGTCGTTGGCGTCTTTGAATTTCGCCTCGAAGAGAATTGTTCCGTTGTCGTTGATCGAGAGAGACCCCACGCCCAGGTTGCCTGCCAAAAAACTGATGGCCGGTGTCACTCTCGTATCAATGACCGTGCTCACCGAAGCGCCACGGATTTTGAGGAGACGTTGAAAGACGCCATTATTGTCCGAAATGGTCACGATACACGCTACGTCCCCATTATTATTTGCCGCAAACGCTTCGATGGAAGTTGCAACTACGTTGTCGGGATTCGAGAGGTCCGCGCCTTCGAATACGAGCAGCGTCGGGTCGCCGCCGTTAAGGCTTCCCTGCAGAAGACCAAACAGGCCGTCGGGTTCACGGGCAGGTTTCGAAACCCGCCCAAGAAAATGAGAGTGCCGCCGTCGGCAACCTGCAGATTTCCATCACGACGATCGAGTATGCCGGTGCACTCGAGCTTGCCCCGTGTAACCGTGGCGGGGACGCTGTAGATCGTGCGCGACGAGCCATTCTGGGCGACATCAAGGCCGCCCCTACCTGCGTTGCCTTTGCTAACATAGGCGATTTGTCCGAGGCGATTCATCAAGATCGGAAAGGAGCTTCCCTGTTGTCCAACACCCAAACCTCCCAAAATGAGCTGCGGAGTGAAACCGTCCGAGCTGAAGATGCTGAGGCGGGGTGTCGCGTTCGTAGCGACTACAGCGTAGGCGACATGTGAACCGACATACGATCCGAGCCCGGTAACGACAACCGGCGGTTGATTCAGCGCAATGGCAGTATAGTCACTCAACTCATTCTCGCCGCCGCGCCCAACGAACACGCCATGACCTCCGTCGCTGGCAGTCGCGATGAACGCAACCGCGCCTTCATCATTCAGAGACGGTCTTGTTAAAAGCGGAGACGAAAAGATGTTCGTGTCGGCAATTTTGGTGAAGGTGTAGGTGGTCTGAGCAGGAGCCGTTGGCGACAAGCTGATCGAGCCTAGAAAAACCACCGTCGCCGAAAGAAGCCTTCGGTTTGAGTTTCGCATATAACCTTTGAACGATCGCGAGACTTGCGCTCGTTTTCGGTTGTCTTTTATCGGGAACTATCATCATGGGAGCACAAAGAGGCATCGGACACAAGCCAAATAGGAGCGCACCCAATGTTGCCACTCACTACCGAATGCTTGCCTGATTTGTCTCCCTGCACTACCTTCCGCGCTTTGATGTCCGTGCGACCCCTGCAACAGGCCACTGACAACAAACCACGGACCATCGAGCATGGCTTACCTGAACGATCATTATCTGAAACTGAAAGCGGGCTACCTGTTCCCGGAAATCGCCCGACGCGTTAAAGTCTTTTGCGACCAAAACCCCGGGGCCGCCAAACGCCTGATTCGCTGCGGCATCGGCGATGTGACCGAACCGTTGCCGCCGGCGGTCATCACCGCCCTGCACAAGGCCGTGGACGAAATGAGCAACCGGGAAACCTTCCACGGTTACGGCCCCGAACAAGGCTACGACTTTTTGCGGCGCGCGATTGCCCAAAACGATTATCGCGACCGCGGGTTGGACATTGCCGACGACGAAATTTTTGTGTCCGACGGCTCGAAATGCGATTGCGCAAACATTCTCGACATTCTCGGCCACCAAAACAAAATCGCCCTGCAGGACCCGGTCTATCCGGTCTATGTGGATACCAACGTCATGGCCGGCCACACGGGTCCGGCGGACGAATCGGGGTCTTACAAGGAACTGGTTTATTTGCCGTGCACCCCGGCCAACGATTTCGTGCCGGAAATTCCGAAGGACAAAGTGGACCTCGTCTACCTTTGTTATCCAAACAATCCAACCGGCGCCGTTGCCAGGCGCGAACAACTCGCCGCCTGGGTCGATTACGCGTTGAAGAACAAAACGATCCTCCTCTACGACGCCGCTTACGAGGCGTACATCTCCGACCCGCAAGTTCCGCATTCGATCTACGAAATCCCAGGCGCGCGCGAGTGCGCGATTGAATTCCGCAGCTTTTCGAAGAACGGCGGGTTCACCGGCACGCGTTGCGCCTTCACCGTGGTGCCGAAAACCTTGCTGGCCTCCACCAGCGACGGCCGGTTCACGAGCCTCCATCCGCTGTGGCTGCGGCGCTCGACAACCAAGTTCAATGCGGTGAGCTACATCGTCCAACGCGCCGCCGAAGCGCTTTACACACCCGAAGGCGAGGCGCAGGTCAAGGCGCTGATCGAGCATTATCTGGGCAACGCCAGAGTGCTGCGCGAAGGCGCGCAAGCCGCGAGCCTGAGTACCTTCGGGGGCGTCAACGCGCCTTATCTCTGGGTGCAGGCGCCGAATAGTGTCACAAGCTGGCAGGCGTTCGACAGGATTTTGCGCGAAGCGAACGTGGTCATCACTCCGGGGAGCGGTTTCGGCTCGAAGGGCGAAGGTTTCTTCCGCATCTCCGCCTTCAACAGCCGGGCGAACGCGGAGGAGGTCGCGCGCCGTTTGCAGGCTTTGAAGTGGTAGAACTGGTTCATGAGGTCGGGCGAGACTCCGTCGAGCCCTAACTTCTATCCATTGGAGGTCAGGGCTCGACGGAGTCTCGCCCCACCTGGTTCATGGACCATGAACCCTGGCGTAGCGGCGTCTCGGCAGAGCGCCGCTGGCTGGTTGTTCCCAGGAATTGCGGCGCTCTGCCGAGACGCCGCTACGGCTGCCAGGGAGTAACCACGCGATAATATCGCGCGTTGGAGTTGGTGGCCGACGGCACAGCCACGTCCATCATCCCGGAGACCAGCGGCGGCGGAACATTTGTCAGTTTCAGCCAGCTCCCGGCCGCGAGCGAGTTCCGGTATTGGACGGTGTAGGTCCGGTCGGCGACCGCATTGAATCGGATGGAAATCGCTTGCGGCGTGCCGCTGCCTGTTGTGGTTGACTCAATCTTCAGGCAGCTTTGCCCGTCGCGCGGGTCGGTGCCGGCCAGATACTCCTGAAGGTTGGTTTCACCGTCTCCATCGGGATCCGCCGCGTCCCCGCTGATCGCCGGGTTGGCCAGCTCGTCCGCCGTGAAGTATCGCGTCTTCCACGATTCCACATTTTCCCATTTCTCACGGCCCGGCGTGCCCGGGCCGTAACTGGCGCGCCAGTTGATCGGGTCGTTGCCGTAAGCCGCGGCGTCCAACCGTTCCAAGGACGGTCCGACTCCGTCCGCATTCGTCGGCCACGGCTCTTTGTCATTGTACCGCACCACGTCCGCGTCAACGTAGGGAACAAAGATCGCCCCTGAGTTCGTATCGACATCCGGTGTGTCGGGCCGCTGCAACGCCAGTGTCTCGCCATTGTTCTGCAACACGCCCGGATACAACGCGAAGACGGGCACATTCGTGGGGACGTTGTATCTCAAACGGAACACTCCCGGATCGCTGGCGACCAACAGCAGCAGACCATTCGCCGGTATCTCGACGTTCGGCGGGAAAGTGAACCCGGCGCCATTGAGTTTCCACGTGTTCTTCGGGTAATTCGGGTCGTACAGCTTAACCGGACTGCTCGTGATGTTCTTCAACTCGACAAACTCTTCGTCACCGAGCGCTGGATGATACCGGATTTCATTGACGACGATCGGCCCAACCCGCGGCCCCGCGTTCGGGCCGCCCAACGAGTTGGAAACTTGCGCGGGATATTGCGCCTCCCCAGTGCTGATGACGTAGCGCCCGAAACTTGCGCCGTTTTGGGCCGCGCCGAAGTTGAAGCCATCGCTGTACCCGGTCAGATTTCCGCTCGCGTCGGCGGAAAAGAGATAAACTTCCTCGCCATGCGAATCGAGCCGGAAGCTGTTCGACGAAGTCGGGTTGGCGTTCCAGTCATTCTCGGTGAAGACAAGGTAGCCCTGGGCCTGGAGGATCGTCTTCGGCGGAATGCGGAATTTCTGCGGCGCGGCGCGCTGGTCAGTCAGATACCAGTTGCCGATATCGACGGCGGCCGATGTGGGAT